>MDTG01139200.1_pt1 | contig 193104 bp, 186 predicted proteins | sample 811421 | NCBI WGS metagenome assembly MDTG01 (sample SAMN05326645, study PRJNA326480) | marine metagenome | isolation source: seawater | place: Pacific Ocean: South East | collected 2011 | reverse complement strand
TTCATGCACCCTGTTTGGGTCGTTAGCTCAGTTGGTAGAGCAGTTGACTTTTAATCAATTGGTCGCTGGTTCGAATCCAGCACGACCCACCATTTATTTCGTCGCACCTGTTTGGGTCGTTAGCTCAGTTGGTAGAGCAGTTGACTTTTAATCAATTGGTCGCTGGTTCGAATCCAGCACGACCCACCAAACACTCCCCCTATAAATACTGTTATTGCTCGCCTGCCAAGTGTATAATATGCCCCTTTTTACGCAACCGGTCAGGTGTTATGACGCAGTCGATGTATTTTAGTGAACAGGATTTCAGTTTCCCAAGAAAGCCTGCAACACTGTCTGCAGATGAAAAACGTGCATACAAAACCCGTATTAAAACCTTGCTGCAGCAAAAGAATGCGGTATTAGTTGCGCATTACTATACCGACCCGGAAATTCAGGCCCTGGCTGAAGAAACCGGCGGCTGTGTCTCAGACTCGTTAGAAATGGCACGCTTTGGTAATGAGCACCCGGCACAGACGTTAATTGTCGCCGGGGTGAAGTTTATGGGCGAAACCGCAAAAATTCTGACCCCGAATAAAACGGTATTAATGCCGACGCTGGAAGCCACTTGTTCTCTGGATTTGGGCTGTCCGGCCGAGCCGTTCTCGGCGTTTTGTGACGCGCACCCTGACCGCGTGGTAGTGGTGTACGCCAATACCTCGGCTGCGGTAAAAGCACGGGCTGACTGGGTGGTAACCTCTTCAATCGCACTGGATGTTGTTGACTATTTAGATAGCCAGGGTAAGAAAATCCTGTGGGGCCCCGATAAACACCTGGGTGCCTATGTGCAGAAGCAAACCGGCGCCGACATGTTGTTATGGGATGCTGCCTGTATTGTCCACGACGAATTTAAAGCCAATGCGCTGGTCGAGCTGAAAAAGCAGTATCCAGAAGCTGCTGTACTGGTGCATCCGGAGTCACCCGACAGTGTGGTGCAGTTAGCAGACGCGGTAGGCTCAACCAGTCAGTTAATTAAAGCCAGCCAAACCTTGCCTAACAGCACCTTTATTGTGGCAACCGACAAGGGCATTTTTTATAAAATGCAGCAACAAATGCCAGACCGTACCTTTATCGAGGCCCCAACGGGCGGTAACGGCGCCACCTGTCGCAGCTGTGCACATTGCCCCTGGATGGCAATGAACGGCCTAAAAGCGATTGAGGACGCGTTAAACGATGCTAATGGCCATGAAATCTTTGTCGACGATGCACTTCGCGAAAAAGCCTTAGTGCCACTTAACCGCATGCTGGGTTTCGCAAAAGAGCTAAAAATGCAGGTAAAAGGCAACGCCTAAGCCAAAAGCTCAGGTTAAAGTAACACCGGCTGCTTAAAAAGCAGCCATAAAAAAGCAGTTACGTATATAACAGTTGCAGCGCAGTGCGAATTTCCCTAGTATAGCCGCGCTTGCAACGCAAGTTCCGGAGAGATGGCTGAGTGGCTGAAGGCGCACGCCTGGAAAGTGTGTTTAGGTTAACCCCTAACGAGGGTTCGAATCCCTCTCTCTCCGCCACATTATTTGAAAAAGACCTTGATTTTAAAGGTCTTTTTTATTTTTAGCCGTTTGAAGGCCGTCAATGAAACCGTCATTTGTCGTTGCTGCGGCCAATCTTAATAGTTTAGGGTTGGCAGATTGAAGGGGTAGGTCGGTAGTTGTAGGTTAAAGCGTTTTCTAACTAACTTCCCAAAAGAAATCCTATTGCTCCAGTTACAATCGGCACTATCGCTAAGAAAATTTTCGTCTTAACGTCCAAAGACTTCAAGTTATGCTCTCGGTCAGCTTTACTCTCTTCTTTAGCTATGCGTCTTCTTTCCTTTTCAAATTCTAGAGCTCTTTTTGCCGTATTTTCACTGATGCCTTTTGCATGTATTCGCGGAAGAATGGGTTGTTCATCAGTCAACCAGACATGTAAATGGAGATCATCAATATTCTGCACTTGCCGAGCTAATTGAGCAATCAAGAGTTTTTCTTTCTTTGTATTATCGAAATTTAATTCGTTTGTTACCATGTCGTGGTAACAGTCATATCCAAGTGTTATTATTTTATCTAAGTGCTCCAATTTCAGGGTCGCGAGACAATGAAAAACGTGAGCACAGTAAGCATCTCTCGTAGCTTTTTCAAAGTCATTACTCTTATAGGCTCTATGAGCTTCACCATAGCTTGACGATTGATAAAGTTTCAATAAGTAGTATTCGCTCTCTTTCTTTAAAATGCGACTACATTCTTCGGAATCATCTGGATTGAAAAGATCTAGGTGGTTGATCCATTCAAGCTCACTTAATTCTGTGTCTAGTAACTTTTCTTGTTCAATTAGGAATTCAAGGAAAGACTCTTTCTCTTTCGGAATTTCTGGACCTCGGAACAAGTCCTTGATAAATCCTTTGAGACCAAACTCGGTCAATCGCCCATCTCTAGGGTCTAAAGATATTTTTATTGAACCAGCAGGAAAATGTAATTTGTTTCCCTTTTCTACCATTAATCCGCCACCTTCTCCCCAACTTTCAAAGAAGATTATTTTATCGCAGTTTGATCGATTACATTTTTTACTTTGATGAATGTTTAATAGAGGTGTAAGACTCCAGCCGCACTGATCACAAAATTTCGACTCTGAAACATCTTCCAATATTTTGCTCCTTGCTTACCTTTGAAACCCCTTTAAATCGCCTTGAAATCGTTTAAAGGGATATATTGAATGATGTAGCTTAAAACCCAATTGGATGCCTTACAAGCGATTTAATGCGTGCTGGTGAAGGTTGGGTCACTAAGGCTACATCATCGAGCTCGACACTTACGTTTAGTGGTGGGGGGGGTAAAATAATTTCACAAAATTTGTAGTTGAGAGGGGGGGAGCCTTTGCTGGAACATCAACAAGACTGAGAGTACTGCCGTTATGCGTCATTAAACCAAATTTAAAAAACCTGACATAGCCTATAGGCTTGCTGTACCTAAATATTGCTGATTATTAAAAGTTAGTATATCTTCATCTCTAAATCGTTCTGTCTAATACAGATCATGCTGTTTATTAAGTACGGCTACCATATCGTAAAGCACTAGGTAATTTTTTATTTGCTGTTAGCTTATAGGTTAGCTGCATGTACAGGGACGCCGCCGAATGAAACACAAGATATCCCTAGACCTGTGAGCGCAGCGAACAGGGATGGGGCCAGTGTCTTGTGCTGAGTGAGGTGGAAATTTTATTTAATAAGGGTTTATTTGAATCTAGGGCTACTATGGTTTTGTGTAGTTGTAATAATTGCAATTTCAGCAGCAAATGGTGCGAGCGCAGCCGCTGAAGCATCAGTACCAGCAATACTTTTTGCATCAATAGTAACTGCAATTACTTTAGCGGTTCGAGGAACTAAAACTGCGAAGTTTAAAATTAAAAATGTATTGGATGCACGAAGTGAGAGTGAAAAAAATAATAAATTTTTAAGTGAAAGATTTTACGCTCAAATAGCTCAGGAAATGGCTTCAGGGTTTTTAATTGACGGTTTAATGGCCAGAGCTGTTGCTGAGGCTTATGGTGATAAAGAAAAAGCCAGTGCATACTACATTCGTTATCGGTTGGCTCAGCTAATGGAAAGCATAGCTGAAGGTAATTCGCAACGTAACGTTTAAAAAATTACATTAATATCTATTTCTTGATTTCAAGAATTGAAATTTCATATCAATTTATTGGTTTAATTAAATGAAAAAATTTATTTTGTACATTTTTTTTATTTTTTTTAGTTTCTTTGTGTCATCAAATCAAGATGCTTTTAACGCCTCATCACTAAGCGAAAAAGAAAAGAGTCTTTTGTGGTTTGTTGAAGATGTTTTAATAAAGGACAACTCAAAGAGACTACCAGCAGCGCTTAGTGACGATTTAAAGCTGGTGGGCATGAGTTCTCATGTTGACGGAAAAAATATATTTCTTGTTAGCGATTTAGTACTTAACGCGCAAAAGGAAAATTTTCAAATGTCAGTAGAAGAGTTTTATAGTGTAATGAGAGAGCAACTTATCATAGCATTTTGTTCACAGATAAAACAAAAAGAATATATTTTTGAGGGTTTTTCTATGGTAGGAAATATTAATCGCTATTATGACTCTGCTCAAGAGTTTTTCGTTGAAATAAAGATTGGTTTGAATAACTGCACTTTATGAGTGATTTAAAACAGTCAAAACTTAATTTTATGGAAACCAATAAATTAATATTTCTTCATGAGCGCAGCTTGTCTTAGTTTTTTACAAAATCGACATTACACTGATTTTATTTAAGTTATTCAAAGCTGAAAATTATCTTGCTGAGTAATACTTAAATTTTAATTTGATAGAGTGTTGCCTAATTATTTTTAATTCGAATGTTATGTGGTGCTTTTTTACTGTAGTAAACAAGGAAGATAAAGGGATGAAAAAAACAATATCGATTTTAAGTTTAATAGTTTTGTCTGGATGCCAACAAGAAAATAGCAGCTTCGATGTAAAAGAAGTAGGAAATGCGACTTATTTGATAAATAAAAAAAGCGGTGAGTTGTCGGTTGTTGAAAATGGCAATGTAATTGCATTGCAAGAGTACAAGCTACCCGAAAAAAATAAGCTGTCTTTATCTGGTGATTTTGATGAAAAAATTCATTTTGAATTAAAAACAAAATTTATCTTCGATCGAATTTACTACAAACTTATACTAAAGGGATATTCATCAAAAGAACTAAATGATCAAGGGCTTTACATTGATAAAATCGAAGATTTTAATTGGTTTGTTAACGAAATCAAGAATAACGAATATGATCAAATTTCTATACAGTTAACTGATAGTGATGGTTTCACATTAAAAGAGGAAGAAATATATTTAGCTAAAAATTATGTTCGATTTAGTGATAAGGAACATGGGATAACAGGCTTTCAATACGAAGGTAGTTTTTTTATTAATCCTCTAATATTAAATGATGTCACATCATTACGTTATACCTATATGATTAACTCCCTTAAAAAAGCACCTGAGTAGATATTGATAACATTATTTAAATAAAACTAACGCCTGCGTGGTCTTCAATACTTCTAGCGAGAATAAAGTTTGCGTTATGATTTTAGAAGGCTCTAGGTTTAAGTGCGAGTTCGTACATACATCAGCCCCCTTAAAAGGGGGGCTGTATGTATGGGGCGGTTACGCAAGTACTATATAATCGTCCGCCGTGATTATTAGCTTTTCGTTAAGTAATTTATTGATAGCTCGTTTGTATGTCGATTGCTGGCTACTTGGTTTCGGTATATCAATTCTCAAAACTGAGTAGGCTTCTGTTCTCAAAACACTTTCCAAAACACCTTTTTTACCGTTAAGTGATGGATTAGTTTGAATTGTCGCTGATGGTAAAGATTGTCCTTTTGAATTTATCATGTCCTTCAGTATATCTAAAATCTGGTCGCTTCTGGACGATTTAGTTGAGCCTAATGTAGTTAATTCAAGAAATGCAGATTCAACACTGCCGGACACTGAATTAACTGTCAATGGTGATAAGACAAACTGCATTGAGTCTGGTTTTTCAAACTCTTTCATTTTTTTGCAAGTAAGTTCAACACCATGTTCCTTAGCCTTAAGTTGATACTCACTATCGAGTGATGCTCTTATAGCAGAACTACCTCTGCTATGGCCTTTGTCACCATGCCCCGAGTGATGTATGCAAAGTACTGCTGCATTGGTCTTTGTCTTAATATAATCAAGATTCTTGATGAACAAACCAATATCTTTAGATGAGTTTTCGTCACCATCACCTAAGTTGCGATGCAATGTATCAACAACAATCAGCACTGGTCGAATGGAAAGATCATTAATCTCTTTTAATACTTCACCAACAGAATCTGCGCTAATAATTTCAGCTGGTTTTGATGATACATAAATGCCTTGTTGGTTCATGCTGTACTTAGACTCAAGCGCTGTGAAGCGCTTCTGAATCCCACTGAATCCTTCACCAGCAAGGTATATCACATCACCTTTAAATGTGCAGTTCCCATACCAGTCAAGGCCATTGCTAATGCAAAAGGCCAATTCCATAGCAAGAAAGGATTTATACGTTCCTGGCTCACCGAACACCATGTTTAAACTGCCTTTCTCTAAAAAGTTCTCAACTAACCAGTTTACTTGGTACACCTGTGACATGATTGTTGATAGGGGGGTTAAGATCAGTTTATTCATCAGACCACCCCACTAGAGTGTAAAATGCTGTACGTTTTTTAAGAACTCCAAAGTTATCAACGCATGGTTTATCAACTTTGGTTATGTCAGCGCCCAGACTTTTAAGTTGTCCGATTATCTGAGAGGGATTTCTGATACTTTTCGACAAGATATCGTAGGTACTGACTGATTTGTTGTTAATCAGTAACTGATAAACCTTTGTTTGCTGTACAGTTAAAGTAATTTGCATAAACAATTCCTTATATATTATTAAGGTTTGCCAGCAAAATGCGGGAAGAGCTATACTGTGATTGCTCAGAAAACAGAAGAACCCATACCGCTTTTAGTTGGCTGTGTGGGTTTTTTTTATTTTCTGTTTGCAACTCTGCTGCTAATCCAGTCATTCACCTCTGAAAGAAGCCAAGCTGAAGCTGTGCCACCTTCAACCAGTTTTACTCGTTTCGGGAAATTGCCTGAATTTGAAAGTTGATAAAGATAGCTTTTTGATAAGCCAGTTAAGTTAATTACTTCACGGATTCTGATTAAACGATTATCTGACATTGGGTTACTCCTCTAATACTGGACAGAGCAAAGGATAAAGGCCAATGTTGAGTACTAAAACCAATACAACCAGTAATACTGGTTGTGAGTAAATTACTGGTTTTTTAAAGATTTTTTGAAGTGGTTTAGGGTTTTAGTGTAAAAGTTTTCTATTATTTTATCAGAATCGCTAAAATCGAAATCAGCAGGACTGATCTGCGACCATTCTCGCCAATAATGGCGGTGTGTCCATTTAAGTTTATGGTAGTGATTATCTACATCTGCTATAGAGTTTAAACTTAGTTGCTTCTGTTGATCTTCATACCACTGTGTCGCTGTAATTAATTGTCGTTCAGGTTTCTTTAGTTTGGGAGCTTTTGGTTGGCTTGATTGCACAGTATTACTTCCATCAAGCAAGCTAATGGTTAAATGTCTTACTACATAGCCAAATATAGATTCTTTAATAAAATGAAGAATTTTACCATTTTCATTTACAGCATACTGAATGGTTAAGTCAGTATCAATTTGTTTATAGGGTAAGTCAGCTAAAGTGATAAATAGTTTAGTACCTTTAGGTATTGTTATTGGATTAGCATTAGTTAAGCTTGAGTGATTGTTTAATTCTTTAATGTTGTAATTATTTACTACAGTAACTTCTAATTCAGTAGTGGTAGTGAAACAAAGAGTATCTTTGTTGCTCACAATCTTAGCTAACTCAAGTTGTAGATACGTAACAATATTATCTACATTAGCATTTGCCTTAATTAGTGGTTTCAATTAAGTTCCTCTTAACTGCTCTAAGTAATCCGCCCATGCCTGCATCATCTCTTTCCGTTTTTCCATCAACTGTGCTTTGTTGTAGGTCGCTCTGATCCGGTCTTTGTTCATATGAGCTAACTGTAACTCGATTACGTCAGGATCAAAGCCAAGTTCATTTAAGAAGGTACTGGCAGTATGCCTGAAACCATGTGAAGTCATAAAGCCTGAACCATAGGGTTTATTGGTTTCAGGGTTAATAATCCGCTGTAACGCGCTATTGGTTGTACTTTCACTTATTGGCTTGTTATTAATACTTCTGGCAGCAATAAAAACATACTCTAAGTGGCCTGTAACGGGCTTTAACTCTTCTAATAGCTTTATCGCCTGGCTGGCTAGTGGTACTTGCAATGGCTTTCTGGTTTTAAGTTGGGAAGCAGGTAAGTCGATCATCTGATTGTCAAAATCAATGTACTCCCATTTTAAAAACCTTATGTTGTGAGGTCTTAAAAACAGTAACGGCATCAGCTTAAGTGCCTGTGTAACGACAAAGTCTTGCCTTTGGCTTGGTTGGTGTATTTGTTTAATCAGATAACTTAGCTCTTCTGGTTTGGTTATGTGGGCAAAGTTCTTTTTAGCCAGTTTATCAGGCGCAGGTAATAGCTCTGCCAGATTTGCCGCAGGATTGTTTTCAACTAAACCAAGGATAAGAATATCGTTATAGATTTGCCTTAATACGCCAGCTAGTCGTCTTGCTGTCTCTTTTGCACCTCGTTGGCTAACTTTCATTATTATCTTTAATAAGTCAGCGGTACTGTAATCATCAACTGGTTTTTTATCTAAGTCGGGTAATAAGTTTTTCTGGATACGCTGAACAAGATCATCTTCAGTAGTTTTAGCTAAATTTTTACGCTTTAACCATTGGGTCATGTAGTAACTGAACCGTTTAGTTTCTTTTTCTTGGCTTACTCTGCGCTCTTCCTTGATAGTAATTGGCGCTATACCTTTTGCTACCATTTCGCGGGCTTTACGGTGTTCTTCTCTGGCGTCTTTAAGTGAGAACTCGGGATACGAACCAATGGTGTAAGTACCACGTTCACCATTAAGACGATAATCGTATTTAAAGCACTTATAGCCAGTTGGTTTTATTTGCAGGTATAAACCACCACCATCGGTTAGCTTATACATTTTGTCTTTTGGTTTAGCATTGGTTACAGCGGTATGAGTTAGAGCCATCCTGAAAATCCTTTTGCGAACCGTCAACGGAACCGTCAATTTGTAAGGTTAGTATAACTCGGCATGGACTGCCTTGGAAATATATTATATAAATAACAGTGATTTATATTATATTTATGGATTGCTTCAGACGCTATGAATCATAGTTCTACGCTCTCTCTCTCCGCCAATTAAATGAAAAAGGCCCACGCCAAAAGCGTGGGCCTTTTTCATTTAAGCGTCGAGACGAGGTCTTGACGAGAACCCTTTGGTTCGACAAATTCGCCGGGAGCGAGTTTGGACGCACTTTAGTGCGGCCCGCAGGGCCAGCGCCATGGATGGTGCTGGCAATCCCGACTCTCGGCCTACTGCATGGGCCTTTTTCATTTAAGCGTCGAGATGAGGATTTGGTTCGAACCCTTAGTTCGACAACTTACTTACCTTTCTTGCCGGTGTTATCCACCACAATCTTCACCCGCTCATGCGGCACATATTCTTCCGGTTCATCAGGAAAGGCTTCGGCATCGGTATTAGTCATACTCTCGATGCTACCAGACAAAACACCGAATTCATCTTCTAACTCGGGTACATTCTCCAATTCTTTAAAACGTTTGGCGATATAGTCGCCAAGCCATTTATCAAATTCTGGTGTACCAGGTTCTGGTCTGTCTGTTTGCTTTTTCATATCAGGTCCTTAGTGCAAAAGTCACTTTTGCCACCAACGTATAAATAGCCAAGTGACTCATAATGTGACCTAACTTTATTATTAATCGGGTTCATAATTCGGACTTGTTGCGCTCCTATGCTAATAGCATAGGCTTCTGCCGCGATTACAGTTAATTGCGCCGTATTTCCTGTTAGAGGCGTCTTCTCCGGAGAAGATTAAATCATATCCAGTCGCAGTTTTCCTGCGCCCCAGGTTGGCCGGCCCAACGATGCGCTACACAACATGCTATGAAACCAAATCGCCAGCTCAAAACGCTTAGGGTAAATGGCGGCATAGCGGCTGGTCCATTGTGGCCAGGACCACATTACTCGGCGATTAGGGTGGGTTTCCCACCTCGATAATTGCGCTATGGTTCTACCGGTAATATCTTCAAGTTTTACTGATTCCTGCAAACGTAAGGGCATCTTTGATACTGCCTGCGCGCGGCTTTGCTCCCTTAACTGAGCATAAGTAATATCGGCTAACTGGTGGCTTGGCTGCTTCATATTGCATCCTTGTAATTTAAAGTTAAAAAATAGTAACTTTTAAGGGGGCGCCGAGCAAGTAGAAACTTAAGCACAATGGTTAGCAAATAATGGCTAATCATCATACAGATATGTGTACACATGAATAAAAAAAGCCTGAGTGAGCGCGATATATGCGCCAAGTTTATTAGCCCGGCACTTGTAAATGCGGGACGGGACATGCGTAAACAAGTCCGTGGAGAGGTCGGTTTTACGGATGGACGTATTTATGTCAAAGGCAATCTAACCACCCTTGGTAAATGTAAGCGCGCTGACTACAGTCTTTGTTACAAACCTAATGTCCCAGTAACAATTATCGAAGCAGAGATTAATAACCATTCTGTAATAGCGGTATTCAGTTGCTGCTTTTCAGGCAGTAAAAATTTCACTGGCAATGCTAGCAACTTCTGAAACATGAACTATATTCAGAACGAAGCAAGGTGGTACCTAAAATAGGTATATGTACTATAGCTAAAGTCTGTGCTGCTTAAAGTAAAAATGTTTAATCTTCTTTGGAGTATTCATTTTGGAAAAGCTGGAAGAATATTTTAACAACATTATCTATAGGCAAGAACAACTGGCCAAAACCATGTTGATTTTAGTTGTTTCAATGGTTGTTGTAGCAGCTTTATTTCTAGTAATTATTTTAACTAGTTACGATGATCATAGTTTTGTTGGTTCGCTTGCAGTCTCCATTTCTGGTTTCATTGTTTCAGTGTTATTGGTCGGCGTTTTTGTAATTATTCGCATTCATTGCTGTATGAATGGTTGTGATTTAATAAAGGTAAGACTGTCGCAAGGAGGACTTATAGCCGCAGAGAAGGCTTTAAATAGCACGTGTTGTATCAAAGATTTTCCTATTGAAAAAATTAAAACGTTAATACCATCTGGAAAATGATTATGGATAAAGAAGCGCTCGCGAATGAATTAAATAGGGTCCAGGAACGTGATAAAAGACACCTTAAAATATTAATAGTTGGCTTGTCACTTCTAACTTTTTTTGGGTTTTTTACCGTAGCGTTGCTGATGGATTCTTTGAAAAGTAGATATGAAGCTAAGTTTGAGGATTTTGAGATAAAAACAGAAAATATAACAAGCAATATGTATACACAACTCGATGTACAGAAGAAAGCGTTTAATGAAATGATTGAGTTGAGAGATGAGATCTTAGATAAATTAAATATGGATGTGAGAACTGTAAGTCAAATGAGCAAAGAGGAAATTGATGAGCTTTGGCTAACAGCATATGTGAAGAGCACTAACAATCGTAAAGATATTATCGAGATGACTGACCAGGTTGCAGATATGTCTAGTACTATTAAAGAGTTAAAAATATCCTTAGCGCATTTTGAGCAAACCATGGAAAGAGTTAGTGTGCTAGAGATAGACGCAGAGAACGGTGAAAAAGATCTAAATGGAATTGAAGGAAAATTACAGCAATTGATAGATCGAATTACAGCGTTTGAAAATAAATTAGAGCAAAATCTAGTCGTACAAAAAGCTGAATAACAGAGTGGGTTTTGGCTGCCGTTACAAACTTTGTTTTGACGTTCGACCCGTTACAGCATCAAACAAGCCTTTCAGTTCAGACATAGAAACTCCTCTGCTGAACCACACCAATCTAGCTCTGAATGATGACATACGTAATACGCCTGTTATTTAAGATGCGTTTTCGGGATTAAAAGTAACATTTAGCTGCAAGCAGGCAGGCGGGGCGCATTGCTGTCATCTACACTAAGATTTTTAATGTACTACAAGTAGGAATATTTATGGCAAACGAAGGCTACCATGAACCTATAGCAGAACTTACTGCTGAAACGCGCGACATGCACCGGGCTATTACCTCCTAAATGGAAGAGCTTGAAGCGGTTGATTGGTATAATCAGCGGGTGGATGCCTGTAAGGATGAAAATCTGAAAAAGATTCTTATTCATAACCGGGATGAGGAAAAAGAGCATGCCGCCATGGTGCTGGAATGGATAAGACGAAAAGATCCGCACTTTGATAAACAATTAAAAGACTATTTATTTACCGATAAACCGATTGCCCATAAATAATCCTTGCTCAGCCCTCTTCCGCTTATCAGGGGGCTGCTGGTAAACTAGCCACACTGCCAAAAACTGCCATCCGGTGGTTTATCTGTTTTTCTATCTGAGGTTCGCATGCGTAAGGTATTTGCGTTGTTGCTTGCTGTCTGGTTGCCTGTGGTTTCAACACAGGCCGCTATTGTGTTCAGTGACGGGTTTGAAAACAGTGATGGTGAGCAATGGCATCAACTAGGTGAATGCCGGGCATTGCTTGGCGTGCCGCGTTCGGGCGAGTTAGCGTTGCGCTGTAAGCCGGGCAACAGTGTCATGTTCAGCAAAGAGGCCATAGGTGAGATGGGCGTGCTGGAGCTGTGGCTGCGGCCGGAAACGACAACCACATCCTACCGTATTCATGTCATGGTATCCGATTTACCCTCCGTTAATGCGCTGTGGCAGCCGGTTGCGCTGATAGAACATTCCGCAGGGGATGTTAGTTTTAAGGCGCATCGGGTATCAATAGATGAACCGGCTAAACGTTACCTGCGACTTGATATTGAAGTGCTCAGTGGTGCCCTGGATCTTGACGATGTTATGGTGGAACGCATTATGCTGGCGACCGCTTTACAGAAGAATGAACAGCGTATTGTCAGCGGTATACTGGATAAATTGCGCGAAGATCAGAACATTGCCGTGCAGGCCGAGTCGTTCCGCACCCTGGGCGCAAATTATGCAGCTCAGCTGGATTTGCAACGGCAATATCTGGAGTATGCCAATGCGTTGCATTCTGGTATTGCGCTGGCTTTGGCCGGGTCTGAGCGTAACAGAATGTCTAACCCTATGGCCTATGCCAGTTTTCGCAGTATTGTCACCGATGCCAGACGGGTGACCACGCCATTGCAACAAGCGCGGCTGAACTCCATGTTAAAGCCCTTTGGCGACCTGGTTACCGCCAGTTTAAATGTGGTGAGTGCCGGTGCTTACTCTGCCTTTGCCGAGCCCTTTAAGTCATTTCTGGCCTCCAGTTTTGATAAAAGTAACTACAATGATGCCGGTTTAAGCCGGGCTGATCGTAAGTTCGCGGAGCATAACGGCCTGAAAATTTATCAGGATGCAGAGCGTTTTTTGGCAGAACTGGAAAAAGAACTAACCCAGGTCGTGGCGCTGGATAATGAACTGATTAATATTCAGAAGAGTGTTGATCGTTTTCGCCTTGAGCTGGATAAACAGCTAAGGGCGACCTTACAACATGCCAGCATGGCGCGTTCGCAGGAAACGGTAAGCCGGGCCCTTAGCAAGGATGAGGTTGCTCGCAAAAAGTTGATGGATGAGGTAGCTGGCAATATTACCCTGACCGCCAATAGCTATCTGCATGAGGGCAACAATACCGAGCTGATTCGTTTTGTCCTGAAAACGTCAGAACAGCTGGAACAAACCCAGAGTTATAAGGACCAGTTTAATCAAATCACTTCAGCGGTGTTGACCTACTATGATCGCTTTGAGCGTTCAGTACACCCCAGCCAGAATCCGTTTTCCGATGCTGCTGATAAGCAAATCTGGGAAAATCATGCTCTGAAGGCCCGTAATTATTTGCAGCAATCAAAAGAGTCGTTTAATCGCGCCTATCTTTAGCGGGAGTGCAAGAAACCTGCAGTAATCGCTCACTTTGCCAGTTAAATGAAAAGGCCCATGCAATTGCATGGGCCTTTTTTATAAAGATTTAAATTTATTTACCCATTAACTCACCGACCGTTGTGGCACCAAATGCGGTATCTGTTTTGCGATCAAACGCGACGCTGCACACTGCCGTGCCACGACCACAGATATTGCCAGGAATACGCGAGCCGGTATTACCCTGATAATAGATATTTAGCGATTTCAGCTGAGCCACAATATTGCCCAGCTCAGAGCTGGCATCGAACTGCTCGCCCTTGACTTCAATGACTTCAATATCATCAATTTTCTTCAGGTTTGCCAGTACCGTTTGCACCACCGCGACCAGCTCTGGCTCGGGTTGCTGGGTGACTTGCTCTAGCGCATTAATAATTTCATTTAAGCGCACTCTGGAATCTGCATAGCCTTTTAACGCCAGATTTTTGTACAGAAAGCCTGCGCGGGCCAAATCAGATTCAACGCCAACGCCGCTGACCAACAACTGGGCCAGTAAATATTGGCCAGGCTTGTAGTACTGCTCGTTTGCCTGCTCAAGCAGGACGACAGCTTCTTTATCCGCCTGTGGGGTATCTTTTGCCAGCAATAATTTAGCTTTATCTGTTAACGCCGGGCCAAACTCTACTTTGGCTGCCCGGTCCAGTAGTTCGTCCGCTTTGCCAATATCCTGCTCAAATATAAAACCGTGACGTAACCAGACTGACATCTGGTGCATCCCCATGGGCTCGCGCCAGCGTACCGCCTGTTTAATATGACGGCGGGCTTTTTTAACATCCTTTTCAACACCCTCGCCTGTAGCATAAGCTACTGCGACCACGGTTGCCGCTTCGCCACTGCCATAATGTGCCAGCCTTTCCAGTTTTTTAAAATCAGACTGGCAAAGGGCGCTGTCGCAGAAATCGGTGTTCTGAGCTGCGGTATCCTGATCTGCGGTAACAGTAAAAGCCGGCACTATCAACAAGGTGCCCGTTACAGCAACTACTAAGCCGATCCTGTTTAATTGCATGGTCATTATTCCTTAATAAGTGTTGTAGTATCAACATGCAGATGAGGGTTCAACCTGCCTCTGCGTTAAAATTTAAAACCTGCTAATAGGACGATCTAAACTGGTCAGTGCTAAAGGTAAATACGCTGCTACGCTCCAGCAAGCCATCCATCGTATCGTCTACAGAGTTGCTGCAGCTTGCAACGCTCCTGCCACATAGTACTCCCGGTATACGGCTACCCGTTTGGTTTTGGTATAAAGATTCAGAGAGTCGAGTTGAGTAACGATATAACTGAATTCAGATTTAACACTAAATTGCTTACCCTGTACTTTAAACACTTCAATATCATTAATTTGCTTTAAATCTGTCAGCAGCGGTTGCACCCGGGCTACCAGTTCACGATCGGTTTTGTCTTCGGCAGCACGTTGAGTGGTTTGCTCCAGTGCGGTAATGATCTGATCCAGTTGCTGTCTGGAGTCAGCGTAGCCTTTAAGCGCCAGGTTTTTATAAAGACGGGCGGCGCGGGCTAAATCAGATTCCACCGCAACGCCACTAACCAGCAACTGCGCCAGCAGGTATTGCCCTGGGCTGTAGTATTGCTGATTGGCCTGCTCCAGCAGGGCTATCGCTTCTTTATCTGCTTGCGGGGTGTTTTTGGTCAGCAGCAATTTAGCTTTATCGGTTAACGCCGGACCAAACGCTAACCGGACTGCCCGGTCCAGCAATATATCAGCGCGTTTGATGTCTTGTTCAAAGACAAAGCCCTGGCGTAACCAGACTGACATCTGATGGATGCCCATCGGCTCACGCCAGCGTACGGCCTGTTTAATTTGTTGACGGGCTTTGTCTATATCCTGTTCAACACCTTCCGCGGTGGCATAAGCAACGGCAACGATAGTGGCAGCCTCACCGCTACCATAACGTGCCATCTCTTCCAGCTTTTTAAATTCTGACTGGCAGCTGGCGCTTTCGCAAAAGCTGGTATGTTGATCAGCTGCAATAGTGGCGAAGGGCGACAACAGTAAGGTACTACCGATGGTGACTAGTAATGCAATTTTGGTCATTTTCATTATTCTTCGTTCCTATTCTGAGCCCTTGGCAAACCTTATTACAGCGATGGTAAGAAGGGAAGCATTTCCTGCAAAGGTTAAACGTTGCTCCGGTAAAATATCGTTGTTAATGATAAGACGCGCCTTCGCGTTAAAATGTGACAAAAAAGCAGTTATACAATAATTATTATTTCACAATTCAGCTTAAACTCAGTTTGGACAACCTAAGCTTAGCCTGTATTTGCGGTGTAGAAGGTTAATACGCTAGTTAGAAGCTTAGCTGGTATAAAACCGACTGGCCGCGGTTTTGAGTAATGCAGGAGTCTGACATGAGTGTTTCTAAGCAAAGTGAAGTAGTGCAACAACCGTTTTTTTATCCGCAGCGTCAAATTGTTGATTTAACTCAACAGGAGCGAAAAGCGTTAAGCCTGGTGTGGAACCCTAATAGTAATGATGCCAGAGCGGCATCCCAGCGGGAGGATAATGAAACCTCGCATTGCGCGGTGCTGGGTTATAACTGATATTTAGCGTCGCTTTACTTGCCTGGAACTGACTGGCTGATTAGAATCGGCGTCTTGCAGTTTTAACCCGCTAGTCAGAGACCAGGCATGAATAAAAATTATATTACCAACGGCGTCGCCGCGCTAATTGTAGCTGCTGGCTGGTTTTGGCAACAGTCATTGCTGCTCAGCGTAGGCTTGTTTGCTTTGTCAGGTGCCCTGACCAACTGGCTGGCCGTGCATATGTTGTTTGAAGAGGTACCACTGTTATACGGCTCGGGGGTGATACCGGCCCGCTTTACCGAGTTTAAAGCCGGTATTTATCAGCTGGTGATGACTCAATTTTTTAGCAAGGACAATATAGAGCGCTTTATCAGCGACAGACAACACGCCGAAAGCCCCTCGTTTGATTTTCAACCGGTGATAGCTAATACCGACTTAACGCCTGCCTTCGATTCCCTGCTAAAAGTGGTCGAACAGTCGTCGTTTGGCAATATGCTTAATATGTTTGGCGGCAGCGCGGCCTTATTGCCGTTAAAAGAGCCGTTTATTGCCCGGTTAAAAGACGCCCTTACTGACATATCCCGCAGCGAGGCGTTCGAGCAACTCGTTATAGCCCAGCTTGATCAACCTGAGCAGTTGCAAAATATCCGCAGCCAGGTAGAGACTATCGTGCAGCAACGTCTGGCAGAATTAACGCCTGAGCTGGCAAAAGAGATTATTCAGCAGATGATCCGCCAGCATTTAGGCTGGTTAGTGGTCTGGGGCGGGGTATTCGGCGGTGTAATTGGCTTACTGGTCGCTTTTATTCCTTAAGCATTAAGCAGCCAGTGCCCCGCTGTGGCACTGGCTGACGCGTTACTTACTGTGCTGCGGTTTTAGCGTTTACTTTTTGGGTAGCCGCATAGGCTTCTACTTCGCGCCATACCCGCAACAGGTTGCCCGATAAAATTTTATCAATGTCTTGCTTGCTGTAACCGCGTTCAAGCAAACCCTGGATCAGGTTAGGGTAAGTAGCGACATCTTTTAAGCCAATTGGCAAAGAGTCACCCACACCATCGTAGTCTGAACCAATACCAACATAATCAATGCCGATCAGTTTGACCACATGGTCGATATGATCAAGTACCGTCTCTAAGGTGGCAAACGGGTAGGGGTTTTTCTTACGAAACGCAATTTCAAAAGCGTCGTCATCAGCCACCCCAGCCTGTTTAGCTGCCGCTTTACGCAGTGCGCCATACTGGTTTGCCATGGCAGTAACAAAGGATGAGCCAAAATTAATTTGTACCACGCCACCATTTTTTGCCAGCGCCCTTAGCATATCGTCGTCCATATTGCGCTCAAAACCGGGGGTATAGCTTCGAAGTGAGGAGTGAGAGGCAATTACCGGCACCTTGCTCAAACTGACAACCTGATAAAACGCGTCATCAGAGACATGTGAAATATCAATCATCATGCCGATGTTATTCATCGCCACCACTAATTCTTTACCGAACGGGCTTAAGCCCTGCCAGCGCCGGCGTAAATCATAGCTGGAGTCTGAAATATGGTTGCTCTCGGAATGGGCCAGGGTAATATAGCGAATACCGCGTTGATAGAAATGCTGCAAATTTGCCAGATCACCACCAATAGGCGTACCGTTCTCCATGCCAAGTGCCAATGATATTTTTTCACTGCCAAACTGGTTTTGTACATCGGCAGTCGTATAAGCCATGGCGAACTTATCCGGTGCCCGGCCAACCAGGGCTTCCATACTGTCAATCAGCTGGTTTGCCAACTGATAACCACCGCCGGTGCGCTCATAGGATGCCGGAATGTAAATTGACATAAAGGGCGCATTTAAGCCGCCGGTACGCGCCCGCGGATAATCGAACTCGCCACGTTTGGTTGCCTGACTTACATCTTCCCAGTCTTTGTACAAGCGGTAGGGTACGTCGATATGGGTATCAATAATAATACTCTGCCGGGCAATCTGTTGGGCCTGCTGCTCTATGGTTATGGTATTACCGGTAGCCTGCAAAGCAGGCGTGTCGACGCTGCTGCAGCCGGTTAATCCGGCGCTGAGCAGGGCGCTGGCTAGCATTGAACGTGAAAATGAGAGGCGGGTTTTCATTATGGGGTCCTTGTTAATAAAACGGCTGGCCATAATATGCTATGCTACGCCCTGAAAATCCAGCCCGGAGTTGTCCTGATGTTAAGCCGCCTGATATGTTGCCTTTTTATAATGTTATCTCTGTCAGTAACAGCCAGCAATAATGTCGATCTGGAAGCTACCATGAAAAACATGGGGCTAGCATTAAAGCAGGCCAGAGAGGCAGCGACCCCGTACGCCGCAAAACCTTATGTGGTGCAGCTGACAGAGCTGACTGCACAGGCAAAAACCGCCCGGTTTCCTGACGATAAAGCACAAACCTATCTGGAGGGACTGAATAAAGTACAGTTAACCTTACAGAGCGCCCTGCTTGCGGCTGATGCCGGCAACAATGAAAAACTGCAACTGGCACTGGCAGAAGTAGAGCAGTTGCGCCGTTATTACCATAAACAACGTAAAGTCAGCTTTTGGCAGCTGTTATTTGGTAAATAACATCGGGATCCGGTATAACCGTCGCGGTTAAATCGGTTTTTTGCTCTGCGCTACCCTTACGCTACACCTTATAAAAACGATAAAATGGAGATGTGAATGAAAGCACTACCTTTTTTACTTAGCACCACACTATTATCCGTGAGCTTGTTAGGTTGCAGCGACCCTGCTCCGACTGATGCCAAAAAATCATCAACAGCAACTGCTGTTGAGCAGGCGATTACGGTTAAGCAGGATAACCCGTTATTACAAAGCTGGACCGGGCCTTACCAGGGCGTTCCGGCTTTTGACCAGATGCAGTTAGCGGACTTAAAACCGGCTCTAGAGCAGGGCATGGCCGCTCATCTGGCTGACATTGACAAGATTACCGCTAATCCGGATGCGCCAACGTTTGACAATACCATTGTGGCACTGGAAGGCGTGGGCAAAGAGCTGGATCGGGTGTTTACCTATTACGGCCTCTGGAGTTCGAATAAGTCTTCTGAAGATTTCCGGGCTATTCAACGGGAAATGGCGCCGAAATTATCTGAATTCTCGTCAAAAATCACGCAGAACGAAGCGCTGTTTAACCGCATTGCTGCGGTGTATAACTCTGAGCAAATGCAGTCACTCACCCCTGAGCAGCAGCGTTTAACCACACTGGTTTATCTGGGTTTTGCTAATAATGGCGCCACCTTAAATGCTGAACAAAAACAGCGCTACGCGGCGATAAACCTGCGTTTATCTCAGTTGTATACGCAGTTCTCCAATAACATTCTGGCCGATGAAGAAAACTACGCCTTGTATCTGAGCAAAGAACAACTGGGCGGTTTGCCAGAGTCTTTAGTTAATGCAGCGGCTGCTGCGGCTACCAGCCGTGGTAAAGAGGGCATGTATGCGATCACCAACACCCGCTCTTCCATGGACCCGTTTTTAACCTACTCGACGGAGCGTGAGTTACGTCAGCAAGTGTGGAACACCTATTACAGCCGTGGTGATAATAATGATGCTCAGGATAACAATGCCCTGATTACTGAAATTCTGGCGCTGCGGGATGAACGGGTTGGCCTGTTAGGCTTTGATAACTATGCTACCTGGCGGTTACAGGACCGAATGGCGAAATCGCCTGATCGCGCCATGAACTTAATGATGTCGGTATGGCCGGCTGCTATTGCAAGGGTGCAGGAAGAAGTCGCCGATATGCAGGCATTAGCGACACAGCAAGGGGCAGATATTACCATTGAGCCCTGGGATTATCGGTTTTATGCCGAGCAGGTACGGAAAGCAAAATATGATTTAAATTCAGATGAAGTAAAACAATACCTGCAACTGGATAAACTGCGTGAAGCGATGTTTTATGTTGCCGGACGGTTATTTAACTTCAACTTTACTGCGGTCGCCGAGGGTAGTGTGCCGGTGTTTCATGAAGACGTTAAAGTCTGGGAAGTAACCGATAAAACCAGCGGCGAACATATTGGCTTGTGGTATCTGGATCCCTTTGCCCGCTCTGGCAAACGCTCTGGCGCCTGGGCCACCAGCTATCGTGGCTACAGCAATTATGACGGTGAGAAAAACGTACTGTCGTCAAATAACTCCAACTTTATGAAAAGTGCACCCGGTAAGCCAGTGCTGATTTCATGGGACGACGCTGAAACGTATTTCCATGAGTTTGGCCATGCTTTGCACGCATTATCTTCCAGTGTTACCTATCCGACGTTAAATGGTGGGGTGCGTGACTATACCGAGTTTCAGTCGCAGTTACTCGAGCGCTGGTTGTTAACCGATGAAGTGATTAATCAGTTTTTGGTGCATCACGAAACGGGTGAGCCTATGCCAGCTGAGCTGGTGACTAAAATTAAAAAAGCGGCGACATTTAACGAAGGTTTTAAAACCACGGAATATCTGGCGTCGGCCATTATTGATCTGAAGCTGCATATGCTGGATGACCCTAAAGGTATTGATCCGGATGCGTTTGAGCGCGATACCTTAACTGCCATGGGTATGCCGGGTGAGTTAGTCATGCGCCACCGCACGCCGCAATTTGGCCATGTGTTTTCAGGCGAAGGTTATGCGGCAGCTTACTATGGTTATATGTGGGCTGAAGTGCTGACCTCAGATGCCGCTGAGGCCTTTGCTGAGGCACCGGGCGGCTTCTATGATAAAGACGTGGCAGCCAGGCTGGTTGAGCATTTGTTCAGTGTGCGTAATGCGGTTGATCCAGAAGAAGCGTACCGGGCATTTCGTGGCCGTGACGCCAAAATTGAAGCGCTAATGCGCGATCGGGGCTTTCCACTGCCTCCCGCCAAGTAACTAAGCGGTAATAATGAAAAAGGGCACTTCGGTGCCCTTTTTCATATCAGAAACTAAAGCCTTTAAACGCTTTAGCCTGCCAGGCCGACGTAAACGTTCTGCACGTCATCATCAGCATCAATCGCATCGAGAAACGCCTCTACTTCAGCGCGCTGCTCGTCGTTTAAACTTACCGGGTTGTTGGCACGGTACACCAGTTTGGCGGTTAGTACGTTGTAGCCAAATTCTGGCAGTGCTTTGGCCACCATATCTAAGTCAGTGGCTTCGGTTAAAAATACTACTTCGTTTTCTTCGCTATCATCCGATGTTTCAAAATCCTGGGCACCGGCTTCAATGGCGGCCAGCTCGATATCGGCATCGCTGCTGGTAGCTTCTGCTTCAATCTGGCCTAAGTGTTTAAAGTCCCAGGATACCGCGCCAGAGGTAGCCAGCTGACCTTTGCGGAATAATTGGCGGATACTTTGCGCACTGCGGTTTTTATTGTCGGTTAAGCACTCAACAATAACCGGTACCTGATGCGGCGCAAAACCTTCATACACCACGGTTTCATAGTTAGCGGGGCCATCCAGTAAACCAGCGCCTTTTTTGATGGCCCGCTCCAGGGTATCTTTAGGCATTGAAGCTTTTTTTGCGGTTTCAATGGCTGAGCGTAACTTGGAATTCATATCGGGATCGGCGCCATTGCGCGCAGCAACCGCGATTTCTTTTGCCAGCTTGGTAAAAATACGGCCCTTGGCGTTTGCCGCATCTTGTTTATGTTTGGCTTTCCATTGTGCGCCCATCGTCGCGCTCCTGTATTGTAAGTAGTAAATCGAACAGGGCGCTAGTCTAGCCAATTGCAGGGTTTTATAGCAAGCTTAAGCAGGCTAATCCGCAATTCAATTTTAGCGCGTTACAAATATACCCCAGAGAACCAAACTAAATGTGCAGCAAAAACGTTTAATCCCGGGCATCACGCTATGGCAAATATTATTACGATTATCAGACAGCAGGCAGGGCAAGTATGGCAGTAACTCCTATTAAAGCAGTGGTGTTTGACTTAGACGGCACCCTGGTCGACTCCAGGCTGGATTTTGCGGCGATGTGCAACGATATCGGCTGGCCTGTCGGCACGCCACTGCTGGAGCAACTGGCAACGGTAAGCTGTCTGGATGAAAAAGCACGGGTTGAGCAGATTATTCATCAACATGAACTGGCGGGTGCTGACGCGGCCAGTTGGATCCCCGGCGCCCTGGAAAGTCTGCAGCAGTTAACTGAACAAGGCTGGCCGCTAGCCATTCTGACCCGCAATATGCGCAGCGCCACCAAGCGGGTAATAGATCGTTTGCAGATACCAATAAGCCTGGTGCTAACCCGGGAAGACTGTGCGGCCAAGCCCGATCCTGCTGGCTTGCAGTTAATTGCAACAGAACTACAGATAAGCTGCGCTGAAATTTTATATGTCGGAGACTACTTGTTTGATTTACAGGTGGCGGCAAATGCCGGCAGTTTATCTTGTTTGTACTTAAATGGTCTTAACCAACAATTTGCAGCACAGGCCGATTATCAGATAGACCATTTTGATCAGTTGCCAGCGCTGGTCAGCAAATTACGTTAACATTGTTGCTGGCTAATTCAGCTATTTAGTTGCAATTGCGTCCCTAAAGCCCCTATATTAGCGCCATAATAAAAAAATAGGATAGAGCGGTTTGCTGGCACGGTTAAAGAGTAATTTTTACCTGGCAATGTTAAGTCTGGTGGGACTACTGATTGCTGCTTTTTTAACGCCATATGGTCTGTACCGTTTGTTCACTGGCAATATCGTGGTCGGTGCTACTGATCTTGTTATGGTGTTGGTAAGCAGTTGCTGCGTGCTTTTTGCCTGGCGCACAAATAATACTAAAGGCCCTGGCCTGATTATGGCCATGGTGTTTTGTATTGGCGCCATTCTGGTTTGTATTAGCCTGGGGACCGACGGCGTTTTCTGGTTATACCCTTTTATTGTTTTTATTTTTTTCTTAGTCTCGCCAATTAAAGCTTTGGTGATGCTGTTGTTGTCACTTTCGGTACTTGTTGCAGCTGCACTTATTAATCCTGGGCATATATTCGACAGTATTTTTCAGTTGGTCTCTTTTACCGTAACCTGCTTTATTACCAGCTTATTCGCTTATATGTTTGCCTACCGCACCCAGACACAGCGCGAAGCCTTAAAGGTGTTAGCTACAACTGACAGTCTAACCGGCGCTGCCAATCGAAGAACGTTAGATGAAGCATTGATTAGCGCCATTACTCAGCATAAAAAAAGTGGTACTGAGTTTGGTTTGATGCTGCTGGATCTCGATTTTTTCAAAGAGGTTAATGATAATTACGGTCATAAAACCGGTGACAATGTGCTGACAGAACTGGTGCCTATTTTGAAAAAAATGGTGCGCCAGCATGATGCGGTGTATCGCTTTGGCGGCGAAGAGTTTGTCGTGTTGCTTGCAGATATCAAACAAGCTGATTTACATAAACTGGCCGATAAAATAAGACTGGGTGTGAACCAACATCTTAGTTTGCCCGATAGTAAAAAGTTAACGACCTCTATTGGCATTGCGCTGTTGCAAGATGACGAGAGTTGGGAAAGCTGGTTACACCGGGCAGATCTCGCCTTGTATCAGGCTAAGCACCAAGGCCGTAATAAAGTCGTTGCTGGCTAGCGACACCAGGTGTCGCTAGCCAAATAGGGCTTAAGAACAGGCGCTAAACTGTTCATAACCTGCAGCGGTAGTGCTGATGTGAAACTAAATTGTGCCGCCTTAGCCTCCGGTACATAGGCGGTGAGTACACCAAAGTGTTTATCCCCCAGATAGAAAACAAAGGTTGCGGTGCGATTAACTGCCTTAGAGCTGACCTGTTGGCCTTTGGTATTGAGCTGTACCAGCCGGTTATCCCCTGTGCCGGTTTTTCCGCCTATCATTGTAGTGTCCGTGGCGTAACTATTGTTTAGCCGCCGGCCAGTACCATCACTTACTACCTGTTGCAATGCACGCCTTACTGCTAATGCCACTTCCGGTTCTATCACTTGCTGATCTTGCGATGGCTGGCGTCTGAACTGGGTATAGTAGGGGGTATTATTAGCAAACGACAACGCATCAATGCGGACGGTGGGAAGCCTTTTGCCGTTATTAAGAATAATACCCATCAGTTCGACCAGTGCTGCCGGCCGATCTCCTGAACTGCCCAGAGCAGTGGCAAGGGAGGGGACCAAGTAATCAAAAGGATATCCCAAACGTTGCCAGCGGTGGTGCAAATCCCAAAATGCTTCTATTTCCAGCATATTGCGAATGCGATTATCCCGGGCACTACGAAAACGGGTTTTAAACAGCCACTGATATACCTCTTGTCTTGTATCGCTGCTATCGGCAATGGCCATTTTTAACGTCGCCTCAGGCGTTGCGTGTAAATAGCTCAGCAGCCAAAGCTCCAACGGGTGGCTGCGGGATAAGTACGCCCGATCAGGTAAATTAAACGTACTATGCCGGTACTTCGCATAGAGCTGCAACAAGTCGGCGTTGCCTGTGCTATTGCCAAACTGTTGTTGCATCATGCTGATAAATTGCTCCGCTGTAGCCTCTGGTTGCATCGTTAAAAAAGCCACGGCCAGTCGTTCAGGTGTCTGTCTGCTGCTGGCAATATAAAGCTGCAGTCGCTGCTCTGTGGTTTTTTGATGATATTTTTGCCAGAAGCGGCGGATAAAGGTCGTGCCTTCGCGGTCTGCAAAACGTCGTAAATACTGGTCGCGTTGCGGGTTGGTGTCATCTGCCAGCAGCTGATAGCTGCTGTTTTCACCATGATAGATACTGTAGTTAACAATATCCTGCAGCAGCCGCACAAAAGGCAGATTGATAGATTGTTGCAGCGCTTCAGCCACGGTGGGCTTCATCACATTTTCTTCTTTACGAAAGTTGTTAAATGCATGCAAGCCTCCGCCGGTAAGGAAGCTTTCTTGTGGATCAGCACTGTAGCGCCGCTCTAATGCCTGCTGCAGCATAGTATCAAGCCTGACACCCGGGTTATCAATTAGAAAGGCTACTGACCAGGCGGTCAGATTATCCTGCGGCGCAATATTGATAAACTGTAAGGTGTCTGTCGGCTCTTCACTATAAAGCCGGTGTAGCTCTGCGATTATCTCCAGATAACTTATCAGCACGCGCAGTTTTGCAGTAGAACCTAGTTCCAGTTTACTGGCATCGTTCAAATCAAAGGGTTGGTCAGTGGTGTCGGTTTGTACCCTTACTTTATTGCCGCTGTCGGTGGCCTGATACAGCGTAAAACTGTATTTAACCTGATGTTGTTGCCCCGGTTGCAATAAGCGCTCGGCAAATAGTCCGGCTTGTTCTGCAGTATCAAAATCATTGAGCTGACGTAATTGCTTACTAACATCACGTTGCAACTGACTGTGTAATGTGGTCTGGCTACTTAAATCAAGTCGGTCCAGTTGATACAGGTTTTGATTAAGTAACTGACTGAGTCGGGTACGCACCATGGTCACGGCTTTAAAATCGTCACCCCTTGCTGTCATTGGGGCTGGCTTGCCGTTAAAATGTAGCGGCTGTTTAATGGCTTTGCTGGCCAGCGCATCGGGCAGCAGCGCTTGCTGGCGCATCAGATTCAGATGGCTGTTTACCAGTTGCTCCAGATTATTGCGCCCCTGCAGCAGATAATATGAGGGTCTGCGCTGCGCTATTATCAGCGCTAATACCTGTTTTAACGCCAGTGCCTGCTCTTCGCTATAGGGCTCAGCCATTTTTAACAGTTGATTAACCCGGGATGGCTCTGCCCCAAACCAGGCAAATAACCCTTCTCCTATGCCATTAACTTCACCATAAGTAGCAGTTGCCGCCAACGGAACCGTGTTGATATAGTCCAGCACTATTTTTTGCCGGCTTTGCCGTGTATCAACACCGTGCTGGTATGCCCGGACACTGGCTGACACCAGCTGCCGTGTTTTTTCAGCGATGTCTGAGGTTAAGCCCTGCGGGCTGTGACGGTATTTCTCCAGCTGGGTTGCCAGTGTACTGCCGCCTGCAGCATTAGCAGGGATGCCGACTGCCCGTTGCAACTGCGACCATAAAGCCGCGCCAAGCCTTGGGAAATTGATTACCGGGTTGGCATGAGGATGGGTTGGCGTCAGCAAAGTCCGATCTTCAACAAATAGCAAACTTTGTACCAGTAGCGGTGCAATATTCTGCAAGCTGTCAAACTGAAATGCCGGCGCTTTGCTCTGGTACATCAGCTGCTGTTGGCAACTTTGAATACTTAGTCCAGCGTGATTTTTCTCGGTATAAGGTGGCGAGAAACCATTATTTACATAGCGAAGCAGGTCCTCAGAAAACTGACTTTGTTCGGTAATAGCAAAACCTGAGTTTTGCAGTTTGCTGCTCCATACCGGGATTCCAGAATAGCCAAATCGTTGATCGAAAGGCCCTGCTGATGGAAAACGGATTTGAGTTGATGGGCCAGGTTTTACCTGATAAGTCAGTTTGGCTGCGTACCAATGCCACAATGTTGATTGATAAAAATGGCCGCGGCTTTCCTGATAAAGCGCCACTACTAGCAGCAGCACCAACAGTACTAACAGCCAGGGTAAGTAATGCACTGGCGGTGACGGTGGCGCGATAGATGGCTTCTCGCGCACGTTATCAAATTTTATCCGGTCATATGACGGTCTAGCATTCAGCGTTGGCTCAATTCTATGCGACTGGCCCTGTGGTTCACTCATACTAACCGTTTAGTCCCCATATTTTTCTTGTCGAAGGGCAGACGCCCGGGTTGCCCGCTCCGGGTCGGCTGTTACCTGCCAACCCTGTAAATTCTGATCAATTAACCGATAAAGTGCGGCAATATGCGCTGGTCGGTCGTTTAATGCGCTGATGTACTGATATTGCTCGCCGCCTGCTTCCATAAAGTATTCATGGTTTTCTTCGCCAATTTCTTCAATGGTTTCCAGACAATCTGCAGCAAAACCCGGGCAAAAAATCTGCACCGATTTAACGCCCTGGCCGGGCAGGGCTTTTAAGGTTTCGTCGGTGTAGGGTTTTAGCCATTCCTCACGACCAAAGCGCGACTGAAAGGTAGTCATATATTGCTCTTTAGTCAGCCCCAGGGCCTCTGCTATTAAGCGGGAGGTTTTGTAACATTCGCAGTGGTACGGGTCACCGTTTAATAAATAGCGTTTGGGAATGCCATGGTAAGAAAACATCAGCTTGTCGCTACGGCCATGTTCGTTCCAATGCTCTTTTATTCGCTCTGCGCAAGCGGCAATAAAACCGGCATCGTCATGATAGTGCGAAATAAAGCGCAGGTCTGGTAGCCAGCGGCGTCGGGTGAAATCGTTAGCGAGCTCATCAAAGGTAGAGCCCGACGTTGATGCTGAGTACTGCGGATATAGCGGCAATACCAGAATTTTACGTACGCCCTGAGAAAACATCTTGTCCAATACTGAGCTGAAAGACGGGTTGCCATAGCGCATGGCAAAATCGACCACGACATCATCTCTGCCATCTTTTGCAAACTGGCTGGCGATGGCTTCTGCTTGTGCTCTGGTGTGGAACAGCAAAGGCGAGCCTTGCTCGGTAAAAACGGTGGCATAAGCTTTGGCTGAGCGCCGTGGCCTGATCCGTAAAATAACGCCATTTAAAATAAGCCACCAAAGCAGACGTGGAACCTCCACCACCCTCGGGTCAGATAAGAATTGTTTTAAATACCGCTTTAATGCTTTTGGTGTCGGCGCATCGGGTGTGCCCAAATTGGTTATAAGTACTCCGATTTTATCCGGGCTGCTGTGCTGGTAATTCGGGTTGTTAATAAAAGCCATAATGGTCACTTTCAGATACTGAAATAAAGAGTCTGGCGATACGCAACAGACCACAGATTGGTTTGGTTAAGGTGGTTGTAATGGTAGCAGTTTCAGATAATGAAAAATATTGAAAAAACGTGCTATGGTACTGAATTAATATCTCAACTTTAATGTCTCTACAGCGGCACACTATGAAACCTTCGCGACCCACTTTTGCTCGTAAAGTCCTGGCCTACATTATTGCCCTGATTATTGCTGCCGCCCTTTGCAGTCTCGTGCAAAGCCAGTTTAATTTAATGGCGATAGCCTCCCTGGTTGAACAGGTATCGCTTAGCGACTGGCTGTATACCCTGTGGTTTGATTTGCAGTCGTTTGCACCGACAATGTTAGTTATTCTGGCACCAGTGCTGTTACTGTCGTTAATTGTCAGTCGTTTATTACGGCCTTTAATCAGGATAAATGTGCTATGGCTGGCCGTGACAATCACGGGAGTTGCTCTGCTGCTGGCATTAAGTGTAATTAACACCTTGGCGCCAATGCCAACTTTAATTGCTGCCAGTCGCGGGGTTGCCGGCAGCCTGGCGCTGGCTTTATCTGCTGCGGCCGGCGCCGCCATATATGTCAGTTTAACGCGTAACAGCTTAACGTGTAATAGTGAGGCCAAAAATGGATAAGCTAATCAGAGATTCTGTGTTGTTAGCCATGATGCTAGTAACCACAGTGCTATCGGCTCCTGTGTTATCGACAACAGCGCTGTCGACAACAGTGCAATCAGCAAAAGTGCAGGTGTTGCCTTATCAGGTTGCTATCGTGGCTGAGGATCTGAATTATCCCTGGGCGCTGGCGTTTATGGCAGACGGCAGTTATTTAGTTACTGAACGTACCGGTAAGTTAAAACACCTGGCTGCGGATGGTACTTTACTTGCTGAGGTAGCGCCGGCCTTGCCGGATTTATACGTCGCGGCGCAGGGTGGATTACTGGAAGTCTTGTTACCTGCTGCGTTTAGCCAGAACCAGCAGCTGCTACTAAGTTATGTTTGTGGTAACGATAAGGCCAACACGCTTTGCCTGGCATCTGCCCGCTGGCAGCAGGGGCAGTTAACCGATATTCAGCAGATTTTTATGGCCAAACCGTATCGGCAGGGGGCAGCACATTATGGTGGACGCATGGTGCAGCTGCCGGATACCACTGTTTTATTGACCCTGGGCGATGGCTTTGATTATCGGGAGCAGGCGCAAAACCCTGCTAACCATTTGGGAAAAATAATCAGGTTGCAGCCAGATGGCAGTATTCCGTCAGACAATCCCTTTGTCGGCCAGGCCGGCTTTGCCAGTGAAATTTATAGTATGGGCCATCGCAATGTGCAGGGGATCGTCTGGGATAACTCCGCTAACAGGGTTTACAGCCACGAGCATGGTCCACGCGGCGGCGATGAGCTGAATATTATTCAGCCGGGTAAAAACTTTGGCTGGCCGGTGGCCACCCGTGGTATTGATTATACCGGCGCCAGAGTATCGCCGTTCCGGCAGTACCCGGGCATGCAGGAACCGATCTGGCATTGGAGCCCGTCAATTGCACCTGCGGGTATGACGCTTTATCAGGGCAGCTTATTTGCCGATTGGCAGGGCGATTTGTTTGTGACGGCACTGGCAGGTAAAGCGTTGCATCATTTGCAAATTAAAGAGGGCAAGGTAGTTGCGGAGCAGAAACTGCTGACTGAACGAAACCAGAGGCTGCGGGATGTTCGTACCGGCCCGGATGGCGCCTTGTATCTGCTGACCGACAGCGACAAAGGCCAATTACTGCGCCTTAGCCCGCAACCATAGTCCGCAACCATAGCCCGCAACCTGAGCATAAAAACAGCGCTCAGGTGCAGTACAGGGGCTGAATTAGTGCTGATGGCCACCTTCGCCATGGGCATGGCCATGAGCGATTTCTTCTGTGGTAGCCGGGCGCACGTTTAATATTTCAACTTTAAAGGTGAGAGTTTTACCGGCGAGCGGGTGGTTAACGTCAATCTGTGCTTTAAACATTCCGACTTTTACCACGGTAACCTGACGCTGGCCTTCTTCGGTCTGGATCCAGGCTTTCATGCCGGCCTTCCACTTTTTGGCGCCATGCAGGTATTTTACCTGAATGTCCTGAATCGCATTGGTTTGTACTTCGCCATAGGCGTCGGCCGGTGCCAGAGTCAGCTCCAGCGTGTCGCCTGCGGCCTTACCTTCTAAGGCGGCTTCTAACTTCGGCAACATTTGCTGCTGTCCATGCATATAAAGTAAGGGTGCACTGCCTTTAGAGCTTTCCAGCTCACCAGTTTCATCGCTTAGGGAATAGTGAAACTGGACTACGGCGTTTTCGCTGATATTCATTGCGTTATTCTTTTCAATAAAAGGAGTGAGGGCGGCATTATAACGACTTGGCAGCCAAAACCGAAGTAGCTAACTTAAATTCCCCGCTGTAGCGGCGGAATAACCACCGGTAGCGGGGAGGTGTGTGTTACAAATGACTAGCTGGCGGCTTTCATTTGCTCAATAAAGGTTTTCAGCTCGCTAAGCAGTTTATCGGGCTGCTCAAGATTTTGCTCCAGAATTTTTACAATAGCCGAGCCGCAAATAGCACCGGCAGCACCGCTTGCTATGGCATCGGTAACCTGAGCCGGGGTTGAAATACCAAAGCCCAATAGCGGCGGCGCCGGATTGTACGCTTTAATCCGGGCAATTAACTCAGCGGTGGGCATTGCGGCCTTGGTTTCTGCGCCGGTGACGCCGGCGCGGCTGAGCAGATAAGTATAGCCCCGGCCATAAGACGCAATAGCGCGCAGGTCATCGTCATCCACGTTTGGTGGCACGATGTAGATAGGCGCAATATTATGGGCCATGGCGGCCTGGCGAAACATTTTACTCTCATGCAGCGGCACATCGGCAATCAGTACCGAGTCAACCCCGGCAGCGGCTGCCTGGCTGTAAAAGGTATCTAAACCCCTGGCCATCACCAGATTAGAATACAGCAATAAACCAATTGGGATATCCGCATTATATTCCCGGATTTTGCGGATAATCTCAAAGCTGATACCCGGGGTAACGCCGGCTTTCATCGCCCGCAGATTGGCGTTCTGAATTGTCGGGCCATCTGCTATCGGATCTGAGAACGGAATACCCAGCTCCAGTGCATCGGCACCGCCGTCAATTAAGGTTTTAATGATCTCAAACGATAACTCCGGGCCAGGGTCGCCCACGGTAACGAAGGGCACAAAAGCGCCGCGTTTTTGCTCTGATAATCTGGCAAACATCTGTTGATAACGTTGCATTTAGTGCGCTCCCTTCTTGCTAGTCGTGGCATCGTCTGCTGTTGCTTGTTCGGTAGCCTGCTCGGCTGCTTGCTCGGTAAGAATGCTATGCACATGGCTTAAGTCTTTGTCGCCACGACCCGATAAATTAACCAACAACACCATCGGTTCCGTTGCCTCGGCGGCCATTTTAAGAGCATGTGCCAGCGCATGCGAGCTCTCCAGTGCCGGGATAATCCCTTCTGCCATGGCTAAATGCTGAAAAGCGGCAAGCGCTTCATCGTCATTTATTGCAACATACTCAGCGCGGCCAGTTTGTTGTAAATGGGTGTGCTGTGGGCCAACCGCCGGATAATCGAGGCCAGCAGATACCGAATAAGACTCTTCAATCTGACCGTCACTGGTTTGCATAATCGCGGTAAAGGCACCGTGTAAAATGCCGTAGCTGCCGGTACTTAAAGCGGCTCCATGCTGGTGGGTATTAATGCCTTTGCCGCCCGGCTCAACGCCAATCAGCCTTACTCCGTCTTCTTTAATAAAGTCCGCGAAAATACCAATAGCGTTCGAGCCGCCGCCAACACAGGCAATAACGGCATCAGGTAATTTGCCTTCGGCTTTAAGGATTTGCTGTTTCGACTCTTCACCAATCATTTTCTGAAATTCCCGTACTATAGTCGGGAATGGGTGCGGGCCGGCCGCGGTACCCAGCATATAATGGCTGGTGTCATAACTTGCAGACCAGTCGCGCATGGCTTCGTTAACCGCATCTTTTAAGGTGCCTGAGCCGGCTGTAACCGGAATAACGGTGGCACCCATCAGCTTCATCCTAAACACGTTTGGTTGCTGGCGCTCAATGTCTTTGGCACCCATGTAAATCCGGCACTTTAAACCCAGTAACGCACAGGCTAAAGCAGTGGCAACGCCATGTTGGCCGGCACCGGTTTCGGCAATAACTTCTTTTTTACCCATCCGCTTGGTTAGCAATGCCTGGCCCAGTACCTGGTTGGTTTTATGGGCGCCGCCATGCAGTAAGTCTTCCCGTTTCATATAAATTTTCACCAACGGGTTAGGTGACAAATTACGACACAGGGTTAGCGGGGTCGGCCGGCCGGCATATTCTGTTAGCAACTGCTGAAATTCAGCATCAAATGCCGGGTCCTGCAGCGCATCAACAAAGGCTTGTTCCAGTTGCTTTAGCGCAGGCACCAGCAGTTGCGGCACAAACATGCCACCGTACTGGCCAAAATAAGGGTTTAATTTAAGCTCGCTCATAATACTTCTCTCTGCGTTGTCTGCGTTGTCTGCTCAGTCTTCTTCGAGTGGTTAGCCTGCTCAGAAGAGGGGGCGCCCCGGTACTGGAACGCGCGTATCGCGGTAAAAGCCGCTTGTATTTTAGTGCTGTCTTTTATGCCTAGCGCACTTTCCAGGCCTGAATTCATATCTAAGCCCGCCACGGGCAGGGTAAGCGCTTCGCTCACATTGACTGGCGTTAAGCCACCAGCCAGCATTACCGGCAAATCCGTCAGTGTATCCAGCGGTTGGCGTAACAACTGCCAGTTAAATACCTGACCACTGCCACCGTGTGCTGCCGGGTGATAGGCATCCAGCAATAACCGGTCTGCCAGTTTAGTAAAATCCGGCAAGGTATCGGCCACCCGATACGCTTTCCAAATCTGACAGCCAACCGGCAAGGCAGCGCGCAGTGCCGTAATGTCCTGGTCGGTTTCACTGCCATGCAATTGCACGGCATGTAACTTAAGCTTATGCGCCAGAATGGCAATATCGCTAAGCTGCGCATCAACAAATACCCCGACAAAGTGACGCGGCGCGGCCTTTATCAGCTCGCTGGCCTGTTCGGGGTTAATGCAGCGCCTGGAAGCGGGCGCAAAAATAAGACCACCATAATAGGCACCCGCGGCATAAGCCGCTTTAACGTCTTCTGCCCGGGTCAGACCGCATACTTTATGCTCACCAATAATAAGTTTGCGGGCAGCTGAGGCTAAATCCGTTTCCGCCATTAGCGAACTGCCCACTAAAAACGCATCGGCAACCGGTTGTAAATAACGAATTTGCTGATTGGTATAAATACCCGATTCTGATACCACCGTAACCCCTTCCGGGATCAGCTTTGCAAGCAGAAAACTGGTATCAAGATCCGTGCTAAGGTCTCGCAGGTTGCGGTTATTTATGCCAATTAAGTTAGCACCAAGCGACACCGCACGACGGGTTTCGGCTTCATTGCTTACTTCAGTCAGCACTGTCATATGCAGCTTGCTGGCAAGTTCAGCCAGCGGCCGGTATGCCTCGTCGCTTAATACCGATAACATCAGTAATACGGCATCGGCACCTTTTAGCCGCCCCAGATAAACCTGATAAGGGTCAATAATAAAGTCTTTATGCAGTAATGGCTTAGCGCTTAGCTGGCGCATCTTCGCCAGGTTCTGATAACTGCCCTGAAAGAAATGTTCATCTGTCAGTACCGATATGCAATCGGCGTAGGTGTTATAGATCTGGCTAATTTCGGTTAAATCAAAATTCTGTCTGATCAAGCCTTTAGAAGGAGAGCCTTTTTTACATTCCAGAATAAAACGGCTACCAGGTTGCTTAAGTGCGGCCAAAAAGTCGTTGCTACTGGGCGTAACCGCTGCAATAAACTGCTCAAGCGGCGTTGCTTTCTTTAACAGCGCTACTTCTGCTTTTTTATGCTCAATAATTTTGGCCAGTACACCGGTTAACTGGTCGCTGGTCAACGGTTCGCTAATTAGCTGTTCAGCCATGGCTCAACTCCGTGAAAGTTTGCAAGGTTTGCATTGCTTTACCTGCGGCCAGGCATTCGAGCACTGCCCGGGTATTCGTAATAAGATTATCGCCAAGCCCGGCAATTTTCAGCATGGCCGCGACATTCATTGCGACCGCCTCGTTATGAGCGCGTTGCCCGCTACCATTAAGAATTGCCAGAGTAGCCGCCGCATTCTCTGAGGGCATGCCGCCTGCCAGGCTGCTTAAGGGTTGTTCAGTTAAACCAAAATCGGTGGGGCTTAGCGTAAACTCGGTTATTTCGCCGTCTTTAAGCTGGCAAACATTCGTTTTGCCATGCAGCGCTATTTCGTCACAACCGCTGCCATGCACCACCCAGGCTGCTTTGGTGCCTAATTGCTGCAAGGCTTCTGCCATTACCCGGCACAGCGCCGGATCATACACCCCTAACAGCTGAAAATCAGGTGCCGCCGGGTTCACCAGCGGTCCCAGCAAGTTAAACAGCGTACGGCTTTTTAACGCCTGGCGCACGGGCATCGCGTGTTTAATACCGGCATGGTACAAGGGCGCAAATAAAAAGCTGCAATTGCTTTGCTTAAGCGTGTTGGCAGCTTGCTCTGGCGATTGCTGAATATTAATACCCAGTTGCTCCAGTAAATCGGCTGAGCCTGAGCTGGATGACACACTACGATTGCCATGTTTAACCACCGGCAAGCCCATACAGGCCCCGACAATGGCTGCGGTTGTTGAAATATTAATGGTGTTGCTGCCATCACCACCGGTGCCACAGCAATCAATGCTGCCGGCGACTTTGCCTGGAAAAGGCGTTGCAGCCTGGCGCAGCGCTTTGGCAGCACCAGCGATTTCATCAGCAGTTTCACCACGCATTTTAAGCGCAACCAATAACGCCGTAAGCAACACTGGCGTTACGTCACCGGCCACTACCGCGCTAAAAAAGTCAGTGCTCTGGCGCTGGCTTAGCAGTTCGCCAGATAGTGCCTGTTGCACCAATTTCAGCAATGCTGTCTGCTTGTTTTCCTGGGTGTGTTGCTGCGTGTGTTGCTGCGCAAGGGCCTGTTGTTGGCTGCTCATGCGTCACTCCTTAATAAATAACGAATACTTTGTTGCAGTAATGGCTTGCCCAACGTGGTCAGGATAGACTCCGGGTGAAACTGAAAGCCCAGCATCCGTTGTTGTTCATGAATAATGGCCATCGGGATATGCCGGTCCATACCGATACACGTTAGCGCATTGGGTAACTCCGTTGCCATCAGGGAATGATAACGGGCGACTGAAAACGGATTGGGCAGACCGGCAAACACCGGGTGCGGCGCGACATGAATACTGGCAGTTTTGCCATGCACGGTTTCGCCGGCACGGCCAACAATACCGCCATAATGCTCGGTAATGGCCTGATGGCCGAGACAAATTCCCAATACCGGATAAATGCCCGCTACCTGCTTTAATAATGCAGGCATAGAGCCGGCATCGGATGGCGCGCCGGGCCCGGGGGAGAGTACCAGGATTACCGGGCCAGTTTCCTGCTGCATTTTCTGAAAAATGTACTCTGCAGGCACGGTATTGCGGTATAGCTTAATGGCGTACCCCAGCTGGGCAAATTCATCAACCAGGTTGTAGGTAAAGGAGTCGATATTGTCGAGTAAATACAGGGTGGTTATCATGCTTTGCTGCTCCTTGCTCACCGGTTAATGTCCTGATGCCATGATGGCGCTGATCACGGCTTGTGCTTTGTTACGGGTTTCTTCAGTTTCCAGTTCGGCTACCGAATCAAATACCACGCCGGCGCCAGCCTGAATATAGGCTTTTTCATTGGCAACATAGGCTGAACGGATAACGATACAACTGTCAAAGTCACCATTGCCGGTTAAATAACCCACGGCGCCGCCATAACTGCCCCGGCGCTGCTGTTCTACCTGGCGGATAAGCTCTGCCGCTTTCACTTTCGGTGCGCCGACTAAGGTGCCCATATTCATGCAGGCCTGATACGCATGCAGGGCATCCAGCTCTGGTTTAAGAGTGCCGATAACCCGGGAGACCAGATGCATCACATACGAGTAGCGATCGACTTTCAGCAGCTCTTTGACATAGCGGCTGCCCGCTACACTGATCCGGGCCACATCATTGCGGGCTAAATCTACCAGCATTAAATGTTCGGCTTTTTCTTTTTCGTCCTGGCGCAGCTCCAGTTCTATGCGGCTGTCTAAATCGCGGTCGATGCTGCCATCCGTTTTAAAACCACGCCGGCGGGTGCCGGCAATCGGGTATATTTCAACCTGACGGTTGCTGGCGGTAAATTTCAGCGCAGACTCAGGTGATGCACCGAATAGCTGAAAAGCCGGGTCTTTTAAATAAAACATGTAAGGGCTGGGATTCAGCTGCTTCAATTTGGCATAGGCCGCCATGGGGTTGGGACACGGCAGACTGAAGCAACGAGATGGCACCACCTGAAACACGTCGCCACTGACAATGTGCTCTTTAAGTGCTTCTACTTGCTGACTGAATTTCGCATCACTGATATCGACCTGTAACTGGCTGTCATCGCCTGGTTTTCCTGCAGTTAGTGGCTTGGCGGCCGCCAGGCGGTGCTTTAACTGTTCCAGTCGTTTGCCGATGACAAAATAGGTGGCCGGGGCATGTTCACCACAAAACACATTGCCAATCAGCTGACTTTGCTGGCGTTGATGATCCAGCACCAGCACAGTTTCTGCCAGATAAAACAGATAATCCGGACACTGGTTATTGCCGTTGCCCACCTCAGGCAGCTGCTCGACATTGGCGACCATGTCATAGCCAATAACCCCTGCCAGCATAATCGAAAAGTCTGGCTCATCGCTTTCAGTGGCATTGTGGCTGGTCAGCTGGTGTTGTATTACCCTTAACACCGAGAACGGGTTAGGCTGAACGAGCCGGCTAACTTCGTCCAGCAAGGGGTCGGGCTGACTGAAATTCAGGGTGAGTGCTGTATTGCTTTGGCTTACACGGGCCAGGTCTTTCAGCTTATTTGCTAAAAACGGCAGTAAGGTGGCGCCGTTCTGACTCAGTGCGGTGACATTCACCTGCATGCCATTACATTCAATGCGCAGCGCAGCATCAATCAGCATCAGGCTTTTCAGATTATCTTTACTGTCAATTTCGGCTGATTCAAGCAGCACCGCACCGTTGCTGTCGGTGCTTAAGCTGGCAAAACTGGCCAGGGCATCGCTCTGGTATGGCACCGGCATGGTGATGCTGGCTACTTCGCCTTGCTGGTCGGTAATATGGCTGAAAATCATATCGTTAGTCTCTTAAAATGAAAAAACCCGCTTCTTATCAGGAAACGGGCTTACGTAATTAAAGCGAATACAACGCCTACACACGCCCGCAGGGTATGTGCCACCACCAGTTAGTCAGGTTAAAGGCTGCTGTATTTGACATAAAATTTAATCAACGGTTATTACAATAATATGGGCACATAAAACCGCGATTTTTGTTGCGGGTCAAGTGCTGTTTTGTTCTAAGCTAGAAATAAAAGCGTATAAGCGGCCAGAAGGCCCTATTTCGCGGCAGTTTGCTTTAGCTCAGTTAGCTGTTGCCAGATCTTTTCGCTCTGCTCGGTTAAATCAGCATACAAGCGCATATCACCATTACGCTGGGCATGCATGGCCTGCTCCAGTTTACTGTCGTAGGCTTTACGCAATTTTTTTTCAGGGTTGGGTTTTAAAAAGCCGAACATGCTATTGCCTCACTGTGTTTTATGTTGTTGAGCATTACGCGCAGTTTGCGGTTCTGGTTCAAACTGGCCTAACGGCTGATGCTTTGCCAAACGGCGGGCCTGTGCGACAATAGCGGCATGAAACTGAGGTGCCGATGAAATTTGATTTACATAGCCATACCCATTGCTCTGACGGCGTATTGTCGCCAGCCGAACTGGTGCTGCGTGCGATAGAGCGGGGCGTGGATGCGCTAGCCATTACTGACCATGATACGGTAGCCGGGCTAACGCCTGCCAGAGCGGCAATCAGCGAACACCAGTTGCCGCTGCAGCTGGTTAATGGGGTGGAGATATCCACCCGCTGGCAACAGCTGGAAATTCATATTGTTGGCTTGAATATAAACCCAGACTGCCCGTTGTTTTTAAGTCGGCTGGCATCGCAACAGCAAAGACGGCTGGAGCGGGCAGAAGAAATGGCGCGGCGCCTGGACAAAAGCCAGATCCCGGATGTAATGCCCGCGGTATTGGCACTGGCCAATGGTGCCGCGATAACCCGAACTCATTTTGCCCGCCATCTGGTTAATATTGGTAAAGCCAGCTCGATTAATAATGTGTTTAAAAAGTATCTGGGTCGCGGCAAAACCGGTTATGTGCCGAGCAATTGGGTGGAGATGGCTGACGCGGTAAAATGGATCCACGATGCCGGCGGCGTTGCTGTGCTGGCGCATCCGTTAAAGTACCAGCTAACCACAAAATGGGTAAAGCGGCTGGCTGAGCAGTTTGCCGCAGCGGGCGGTGATGCGATAGAAATTATTTCACCGCAGCAAACCCCGGTGCAAAAGCGCGAGCTGTGGGCGTTATGTCAGTTACATGGCTTAACAGCATCAGTAGGTTCAGATTTTCATCAGCAAACCAGCTGGAATGATCTTGGAAAAAACCTATATTTAACAGACGATGTTACGCCGGTCTGGCACAACTGGTCTCTTAACTGAGCGACAAGGTAGCTAAGTGAAAAAGCGACTAAGCGAAAAGTTAACTAAGCTTGCAAAGAACATTTTTCACCCGAGCCTGGTTTACCTAACGTAATAATAAAATTAAAGCTGCCTGGTAGTTAACTAATGACAGAAGAACATATAATGAGCCAATTTTTTCATATTCACCCCGAGAATCCGCAACAGCGTTTGCTGAAACAAGCGGTGCAAATTATTAAGCAGGGCGGTGTAGTGGTTTACCCCACTGACAGTGGTTATGCACTGGGTTGTCATGTTGGTGACAAAAGTGCCATGGACAAAATTACCCAGATACGTCAGATCAGCGGTGATCACCACTTTACGCTGATGTGCCGTGATTTATCAGAGTTATCGGTGTATGCCAAAGTAGAAAATACTGCGTTTCGGTTAATTAAAAATAATACGCCCGGTGCCTATACCTTTATTCTTCGCGGCACCAAAGAAGTGCCACGACGCCTGTTAAATGACAAGAAAAAGACCATTGGCCTTCGGATCCCGGAAAATAAAATTGCCCTGGCATTGCTTGAAGAGTTGGGCGAGCCTTTGTTATCAACCAGCTTAATTTTACCAGGCCAGCAATTCGCAGAGGCCGATCCGGACGATATGCGGGCCCAGTTAGAACGTCAGGTCGATTTAATTATGCACGGCGGGGTCATTGGTGAAGACCCGACTACGGTGGTCGATTTATCCGAAGAGGGCGCGACTGTGCTGCGTGAAGGCCGTGGTGATCCCACGCCATTTAAGTAAGCGAAAATGAGCACACCACCCGGCATTTTAACCATTCAGCAGCCGTTGCCGCTGGCGTTTGTGCGTGGCGAGGCGGTGCATCAGCGGCCAGATGATTTATATATTCCGCCCGATGCGCTGGAAGTGATGCTGGGTGCCTTCGAAGGGCCATTAGATTTTCTACTGTATCTTATTCGTAAGCATAAATTTGATATTGTCGATTTGCCGGTTAATGAAATTACCCTGCAATATATGGAATATATTGATTTAATGCAGGGGCTTAACTTCGAATTGGCTGCCGAATATCTGGTGATGGCGGCCATGTTAGCAGAAATAAAATCACGTTTACTGCTACCAAAACATACCCAGCACGACGATGATGAACATGATCCACGGGCTGAGCTTATTCGCCGCTTGCAGGAATATGAAATTTATAAACAGGCCGCCAGCGAGCTGGATAGTCTGCCACGTGACGAGCGTGATTACTTTACGGCCAGGGCGGCACTTGCTGATAATTTCAGCCCTTTGGTTATTTTGCCTGAGGTTGAACTGAGCGAACTGGTGATGGCGTTAAAAAGCATTATGCAGCGCGCCAAAGATTTTCAGCACCATCATATAAAACGCGAGCATTTATCTACCCGTGAACGCATGAGCCGGATTTTAGATTTGTTACAACAGCGCCAGGGTTATCTGCTGTTTGAAGATTGTTTTGAATATAGCGAAGGGCGCGAGGGCGTAGTGGTGAGTTTTCTAGCGATACTGGAGCTGACCAAGGAAAAAATGGTAGAGCTTACTCAGGTTGAGGCGTATGGCCAGATCCACGTCAAACTTGCCCTGGAGCAAAGCTGATGGCCCAGAAAATAAATGATATTCAACTGCTGCAATTAATTGAGGCAGCTATTTTTGCCAGTGAGCAGGCGCTGAGTGTGGCTGAGCTGCAAGCATCGGTGCTGCAACGTTTTACTGTCAGCAAAAGCCGGATTGATGCTACAATTCGCCAATTACAACACGACTACAGCGCCCGCGGCATTATGCTGCTAGAAACTGCCTCTGGTTTTCGCTTTCAAACCCGGCCTGAACTTAGTGATGATTTAGCCCAGTTGTGGCCCGAGCGCTCTGCCCGCTATTCCCGGGCGGTGCTGGAAACACTGGCACTTATTGCTTATAAACAGCCGTTAACCCGGGGTGAAATTGAAGAAGTACGGGGCGTGACGGTGAGTAGCCAGATTATGCGAACCTTACTTGACCGTGGCTGGGTAAAAGTGGTTGGCCATAAAGAGGTACCGGGCCGTCCGGGTTTATATGCGACCACCGCAGTGTTTTTAGATTATTTTGGCTTAAAAAGCCTCAGCGATTTGCCGCCCTTGCCGGAGTTTACCGAGCTGACGGCTGATCTTCTTCCCACCGTCGAGATGACAGGAGAGTTACACTAATGAGTGATAAAAACAGCAGCGAAAAACTGCAAAAAGTATTAGCCCGTGCTGGCGTAGGTTCACGCCGCGAAATGGAAGAGTGGATTAGCAAAGGCCGGGTGACCGTTGACGGTAAACCGGCCAGCCTCGGGGATCGGGTAATCACTAGTCAAGCCGTGCGAGTTGATGGTCATCCGGTGCAACTGGCCAGTGAAGAGCAACAAATTTGCCGGGTACTGGCGTACCATAAGCCGGAAGGCGAAATATGTTCGCGTACTGATCCAGAAGGCAGGCCCACGGTATTTTCCCGCTTACCCACCATTAAAGGGGCACGTTGGATTGCCATTGGCCGGCTGGATATCAACACCTCAGGCTTATTGCTGTTTACCACCGACGGTGAGCTGGCCAACCGCTTAATGCATCCTAAATTTGAAGTAGAACGTGAATACGCCGTGCGGGTATTTGGCGACATTAACGATGCCATGATCCAGCGCCTGCGCACCGGGGTTGAATTAGAAGACGGCAAAGCCAACTTTAAGAAAATTAAAGCGTTGCCGGGTGAGGGGATTAACCGCTGGTTCCATGTGGTGCTAACTGAAGGCCGTAACCGTGAAGTTCGCCGGATGTGGGAGTCTCAGGGTGCGGTAGTCAGCCGGCTGATCCGGGTACGGTATGGTGATTTGCTATTGCCCAAACATATACCGGCCGGCGGCTATGCCGAGTATCCGCTGGATGAAGTGAACTATCTGCGTAAGTTAGTTCACTTAGGCGCGGAAGAGCAAACCATGGTAAAAAGCGAAGACCGAACTGAACGGCGTCGTCGCTTAGCCAGCATGAAGCGGGCGGTGCGCAAACATCAAATTGCAGAAAAAACGCCAGCCAAAAAAGCCGAGCCAAAACCAAAACCTGCCGCCAAACCACAACGCGCCCCGGCCAGCAAAGGTAAATCACCCCAGCGCCAGCCTACCAACAAAAAACCTACCCGGCAGGGCCAAAGCTGAGCATTAACCCTCGCTTGACGTGACACCAAGGCGCCCAGGCGCCTTTTTGATGTGTTGGTTTTGGCGATTAGGGCATTTTAACTTCTGCGGATGGCGTTTGGGTAAAATAACCGTTAACTTTTAATTACAAAACAGGGTGGGGAATTGGGCTACAGTGGGTCAACTGATAGCGAAAAGGGAGTAGGGAATGACAGTCAGACGGTTTCTTTTCGGGTGTGGCCTGACTGCCTGTGCAGTGTTGATGTCGGCCTGTGGCGGCAGCAGCACGCCGGTGCAGCAGCCAGCGCCACCGCCGGTTTCGCCTGCGCCGCCAGTGACCTTAACCTTTCAGGGGTTGGACGGTTATACCATTAACGAGTTGTATCAGCACAGTGGGGTATTGCTGGCCGCCAGTGATAATGGCGTGCATCGCCAGACCAGCAGCGGTAGCTGGAGTGCCGCGGGCCTTTACGGATACGACGTGATGGCAATGAGTTTGCTTACTGAGCAGCACTGGCTGGCATCGACCGTTAAAACCAAGCAGGATGGTTTTCCCGGCTATTTATTATTTGAAAGTTTTAATGGCGGCAGTGACTGGCATCAGGTTGATTACCAGTTTGGCCAGGCAGGCGAAAATGAAGCAATATTCGCCATGATGTTTGATGAGGCTGCGCAACTGGTTTATGCCACCGGCATTGATGTGCTGGCCAGTTCCAGCGATATGGGGCAAACCTGGAAGGCAGTACATGGTGATTTTGGTGGTTTTGGCCAGCCCAAAACGGCATTAACGCAATCGGCTGACGGCAATACTATCTGGTATGGCGGCCAGGGGGCGATTGAAAATGGCGTATTTTATCAATATAACGTTGCCAGCAACGATGCGGTGCTGCACACCGATTTATTTCCTAACCCCAGCTCGATAAAGGCCATTCGCTATGCACCCGATGATCCGCAAACCGTGTATGTCAGCGCTGAAGGGGGTATTGTCCGCAGCACAGATCATGGCCAGAGCTGGCAAGCTGTGCTGGGCAATGTCAATTTCCGATTCTATTTTGATTTGATAATCGACCCTGATGCGCCAGAGCGAATTTATACCGCGGGCTGGGCCAAAAACTTTACTGAGCCACAGCCGCTTATTGTTGAGTGGACAGAGGATGCAGGACAAACCTGGCAGCAGTATCAGTATCCAGAAAACGATTTCTTTGGTGGGGTGCGCAGTATGATCCTGGTGGAAGAAAATCAGCAGCAGGTTATCTATTTTGGCTTATATAAAGGCGGCATCGTTCGCATGCCGCTGCCTTAAACAACATGGGAAGGTTAGCTACTGTAACCGTTCGGGTTCTGGCTTTGCCAGCGCCAACTGTCGCGTACCATATCGTCCAGGGTTTTTTCTGCCTGCCAGCCCAGTAAGCTTAGCGCTTTATCGGGTTTGGCGTAGCAACTGGCAATATCACCCGGCCGGCGCGGCGCTATCTGATAAGGAACGGCCACCTGGTTTATTGCACTAAACGTCTTAACCATATCTAACACGCTATAGCCTGTGCCGGTGCCCAGATTAATCGCTTCGATACCCTGATGTGTTTCAAGGTATTGCAGTGCTTTCAGATGGCCAGCGGCTAAATCGGAAACGTGGATATAATCACGTACGCCGGTGCCATCATGGGTAGGGTAGTCGTCACCAAAAACACTAAGTTTTGGCCGTTGGCCCACCGCAACCTGAGCGATAAACGGCATTAAGTTATTGGGAATACCGTTTGGATCTTCCCCTATCTGGCCACTGCTATCGGCGCCCACCGGATTAAAATAACGCAGCAGAGTAATTCCCCAGTCCGGTTCGGCTTTTACTAAATCTTCCAGGATCAGCTCAATCATCAATTTGCTCTGGCCATAAGGGTTGGTGGCCGAGCGCGGCGCGGATTCAGCAATAGGCACTGTTTTCGCATCGCCGTAAACGGTAGCCGAAGAGCTGAAGACCAGCTTTTTGACGTTGAACTCTCGCATTACCCGGCATAACGTTACCGTACCTGCCACATTATTATCGTAATAATGCAATGGCATCTCGGTTGATTCGCCCACCGCTTTTAAACCGGCAAAGTGCACCACGGCGCTTATCTTATGCTGGCGGAATACTTCCCGAAGTGCCGCTTCATCACGAATATCGCCGCTAAGGGTAGTGATGTTGCCAGCAGCCAGCTGCGTCACTCGTTCCAGTGCGCTGGTAGAGCTGTTACTGTAATTATCAAAACTGATAACCGGATAGCCTGCCCGCAGCAGGGCAAGTGCAGTGTGGCTGCCAATATAGCCGGCACCGCCGGTAAGTAGAATGTGGGTCATGACCATCCTTGCTCAATTGCTAACATATAAATGATAAGTGATGCTATTAATTTGCCTCGAAAAACCTTTTTTCAGGGTAAGACTTTCTTAAAAGGTTTTACCGTTGATTTTACATAAACGCCGGCGGCTAAATAGGGATCATTGTCAGCCCAGTGTTGTGCTTGCTCAAGTGAGGTAAATTCTGCGACCACCAGCGAACCGGTGAAGCCGGCGCCGCCAGGCTCATTGCTATCTATCGCCGGCAGTGGCCCGGCTAACAACAGACGGCCTTGCTCGTTTAGATCATGCAGCCTTGCTAAATGCGCTGGCCGGGTTGCCAGCCGGTTTTCCAGACTATTCGCCGCATCTTCAGAGTAAATCATATAGAACATGGTAAAACTCCATGGGTTGTATTCGGCGAAAGATAACAGATCTGCCGGTTAAAACCAATTGATGTCAGCCGTGAGTTACACTGCTTTAAGTATTGTTTACAGGTCGGGCTAGGATTTGCTGCAGCCTGCTGTTAGCATGCTGTGCGAACATAATAAAAATACTAAAACAACAATTCTAATAAAAAGAGTCAGGGAGTCCGCAATCCAATGAAACGTGAACAATTCAGCTCCAGTCTGGGGTTTATTCTGGCGGCCGCAGGTTCGGCCGTGGGTATCGGTAACCTGGTCGCTTTTCCGGTAATGGCCAGTAAAAACGGCGGTGCCGCTTTTTTAATTATTTATGCCTTTTTTGTGTTCTTCATCTGTTTACCGGTAATGCTGGCCGAAATGAGCCTGGGCCGGCATACCCGGCAAAACCCGTTGGGTGCTTATACTGAAATTGGCCAGAACCGGGCCTGGCGCACCGTGGGCTGGCTTAGCGTAATTACGCCCTTTATGATTGGGGTGTTTTACCTGGTGATTACCGTCTGGATAGCAGGCTATCTGGGTAAAGCGATAATAGGCCAGCTTGATCAATTGGCCGATCCTGCCGGTTTTGATGTATTTACCAACAGCAACGAGCTGTTTATTTATATGGCACTGGTGGTAGGCCTGACTTTTTTAATTTTACAGGGAGGGGTTAAAAAAGGTATTGAAAAAGCCACTACGGTGCTAATGCCATTGCTGTTTGTGATGTTGATAGCGCTGGTTATTTATGTGCTTACGCTGGATAACGCCATGCTGGGGGTTAAATTCTTCCTGATCCCGGATTTTACTAAAATAAACGGTAATGTATTAAACGGCGCCCTAGCGCAGGCTTTCTTCTCGTTGTCGCTGGCTATGGGTATTCTGATCACCTATGGCTCGTATATTCAGAAGAACAATAACATTGTCTCTGCCGGTAAAATGGTGGCTGCGTTATCGTTACTGGTTGCTTGCTGTTCAGGCTTACTGATCTTACCCGCGGCGTTTTCGTTTAATCCGAATATTGAAATCAGCGAGTTATCAGAGTCGAGCATTGGCATGATTTTTATGTTCCTGCCGAAAATCTTCTTAGCGCTGCAGGCCGATATTGGTTATTTCGGTGCGTCCTTTATTGCCTCGTTTTTCTTCCTGTTGGTGTTTTTTGCGGCCATGACATCCCTGGTATCAATTATTGAAGTACCGGTTGCCAGTATTATGGATGGCAAAGGCTTAAGCCGGCGCAAGGCATTGTATTCCCTGGGTGCTGCCATGATCGTGCTGGCCATTATCAGTGCACTGTCGTTTGGCCGTGTTGACTGGCTGAGTAATATCCTAAGTTATGGTGGCAATACTAAATCGTTCTTTGCACTGATTTACGACATGTTTTACGAGACGATTTTGCCGCTAAACGGCTTATTGTTGTGTTTGTTTGTCATTTACCGCTGGAAAAAACAAAACCTGGATGCCGAAATGAGTCAGGGTAACGCCAGCTTTGCCGGCTCGTTTTTACAAAAATACGTTAACTTTTCCCTCGGTACCTTTATCCCGGTGATCCTGACGATTATCTTCGTCAATACCGTATCAACCATCTATTTTGGCCATAACATGCTGACCATATTCTTCGAGCAGATTGGCTTTAATTAAGCTAAGCCGGATGGCTTTAGTAAAGAAAGAACCCGCATGATGCGGGTTCTTTTTTATGCGGCTGAGAATAGCAATTAGTCGTCAGCTTGCGTGTTATTTTCTGGTGCAAATAACTGGCGGCGGACAGTACTAAACCGGCTTTGACACAAGGCAAAAGTAATGGGGCGGCTAATAAGCAGGTATAGCGGTGCTATTAGCAGGGCATAGCCAAGCATGGCCCAGCCATCGGCGCGGGCAGCCAGGATAAACAGAAAGAAAATAATCACCAGTTTCAGGGTATTTAAGGCGACTTTAGTCGGCGCGGGTAGCTTGTCGGCAGTGGCACGTATCACTTCCATCCGCTGGCCAAAATTAAGGCCCTGCAATTCCGGAATGTTATTGCTGTTAAAATACAACATGGCTTGTCCTTATGGCAAAAAACGGCCGCATTAGCGGCAGGCCGTCATTATAACCATTATTACAGGCAAAACCCATTTTGCGATCAGCTGTTTTTCAGCTACCGCTTTGTGCAACAGGGTGAGTTAATATTAAACCACGCGCTGTCATACAACTGGCAATTTCGGTCAGACTTGCCGGATCGTCAATGGTCGAGGGCACTACATAGGCTTCGCCATCGGCAATTTGCCTGAGTAACTTACGCAGTATTTTACCGGAACGGGTTTTGGGTAAGCGTGGCACAATTAACGCCTGTTTAAAGCATGCCAGGGCGCCAATTTGCTCACGCACCAATTGCACCAGTTCGTTTTGCAGTTGCTGCTCAGTAATGGTTACCCCGTTTTTCAGCAAGATAAAGCCAACGGGTTGCTGGCCTTTTAACGGATCGGCCAGACCAATAACACAGCATTCCGCAACGGCCGGGTGGCTGGCAACAATCTCTTCCATTTCACCGGTCGATAAGCGATGCCCTGCGACATTAATCACATCATCGGTGCGTCCCATCACAAATAAATAGCCGTCGTCGTCCAGGTAGCCGCCATCGCCACTGGCATAATAGCCGGGAAATTGTCGCAGATAACCGGCAGTAAAGCGCTCCGGGTTCTGCCAGATGGTGGTTAAGCAACCTGGGGGTAACGGCAGCTTAATGGCAATATTGCCCTGCTGATTAGCGGGTACGGGCTGGCCGTCATGGTCAAGAATTACCACCTGATAGCCGGGCACTGGCACGGTCGCTGAGCCGGGTTTAGTGGCGAGCAACTCGATGCCGGCTAAATTGGCACAGATAGCCCAGCCCGTTTCGGTTTGCCACCAATGATCAATGACCGGTTTGCCGCTGTGCTTCACGGTCCAGTCATAGGTTGGAGGGTCTAACCGTTCACCGGCCATATAAATGCGCTCAAGCGCGCTCAAATCATAGTGCTGGAGGAGTATCGCGTCCGGGTCTTCTTTACGAATAGCCCGAAACGCAGTAGGGGCGGCGAACAGCGCTTTTACGTTGTATTCTGCGCAAACCCGCCAGAACGCACCGGCATCGGGGGTATACACCGGTTTTCCTTCATACAGCACGCTGGTACACCCGGCAAGCAATGGCCCGTAAACAATGTAGGAATGTCCCACTACCCAGCCAACATCTGATGCTGCCCAGAACACATCGCCGGCTCCCATGCCATAAATGGCTTGCATACTGTAATGCAGCGCAACAGCATGGCCGCCATTGTCTCTAACCACGCCTTTGGGTTTGCCGGTAGTACCAGAGGTATAAAGAATGTACAGCGGATCAGTGCTTTTTACCGGCACGCAGGCTGCTGGTTCAGCGCCTTGCAGGAGTTGTTGCCAGTCGAAATCACGGCCTTCCTGCAACGGGGCTGCAAGTTCAGGCCTTTGGCAGATAATGCAACTGTCGGGCTGATGAGTCGCCAGCTGCAGAGCGTTATCCAGCAATGGTTTGTAGGCAATGACCCGGTTAACCTCAATACCGCACGAGGCAGAAACAATAACCTTTGGACTGGCATCATCTATTCGCACGGCCAGCTCATGGGCAGCAAAGCCACCGAATACCACAGAATGCACTGCGCCCAGGCGTGCAACTGCCAGCATGGCGATAACGGCCTGAGGGATCATTGGCATATAAATCACCACCCGATCGCCTTTAGCGACGCCTTTGGCCTTTAATACGCCAGCAAATAAGGCTACCTGGTCGGTGAGCTGCTGATAGCTAAACTGTTGCTTAGTGTTGGTTACCGGTGAGTCATAAATCAGGGCGATTTGCTCACCACGACCTTGCTCAACATGATAATCAAGTGCCAGATAGGCCGTGTTCAGTTCGCCATCAGCAAACCATTGGTACTGATCGCCTTTGATATGCAAAATTTGGCCGGGCGCCCGGTACCAGGCCAGGCGGTTAGCTTTCTCGGCCCAGAATTGCTGCGGTTGCTGGCTGGCTGCCTGATATTCGGTTTGATAGGTCATGCGCATAATCCTTGTGGCTGCGGTTTTTAATTACATTACAGAAAAACCGCAGCGTTGCCACTTAGACTTATGGCTAGTCGGGTAGCAGATTAAGCCAGTTTACTTGATATAGATCATGCCGGCGGTCTTTCAGGTTAGTCACCGAGCCTTCGTTACGAATTTGCTTTAAGCGGTCTAAATCCAAATCAGAGAACATCATCATCTCGGTATTGGGGGTAGTTTCAGTCATTACCGCATCATGCGGGAACGCGAAATCGGATGGGGAGAATACGGCCGACTGGGCGTATTGCACATCGAGATTATCGACCTGGGGCAGGTTACCGCAGCTACCGCAAATGACCACATAACATTCATTCTCAATGGCTCTGGCCATGGCACAATGTTTTACCCGCAAAAAGCCATTTTTGGTATCAGTCCAGAACGGTACAAATAACACGTCCATATCCTGCTGCACTAACAGCCTGCTTAGCTCCGGGAATTCAACATCGTAACAAATAAGAATACCCACCCGGCCGGCATCGGTTTCAAATACCTGTAGCTTGTTACCGCCTTCAATGACCCAGTCCCGCCGTTCGTGCGGCGTAATATGAATTTTACTCTGACAATCTATGGTGCCATCGCGCCGGCATAAAAAGCTGACATTGTAGAGGGTATCACCTTCCTGGACTGGCATTGAGCCGGTAATGATATTGATGTTGTAGCTTACCGCCATATCAGACATCGCGGCTTTAAACTGCTCGGTGAAACCGGCTAAAAAGCGAATGGCCGCAGTCTGGTTCGATTTGTCCGGACATAGCCCCATCAATGCGGCGTTAAAAAACTCCGGAAACAGGGCAAAATCACTTTGATAATCGGCCAGGGCATCCACAAAGTATTCTACCTGTTGCAGTACCTGCTCAACAGATGACACTTCGCGCATCTGCCATTGCACTGCACCAATGCGGATTTGGCTTTTGCGGCTGTGGAGTGCGTCGTGCACTGGCTCGTAGAAAATGTTGTTCCACTCCAATAACGTGGCATACCCCTGAGAGCTTTCATCTTCTGGCAGATATTTTTTCAGCAGACGTTTTAACTGAAAGTCATTGGATAACTGAAAGCTTAATATCGGGTCATAAATTTCCCGGCACTTTACGGCTTCCAGATACTCGGCAGCCGACATCTCGTTGCTGTGCTGCTGATAATTAGGAATACGGCCGCCCGCTAAAATGGCGCGCAGGTTTAACTGGCGGGAAAGATCTTTGCGGGCATCATACAGTCGCCTGCCCAGCCGGTAGCCGCGGTAATCGGGGTGGATCATCAAATCGAGGCCATACAGCGCATCACCGGTTTTGTCATGCAAAATGGTTTCGCGTTTACCAATTAAATCGTCATAGGTATGGGGGTTACTGAAGCGGTCATAGTTAACCTGAACGGTTAATGCCAGACCAATAATATCATCATGATCGATCAGGCAAATCTGGCCTTCAGCAAAGTCTTTTATCAACTTATCAATGGTGTGTTTTGGCCATGCACCACCAATATCATGATACACCCGGTCCATCAGTTGCTGCACCTGAGGATAATCTTCGGGCGTTAAGTGGCGGATCTTTAAGTGCAGATCGTCGCGCATAATTAAGGCTCCTGTTGCTTGGAATCGAACGTGAGGTTGTAAAACCATATCACCAAATCAGCAGCGGGTAAAAGTCGGGCTGATTTGAGTTTTTATATTTTCTTCAATAGTATAAATGGCGTTGCTGGCTAAATGGAGCTTTAGGCTATGTTATTCCGACAATTGGCTTCTATGTCAATGTTCAGCCTTCTGGCCGCGCTCTGCTGGGGCGCGTTAACAGAAAATCAGGGATGGTGGTTTTTCCTGCCACTATGCGCTTTGCTGTTAATCTGGCGACATTACGCCAGGCTATCCCTTCCGGGAGTGCGGTTGGCGGCAGTACCAGGCTTTGTGGTGTTTTTTGTCAAACAAGTGGTGCTGGGTGCTTTTGATGTTGGCTGGCGGGCACTTGGGCCCAAATCAAAATGCTCACCCGACTGGCGCCGTTACCCGGTGCGCTTATCGGACCCGGCCAGCCAGCGTTTGTTAGCCAGTTTAATCAGCGTATTACCCGGTACGTGCAGTGCCCAAATTGAATCACACCCGCAGCGCAACCAATTGCTGTTACATGTGCTTGACCGGCATGACGACTGGCAAACCGGGGTTGCTGCACTGGAATTACAGCTTGCCGGGCTGTTGACGGCGGAAAGCTCGGTTGGGGGCAGCCGATGACAATCTTTGCCGGGGCACTGCTGCTAACGATGTTGCTTGGCTTATGGCGGGTGATACAAGGGCCGGCGTTACTGGACCGCTTACTGGCCGTGCAATTATTTGGTACTACCGGCGTGGCTTTATGCCTGGTGCTGGCCCTGGTGCTGGAGCAGCCAGCGCTGCGTGATGTGGCATTAGTACTGGCAATACTGGCGGCTGCCGCGCCAGCTGCACTGGTGCAACGCCTGAAAAACACTGCTGCCAAACTGGCAGATGCTCCAGAGGACGTGTAATGAACAGCGCCGGCGAGCTTAGTGTGTTTAGTACCATCATCAGTAGCCTGCTGCTGGGGATCGGTTTATTGTTTTTTGTTTCTGGCAGCATCGGCATGCTGCGTTTTCCTGATAGTTTCAGCCGGCTGCATGCGGTGACGAAAGCAGATTCACTTGGCCTGGGGGCGGTCATTGCGGGCTTAATGTTTTACAGTAGCTGGTGGCAAAATCTGTTAATGCTGTTTATCTGGTTGCTGGTAATGGCCTCTGGCGCGGTGTCTTGCCAGTTACTGGCCCGTTTTTGTAAAGCAAAGCAGGATAAGGCATGAGTTTGTTGCTATTTGATACCTTACTCTGCGGTTTGTTATTAGCGTTAGCTTTGGCCAGTATGTTGAGCAGGCAGTTAAGCCATGCAGTTATTTTATATATTGCTTTTGGCCTGTTAATGGCCCTGGCCTGGGCCAGGCTTGCGGCACCTGATTTGGCGCTGGCCGAAGCTGCTATTGGTGCGGGTTTAACCGGTGCCTTATGTTTTACAGCACTGGCGCGCCAAGGCAAGCTGCCACTCAGCCCGCAAGTAAGCTGGCAGCAACGCGGCTGGCCTGTTTTATTCGTATTGCTAATGCTGAGCGGTTTGCTGCTGGCGTTGCTGCAACTTCCGGCCAGCCCCGGACCTTTGCCCGCTCTGGTATTACAGGAGTTGGCCGACAGTGGCGTTAGCCATCCGGTAACGGCGGTATTACTAAATTTTCGTTCCTGGGATACCGTGCTGGAGTTGCTGGTGTTACTACTGGCCTTGCTGGGCACCTTGCAGGTTGCGCCAGTGCCAGTGCGACAAAATAGCTGGGCACTGGGCCGCAGCTGGAGTCAGCTACTGGCGCCGCCGATCATTTTGCTGGCGGGCTATATATTGTGGGCCGGCGCCAGCCAGCCAGGCGGGGCTTTTCAGGCCGGTGCGCTGCTGGCAGCAGGTGCAGTAGTACTGAAATTAAACAGGCAGCTTAACTGGTTAGCCTGGCGCAATATCTGGGTCAGGTTTTTTGCGGTTGCCGGGCTGGGTGTATTTGTTATCGTGGCATTGGCGGCCTGGTTGCTGCCGGGGCTGGCGGCGGAGCCGATCTGGCTGCGCTGGCCGCCTGAGCATGCCAAATACATTATTTTGCTGATAGAGGTTTTTGCCACACTGGCCATTGCTATCACTTTGACCTTACTGGTGGTTGCTGAACAGCCTGCAACACCGATTAGCCTGGAAAGACCAGATACGGCAGGGGGCAGTGATGACTGAACTCAGTGGTTCGCTTCTGCTGTTTTTGATTACTGCTGCCAGCCTGGTGGCGGCGGGGGTTTATGGTTTTATCATCGGCCCTGAACCGCTACGCCGGATCCTGGCTTTAAATATCATCAGTGCCGGTATTTTTATGTTAATGGTGGTATTGGCTTATCGCGGATACGATGGTGAAGCCACTGCTGATCCGGTACTGCAGGCGCTGGTGCTTACTGGCCTGGTAGTGGCGGTAAGTGCTACAGCTTTTGGGCTGACACTGCTTGCCAGGCTGAAACCCTCGTCGTCTGAAATCTCCGCGCCAGAGGAGCCAGAGCAATGATAATCATGTTGCTGGTTTTGCCGCTGTTAAGCGCGTTGCTGATGTTGCTCTGGCCCAGAGTTGCACCGCTGCTGGCGTTGTTTTCGGCGTCCTCTTCCAGCTTGCTGGCACTGCAGCTGTTAGTGCAGGTTACTGAGCATGGCAGTCGTTCCTGGCTGTTGGCTGGTTGGCCCTCTGGGCTGGCTATTGCCTGGCAAGCCGACACATTAAGCTGCCTGCTGATTTTACTCACTACCGTATTACAACTATTAGTAGGCTTTTATGCTTTTGCCACCCGAAACCGGGATAAGTTAAGCCAGGGCTTTTGGCCGCTTAGTAGTTTATTACAAGTAAGTTTAACTGCGCTGTGGTTATCACGAGACTTATTTAACCTTTACGTTTGTCTGGAATTACTGGGGCTGGTTGCGGTAGCGCTGGTCAGCTTGTCGGGTCGTAGCGCGATGAAGCCGGCGCTGAACTATTTGCTATTATCGCTATTTGGTTCACTCTGCTATTTGCTGGGGGTGGTGCTGCTTTACGGTAGGTACGGTTTGCTGGATATTGCCGGCTTAGCCAGTCAGTGGCAGGCAGATTGGCTGAGTAACAGCGCCTTATTGCTGATGAGTCTGGGGTTAATGTTAAAGGCTGCCCTTTGGCCACTGCATGCCTGGTTGCCCGCTGCTCATGCGGCGGCTCCTGCACCGGTAAGTGCGTTATTATCAGCGTTAGTAGTGAAAGGGCCGTTATTTATTCTCAGTTTGCTCTGGCTGCAGCTGGCCAGTGTGCAGCAGGCGCAGGCGATTGCGCCACTGTTTGCCGCTGCGGGTCTTGCTGCCTTGCTGTTTGGAGGCTGGTCTGCTTTGCGCACGCCTTTTGCTAAAAATCTGGTGGCTTATTCTACCGTCGCACAATTAGGCTACGTTACGCTGGCATTAGGGCTGATGTTAAAGTTTGACCAACCGCTGATTTTTGCGGCGTTATGGCTGTTTGTGCTGGCCCATGCGCTGGCCAAAGCCGCCTGTTTCCTTGCCGTCGGTGAAATGAGTGCCACGCTCGGTGGTAAGCGGCTTACCACGCTAAAGGGTGCCAGTCAGACTATGCCGTTGGCCATGTTTGCCTTTGCCGTGGCGGGGGGCAGTTTAATAGGCTTGCCGCCAAGTGGTGGCTTTGTGGCCAAATGGGCGTTGCTGCAGGGCTTATGGTTGCAAGGTGAACTGTTGTTCTGGCCATTAGCGTTGGTGCTTGCCACGTTATTATCGGCCGCTTATGTGTTCAGGGTGGTGGTAGTTGCCTTTGATCGCGCTGATCCGGTTTCGCCTGATTTTTCGCCGCAACTGATCCCGCAATGGCTGGCATTGCTGCCCGCCTTAGCGGTGTGGGCTATGGCACTATTTAGCGAAACCTTAATGCAGTTACTTCGACTGGAAGCGCTATGAGTGCGTTCTGGCTTACCTACTTACCGGTAGCGATTATTTTAAGTTCGCTGCTGCCGGGCTTAATTATTTTTACCCTGAAAGAGCAGCAGGTAAAACTTCGGATAAGCCTGAATTTGCTGGGTGTGACGGTAAAGCTGGTCCTGGTGCTGATCATGTGGCAAGCCGTAAAGGCCGGTGATATTTTTTATTTTAGTCTGCCTTTTCTGCCAGGCGCTGATTTGGTGCTGCAAGGTGATGCCTTATCGCTGCTGGTTGTGGTGTTGTCTTCGGTGCTATGGCTGGCGACCACTGTTTACGCCATTGGTTACCTGGAAAACTCGCCGCTAAGGTCACGGTTTTTTGGCTATTTCAGTTTATGTGTCAGTGCCACAGTGGGCCTGGCATTGTCAGGTAATCTCGTCAGCTTTTTACTGTTTTACGAGTTGCTGACCCTGGCAACCTTTCCTCTGGTGGTGCACCGCGGTACGCCGCAATCTTTAGCTGCAGGGCGGCGCTATCTGGCTTATACCTTAAGTGGTGGTGTATTACTGCTAACGGGGATAGCTCTGCTGCATTCCGTAGTGCAAAGCCCGCAGTTTATACCCGGTGGTTATGTCAGTGCCGCGGTGTCTGAGCATGCAGGGCTGTTAACCCTGGCTTTTGCGCTGATGATAGGTGGGCTGGGTGTCAAAGCCGCGCTATTACCCCTGCATGGCTGGCTACCACAGGCTATGGTAGCCCCGGCACCGGTCAGTGCATTATTGCATGCGGTTGCAGTAGTAAAGGCCGGCGCCTTTGGCATTATAAGACTGGTTTATGATGTATTTGGGGTGGACGGCATGCAGCAGCTGCAGCTGGCGCAGCCACTGATGTTATTAGCGGCAGCCACTATTTTATTTGGCTCCTGGCGTGCCTTAGCGCAACAGGACATTAAACGACGCCTTGCTTATTCGACAATTAGTCAGGTGTCGTATATTACCGTTGGTGTGGCGATGCTAGGGCCACTCGCTGCAGTTGGTGGGCTGGTACATCTGGTGCACCAGGGGGTGATGAAAATTACCTTGTTTTTCTGTGCCGGTAATTATGCTGAAACCCTTGGCGTGCATAAGATCCGTGAACTTAATGGCGCGGGCAGAAGGATGCCGCTGACCTCAGCTGCTTTTACATTGGCGGCGCTGGGGATGATTGGCATTCCACCCACTGCCGGTTTTATCAGTAAATGGTATTTGGGGCTGGGGGCGGTAGCGACAGATAATAGCCTGATGTTAATGGTGTTTGTGCTATCGGGCTTATTAAACGCCGGCTATTTTTTACCGATTGTTTATCGCTTATGGTTTTTACCTCAACGTGGTAGCTGGCCTAAAGAGCAGCGTTTATCAGCCACTCTGGAAACGCACTGGATGCTGTTGCTGCCTATGCTGTTTACCGCAGTGTTAATTATTCTGATGGGGCTATTTGCCAGCACCGGGGTAAGCCCGCTTAGCTGGGCGCAGCTGATTGTTGAGCGGGAGTTCAGCTATGATTGATTTATCTAGCTGGCTCTGGCCCGGGGCTGGTCTGGGTCTGTTAACAGAATTACAGCAGGTATGGTGGTATTTTACCCTCAGTTTATGGTGTGTTGCCGGGATTTTCAGCCTGTCCTTTATGGCTCAGTCGGCGCATAAAGGCCGCTACTGGTTGTTTTTCAGCTTAAGTTTCGCCGGTAATATGTTGCTGATTGGCGCGCTCGATGCCATCAGTTTTTATATCGGCTTTAGCATAATGAGTTTATCGGCTTATGGTTTGGTGGTTGATAGCGGTAGCAAGGCGGCGCGCCGGGCAGGACGTCTGTATTTGCAGTTAGCGATTCTGGGTGAGCTGCTGCTGTTTGCCGCCTTGATACTGCGGGCCAGTGCGGCCGGCGGCCAATACGACTGGCAGAGTTGGCAACAGGTACCCTTGGATCATCTGACGATTCTACTGACAATACTGGGCTTAGGGCTAAAAGCCGGCTTCTGGCCACTGCATATCTGGTTGCCGCAAGCGCATCCGGCAGCGCCGGCGCCCGCCAGTGCCGTACTGTCAGGGGCAATGATTAAAGCCGGTATTCTGGGGCTTATTGTATTTTTGCCCTCTGGCGACCCTCAGCTTCAACACTGGATCCCCTATATGGTAACGCTGGGGTTTATCTCAGCCGTATTTGGTGTGCTGGCCAGTTTGTTGTATCGCCAGCCCAAAGTGATTCTGGCTTATTCGTCCGTTAGTCAGGTTGGTTATATTGTGGTGTTGGTGGCACTGGCCTGGACTGCTGATGCTGTGGCAGTATTGCCAGTGCTGATAGCTTACGCTGCACACCATGCGTTTGCCAAAGGGGCATTATTTTTATATGCCGGAATTAATGCTAAGCAGCGTTTACCGGATTACTGGCAACTGTTGTACTGGGGCCCGGCATTGGCCTTAATGGCGGTGCCGTTAAGCGGTGGTGCGGCAATTAAAACCGGCCTGAAAAGTTTGCTCAGCAGCGACGTGGTACCGGGCTGGTTGAACGGTGAGGTCCTGACCAGTTTATTGTCGCTAGGGGCAATTTTAACCGCCCTGTTGTTTTTACATCTTGCGGTGGCCTTGCAGCGCCAACAACGGGAATATCAGCATACAGCAGATCCGGGATTGGCATTGTACTGGCAGGGAGCCTGTCTTGTATTATTGTTATTGATACTGATCTGGTTACCCTGGTACTGGCAGCCGATGTTGCAGCTAAGCCAACACACGCTGGCCTGGTCAAAAATATGGGGATTAAGCTGGCCACTATTGGCGGCGGTAGGGATATTTATGCTGGGGCGTTGGCAGCAATGGCGTTTGCCAGCACGGTATTATGATCGCAACAGCCCGGTTTTGGCATGGTCGCTCAGGTTAAAGCGGCTCTATCAGCCGCAACGGCAGTGGCAGGCGCCCGTGTTTAAGTTTAACTGGCGAGGCATTGAACGCGCCTGTAACCGAACCGCAACAGGTTCCGTGGTGGGATCCAGTGCATTAGTGGTGCTGGTGCTATTGGTGCTGATTACGTTTTGGCAGTACTTCGCTTAGCAAATCAGTTCAGCGTTAGCCGGCTAAAGCAGGCCCTTTTATGGTGATGTAATCCACCATATTTTGGCGGATAGCGCCTTGTAAGTCATTGGTCAGCGGTTGGCGGGCCGCGTTGTAATCGCAACGTAAACCGGTAATGGCATACACCTGATTACGACCATTTACTTTACCTAAATACAGCGCCATATCGGCAATTTGCAACGCCCGCTCCCAGTTCAGGTCGGTTTCATCAACCCCGGCAAAGGGCAGGTGAATAAAGCCGCCACTGGCACTGACCGGAATGAGTTTACCGTCACATGCTACCGGTTCGGCGGCAATCACATCCAGTATTCGCTGACAAAAGCCGGAAACCTGTTCGGGTGCAATATGTTCCAGATATAATAGAAACTCTTCACCGCCCCAGCGGATCACCAAGTCTTCATCGCGGCACACTCTGGTTAAACGGGCACTCAGTTCGGTTAATACTTCATCGCCGGCCGCATGACCGTAGTTATCATTAATCTTTTTAAAGTAATCAATATCTAACAATAAAAAGCCGTTGGCATTTGGACCTGAGTCAGTTTGCCGCCGACCATACTTTTCCCGGCGCTGCATTTGTTCCTGTAAGGCCCGTCGATTATATAAACCCGTCAAAGGGTCCCGTAATGACTGAAACTCAAGTTGCTTGTTGGCTTCACGTAATTTGCGATTAGACAGGCGCACTTTACGATACAGCTGATACAACATTACCGCGGCAAAAATAAGCACTAAAGTAAATAACGCGGTGATCTGTTGCTGCAATTTCTGGTTATCCAGCAACTGTGCTTTTAAATCGTTTTCCTGCTCCAAAATGGTAATTAATTGGCTTTTTGCCTTGGTGTCGTAGCGGCTTTGCAATTCCGCGACGCTTTTCTCCCGCTCACTGGTCAGGATCTCGGCGCGTAATTCAAGCTGTTGCTGCAAGGTTTCTGCTTGTAACTGGTACTCGCCGGCAGCGGCATAGGCTTTTGCCAGCCATTGCAGCATGGGTTCGTACTGGGCTTTGGTATCGTTTTCTTTAAAATACTCCAGTGCAACCAGCATTTGCTCTAGACCACGTTGATGCTCGCCCTGCATGACATCGATATAGCCGAGGTTATAGGCCATTATCTGCACGTTAAATTCATCATTCAGCGCTTTTGCCTGTTCGGAGGCGGCCTGCAATACCGCTCTGGCTTCTTCATATTTTTGTTGTTCGATGTAAATTGAGCCCAGATTATTTTCAAACGTCAGCTCAATATTGGGCCGGTCAACGGCTTTGGCCGCGGCAACACCCAGTTGATTAACCGTTACCGCACCGTTTAAATCGTCCTGCTCAGCCAGAATAACGCCCAACATCAGGTACAGGTCAGGCAAAAATTGCGGATACTGATATTTTTTGGCCGCTGCAATCAGCTCTTCGGTCAGCAGCTTAGCTTCCGGCCACTTTTTTAAATCAGCATATACCTGGGCGATAAAATAATTTAAATTGGCGCGACGTCGCAGAGTGAACTGGTCATCTGTGCCAATAATCGCATCAAGCGCATCAGTATAGTGTTGCAGTGCCTGCTCAAACTGGTTGTCAGCTTTGAACAAACCGCCCAGCATGGCATTGGCGAAATATTGCACCCGAGGTACGCTGGCGCTTTGCACAATTAGCTGTAGCCGGTCTGCTTTAAGGATCGCTGCAGATAACTGGCGTTGATATAGCAAAAACTCTATTTCGGTGGCGTAAATTTCACTAAGGATATCCGGATTATCCGTCTCGCCAGTTAAAGCCAATAATTCGGCCAGCAGCGCATCTGCCGCGGCTTGCTGTTGTAAATACAGCAGGCTAGTAGCCTGGTAAGACATTAACCGGACTTTACTGGCAAGAGCGATGTTTTCTGTGGGATTAACATAGTAACGTAGGTATAGCTCAGCTAAAAAAGCATCGGCTGCAGAGACGTCGTCTCTTAGCGTTACCAGATATTGGTCCAGCTGCTGCTCCAGCGATGTGGTTGCTTGTTCCTGCGCGGCAACGGGGCATAGGTTCGAACATAATACGCATAACCACAAGCCCAGCAAACACCAGCGTTGCAAGGAACCAATAGCTGAAAACTGGGGCATTCGGCACTTCCGGATAACTGTAAAGTAGCTTGAAGATAGCGTATTTTGCAAACAAATACAGCTATAAAAACCATAGAATTGTTGTAGTCTGGCGAATATTTTCAGTTGCTTAGGGTTATTAGCAGCTGATTAAAGCTATACTAACAACCGTGATATGTGTGCCAGGCAAAATGGTTTGCCCTGAGTTTGTTGGAAGTGTTATGAGTACCCTTGAGTATCTGTTTGTGATGTTGCTACTGGTCGCGGCCAGTTCATTTTTTTCGGTCTCTGAAATTGCCCTGGCGGCATCGCGGAAAATGCGTTTAAGGCTGATGGCCAGCGAGGGAGATGTTAGCGCTGAAAAAGTGCTGATGCTGCAGGAACACCCGGGTAACTTTTTTACCGTAGTGCAAATTGGGTTAAATGCCGTCGCCATCCTGGGCGGTATTCTGGGTGAGTCAGCATTTACGCCTTATTTTGCCTCACTAATAGGGTTATTTACCCATGCCAGCTGGGTTTCTGCTGCTGCTTTTGGTTTGTCTGTATTCTTTGTTACTTCACTGTTTATCTTGTTTGCAGACCTGATGCCAAAGCGACTGGCGATGATTGCGCCAGAGAAAATAGCAGTAAAAATTGTCCGGCCAATGTTGCTGCTTATTGTTTTATTGAAACCTTTTGTCTGGTTGTTTAATGGCCTGGCCAATTTGTTTTTTAGTTTATTTAATGTGCCGACCATGCGAAAAGACGATATTACGCCTGATGATATTATGGCGATGATGGATGCGGGGGCACAGGCTGGCGTGTTGCAGCAACATGAACATCAGTTGCTGGAAAACGTATTTGATATGGAGTCGCGCACGGTAACCTCAGCCATGACGGCCCGGGAAAGCCTTATCTTCTTTACTAACAACGAATCGCAAGACAACATTAAAGCCAAAATTGCCGAGCATCCGCATGCCAAATTTATAGTCTGTGATGAAGTACTGGATCGGGTGGTAGGGTATGTCGATACCCGTGATATTTTAATGCAGGTGTTGCATGACCAGCCTATTTCGCTGAAAAAAGAAGGCATAGTGCGCTCGCCGCTTATTATTCCCGACACGTTGTCGCTGTATGAAGCGCTGGAGCATTTTAAATCGACCGGGGTAGATTTTGCGATCATCATGAATGAATATGCGTTGGTGGTCGGGATTATTACCTTAAAAGATGTGATGAGCATTGTGATGGGGGAGTTGGTTAGCTCAGAAGAAGAACAAATTGTGAAACGTGATGCCAATTCCTGGTTGGTGGAAGGCCTGACCCCGTTAGCTGATGTCATGCGGGTGCTGGATATTGATAGTTTTCCTAACCCGGAAAACTACGAGACGATTGCTGGGTTTATGATGTTTATTCTGCGAAAAATACCTAAGCGCACCGATTTTGTGTTACACGGCGGCTATAAGTTTGAAGTGGTCGATATTGACAGCTATAAAATCGACCAGCTGCTGGTAACCCGGATTGATCATATCGATAGTTAAGGCGCCGAAAAAAACGGGCACCGCCGCTGCTTACAGCTAATGACAAACAATTTATTGAAGACCGGTTTTGTTTGCATCGGCCGGGTTGATTGGCGCAGCCGTTTCAGCAGCACGCTGATCAGCCAGCTCCAGCATTTTTTGCCGGAATGTTTCCAGACCACTCATGACTTTGGCGTAGGTTAGATCAACCCCTTCGCTAATTTCACCCTCATAAACTTTCAGTCCTTTTAAAATATCTTTGGCATCGGCAAAACCCTTTTCAATCCCACCGCCAATAATTTTTAAAAAGCTGTCCAGTTGCTCTTCCTCTGAGCGATCCGGGTTCAGTTCTTTATAGCGGCTGTAAAAGCCGCTGACAAAAGCGACAATTCGCTCGGCGGTAGCGTCCGGAGAAGTATCTACGCCTGCGTCATATACCTTTTGTGCGGCGTTTTCGCCCAATACCGGTTCCAGTTCAGCGTTAATGCCTTCCAGTGCTGTTTTGTAAAGCAAACTCAAAGAGTCGTTATTACTGCTTAGCGACACCCGCTCGTTTGCGCGCAAGATAGCAACATTCTGCGCCTGCTTCGCTTTAGCCACATCGCTTTCAACGCCTTTGCCTTCAGCCTGACGGGTCGTGTCGCTTTTGGTTGCCTGATTGTTCTGCGACGCTGTCGTTGACGGCGCATTGGTATTTGCCACGTTGCTTTTAGCCACGTTGCTTGGTGAGTTCGGAGTAATTGCCATGGTAATCACCTCTTTTGGTCAGCCGGTGCTGATAAATAAATTATAGCTTAACGAGGGTATCGGCTGCTGCACATCCGAACTTTAGTTTTTTTCTTTTTAAAGACTAAACAGCAGCGTGCTAATGACATCTGGCGCTGACATCTGCATAATCGGATAAGCTTCACCAGATTATAAAGTGAAGCAGATAATTCTAATATTACTGGGGATCCCATGACTGCTATTAGCAACCCTGCTGACTTGTCGGCTAATCAGCCACAGTTTCTCGGCCATCCGGTCGGACTCTATGTCTGCTTTCTCACTGAAATGTGGGAACGTTTTTCATTTTACGGCATGAAATATCTGCTGTTGTTATATTTAACCAAGTATCACTTATTCAGCGATGCCGGTGGCCTGGACGTATTGGGCAGCTATGCCGGCTTAGTGTATGCCATGCCGGTAATTGGCGGTATGCTGGCTGACCGTTATTTAGGCATGCGAAAGGCCGTAACCTTCGGGGCCATTTTGTTATGCCTGGGGCATCTGGGTTTAGCCTATGAAGGCTTTCAGGCGTACGTTGAAAACGGCGTCGTGGTGCAAGACACCGGCGCTATTCAGGTGTTTTACTTTTCTCTGGCGCTGATTATTATGGGCGTTGGTTTTTTAAAGCCTAATATCTCTACCATCGTTGGGCAGTTGTATGGCCAGGGCGATGCGCGGCGTGATTCCGGTTCTACTATCTTTTACATGGGCATTAACACCGGCTCTTTTATTGCCACGTTACTGGTGACTTATATTGGTGAAGTGTACGGCTGGGGCTGGGGTTTTGGTCTGGCCGGTATTGGTATGGTGCTGGGTTTGATCGTATTTCTGGCAGGCCAGAAATATCTTTATGGCTATGCTGAACCCTCAGATCCGGTGTTGTTAAAACAAAAAGTTTTTGCCTTTATTGACCGTGAGTGGCTGATATATCTGGCAACTTTGCCTGCGCTGTTTGTGGTGTGGCAACTGGTCCAATATAATCCTGTGGTGCATAGCGTGTTACTGGGAATGTCCTTTATTGTACTGGGCGGCATCATCTGGTTTATGGTGACGCAATGCACCAAAGTAGAACGCGACCGGATGATGGTATTGATTGTACTGACCTTTTCTACCGTGGTGTTCTGGGCCTTGTTCGAACAGTCAGCATCGTCGATGACGCTTTATGCAGACAGGGTGATGGACCGTAATGTATTTGGTTTTGAGACCACCGCAGGCCAGTACGGCGCCTTAAACCCGCTGTTTATTATCACACTGGCACCATTATTTGCCTGGTTGTGGATAGCGCTGGGTCGCCGTAATCTGGAACCCAGTACCCCGGTTAAATTTGCCCTGGGCATTATGCAGGCTGGTTTAGGCTTCGGTGCACTGGTGTTAGGTGCGCAGTTTCCAAATGAAGCGGGCATGGTTGGCGCAGGCTGGATGGTCCTGGCGTATATGCTACATACCATGGGTGAATTATGTTTATCGCCGGTTGGTTTATCAGCGGTCACGAAACTGGCCGTGCATAAAGTCGTTGGGGTTATGATGGGTGCCTGGTTCCTGGCAACCGCCTACTCAGAACTACTGGCAACACAATTGGCTAAACTGGCGGCTATTGACACCCCAAGTGGTGAAGTCGCTGATGTTGGCGAGGCTCTGGCCAGTTACACCGAGTTGTTCAGCTTCCTGATGTATGTGGGTATTGGTATTGGTATATTTATGCTGGTGATCAGCCCCTTGCTGAAGAAACGGATGCACGGTGTAAATTAGGCTTGTTAAGAGCAAACTTACACGGGGAAATTGTACCCGGGTAAAGGTGATATCAACGAATAAAGGGGCGCACTGAGCGCCCCTTATCGTTTAGCGGGTCTGGGTATATCGGCTGATGCACAAATAAGCGTTTTATTGTGCCATTGCCACCACAGCACGGCGGCTAAACTGACGCTGCGCAGCGCCATAAATAGCGAAAGCGCTGCCCAAAGCGCATGGTTTTGCCAGCTTTGCAGCAGGTAAAAACTGCCGGCAAAACCCAGCAGGGCAATAATCATACTATTACGCAGGGTTTTACCCTGGGTTGCACCAATAAATACGCCATCCAGAAAATAGGCCCAGCACGCCAGTAACGGTAGCAGTATCATCCAGCCCAGATACAAGGCTGCCTGTTGTTTTACCTCCGGGATCGATGTCAGTAAGCCAACAAAATGGTTGCCAAACACACCATAGCCGCCACTAAACAGCATTGCCAATAGTAAACACCATAACGCCAGAATGCCCAGGGTGTTACCCAGCAGGGCGCTATCATTCGCGCCAATGGCTTTGCCAACCAGGCTCTCAGCGGCATAGGCCAGACCGTCCATAGCATAGGATACCAGCATTAAAAAGCTCAGCAGTACCGCATTGGCAGCTACGGTGTTATCGCCATAAGCCGCGCCCTGAAAGGCAATAAACACAAACACGCTTTGCAGGCATAAACTACGCAGAAAAATGTCCCGGTTTAGTCCGAACAGACGCTTCAACCCAGCCAGCCTCGTCAGTTGATTGTGCATGGCCTGAAATAGCGTTTTAAAAGAAAGGCTGCGCAGTAACAAGCTGCAGCCCAGCAGCAGGCCGGCATAATCGGCAATAACAGACGCTGCGGCAATGCCCGCGACCTGCGAGCCAAAGCCCAGCACAAACAACAGGTCGAGCAGTATATTTACCAGGTTGGTCACCACTAACATCCACATGGGGTAACGGGCATTTTGCCGGCCTAAAAACCAGCCCATCAGCACCAGGTTAATTAAGGTTGCCGGTGCGCTCCAGATCCTGATGCCAAAATACAGCTGTGCCTGCTGGTTCACCTCATTGCTGGCATCACTAAAGCTAAACGCCAGTTCGGCCAGTGGCCATTGCAATAATAACAACAGTAATGCCAGCAGCAGCGCCACTAACAGGCTTTGGCTTAAACAGTTTAGCTGGCCCTCGCTGTTATTCGCACCATACGCCTGAGCCGTTAAACCGGTGGTGCTCATCCGTAAAAAGCCCAGCAGAAAAAATAGCAGGCTGATTAAACTTGAACCGAGTGCAACACCGCCCAGATACCAGGCATGCTCAAGATGACCGCTAACGGCCGTATCTACCAGAGCCAGTAACGGCACCGATAAATTCGATAGCACCATGGGCAGGGCAATGGCGGCGACTTTTTTTTGCAGTGGAGCGTTCAGAAATAGCGATAGCAAATAAGGTACCTGCAACAATGGGCTATGGCGCTATGATACACGGCTTGCAACCTGCTCGAAACTGCCAGGTAAAGTCGCTATACTGCAGTTTTGTTAGTGCCGAATGCTTTGTATGGCACCTATGCTGTTTATTGTTGGGATGCGGTTTATGAATAAGTCTGGCTGTGATCCAGTATAAATCAGCTGCTTTTTATCAAAGTTGTTTCGCGCTGTGTCTGGCAGCTGTGGTGGTATTTGCCAATCTGCACTTACTGCAGCCATTATTACCTCAGCTAAGCCGCGAATTTCAGCTCAGCCCGCTGCAGGTCAGCCTTAGCTATACCGTCGCTACGTTTTGTCTTGGAATATCCTTGTTGGTGTATGCCTCATTGTCCGATGCCTGGGGCCGTAAGACCCTGTTATTGCTAACCTTATCAGGCGTAACATTAAGCACTCTGGCACTGACTCAGGTAGAAAGCTTTACCGCACTGGTATGTTGGCGGGCTATTCAGGGCATTTGCCTCGGTGGTTTACCGGCCATAGCAATCGCCTGGATGGGCGAAGAGTATTCGACACCGGCCCTCGTTACGGCGGTGGGTTACTACATCAGTGCCAATTCTCTGGGCGGTATCGGCGGCCGTTTGCTGGCGGGTAGCCTGGCTGATATCGGTCACTGGCAGTGGGTGTTCTGGCCCATGGCTGGTTTAAGTGCGCTAAGTTGTTATTTTATCTGGCGTTACCTGCCGGTATCTGTGCGGTTTGCCCCGCAGCCTTTTCGGTTGCGCCAGGCGCTGCAAAATCATGCTTTTCATTTATGCCAGCCAACGTTATTGCTGACTTACCTGATTGGTGGCCTGAATTTTCTGGTGTTTTTAAACCAGTACACTTTTATCGGTTTTGTACTGGCAGCGCCGCCTTATCTGCTTAGCAGTAGTTTGCTAGGCTTACTGTTTATTACGTATTTAACCGGCACCATAGGCTCAGCATTGTCGGCTAAAATTGCCAAACGCATCTCAGTGCCACTGGCCATGGCATTGGGTATTGTCCTGATGCTGCTGGGTAGCCTGCTTACCTTACATGGCCAGTTATTTGTTATTGTCAGCGGCTTTTTTGTCAGTGCCTTTGGTTTTTTTCTGTGTCATTCACTGGCCAGTAGCTGGGTAAACCAGCATGCCACCCGCGCCAAGGCCAGTGCCAGTGCGCTTTATCTGGTGTTTTACTATGTGGGTGCCAGCATTGGTGGTCTTTACCTGCAGCCGTTCTGGCAGGCTTTAGGTTGGCCTGGTGTCGTGCTGGCGTCACTACTGATGTACGGCGTTACTCTGATGCTGGCGCTATGGTTGTGGTTGCGCAGTCGCTGAATTTTTTTTCGCCCCATTTAAACCATTCTTGTTATCTGATCGACTAACCAATTACTACTTATCTGATTCAGCCAGCTAAAGGGCATTTATGGCAACGGAGATTGCAGCGGCAATCACAGCAGCACAACATGGCGATACGCAGGCATTTTATCGTATATACCAGCAGTTTATTGGCCGGGTATATGCGATTTGCTGGCGGCTTTTGGCGAATAAACAACAGGCAGAGGATGCCAGTCAGGAAGTGTTTATCAAGGTATGGCAACAGTTGCCGGCGTTTCGTAGTGGCAGCAGTTTTGCTACCTGGCTGCATAGTGTGGCGACCCATACCGCGGTCGATCACTGGCGCCAGCAGAAAAACCTGCGCTTAACTGACAGTAGTGACCAACTTGAACTGGCAGAGCCAACCGTTGGTTGTAGCGGTGATACAGCAACCCTCGAGCAGGCTATATTGCGTTTACCGGCGCAGGCGAGGGCAGTATTTGTGTTGTTTGCACTGGAAGGTTATCTGCATCAGGAAATCGCTGGCTTGCTGGGTATTGCTGAGGGTAGCAGCAAAGCACAGTATCACCGGGCCAGACAATTGTTACAGGAGTGGTTAGCAGATGAATGAGCAACAATTTGAACAGTCGCTGCAGCGGTTGGAAAAAGAGCTGCAACCAACACGGGACCTGTGGCCTGATATTGCCACCCGGCTTGCGCAAACCAGCCAGCACCAGTCTGTGGACGTTTTTGTAGCAGAGGTATCAGCAGCAAAGGCATCGGCAGCGAAGGAAGACCGATTCTGGCTAACGCATTGGGTAGGCGCCGCCGCATTGTTGCTGGTGGCATTAATTGGCTGGCAAATGGCGGTAATGCCGACGCCGGGGCAACCTACCGCAAACGCTGCCAGTGCAGAGTTGCTGCTGTTGCAGGTATACGAGCAGCAAAAAGCCCGGCAACTGGCACAGGTAGTGGCTATCGCCGAGGGTTTTGACAACTGGCAGCAGCAACTTGTTATTTGGGATCAGGCCATCGCTCAGGTGCGCCGGGCCTTGCAATTTTATCCGGATGAACCGCAGCTGTTAGCGCAGTTGCAACAGTTATATCAGCAACAGCTTCGCTATATTCAGCAAGCCACGTTGCAACACCCTTTAATAACCCGTTAGGAGAAGATCATGCAAAAAATAAAAACTCAGTGGCTTGGTGGCCTGGCTAGCATAATACTTTTAGCAGCCAGTCAACTGGCGCTGGCTGACTCACGTGAAGTGGTCAATGAAAGTCGCAGTGTTTCTGCCAACGAAAAAATTTATATCGAAGTCATGAGCGGTGAAATTACCATTAGCGCGGCGGCTGGCAATACGTTTAGTGTCAGCGGAAAGCTGGACGAAAAAGCCACGGGCTATGAGTTTGACAGTAAAGATGGCTTTAGTCGTTTTGAAATGAAAATGCCGCGTCAGGTAAACTATAGCGCTAAAGATAAAACCAATATGGCGGAGCTGCATATTGAGGTGCCGATTGGCAGCAACGTTGAGTTTAAAGGCGTAAATGGCAATGTGAGTGTGAGCGGTATTCACGGCAGCAGTGACATTGGTACCGTTAATGGCCAGATAGTAGCCAGTGATTTACGTAGCAGCGTTAAGCTCAGCACCGTTAACGGCAAAATGAGAGTTAAAGACGTAGCGGGCAAGGTGGAACTAAGCTCAGTTAACGGTAAAATTACCGACGAGGGCTCAATGGGCCGGGTAAGCTATGAAGTGGTGAACGGTAAGGTTGACGCCAATAGCCAGGCAGAGGAAGTTAACATCAGTACCGTCAACGGCGATGCCACACTTACTCTTAATGGCACAAAAACGGTGAAACTTAGCACGGTAAATGGCCAGGTTGAGGCAGCGCTGCGTGGAGTAACCAACCCGCAGATCACAGGTAGCAGTGTCAGTGGAGATATTGAACTCACGCTTGAAAGCATTGCCAGCGTCCGGGTTGAAGTTAAAGCCTCGGCCGGCGGTAGCATTGACAACAAGTTAAGTAACGACAAAGCTACTAAAGCGAAATACGGCCCGTCACGCAGCCTGCAGTTTACCCTGGGTAGCGGTGATGGCAGTGTTGAGCTGACAACAGTAAGTGGCGATATAAAGCTGGAGAAGCGGTAACCCGTCAAGCTAATTCTCGGTTACCACTTTATCAAAAGGCCGCAATTGCGGCCTTTTATGTGATATCTGAAGAGTAAGTATTGTTAGTGGTGTTTAGATTTTGCATTGCCAGGATTTCGACCGCATTTAGCTGACGATGCTGCCCTATAGCCAACTCATTAAGCAGTAAGTTGCCGATCGCGGTGCGTTGTAAGGCGCTAACCCGGTAACCCAGCGCTTTGCACATATAACGAATTTGCCGGTGCAGGCCCTGGGTCAGCACAATTTCAAATTGCTGTGGCCCGCGCGCTGCTACCTGGCAGGGGCGCGACTGATAGTGGTTCTGACCCAGCTGCCAGCTTACCCCTGTCGCCATTTGCTGGATAAAATCTGTAGTTATTACTTTATCCGTTGCCACTAAATAGGTTTTATTATGGTAGTAATCGGGGTGCAGTAAACGCTGACACAATTTACCATCGTTAGTTAGTAGCAATAAGCCGCTGGAGTCTTTATCCAGCCGGCCTACGGCAAATAAACGCTGAGGCAAGGTTTTTAATATTTGGTATAAACTTGTCGGATCATCGGGCCGGTTGTTGCAGTCAATGCCTACCGGTTTGTGGAACATCAGGTAACAACGTGCAGGCACATCAGTTAATAGAGTGTCGTCAATCTTAATGGTATCTGTACCGCAGACCAGGTCGATATGAGACGCAGGACGACCGTTCAGGCTTACTCTGTTATCGCTGATAAGCCGGCTGGCGGCACGGCGCGAACAATAACCGCTGTGTGCTATCCATTTAGCCAGCCGCAGGCTTTCAGAGTGTTGGGTTACATCATTCATAAAGCGTTGAACAACCCTTAATCTTATACAATTGCAGTGATATCACGCGGTAATGTCATAATACTGCCATTAAGTGCTGCCATAATTTGCCTTGTTACACCTTCCTTCCTGGATATTACTCACTGCATGGTGAAGGGAGCTTTTGCTCCCGGTTTTTTCTGTGAGATTAGTTTTCCTGCTCAGCCAGACGGGTAGGATAGCGCTGATAAATTAGTTGAACAGCATCAGTTATCGCTTGTTGCGGCTGTGCCATAGCTTTTTGAGTTAGCCGGCCATCTACCAGACCTTGCCAGACCAGGCGTTGCTCTTTAGCATCAATCACATCGATGGTAACGGTACCCACTTTATATTCGTTTTTTTCCAGTTGGTTGCCAAACAAGGGGATACCAAACATAAAACTACTGCTTCTGCCGTAGTAACCGTAACCGGCATTAATTGAAAAGGGTGAGCTTCGCACATCAGTGCGGGTTTCTACATTGGTCATATAGTTAACCAGCAACTGCGGGTTTTGCTCAGTGTATTGATACCCTAATGCTGCCATTTCAGCATTTATTGCAGTTTTGAAATGCTGATCCAGTAAGGTGGTATAGGCTTTAGCCTCGGTATCGGCGGCTTTCACTTCTGCTGCCAAGGGTTCAGTACCGGTTGATTGCTGTTGCACATCGGTAGCCGCTTTTTCTTCCGGATCTGGCTGGTAAAAGCCATAGGTTTGATATTGCTGAAAATTGACATTTCGATCGTAATCTACCGTAGCTTGTCGTGAACTGGAACAAGCACTAAGCCCCAGTAACAGGGCCGCGGCAAGGCTGCCAAAACGAACCAGCGTATTGTTAATAATTGCCATAGTTACCTCTTATCAGCGAATATTGGCTTATCCCAGATGGTTGAGTTTATAGTAACTATGACTCAACACTAAACAATAAGTTTGGTTAAATTTAGTGGCAGCCTCGGTTAACGGTTAGCTGTTAAAAACGGTAATTAAACTGCACAGCCAGTAATTGTCCTTTGTTGCTGTACTGCCCCTGATAACCACTGTCATACAGTGGCTCATCTTGAACATTATACTCACGCTCGCTTACTGTTACGTCACCGGTAAATAAATAGCCATAAGCCATATCAATGCTTAACTGCTGATTGAGCTGCCAGTTGGCGCCAACCGTGACCCATAGCCGATCATCTGTCGGGATCCGGGCGGTTTTGTGGCTTGGCGCTATTGGGTTTTCATCGAAGGCGGCACCGGTTTTCAGGGTTAAATCTGCGTTGTAGACATAGCTTACGCCCAGCGCAGCAGACCAGCTGTTTTGCCACTGCTGCGGAATATAGCCAATATAGCCCGGGCTATTCAGATTTGGAGGTCGCTGGGTATTTAACGAAATACTGGGGGTAAGGTCAGTACTTACAATATCAATGCTGTCAAACTCACTCCACTGCGTCCAGGCAATGCTTAGCTGCACCGATAACGCCGCTGAAATTTGCTGATCCAGACTAAAGGCAGCGCTGGCCGGGGTAGTCAGTGCCAGCTGACTGGCTTCGACCAGCTGACCGTTTGCCGCCAGTTTACCGGTGCTTAAATCAATTGCTGGCAGGTTAGGCGCCACTACCAGGTAATTCGGATTACCGGTAACACTGGCACCGGTTATTGGGGTATTGGTGATAACCGAGTCGCCTTGCAGGTTATAACGCACAGCAGAATGCCAGGTCAACGCCAGCCGGGTGCCTGCGACAGGCTCACCATGAATACCTAAAGTATAGCCAAAGGCAATATCATCACCAGCCACTTCATAATGGCTGTTGCAGTAGGCATCGTTATATACGGCAGCACCAAACATCGCGTTAGTGGTGGCCTCACCTAGCTCACATAAACCACTATGGTCTTTATATTTTGATAAGGTGCCTTGTGCATGATTAATTGAAATACCAGCGCCAACTGACCATTACTCATTCAGCTTAAAACCGATTGCCGGCTGCAGGCTTAACACCTGGATGGCGGTTTCGTCGGCAAAGTAGCGGCCAACAAAGTCGTTGTCGTAATCAGATGACAGGCCAAACGGTACATAAAAGCCAATACCCCAGCTTAACTGCTCTGAGACCTTGTCAGCATAAAATACAAAAGGCACCAGTTCATTTAAACTATTTGCCCCCTCTGTTCGTCCAATAACAGACTGACCATTAGCACTTTGCGCGCGGGCATCCCGACAATTGGTTTTGGCGTTAATCAGGTTAAGGCCCGCAGATAATTGCGCGCCATTAGCGGCAGTCAGCCTGGTTAATGCGGCCGGATTAGAATAGACCAGACTGGCATCGCTGATTTGGGCGCCGCGGCCAGCGTAGGCATTACCCATACTGCTAACCGATTGTTCAAACAGTTTGTAGCCTTCTGCAGAAACACCGGTGCTGCAAAGAGCCAGTGTTACCGCAATAAAAAGGCGGTTTTTTGGTAAAGTCATGTGCTTACTCCGTTACTAACGTTTCAGTATTATAGAGAGGTCGGACCTTAGAGTATATGCACTACCTCTCGTATGTTGGGCCATTTACCGCAATAATTTACAACTTTTCGCTAAATTTTAGTGTAACTCGCTAACTGGTAGCATCTAAGAACAATCAGTTACAAAGTAAATATGTTTAACTGATTGAATAACAATATAAAAAATATAAAATTCAGTCTGGCATAGCCTCTGCATTAGGTGCTACCAGTAGCAATAACATATTTGATAATGTCGCCAGGATAGATTCTGACGATAAGTGCAAAACAAGGACCTTATAAAATGAAAACGTTATCTCTGGTTGTGGCAGTGTTGAGCTCGGCAGTATTTTTGAGTGGTTGTAATCAGGCCAATAGCAGCAGCAACAGTGACACCGCAGAAGTGGTTGCGATACCGGTTGAAGCAGCGCTGGCGCGCCCGGGAGAAATTAGTAGTAGTTACCATACTAATACCACCCTGGAAGCACGTGCTGAGACCGACGTCATCAGTAAAAGCAGTGGTATTGTAGAGCAGGTGCTGGTGGAAGAGGGCGACTATGTTAAGGCCGGTCAGTTGCTGGCCTTGCTGGAAAACGAACGGCAGCGGTTTATGCTGGCTAAAGAGCAAGCCGAACTCAGCCGCTTGGACAGTGAGTTAAAGCGCATGGCTGAAATGTACCAACGCCAGTTAATCAGCACCGATGTTTATGAAAAGTTGCGTTGGCAACATGATGCAACAAAAGCCGCTGTCGACTTAGCTGAATTAAGCGTACGCGAAACTGAAATTCGTGCCCCGATTGCCGGTGTAGTGTCGCGCCGCTACGTCAAAGTGGGTGAGCTTATCAGCCAGATGGCGCCGCAGTCGTTATTTCACCTGGTAGCCAATAGTGAGCTTGAAGCCGTCGTGCATATTCCTGAGCAGCAACTGGCGCAGGCTAAAGCGGGCCAGGCTGCTATTTTGCGCTTTTCAGGCATGTTACCGGTGCAGGCGAATATCAGTCGTATATCACCGGTAGTGGATGCGCAATCTGGTACGGTTCGCACCACGTTAATTATCGATAATAAGAACGGTGAGCTGCGTCCCGGCATGTTTGCTCAGGTTGAACTGAAATTTGACGTAAAAACGGACGCGTTGCTGGTGCCTAAACGGGCTATTATCACTATTGATAACCAACATAGCGTCTATGTAGTGGATAGCGAGGATAAAGTCAGCCGTAAAGCAGTTCATCTTGGTTACAGCTCAGATAAAACGGTTGAAATTCTTGACGGTATCACTACGGGCGAGCAGGTTGTGGTCGCAGGACAGGGCGCGCTGAAAGATCAAAGCCTGGTAAAAGTAGTTACCACTCGCGAGTTTTAACCCCCCTAAGCCCGGCTCTGCCGGGCTTTTTACTACAGTAATGAACGAAAAATAAGAAAATACTGAAAAGGAATTAATGATGAAACTGGTTGATGTAGCGGTAGCGCGCCCGGTCACAATATGGATGTTTACCTTTGGCATCCTGTTATTTGGTTTGGTGTCAGCAGGGCGCCTGGCGGTAAATTTGCTTCCCGATCTTTCGTATCCCAGCTTAACCATTCGCACCGAATATCTGGGCGCGGCGCCTGTTGAAGTAGAACAACTGGTCAGTAAGCCGATAGAAGAAGCACTAGGTATTGTTAAAGGGGTGCACAAGGTGCAATCGGTGTCACGCTCTGGCCGCTCCGATGTGGTGCTGGAGTTTGACTGGGGCACCGATATGGATTTGGCCATGCTGGAGGTGCGGGAAAAACTGGATGTACTGCTGCTACCGCTGGATATTGAAAAGCCCCTGCTACTGCGCTTTAACCCTAATTTAGACCCTGTGGTACGCCTGGCATTGAGCCGCGAAGGCGGCATCAATTCTGAACGGGAATTAGTAACGCTACGCACTTACGCTGAAGAGGATTTACGTCGTAAGCTCGAAGCCATGCCAGGGATTGCCGCGGTGCGACCTGATGGTGGCTTAAATCAGGAAATTCAGGTATTGGTCGACCCGAATAGGCTCAGTCAGTTGCAACTTGATATCGGGCTAATCAGTAGCCGGCTGGCAGAGGAGAACATTAATTTAGCCGGTGGCCGACTGGAAACGCCGGGTTACGATTTTCTGGTACGCACCATTAACCAGTTTGCTGACTTATCGGCGATTGAAAACCTGTATCTGGCCAACGTTGGTACGTCACAAATACGTTTAAAAGATGTCGCCACGGTCGTCGATGCGTTTGCCGACAGAAAAAGTGTTACCTACGTTAATGGTGCTGAAGCCATTGAAGTGGCCATTTATAAAGAAGGCGACGCCAACATTGTTAAGGTCGCTGAATCCTTGCTGACCCAGTTGCCCGCCCTGCGTAAAGGGTTACCTCAGGATTATAGTCTGACCCTGGTATACGATCAGTCAGCTTTTATTAAACAAGCCATCAGTGAAGTGAAATCGGCCGGTATTGTTGGTGGCTTACTGGCTATGCTGGTGCTGTATTTATTTTTGCGCAATGTTTGGGCCACTGTGATTATTTCCGTGTCCATCCCGGTGTCGATTATTGCCACCTTTAACCTGATGTACGGTCAGGGTATTACTTTAAACATGATGAGCCTGGGCGGTATCGCGCTGGCTGTAGGCCTGTTGGTCGATAATGCCATTGTGGTACTTGAAAACATTGCCAGGCATAAAGAGCAGGGCAAATCTGCGCAAGAAGCGGCCAGAGCCGGTACTGGTGAAGTTGCCATGGCTATCACTGCCTCGACCCTGACCACCGTTGCGGTGTTCTTTCCACTGGTGTTTGTTGAGGGCATCGCCGGCCAGCTTTTTAAAGATCAGGCGCTTACTGTAACCTTTGCTTTGTTGGTGTCGCTCATTGTGGCGTTGACCCTTATTCCGACCATGGCGGCCCGTCAGCGGACAATGATAACGCCCGGCGATGCTCAGCCGGAAGCAGCAAGGGTTAAGGGCAGTCGCTGGTATCATAAAGTTGGCCGCATCCTGTTATGGGTGCCCAAAATGATTGGTAAAGGTCTGTATTATTTTATGCTTGGCGTGTTAAGCCTGCTTACCTTGTTCTGGCGCGCTGTCAGCCGGGTATTGGGTTTGTTATTTAAACCACTACTTTATGTCGTAAAAACAGGTCTGGACGCGCTTACCCGTGGCTACCGGCGTTTACTCAGCGGCGCGTTGCAGACCAAAGCGCTAACCATAGGCTGTACGTTAATTATTGCCGCCCTGTGTTACAGCTTGCTACCACGACTTGGCGCAGATGTTATTCCTGAGCTGGCTCAGGGCGAATTTTACGTTGAAGTTCAGTTGCCTATTGGCAGTGCTATTGAACAAACCGATGCGGTGGTAAAGGAGCTGGCAGCCATTGCGGCGCCACTGGCCGGGGTTGCCCGCAGTTATGGCCAGGTAGGGACGGGTGCGCAAATGACAGTAGACCCGTCCATTGGTGGCAGCCACTGGGGCCGGCTGAATATTGTTATGCAGCCTGGCAGTGACGAGCAGGCAGAGCAGCAGGTAACTGAACAGCTGCGCCAGCATATTGCCGGTATGGCCGGGGTAAAAGCCCGCTTTGATCGCCCTGAATTGTTTAGTTTTGCCACGCCGCTGGAAATTGAACTGACCGGTTTTGAGCTGGCAGAATTAAAGCAAGCTGCGGATCAACTGGTCAGCAGTCTGGCTGCAGAACCACGTTTTACCGATGTTAAAACCAGCTTACGCCCCGGCCAACCTGAAATAACCCTGTACTTTGATCACGCCAGGTTAGCGCAACTTGGCATGACAGCCCAGCAGGTTGCAAAACGGGTTGCGGTATATGTGGGCGGGGAGGTCGCTGGCCAGTATTCGGTTAATGACCGGAAAATTGATATCCGGGTACGGTTAGCAGAGGAGTACCGCCAAACTGAGCAGCAACTTGCGTCACTTATTATTAACCCCGGCAGCGCGCAACCCTTACCTTTGTCTGCGGTGGCAGATATTCGTCGTGAACTGGGCCCCAGTGAAATTACCCGGGTTGCCCAGCAGCGGGTAGCGATTGTCAGTGCTAATCTGGCTTTTGGTGACTTAGAACAAGCTACTGCCAGCGCGCGCGAAATTGTTGCGCAGCAAAGCCTGCCATTTGGTGTTGGTGTGGTTTTCGCGGGACAGAGTGAAGAGATGCAGCGCGCATACAGCTCGTTAACCATGGCGTTATTGCTGGCGGTGTTTCTGGTTTATTTAGTGATGGCATCGCAGTTTGAAAATCTGCTGCAACCCTTATTAATCCTGTTTACCGTGCCACTGGCCGGTGCCGGCGCTATTCTCGGCTTATGGTTAACCGATACCCGCTTATCCGTCATCGTGTTTATTGGCCTGATTATGCTGGCCGGTATTGTGGTGAATAATGCCATTGTGCTGATAGACCGGATTAATCAGTTACGCCAGGGTGGCATGGCGCTGACTGAGGCCATCATTGAAGGGGGGGCCAGTCGTCTGCGGCCGGTACTAATGACCACGCTGACCACGGTACTGGGTTTATTACCAATGGCATTAGGCGGTGGCGATGGTAGCGAAATACGTGCACCGATGGCGGTTACCGTTATATTTGGTTTGATCTTATCTACCCTGTTAACCCTGGTGTTTATACCGGTGTTATATGGCTTATTCAGCCGGGCGCAACAGGCTCCAGACTCTGCTATGGCCAATAGCAACGCACAGGAGGCGGTATGACTGAAAAACCGTTAGCCATTACCCGGCTGGCGTTACGCCGCCCGGTAACGATCACCATGCTGTTTATTTCGCTGTTGCTATTTGGCGGCCTGGCAAGCCGCTTATTACCGCTGGAGATGTTTCCGGGTATTGATATACCACAGCTGTACGTCAATGTGCCTTACAATAATGCCAGTCCGGCAGAGGTAGAGCGGCTTATTACCCGGCCACTAGAAGAAGCACTGGCGACAGTGAGCGGTATTAAACAGATGCGCAGTTTTTCCAATGAAAACTCGGGCGAAGTGTCGCGGGAGTTTAACTGGAGCGAAAACATCGGCAGCAAAAGCCTGGAAGTGCGCGAGCGGATTGATACCGTTCGACACTTATTGCCGGATGATGTTGAGCGGGTATTGGTATTCCAGTTTAATACCGACGATATGCCGATTTTCCAGCTGCGCATTTCTTCTGAGCGTGATCTGGCCATGGCCTACGATTTGCTTGAGCAGCAAATAAAGCGGCCACTGGAACGGGTGCAGGGCGTTTCTAAAGTAGAATTATATGGCGTGGAAAAGCGCCAGGTTATTATCCGGCTGGATCCGGATAAGTTAAAAGCGCTGAATGTAGATGCCAATGCCCTTCTGGCACAGCTTCGGGGCAGTAACTTTGCCCTGACGGCAGGCGAGCTTCGCAATGCTGAGCAGAGTGTGCTGGTTAAGCCGCTCGGCGAGTATCGTGAATTGGCTGAGATAGAGCAGCTGCCGGTCAGGCCGGGGTTAATGTTACGGGATGTCGCCAGCATTGCAATGGAGCTGCCAAAGCGGCAAGACGGCCGGCATTTAAATCAGACCTATGCTGTTGGCATGAACGTGTTTAAAGAGTCAGGAGCCAACCTGGTTGAGGTAGCCAACGCCGCAATGGCGGTGGTGAAAGCGGCGGATGACAACCCGGCATTTAATGGCATCGATTTGTATGTAATGGACGATGTGGCTGATGGTGTCACCACCTCACTAAAAGACTTGCTGATGGCCGGTGCGATTGGCGCCTTGCTCTCTTTCGTGGTGTTATATTCATTTTTGCGTCATTTAACCACCACCCTGGTGGTTGTATTATCGGTACCGAGTGCCATTGTGATTGCGCTGGGAGCCATGTACTTTATGGGCTACAGCTTAAATATACTCAGCATGATGGGGCTAATGCTGGCCATCGGGATGCTGGTCGACAATGCAGTGGTGGTTACCGAAAGTATCTTCCGCGAGCGGGCAGCTGGCGGTGATGTGCGCGCGGCAACCGAGCGCGGGGTGCGCCGGGTAAGCCTGGCGGTGCTGGCGGGCACTGCGACCACTGCAATTGTATTTTTGCCCAATATTATTGGTCAAAAAATGCAGCTGACTATCTTTTTAGAGCATGTGGCCATCGCCATTTGTTTATGCTTAGCCATCTCGCTGGTAATGGCATTAAGTTTAATTCCGCTACTTACCACCAAATTAACGGTATTACCGGTTACTGATACAAAAGGTAGCAAGCTTGACCGTCTGTATAAACGCAGCCTGCAACTGGTAATGAACTGGCCGAAACTCTCTACGTTAGCGGCATTGCTGGTGTTGGCCAGTATCGCTGTGCCATTAGGCTCTATAGGCTCAGATGATGGCGATAATGGTGACAATGGCCGGTTGTTTATTAACTATCAAATTCAGGGCAATTACAGCCTGGAAGAAGTACAGGCGGAAGTGACTCAGATGGAGGCTTACCTGTATAGCCGCCAGGACGAATTCCATATTGAATCGGTGTACAGTTATTATACGGCGGGCTATGCCATGTCGACCGTGTTGTTAAAAGAAAAACCGCCACTTAGCCTGGAACAGTTAAAAGACAAAATCCGCATTAACTGGCCGCCATTAGTGCGGGCAAGACCAATCTTTGGCTGGGGCGGGGGCGGCGGTATGCAGCTGCATTTGCTGGGTAATTCTACCGAAGTGTTGATGGAATTGTCTGAGATGTTAGTCCCTATGCTGCAGGCATTACCCAGCCTGGAGGATGTCACCTCAGCGCTTAGTGATGATCAACAGGAAGTGCAAATAATTCTGAACCACCAGCAGCTTGAACGCTATAGCATTAGTGCACAGCAGGTCGCTCAGAACGTCTCACTGGCCTTACGCGGCGTTAATTTACGTACCTTTCGCAGCCCCGAGCAGGGCGAGTTGCTGCTGCGGCTGATTTATGATGAAAAAATCAGTCACTCACTGGCCGAATTACAACAACTGCCGGTAACCGAAGCAGACGGCGTAGCCATTACGCTGGCGCAGTTAGCTGAACTTAGGACAGTGCCACGGCTATCAACTATTCGCCGCTTTGACCGCGCCACAGGTATTGCTATTCAGATGAACCCGGCAAAAGATTCCGATATGGATAAAGCCCGGGCAGACATTGAACAGTTGATGAAAAGTGTCGCTCTGCCAGAGGGATATCGCTGGTCGTTTCGTGGTAGCTTTCAGCGCCAGGATGAAGAGCAGCAGGTCATGATGGTGAATATGTTGCTGGCGGTTGCAATGATCTACATTGTGATGGCTGCACTGTTTGAATCTTTGCTGCTGCCCACGGCGGTTATTGGCTCGCTGCTGTTCTCATTAGTTGGGGTATTCTGGACCTTCCTGCTCACCGGAACCGGCATGGGAGTGATGGGGATGATTGGCATGCTGGTGCTAATGGGCATAGTGGTTAACAACGGCATTGTGCTGGTGGATAGGATTAATCAGGATCGGGAATTGTTTCCGAGTCAGGATTTAAAAATCACTATTATTCATGCCTGCGAAGCACGGTTAAAACCGATATTAATGACCGTTTCAACTACGGTGCTGGGCTTGTTGCCATTGGCGATGGGCGGCACCCAGATCGGCGGTGGCGGCCCAAGTTATGCGCCGATGGCGATTGCGATTATTGGTGGGTTATTGTTCTCGACCCTGACCAGCTTGCTATTAGTACCCTTAACTTACTATGGTCTGCTGAAACTGCGCAGCGCCTGCGGTCGACTGGTCGGGCGCAGCAAAAAGTTAACGGACAAAGTACTACTTGCGGCCAAACCTGAGCATTCACCCCCAGGTTAATTTTGAGTTGCACAGGGCGGGTAGAGTTCGTACAATGCCCGCCGTCCTTAGGGGAGTAATCGGCCCGGTAATGTGATGCAGTTCGATATGCAATGCAAAATTATCAGGCGATCTGGTCAACATACTTGTGCCACCTGCACATGGCCTGATCATAATTGATGAGACTTAAGACATAGCGCCGGCCCATAGCGGGAGTCGGTGTTATGTCTTTTGTTTTTTGCTGCTAAAAGCATCCCGCCGAGAGTTGTAATGGACGCCTTATTTTCCTCATTTACTGCCGTTGCTATTGCCGAGATTGGTGATAAAACCCAACTACTGTCGTTATTTCTGGCAGCACGCTTTCGGGCGAAAGGGGCGATTATCGCCGGTATTCTGGTCGCAACCCTGTTAAACCATGCCGCTTCTGCCTGGCTTGGCGTCTGGTTGGCCCAGTTTATTACGCCTGCTGTTGGCCCCTGGCTACTGGGCGGCTCGTTTATCGTGGTTGGGCTCTGGTTATTAATTCCTGATAAAGATGACAGTAACGAAACGGGCCTATTGAAATACGGGGCTTTTGCCGCCAGTTGTATTTTATTTTTTCTGGCAGAAATTGGTGATAAAACGCAGATTGCCACCGTTATTCTGGCTGCTACCTTTGAACAGAGCGTGTGGCTGGTTATCTGGGGCACTACACTTGGCATGCTGGCGGCCAATGTGCCCGTGGTCTATGCCGGTAGCTGGTTACTGCAAAAAGTATCCCTGGACTGGGCCAGAAGGATAGCCTGTGCCGTGTTTATTTTGTTGGGTCTGACAACCATTATTGCTGCCTGAAGCGGTTTTGACGTTAAAGTGTATCAGCCTGGGTTCAGCAATGATCCGTTGTTATAGGACTTACACCACCGCTCAAAGCACCTGAGCCTGAGCTGCAGGCTGATGCTTAACATGGAAAAATAATTATGAAATCAATACGTTCTGGATTGCGGCTAAGCATACTCGGTTTACTGGTAATGCTACCGGCCTTCACTCCGGTTATTGCGCAGGCCGATACCGTGCTAACAGAACAAAACCTGAACCGGCTGGAAGCCGCATTACCAAAACTGGCAAAAATTCAGCAGGATGATGTCGCTTCACTGCACAAGGTTAGGTTACAGCGCCATTGTGACTGGCCGCGCCATGCCACTGAAGTACGGGCGCAGCAACAGGGCAAGAGCTATCTGGCAGAGGTTGATAAAATACTGGCCGAGCATAAGCTAAGCCCGCCATTATTTATGGAGCTGACCGCAAAAGGAAGCTGGCCATTGCTGCAATCTCTGCAGCCGGTGTTGTCGGTTACCCGGCAAACATTACCTTTTTTACCACAAACCCAGCGCCAGCAAGCCGAGCAACTGCTGGCCCAAACAGATAATATGACCCAGGTAGTTGAGCCTTGTTTAAGCGAGGCGGATACTAAGGCGCTGCGTCAGCATCAGCAGCGGTTAATCAACCTTGCCAGCAAATTACCGGGCAGTTTTTTACCTGCGCAACCGGGTTTCGCAGTACGAGCTGAATAAGCTGTAAACCAGCAAAGGCTTTTAAAGGAGCAGGATGAGCAACGTAACCATTTTGGTTGATGTGCAAAATATTTATTACACCAGCCGACAGGCTTTTGGAAAAAGCTTTGACTACAATGCATTCTGGGCCGAGGTTACCGCCGGGCGCAACGTCGACAAGGCCATTGCCTATGCGATAGATCGCGGTGATGAAAAGCAACGCCAGTTTCAGAATATTTTGCGGGCTATCGGCTTTGAAGTGAAACTAAAGCCCTTTATCCAGCGGGCCGATGGCTCCGCAAAAGGTGACTGGGATGTCGGGATTACCCTTGATGCTATTGAGTATGGCCAGCACAGCGATGTGCTGGTACTGGCATCCGGCGACGGTGATTTTGCGTTACTGGCAGAGCGGCTAATCAGTAAATACCAAACAGAAGTGGAAGTGTACGGTGTACCCAGCCTGACTGCCCAGGCTCTGGTCAATGCGGCCAGCCGGTTTGTGCCCATTGGCCCACAGTTGTTGTTAGGTTAGTTAAGGTAAATTCCTGAAGCAATCCCTTCGGTTATAACTGTCACCTAAGATAAGCTATGCTTTAGGCTGGCGACTTAATTGCAGCAATGCTAACGGAGGTATTTTGGCACAAGGGATGACAGGATTACTGGGTAACTGGCCGGAGTGGTGTGCTGTTGCCATCGAAATGCTCGGTATCGGGATTATTACTGTTATAGCGGTGTATTCGCTTGTACACGGCATGATCAGGCTATTGAAAGGCGATTCACCACGGTCTATTCAGCAGGAGATCAGACAGCGGCTGGGCCGCGGTATCTTGCTGGGGCTGGAGTTTCTTATCGCCGCCGATATTATCCATACTGTTGCAGTTGAACTGACCTTTACTACGGTGGGGGTGCTGGCGCTGGTGGTACTGATCCGGACCTTTCTGAGTTTTACCCTGGAAGTTGAATTAACCGGCAAGTGGCCCTGGCAACTGCGGCGCTCAGAGACCGCTGAATAATCAGCGGTCTTATAAACTGTCTGTTACCCAGGCCCGATAACCTGACGGCTAAGTTACTGGCCCGGGCAACAAGCGCGCTATCTGGCAGGGCAGTTTTGAGCTTACATTATACTGCTGACGGCATCTCTTGCGCTGCGGTACAGCGCGGCAAAGGTTTTGTCAAAAACCCAGCGAATAAAATTAAACGTCAGGTTTGTAACGGTAGTAACTGCCTGACGGGCAAACGCCAGCATATGGCCCAGCAGGCCACGGGTTTGCCCGGCAAAATCAACTGACGCTTTGGCAATGCTCTCTAAAGAGCGCGCCAGCAAATCGTAGAAAGTAAGCCCGGTACCAATCGTCGCCTGCGCCATCACTGCGGTGTAATAACCGGCATCCTTTAATAACGTAATCAGTGCCGCACTGATTTTGTCTGCCCAATAAGTAGAAAATGAGGCCTGATGACGGTTCTCGTAGGTTAAACGAACCCGGGCAAAATGCTGGGCAGAGCGCTGGTTAAGCGCTTGCCAACTGCGACTGTTAGCGGTATTCAGGTATCCGGGGGATTTATGCTCAGCCATACCATGGGCGGCGACACTGATCCCTGAACCACTATCCAGCCGGTATTCAGTGCCCTCAAAAGGAGCATGTACAAAAGGCCATAATGGGATCATTGGCACCGGATCGGCGCCATGAGTGCAGCGGTAAATTGCGTTTAGTGTAGCCGTATGTTTTTTTGAAAAGGCGTGCATGCCAACTCTTGGCGCCCCAAAGGTATACAGGTTAACATTACATTTAAACCGGTTTTTCAGCCAGTCGGCTGTGAGTGAGGCAAGGGCGCCCCCCAGACTGTGGCCAACACAGTGCACGGTGGTAGAGCCATTTCCGGCCAGCATCGGCGCCATAATTTTCTCCAGCGCTGCTTGTAACGAGCCAAAGGTTTTATTAAAACCGGCATGCACCGCCGTGCCGTTGCCGCCGCCAGTGACGCCGATATTGCCATTGGTTAGCCAGTCGCGATTTATATGGGTGCCGCGGATGGTCACCACATAGTCGTTAGAAAACTGATTTATACCTTTGCCCACTAAAGCAAAGCCGGTGGTTTTATTAAAAAGACTGAACAACGAGCCACCTGATACGCCTTTGACCGGGCCTTGTGATAAATCGAAACTGAAGCAGTTTTTGGCTTCAAAACTCCCAAGGTTCAAGCGGTATATTCCTGATGCCGAGGGGCGTTCAATCTGGTAAGCAATTTCTGCCAGTTCGGCCGCTAGCCGGGGCGTAAGTGTAGACATAGTAGCTTCCTTGTGCCGTTACAATGGTTGCGATTTTCCGTCTGCCCAGCGGCAAATGCTAAAGGTACTATGCGGAAAGTCAGGGTTTTCAACGTTAGGGAATACCTGTTCCTGTTCGTCATTGCTCAGTTCACAATTTAATGCTGCCAGACGCTGCACTATGGCTTGCTGAGGCTTTATGCTGGATGTTGTTAAGTACCACAGCAGATAAGTCTGTTGCTGATGATGAACCACGATAACCTGGCGGGTCCGTAATTCCTGTAAGGTACCGGGCTTACTTGAGCGAATGGTTTTTGCCGGGAAGCTAAAGTTACCGTTATCATCGCTGCGGGTGGTATCAACATATTCCTGATCGTAATGAAGCTCGCGCGATACCCTGACGCCAGCAAGAGGCATTCCGTCCATTAGCACGGTACCCTGTATTGCAGGCGACAAATGCACGTCATGTTTTTTTAACCAGTCAAACATATCTGCCATAACCTGTTGGGAGAAAAATAATGAAATCAGCAATATCAACAACATTGCCGCTAGTGACGTCGGCTTTCGCCAGACATTAACCATGGAGACTGCACTTTAGCCAAAATTGACGTTGCTAAAATATATCAAATAATAAATATATGTAAATACAATATTTTAATTTGGTTTGGATTTTAGGTGAGAGCTGTTTCAGGATCACGCCAGGCAGATCTGGTTTCTACCATTCTGTTTGGCCTGATAAAGGGCTCTGTCGGCACGTTCAAAGCATTTCAGCAAGTTTTCAGCAGTGTGTTGTTCCGCAACGCCAAAACTACAACTTAGCCTGATATCGCAGTGAAAAACATATTTTGTCAGCGCCAGAGCGATCCGCTGACAAAGCGCCTGGGCTTCCGCCGCTGTTGTTTTCGGGCATAAAATAACAAATTCCTCGCCGCCCCAGCGGGTAACCTGATCATGCTCACGCACCTTGTCTAACAAGATTTTTGCCAGTTCCTGTAAAATGGCGTCACCGACACTATGGCCATGATTGTCATTAATGTCTTTAAAGAAATCGATATCAATAACGATTAAGCTCAGTACATCCTTCGCCTGGGCCGATCGACGCTGAACATGCTGCATCGTTTTGTCAAAGTGATTGCGATTATAAAGTTTGGTCAAGGGGTCATGATTGGATAGAAATTCCAATTCAGTTATCGCGGATTCTAATTTATGTTGTGATTGCTCTAAGAGCTGATTTTTTTCCTGTAATTTAAGGTAGAAAGAACGGCTGCGATAATTCCATAATGTCAGTAGTAAAATAATGGCGATTGCGACTCCGGCAACCTGCCATAGCAATTGGTAGTTAACGACATCAATAACTTCAATCCGCGTCCACTTCTGGTAAATGTCGATATGCTCTTGTTCCGTGATATTTGCCAATGCCTGATTAATTACCGGAATAACAGCCCGGGCACTACTGACAACGCCAAACCTGAGTTCATCTTCCAGCCCGACCCAGCCCGCTACTTTTAAGTGGTAAAGTGATTCCTGGCGGATTTGATTGTTAATAGAGTACAACGAACCAATAAAGAGATCGGCGTCACCTTCAGCAACGGCTTGCAGCCCTGCGGGCTCATTGTCCACTAACACTAACGGCGTTTCTGGATAATAACGTTTTACATATTCGCTTAACCGGTAGCCTTCGGGCACGGCCAGTGAGCGGGTGCCGATATTTTCAATACTTTGTAAAAAAGGTTGTTCTTTTAAGGAAACCAGCACATTGGGTGAGCGAAAATAGACGTCTGAGAAGTGCAGATAAGTTTCGCGTTCTGCCGAACGATTCAGCATTGGCGATAACTGACATTTCCCGTTTTGCAAATACTGCAGGGACTCCAGCCAGGATGTTGTGGGTACTAACTGAAACTGCAAGCCGGTTTTCTGGCTTATTAAACTTACATAATCAGCTGAGATGCCAATATGCTCGCCATCCTGAATAGATTCATATGGCATCCAGTCCGGATCGACACAATACGTTAGCAACTGCTCTGAAGTGGCTGCTTGATCAGCATGTGTAGCAACAGAAAACAGGCCAGACCACACTAATAAACAGGCGCTTAGCACTATGTTCTTCAGTGTCTCAACTTTGTATCTTAACTGACGCTTTGCCATACAACGTTCTGTTTGCGCGACTATTAGAATATTTTTTACTGCCATTTATAAAGCCGTTTGCTGCGGACACTACCGCGATAGAACCAACTGTCATGAGTTGATAGTAATGTTACTGAATGATAGTAGCGCCAAATTGGCAAAAGCGCGAACAGGAGCAACAACTGTCGCGTGACAACTATGCCGTGGTGCAGTAGCCTTGCCTGATAACAGAAACAGTCAAAAGTAACGGTACGCGATGCGCACAATACTGGCTTTAATAGCTTTAATGATATCTGGTTACAGCGCAGGCTCAGATTGCGTTGTACTGCTGCATGGTCTGGCCCGCTCAGCTTCAGCGATGGAGACAATGGAGCAGGCATTAACCGACGCCGGCTATTTTACGGTTAATGTTGATTATCCTTCTCGCCAGCATGCTGTTGAACAACTGGCTCCAATGGCAATTGCACCCGCATTGGCAAAGTGCCGGGCTGAGCACAGCCCGGCAATCCATTTTGTCACCCACTCTATGGGGGGGATTTTGCTGCGGCAATATACTAAAGACCATCAGATAGCCGAGTTGGGCAGGGTTGTGATGATGGGCCCGCCGAATCAGGGCAGTCAGGTGGTCGATAATTTAAAAGATGTACCGGGTTTTGAAGCGTTTAATGGCCCGGCAGGTATGCAGCTTGGTACGGGTGAACAGGATTTACCGAGGCAATTAGGTCCGGTTACTTTTGAATTAGGTATTATTGCCGGCACCCGCTCAATCAACCTGCTGCTATCAAACTACCTGCCAAACCCGGATGATGGCAAAGTATCGCTGGAAAACACCAAAGTAGCCGGAATGTGCGCGCTGGTCAGCGTAAACGTATCACATCCGTTCCTGATGAAAAGACAAAAGGTCATTAGCCAGGTATTGCACTTTTTGCAGTACGGTAAATTTAGCGGTGATAACGCCGCACACTTCGTCTGCCCGGCACAGTTAACATCGACGTTAGCCCGCAATGTACCGGATTATATTCCAAAGTAGTTTGGCTGCTTTAATGTTGATCTGCCCGCTTGTTGAAACTGCTTTGTCTTATTTAATTGCGTTGTTATACCGTTTGTCAGAAAACTAAACCGTTTGTCTGTACTGTCTGTAAAACTGCAATAAAAGTTTTGTATGCTGGTGCCGGCTAATTTTTCATCAAGTCATGCGGGGTTGATAACAAGCTGTTCAACCTGAAAGAATGTTCGTCTTATCATTAAAAGTGAGTACCTAATGGAAACTGCTGTGATTGAGAGACGCCAGTCGACTAGGGAAATGCAACCGTTCTGGGATGAACTTAATCTGGCACAAAAATTTTCGGTGGCCGAACTGCAACGTTTTGGTTATGAACTATCTTTCGTGCGTCACGCTACTTCTGGCAGTTTGGCAGTGTTAAGAGCTGGTAATAAGTTTGCAGCCATCAATCAGGAAGGGGTGATTGATACCGCACCTGACATCGTCATACGTCACTAAACACTCATTGGCCGTTGCCAATGGTTACTTTGATTTGTTTAGTAACGCTTTAAGGTCGGCAAACGGGTTATGGGTGGCTGCTTCGACTTTCTGCTCGGTGGTGCTGCCATACATGACAAACTCGTGGAATTTATTGTGCTCGTTGTCATGACAATAAATGCATAGTAATTCCCAATTACTACCATCGCTTGGGTTATTACTATGGTTGTGATCGACATGATGTACGGTTAGTTCGCGCAAATTGGAATGAACAAACTCACGCGCGCAGCGACCACATACCCACGGGTACATTTTTAACGCTTTGTCACGATAGCCCTGTTCCTGCTGCTGATAAGCCTGGGCGCCATTATTGTTTTTACTCATTTTATCCTGCTTTAATTGTGGTTATTTCGTTGTTTAGCTCTGTCGGTAATCTTCGACTATGCTGCCATACAGGCCCATTTCTGCTTCATGACCAGGCTCACGCCAGCTTTCCAGTAATGCCGCATTATACCAGGCTTGCATCGCTGGTAACTCAAGTAGCAGCTCGACATAGGCCATGGCATTGTTACTTAATTTTAAGTCAAAGCTTTGCACCCGAAATGCCACTGGCGCAAAGAAGGCATCAACCGCGGTAAAAGAGGTGCCTGTCAGGAAAGGCCCGCCAAACTGATTTAACCCTTGCTGCCATAGCTCGTCAAGTCGTGCGAGATCTTTTGTCAGTGCCGCTGGTGGATTTTTTAATTGCACTCTTGCGCCACAGTTCATCGTGCAGACACTTCGCAGCGTACCAAAACCAGCATGCATTTCACTGGCTGCGCAACGGGCATAATTACGTGCCTGTGAATTTGCTGGCCATACACCGACATGACGCTCTGCCAGGTACTCAATTATGGCTAAAGACTCCCAAACTACATTATCACCATCATGCAAACACGGCACGGTTGCGGTAGGTGAAAACTGACGAAAGTTTTCATAATTATCCAGCTGAAATTGTTGTAATTTTTCGTCGAAAGGAATGCTTAATTGTTGCATCAGCAACCAGGGACGGAGTGACCAGGAAGAATAATTTTTATTGGCGATAAACAATTGATACACAGGCACCTCCTTGGCTTAAGTTACTCAAGATTACGCTGGTTGTGCTGTTGCTTCAAGCGTGCTATTTCGTTTAGTCGCCAATCAAATGCCGTAAAGATTAATATTTTCCCTTTAAAAGTGCCCCAACGATCCCAAGTTCTTACTGAGCTATAATCAAGTTTAATTAGGAGTGAAAGATGAAACAGACACTCATTATCGGTGCCAGCGGCCAGATAGGTAAAATGGCTACGATACTGTTGCTCGACGCGAAGCAGCACGTTAAAGCGCTGGTTCGTGACAAAACTAAATTAAGTGATATTACTAACGAGCGGCTGGCAATTACCGAGCAGAACCTGGAAGGTGAGTTTGGGGATGCATTTGCCGGCTGCGATCAGGTGATTTTTGTCGCAGGGTCTGGCGGTGACACCGGCACAGATAAAACCATGCTTATCGATTTATGGGCCGCAGCCAAGGCTGCGCGATATGCCAAAGCGCATCAACTGCAACACTTCATTATGATTAGCTCAATCGGGGCTGATGATCCAGAAGCCGTTGAAGGTGATATGAAACCCTATATTGTTGCCAAACATCTTGCCGATCAGCAGCTTATTAACAGTGGCGTACCTTATACTATTATACGGCCCGGCAGACTGACTGACGACGACGCTTCCCTGAAAATCTCTACAGTCAGGCCCGAGGATAATATCAAACTTAAAATCAGCCGGGAAAACGTGGCCCACGTGTTGTTGCATGTTGCAACCAAAGCAGAACCACACAACCAAATTATTGAGATATTTGACGGTGAGCAGCCGATTGAAACTGTGCTGAATTAACTGTTGGCGGTATGCGCTGGTAACACGCCATGGCAGCCAGGCGGAAAAATTGCTTAAGGTTATAAAGTAGCGTAAATATGCTGACAGGTGGCGGCCTTTTCGTGCCTTGCTGGACGATACCAGTAGCCAGTAAGAAAGGCCGACTATACTTACTAATAGCGTAACGAAAGGCTAGGGGCGAAGCCAAAGATATGCCTATACTAACTCGGAAAATGTGGATAAAAACAATAACCCGCCATCGGGATAGCAGGCAACAAAAGGTGCATTATGAAAACGCTATTTAAACTCTCACTCACCGCCGCTTTAGTCAGCTCAGCGCTGTTGCTCAGTGGCTGTGGCAACGACAACACCCCGCAACAAACGTCAGTTGCGGTCGAACAAAAAACACTGACCGAAGCTGATGCTAAGGAATTTCTGGCCGAGGCAGAGCAAAAGCTAATCGCGCTTTATCTGGAAGCAAACCGGGCTGAATGGATTTATGCCAACTTTATTACTGAAGATACCGCCTCTCTGGCAGCCGACGTAAATGAAAAGCTTACCCTAGCGATGGTTAACCTGGCAAACGAAGCCGCCCGCTTTGATAAGGTTCAGCTGTCTGCTGAAGACCGGCGCAAATTAGACAAACTGAAACTGGCATTAACTTTACCTGCGCCACAAGATCCGGAAAAAACGGCTGAGATGGCCAAAATTGTGGCGGAGCTTGGCGGTATGTATGGCAAAGGCAAATATTGTAAAGCCGATAGCAGCTGCTTATCACTAGGTGAGATGTCTAGCATTATGGCTAACAGCCGCGACTATGATGAATTGCTGGAAATGTGGCAGGGCTGGCGCGAAATAAGCAAACCAATGCGACCGTTATATCAGCGGTTAATTGAGTTAACGAATGAAGGTGCCAAAGAGCTCGGTTATGCCGATACCGGCGCAATGTGGCGTTCAAAATACGATATGCCTGCCGATGAGTTCGCTAACGAGCTGGATAGGCTATGGGGCCAGGTTAAGCCATTGTACGAATCATTGCATTGTCATGTGCGCAGTAAATTGTCAGAGCAATATGGTGTCGATAAAGTCCCGCTGGATAAACCTATTCCTGCCCATTTATTAGGCAATATGTGGGCGCAAAGCTGGGGTAACATTTATGAGTTGGTCGCGCCCAAAGATGCTGACCCGGGTTACGATGTGTCAACGCTGCTGGCCACCCATAATTATGACGAAATAAAAATGGTAAAAGGGGCTGAAGGGTTCTTTACTTCATTAGGGTTTGAACCATTGCCTGAGACATTTTATCAGCGCTCATTGTTTGTAAAGCCGGCCGATCGCGATGTCGAATGCCATGCTTCAGCGTGGGACTTAGATGCCAAAGACGACTTGCGGATTAAAATGTGTATTCAGCGCACCGGTGAGGAGTTCTCGGTTATTCACCACGAGTTAGGGCATAACTTTTATCAGCGCGCCTATAAACACCAGCCGGTCTATTTTCAGGAAAGTGCAAATGATGGCTTTCATGAGGCCATCGGCGATACCATCGCGCTGTCTGTTACCCCGGACTATTTAAAACAGATTGGTTTGCTGGAAAATGTGCCTGATGAGTCCAAAGACATAGGTTTACTATTAAAAATGGCGATGGATAAAATTGCGTTTGTTCCCTTTGGCTTGCTGGTAGATAAGTGGCGCTGGCAGGTATTTAATGGCGAAATTACCCCAGAGCAATATAACGAAGCCTGGTGGCAGCTGCGGGAGAAATATCAGGGCATAGCTGCACCGGTGGCGCGCTCAGAAGCGGATTTTGATCCGGGTGCGAAGTACCATGTTCCAGGCAATGTACCTTATACCCGTTATTTCCTGGCGCATATTTTGCAATTCCAGTTTCATAAAGCGTTGTGTGATATCGCGGGCAACGAAGGCGCGGTGCATCGCTGCTCTATTTATAATAGTAAAGCTGCGGGCACCAAGTTAAATGCGATGCTGGAAATGGGCTCCAGTCGGCCCTGGCAGGAAGCATTGGAAGTAGTAACAGGCAAGCCCGAAATGGATGCTACCGCAATACTGGATTATTTTGCGCCTCTTCAAGCGTATTTAGACGAGCAAAATAAAGGCGCCCAATGCGGCTGGTAATTCAGTGTGATTAAAAATTAAAAAACAAATGCTAAAAAAATGGCGCCTTCATCTTTGGTTTGCACATAGCAAGTTCTGAGATGAGGCGCCAACTTTTTGATTTTAAATTACCGGGAGTCGTTGAGTGACTTTCACAACCTTTAGTTAAATTATGCAGGTTTGTTGTTTTCTGGCAATCGCCAGCCCAATCAAACAAAGCGGCAACAGCCAGTGAAATGCACCGCCGGAATGGCCACTCGAACGAACAATTTGGATGTCATCCGGACGCTGTTTCAGGCGCTCTTTAAAACCATTCAGTTCGCTCTCCAGATTAACAATCATCTCGTCGCTGGCTTGCATAAAACCTTGCTTGCTGTCGTGACGTAATTTTTCCTGAAGGTTTACCATTGTTGAACTGCCTTTGATCTGGCTGGTGCCCGGTGCGCGGAAAAGTAACTTTCTGCTTTCTATAGCGTAAACGGCGGTATCCATTAAGGTATTACTATCATTTTTCTGGCCATTAACTAAATAAGCGCCAACCAGGGTTAAGTAACTGAGTGACAATTTACTGTCGTCAGTAAATTGCACCTGATCATAGGACACCAGGGCGATAACATCGATGCCAAACATCGCCCTAAGCTGGTCCAGGTTCGCGAAGCTGCCGCCGCTACTAAGATAAGCAGACGGAATTATTTCAATATGTTCAACAAAAGACTGCTGGCTGAAATGAGTGGCAATGTTTTGCAATATTGCCATTTTATGATTCTCCGTCAGCGTATTAGCCTGCACCTCAACCCAGGGCATAGCATTGCTGTTGCGACTATTGTGGTTTGCCGGCACAAAGGCAATACCCATTCGTAGCGGCAACGTCAGCTTTGGGACACTGGTGGTTACCTGTGGTGCTGCCGAGTCAGGATATAAGTAACTGACGACACTACTGCGACTGCCGGTTTGTTGGGTGGCACAAGCGCTAAGGGTCAGGGTGATAACACACAGTAATACTATTCGGCCATAGTTAAACATGTTGCACTTCCTTGATTGAGTGGTTGAACACCGCAAGCATAGGCGCACTTAGTAAAAAATAGTACCTTATTAATAGAAGTGGCGTATAAATAGGCCTGAGGTATCAATATGTAATACTTTGAGGCGCTATGTCACAAATTGATTTAATGCTGAATTGCTTGAAAAAAGCCCTGAAACAGCGGGGGATAAGTTATGCCCGTGTGGCGTCGCATTTGCAGTTAACGGAGGCCAGTGTCAAGCGGATGTTCTCACTGAAACAAGTCAGCGTGCAGCGGATAGAGCAAGTGTGTCAGCTAATTCAGCTGGATTTAGTCGACTTATTGCAGTTAATGACAGAGCAACAGCAGCGAACAGACCAGCTGAGTTATGAGCAGGAGCAGCAGCTGTCTCAGGACCTGACATTGTTATTGGTGGCGGTATCGGTGCTTAATCGCTGGAGTATGCAGGATATTCTGGACTGGTATAAAATCTCTGAGCATGAATGTATTCAAAAACTTGCGCAACTAGATCGGCTTAAGTTAATAGAGCTGCTGCCAGCTAATAAAATTCGCCTGCGCGTATCCGCTAATTTTGGCTGGTTGGAGAATGGGCCCATTCAGCGTTTTTTTCAGCAAAAAATTGCTCAGGAGTTTTTCAATGCCAGCTTTAATAGTAAAGCCGAAAGTTTGCTGGTACTTAATGGCATGCTCTCAGCGCAAGCTAATGCTGAATTTCAAAAAAAGTTAAAGCGTTTGGCCAACGATTTTAACGAATTAAACCGACAGGATGAAAAATTACCGTTGGCCCAGCGAAATGGGGTAAGCGTGGTGCTGGCGCTACGCGACTGGCGCTTTGGCTTGTTTAAACCGTTACTAAAATCTGATAAAACGTAGCAGTGCGGTAAGATACCAAAGCGCATTTTTCGTAAATAACCGTTACAACAACCCATTTATAAGTGTTCTGCTGATAAGCAATATTAGGAAAAAACGATGCTTGCCAGATTAGTGTTTCTAGCCCTGCTGTTAGTGGGTAGTTATTTGCTGCTATCGGCATTAGCAGGTGTTACGCGGTCATCGCCACAAGTGCTGCAACAGCGGGCAGAGCGGGCATTGGCGCAGCAATTGTGTCAAACACCGATACTATGGCGTATTGGTCAACTTGATCCCGCCTTTGCGTTAACGGCAGAGCAAGCCGAGCAGGCTGCACATAATGCTGCAACGCAGTGGAATAGGGCGTTTGAGCAAGAATTGTTTCGCCATGATAGCGTTAATGGCTTTTCGATTAATTTTCAATATGATGAGCGTCAGCAGAACATGCTGCAACAAGCGTTGCTGGAACGAAACCTGGCGCGATACGACACTAACATTGAGCAGCGTGCTTCGACGCTGAACCAACAAAGCGAACAATTGCGGCTGCAACAGCGTGAATTTGAGCAGCAAAATCAAAAGCTGGCGGCAGATATTGCTGTATTTCAGCAGCAGGCCACGAATGCCAGGGAGCGGGACGTAGCCGGTTTGCAGCAGCAACAGCAGCGGTTACAACAGCGCCAGCAACAACTGCAGCAACAAGCAGAGCGTTTAAATGAGCAACAAGCTCAGCTGCAGCGTGAAAACCATTATCTGAATGAAACGGTGGCCGATCGCAATGCATTATTGGCAGATCAGCAGCCGCTTCGGGTATCTGAGGTTGGCTTAATGGAGGTAACGAACACGCAGCGGCGAATGACTATTTTCGCCTATAGCACCATGGCAGCGCTGCAGCTGACTATTACACACGAATTTGGCCATGCCCTGGGGCTTGGACACACCGACAGCGTTAATTCGGTAATGCATTTTGCCCTGAATCCGCAGCAACAAAACCTGACAGCGGAAGATATTGCTGCATTACAACAGCAATGTGGGTTTTAATAGCAATACCATCTGCTTGTTACCGTAGTCAGATATAAAAAAATAAGTACGTATCGGGTACAACAATCATTCTGGATGTGTGGTTAAAATATAAAAAAGAGGTGTAGCGGTCATGTTAGCGGGTAACCTTAAACAACTAGCCAGTCAACTTTTTGAGCAGGCAAGCAGCACGATTTCCCAGACGGATACTTATGTACAACTGGCTATGATTATAGCCATTTACGCCTTTGCATTTGGTCTTGCCAGCGTTGTCAGAAAACTCAGTCCGTGGGATGCTGGCGGTGCGTCAGGCGAGAGCAGTAAGCCTATTGCTTTAAAAAGGATGGCAGCCAGATTAACTGAGTTGGCGTTTCCGGTGTTCGCCATTATTATGCTGCGATTTGTGCTGGAAGTCAGTGAAGGTGTGCTAAAACAAGCCTGGCTGTTGCACACCGCACTCATTATTGCAATTTTGCTGCTGTGTCATTCTTTAATCCGTAATTTTATTGCCAATGAAGTTACCGCCCGGCTGTTCAGATGGGTGGGGTTACCGTTACTTTTCCTGCATTTAATGGGGCTGTTAAGTGGTTTAACCGCCATTTTACAATCAATATCGTTAAACCTTGGCCTGTTTGAAGTATCACTATACGCTGTTATCAGAGTGGTATTTTTAGGCTCTTTTTTATTCTGGCTGGGCCGGGTCAGCAGTAGAACAGGGCGTGAATATATTACTCATCAGGAAAACCTTGATGTTCGCACCCGTGAAGTGGTCGCGAAACTGTTTGAAATTGCAGTTTTCTTCGTTATCGCGCTGTTATTGTTGCAGATTATGGGCGTTAATCTTACCGCGCTGGCCGTTTTTGGTGGTGCTTTAGGTGTCGGGATCGGTCTGGGCTTGCAGGCTATTGCCTCCAATTTCATCTCGGGTATTATTATTTTGCTGGATAGATCAGTATCTATTGGCGACTATGTAGAACTTGAAGATGGCCGCACCGGTGTGGTCCGCGAACTTAATATGCGTTCAACCACCCTGGAGACATTTAACGGCACAGATATTGTGGTGCCAAACGAAAAATTTATTGCTGAAACCTTTACTAACTGGACTCACAAAGACAAGCGGCAACGTTACCGGGTCGACTTTTCAGTGGCCTACCACTCCGATGTCAGACAACTTGTTGAAATTATTAAAAAGGTTGTGGCTAGTCATCCGCAGGTTTTCAGTGGCGATGACATTCCGCGTGAAGAGCGACCCGACTGTGAAATAGACAGTTTTGGTGACTCTGGCATTAATATGTTTGTCGAGTTCTGGATGGAAGGCATTGATGACGGTAAAAACCGGGTTGGCGGAGATTTGCTGTTGATGATCCTCGAAGCCCTGCAGGAACATGGCTTCGAAATACCGTTTCCACAGCGCGAAGTGCGTATTTTAGATGGCAGCACGTTACGTAGTAACAACCTTAAAAAATAACAGCTTGCCAGCAGTGATCCGGGATGGAATTGTGTAATCTAAAGGTGTGAGAAAAGGTCAGTTTTGTCGCTGAAACGCAAATTTCTTTGCGTGCTAGTCTATGCCGTAAGGCGCTAAATAACGTTTAATTTCGCCAGTTTGATACAGGTTGATGACAAAGGGATCAATAATATCCATTAAATATCTCGCGATTTCCGGGTGCCTGGGGCTGTAAGCAACAACATGTTGTCCTCCTAATGACAACGTACCGGCGCTCATTACAGAAAAAGCATTATCTCCATCGTTTTGCTGGTTAAAACGGGCCAGTTCATATTGAATAAAGGCGTTGTCATCCAGTATGGCGTCAATTCTTTTGCTTAACAGTAACTTAATTAATCGCTTGTATGCCTGTTCACCGCCAATAAACACCACTTTACTGTTTTCGATGTTTTTCTGTTGTTTTAAGTAGTCATCAAACGCTTTATCTGCATAGGTGTAGCCATCAATAACGCCAATTACGATGTCGTTCCAGCTGGCGGGCGAGCTGTATCTCCAGTCAGAATCGTGTCTGACAAAAAACTGATTATTGCCAAGTCGGAGTATTGAGTTGCCGGTAATAAGATCAGGGGCGTCTGCTTTATAAATATCCGGCAACGCATGCGCTTCGCCGCTGCGCACCATACTTAACGCTCTTTTATAGGGCACGATAGTAAAATTCATCGTATGATTTCTGGTTGCTAGCGCATCCCGCAAGATGTCAATGACAAAGCCTTCTTTGCCTTCGACTGCTGGGTCACATATAAACGGGCAAAACGTGGAGTCAACAAACACAAATTCTTCAGAAAAAGTAAACTCGCTAAAAAATAATAGAAAATAAGTAATTAGCGCCGACGTTCTAAACATGCAGTGTCTCTCTCTATATTATAAAGTTAATGTTAGTTGGCGAATAAAATCTGGCAAGCTTCTGGGTAAACTGTTTGCATTTTGCGAGAGTGACTTTATTATCTTTTGATAGAAATGTCGCCTAAACACCGGATAGTGGCAATTCAAAATAAGGTAATCAGCAAAGTGTGGTTAAGAAGCAGAGTGTGGTAAAGAAGTATAATGATGTGTTTTCTTGCAAACGGTGCACCGGGTCATAGATTAAAAAAGCTATCCGCAAACGGATAGCTTTAACACGAGCGGTAAGATTACTTGGTTGCTTTGAATTTCCGGCGGCCAAAGGCTGCGCCAGCTAATACCAAACCAAAAAGTGCCAGGGTGGAAGGCTCTGGTACTGAAGTAATGCTGATACTTGCGTCAGAGATTAGTAACCGATGGCCACCGCCACCACCTACTGTGTAGTACAGGCGTAGTACGCTTCCAGCCGGAGCCGTAATATCCTGAATTGAAAAGGTTTCACTCGTCAAGTTGTGTTCTGCAAGGTCCAGATATACCGGGTCAAAATCATTTATTTGATAAAATACACGCCCTTTACGGTTTCCCCAACCCTGATCTCTCCAGGTCATCATTAACTCAAAAGCAACCATACGGCCCTGAAATTCATCAAGCATGTTCCACAGGATCAATCCGTCTGACGGTGTAGCGTCATTGATATTCGGCAGCTCAAAACTATTGATAATGCCTGCTTTAGCGTTAAACATTGTCAAACCAATCAATATTACTAGTACATTTATTATTTTTTTCATGTTCTTCCTTAACTACATGTCTAAATTAAAGCCCTTATTTAGGGCGCGCACTATTAAGCAAATATTGCACCATATTTATATGTTGTTGATGTGGCGTTGTTTTATTCCCTAAAAAGCAGACAGCTTTCGCAATGTGTAAAATAAAACAACAGTCAAAACAATTATTTATCAAATTTTATGGTTTTTTATTACAAACTTTGGGTGATACTCGAGATCCTCTATTAAACAGGTTTAACTTTCGTTGAGCATAATCGCTGACGTCAGGTCAATTAAGTGTTCATTTTATTATCCACTCGTTGCCTGGCAGAACAAATACGGGCTTACCATCAACATTTGATCGTAACAGCTGGCTATATACTTAAAGGGCGGTGCAACAACGCATTCTAACGACGCATTGTTGCAACCTCAGCTTTTATTGCTGCTTTCAGTTATAGGCACCGCTGGCGTAATGTAACTCATAGCTGTGGCTGTAAATCTCCAGAATATTACCGAACGGGTCTTCCATATAAATCATCCGGTACGGCTTTTCGCCAGGGTAATAATAGCGGGGCGCTTTCATCCGTTTTTTACCACCAGCAGCAACAATGCGCTCAGCTAGCCCTTCCACATCAGGGTCTTGCACGCAAAAGTGGAACACACCGGTTTTCCAGTATTCAAAGTTGTCTTCAGGATTCTGCTGATTTTTAAACTGAAATAACTCAACACCTATTCTGTCACCGGTAGACATATGGGCAATGCGAAAACGCTCCCACCCGGCTCCAAATACGTCAGTACACATTTCTCCAATCGGTGAGCTGTCTTCAACGACATCTGTTGGCGGCATAATTAAATACCAACCCAGCACTTCGGTATAAAATTTTACAGCGGCTTCTAAATCAGGTACCGAAATACCAATATGCGAAAAGGTTCTTGGGTAGGTCTTAGCATTATCTGTCATGGTTCAACTCCTGCGTGGGTAATAGGTTGCTATGGTAGCTGGACAGATCTTTAATAAAAAATTATGATTATTTATTAAATTGATAATATGAATTTATTGATGCTGAATCCATTGTGGTTGCAAACCTTTGTGAGTCTAGTTGAAACCGGTAGTTTTACCCGTACTGCACAATTACGTTTTATGACGCAGCCAGGGGTAAGCCAGCACTTAAAAAAGCTGGAACAAAGCTGCGATAGCACATTAGTGGTACGATTAGGCAAGGGCATTGAGCTAACTGAGCAAGGGCGTCAGGTATATCAATACGCACTGGCGCAGCAGCAACGGGAAGAGCAGCTGTTCGATAGCCTTAAATTTGATGCGCCTTTTGCAGGGCGATGCGTTATTGCCTGCTCGGGGGCATTGGCACAGCGCATTTATCCGGCGCTATTACTGCTGCAAAGCCAGCATCCGGCGTTGATTATTCAGCTTGAAGTGACGCCGCAGCGCAGTATTTTTCAGGGCATTAGCCAATCAACAATTGACCTTGGCATCAGCACGCAGCATCTAGATGAGGATAATTTTAGCTATCAGCAAGCCGGTTCCGAGCCATTGGCGTTAATGTTACCGGCAGGTATTAAGGATAATGGCGATATTATTACGACGCTGATGTCGCTGGGGCTGATCCAGCACCCTGATGCCAGCCATTATCTGAATTTGTATTTCAGTCATTGCGGCGATAACGCCTTAGTCGACTGCGATCCGGCCGTATTTCGTCAGTCAGGCCGGATTAACCAGCTATCACAAATTTTACTGCCGGTTAGCAAAGGCCTGGGCTTTACCGTATTGCCCAGCAGCACCCTGAAGCACTTTGCTGATGCTGCCAGGGTAAAGCAATACAAAGCACCCAATAGCGTGAGCGAACCACTTTACTTTGTTACCTCGCGCCATCGTCAGCTGGCGGCCCGCTATAACACGGTAAAAACGGCGCTGTTAGATATACTAAAAGCTTGACCAAGCTTGGCTTTTCGGCAAATGTAATCAGCAATTTAAGCATTAAAAGGAATAGTAATGAAATTTACGGTGTTAATCGTACTGGCAACCGCTTTACTACTGACAGGTTGTGCCCCGGAAGTAGGCTCGAAAAAATGGTGTGAGCAGTTAGAAAACAAACCGAAAGGCGACTGGAGCGCCAATGAAGCGAAAGACTTTGCCAAACATTGCATATTTCGTGCTGACGAGTAGTTATGGCATTGCTAACATAGCCCCCGGTAACAATTGGATCTGACCCCAATGGTTAACAATTGGATCTGACCCCAATGGTTAACCCCAATGGTTAAAGATTATTGTTGGTGCAATTGCTTAAATCACTATACGAGCTTATCATGTAACTACGTTTGTAATTACGGCGAGGTTGATGTAATGGGCACTATAAACATCCGAATTGACGACGAGTTAAAGCAACGCTCTTATGCTGTATTAGAGCAGTTAGGTGTTACACCCTCTGAGCTGTTACGTCAAACACTTGAGTATGTTGCAGAACAGCAAAAATTACCTTTTAAACCAGTTTTGCTAACTGATGAACATCAAGAGCTGATTGAATTAGCTAAAGCCCGGTTGGCAAATCCTCAGCCTGGTATTAAAGTTACATTGGATTCGCTGTAATTAATGTCTTACCAGCTGGAGTTCGATCCAAGAGCTTATAAAGAGTGGCAAAAGCTTGGTGATACGCTGCGGCTGCAGTTTAAAAAGAAGCTGGCAGAAATACTAATCCAGCCGCATATCGAGGCTAATCGTTTAAGAGATTTGCCTGCTTGCTACAAGATAAAGTTGCGCAGCTCAGGCTATAGGCTTATCTATCAGGTAAAAGACGATATCGTTACCGTGTTTGTAGTAGCTATTGGTAAGCGAGAAGATGAAAAAGCCTATAAAACGGCTGATAAGCGAGTTGGCAAACCTAAAACATAGGGCGCATCTTTGCGCCCTTTGCTTTTGCAGCAAATAACCGGCTGGCCAAGTTCAGTTTTCGGTAAATACACACGGCAAACTTATATTGGTTCGTGTGTTTACTCCGCAGATATAAATAACTTCTTAATAACATTTCATATTCCTGTATTTTCAATATATAAACATATATGTTGCAATATTCGGCATTCTTCTTAAAATGCTCGCCATGGCTTGTGCCAGATTTTTAAAAATTGGAGCTCAAATGAAAACTGAAGCCAAACAAAAAGGCAGAAAAAGTCCTAATTTTATACCGCATGAGATCGCTATAGAGCGCGTAAAAAAAAGCTTCGAGCGCTCAAAGGCCGACACCAGCAAAAAGCCAATTGAGTTTGTAGAAGTTAAGTAAGGAGACGTCTGTTGAATAAGGATGTTAAGGTTTATGTTACACAAGCGCTAAGTCGGGAGCGGATGCATAATAAAGATCTCGACTTGCTTATCTCTGATTTTAAACGGCACAAACAAGGCGAACGAATTCCCTATTTCGGCAAAGAAGTGCCCTATCACAGGCCAGCACCAGCAGCAGAAAATGCTGGATTAATGCACGTCCATATTTTGGGTAAAGTAAAGTCAATCAAATTGGGCCATGGCACGACTAGTGATAGTGTTTTAATCTATACAGAAGGCGCTACCAGCTTAAATACCTACTATATAATTGATTTTTTAGTTGATAATGCGCACGAGCAAGCACGAAAGCCTGAGTATATGAGTTGGTTAATAGATAAGGCTGAAGCATTTAGGGATCAGAAATAATGGCTAAGCACAAAATAAATGTTAAGTGGAATGATGGCACTCCAACCGATACTGGCGTTTACCTCGTGGCCGTCCGACATATTACCGGCTTTGGCTCTTATGATTATTTGTACTGGGACGGCAGCCAGTGGCTGGACGATACTACTCCCAACGTAACAGGTTGGGCTGTTGCGACGGAAATACTTAATCAAATTGATGCAGATTGGCCAGAGAACGATAAAAAGGCCGATTTGGCGTTTGAAGAATACCGCAAAAAGCACAGTGGTAAAGCTAGCGAAGACGATTTTGTCGAGGCTGATTAGTCGAATTGACGTTTCTATCAGCCCAGCATAGTACTTTCTCAATGCTACTTCCGAATCAGTAAGGGCGCATTATTGCGCCCTTAGCTTTTACAGCCAATAAGGCCTTGACCTGGATTGGTTTTTCGGTGAATGTAAATCCTCAATCTCACCATTCGCCTTTCCCCGTTACTCCTTGTATAATACGCGCCCTTGCTTCACTCAGGTGCTTAATTTATGTCCACTGTTGCTACTCCCGTTTCCCGCAAATCTGCTCCTGTAGCGCGGATGGCACCTGAGCGTGATTTATTCTCTTATCCAAAATACTGGGCTGAGTGCTATGGCACGGCGCCGTTTTTACCGATGTCGCGTAAGGAAATGGATGTACTTGGCTGGGACAGCTGTGATGTGATTCTGGTCGTCGGCGATGCCTATGTTGATCACCCCAGCTTTGGCATGGCGGTAGTAGGGCGGATGTTAGAAGCGCAGGGTTACCGGGTTGGCTTGATTTGCCAGCCTGACTGGCACAGCAAAGATGACTTTATGCGTCTGGGTAAGCCGAACCTGTTTTATGGCGTGTCGGCCGGCAATATGGACTCGATGATTAACCGCTACACCGCCGATAAAAAGCTGCGCCATGACGATGCCTATACCGCCGGTGATATTGGCGGCAAGCGGCCGGACCGCGCCGTTACGGTATATACCCAGCGCTGCAAAGAAGCCTATAAAGATGTGCCGGTTATTATTGGTGGTATTGAGGCCAGTTTGCGCCGCATTGCCCACTATGATTACTGGTCGGAAAAAATTCGCCGCTCAGTCATATTTGACGCCAAGGCCGATATTTTAATTTATGGTAATGCCGAACGGCCGTTAATTGAAGTGGCGTACCGGATTGCCAGCGGCATACCAGTCAGTGAAATTCAGGATGTGCGCGGCACCGCGGTTATTCGTAAAGAGCCGTTACCGGGCTGGCGCGGGGTGGATTCCACCGCCATTGATAAAATTGGCAAAATTGATCCGATTTCTAACCCTTACGGCGCCGATGATGTTGGCTGTAGCAGCTATTCTGAATTTGCCAAAGCCGGCATTGATTTAAGCAAACCTGCTGAAGTAGAGGCTAAGCCGATAATGGTGCAGCCAGCGCGGCAAAAACCGTGGGAGCAAACCTACGTTAAGCTGCCGGCGTTTGAGCAGGTAAGCGTTAATAAGCCGTTATATGCCCATGCCTCACGTATTTTACACCAGGAAACCAATCCGGGTTGTGCCCGCGCCATTATGCAGCGCCATGGCGACCGCCATTTGTGGGTAAACCCACCGGCATTTCCGCTTAGCACCGAAGAGATGGACTTAGTGTTTGGCCTGCCTTATCAGCGGGTGCCACACCCGGTTTATGGCAAAGAAAAGATCCCGGCTTACGAGATGATTAAAACCTCGGTCAATATTATGCGCGGCTGCTTTGGTGGCTGCTCGTTCTGCTCGATTACCGAACACGAAGGCCGCGTTATTCAAAGCCGCTCGAAAGAGTCGATAATGCAGGAGATCAAGGATATTCGCGACAAAGTACCCGGTTTTACTGGCGTTATCTCCGATTTAGGAGGCCCAACCGCCAATATGTATCGCTTAAACTGTAAAAACCCAAAAGCCGAGCAAACCTGTCGCCGCCCTAGTTGTGTGTACCCGACTATATGCGAGCATATGGACACCGATCAAAGTCCGACGGTTGAGCTTTACCGTGAGGCCCGTAATTTACCCGGCATTAAAAAAGTACTGATTGCCTCAGGTGTGCGCTATGACTTAGCGGTAGAAGACCCGAACTACGTGCGGGAGCTGGTGCAGCATCATGTTGGTGGCTATTTAAAAATAGCGCCGGAGCATACCGAAGAAGGCCCGTTATCGAAGATGATGAAACCGGGCATGGGTGCTTATGACAAGTTTAAAGAAATGTTCGATCGCTTCAGTAAAGAAGCCGGCAAAGAGCAGTATTTAATTCCGTATTTTATTGCCGCCCATCCGGGTACCACCGATCTGGATATGGTGAATTTAGCGCTGTGGTTAAAAGAGCGTGATTTTAAACTGGATCAGGTGCAAAACTTTTACCCAAGCCCCATGGCCAATGCGACTACCATTTACCACACTGAAATGAACTCGCTGAAAAACATTAACAAAGCCAATGACGAAGTGGTTGCGGTGCCTAAGGGCGAGCGGCAGCGCCGGTTGCATAAGGCAATACTGCGCTATCATGACCCCAAAGGCTGGCCGCAAATTCGCGAAGCACTAATTAAAATGGGTCTGAGTCATTTAATTGGCCGCAGCAAAGGCTGCCTGGTGCCGGAAGAGGGCAAAGACGAGCAATTTAGAAAACCACTAAAAGGTGGCAAGCCGGCACTGAGTCGCCACACAGGTTTAAACCCGGCGGCTAAGGCCATTGCTAAAACTACCCAGCACGCCAATAAAGCGGGTAAAAAGCCTGTTGCAGTTAATTCTGACTGGGCTAATGCAGGCAAGGCAAACAGCAGCAATGCGAATGCCGTTAAGTCTAAGCCAGGCAAAACGCAGAGTAATAGTGTCAGAAAACCGCAGCGGTCGAAAGGCTGATGCAGCGGCTGTTTTTCAGCCTTAAATTTTCAAAAAAGCAGCAACAGCAGTTGCTGCTATCCCAGCAATCACATCGCATTTCATCACTATAACAACTCTTTACCAGCGGTTTATTCTGCGCTGTGCAGCAAACTGCTATAGTTCATCAGTGATTAATTTTAGCCGGTTATACTCGGTGTTCTCTGTAATTTTACTGGTGGTTTAAACGCCATGCTTTAACAAGGATTGGTTATGCCTGCTGTCGGCTCATCTGCTAAAAATGTTTTTCGGTCTGTATTCGGTGCGGTGCAGTGGTCAGCCCCTGAATGGTTGTTAAGATTAAAGCAGCTTGCGAGAACCCATCCCTGGCGGTTCTGGGGCATTACCCTGCTGGTTCTGGTACTGCTGACAGCCATAGTGGCGGGATATCATTACTATCAGCAATTACCCAAACCGTTGCAGGTAAAGGCAGAGGTGGTAACGCCCCAGATTGGCCATTCTCAGGATGATACAGAGCAGCCGACACCGCTACTGCTGAAATTTAGTTATGATTTAGCCAGTGCAGTAAATCCGGCGCAGGAGCAGGAGCATGAGCCCGAGCTGGAGCCTGTGCTGGGTTCAGAGCAGGACCCTTTGCTGAGCTCAGAGCAAGAGATGGCCAGAACATCAATGCCGGCACCCATGCTGTCGGCCGCCCGGCTGGACTTAATTGGTGAAGTATTGAGTGACGGTGTTGCTATCAGCCCAGCGGTACCGGGTAAATGGTTATGGCAGGATGACAATATCCTGAGCTTTACCCCAGAGCAGGCCTGGCCTGCTGACCAGCAGTATACGGTCAAGCTGGAAAAACGCATTTTTAATCCGGAAATTGAGTTAGCCCGCCAGCATTATAAGTTTACTACCGAGCCGTTATCAGCAGAAATTAACCGGCTGCGATTTTATCAGAACCCAACCGAGCCCACCCGGCGAAACGTGGTTGCCACCCTTAACTTCAGCCATCCGGTTAAGCTGGAAAGTGTTAAGCAACACCTGACGATGGTAATGCAAGCCGATGGCGAAGCGGCTACTGGCAGCCGGCCACAACCCCTGCCATTTAGCTTAAGTGCCGATGAAAGTGGCCGTGAGCTTTATCTGCAGTCTGACGATATCAACTTACCCGAGCGTGAGCAGTACTTAACCCTGCAACTGGATGCCGGTATTAACGCCGTGCGGGGCGTGGGTAAAACGGCGAATGCTGCTAAAGCTCAGCTGCTGGTGCCTGATCGCACTAGCTTTTTAAAAGTTAGTGATTTGAATACCGAGATTGTCAGAAACCCACAGCAGCAACCCGAGTAGGTGCTGTTGCTAAGTTTTACAGACCGGCTTAACCGCACGGAGCTGGCCACAAAATTACAGCTGTATGTATTGCCCAAACATCCACGGCGTAATTCAAATTATTGGGCGCCGGGCGAAGTGAACAGTACCGTTTTACAACAAGCCAGCCCGCTCAGTTTTGAACTGATGCCAACGGCACTGGCCCACGATAATGCCTTTAGTATTAAGCTTGATTTACCACCGGGCCAGCATGTTTTTGTCAGTGTGCCTGCCGGATTGCAGTCGGTTAGTGATTTTACCCTGGCCAATGAATACCGGGCCGTGGTGCGGGCGCCGGTTTATCCGAAAGAGGCGAAAATTGTCGGGGAGGGCGCCATGCTTACCTTAAGTGGTGAGCAGAAACTGCAACTGTTAAGTCGGGGCGTTAAGGGTGTCAGAGTAAAACTGCATAAGTTGTTACCTGAACAACTGAACCATTTAATTACCCAGACTGGCGGCGATATCAGTCAGCCTTATTTTCAGCATTATCAGTTTGACCAAAGCAATATCACCAGTTTGCAGCAGCATACTTATTCCGTAAACAATGCAGAGCCGAAACAGGCCAGCTACCAGGCATTGGCGTTAACGCCTTACCTTAAGCAAGCTGGAATGGGCCTGTTTTTTATTGAGTTAAGCGAATTTGATCCGGCCGAGCCTGATCGCGAAGGTCAGCAGCTGGATAAAAGGCTGGTACTGGTAACCGATTTAGGCCTGCTGGTCAAACATAACAGCGACAGTAGTCAGCAGCTGTTTGTCTTATCGCTGGCCGATGGCAAACCGGTAGCCGGTGCCGAGGTTGCATTGCTTGGCCGCAACGGCGTGCCATTATTTACTGCCAAAACTGACGGTCGTGGCACGGTCAGCTTTGGTAAAACCGACGGCTTTAATCGTGAGCGTCAGCCTGTGGTGTACCGGGTTAATCGCAACAGAAATGGCGTAGTGGATACCAGTTTTATTCCATTTGATCGTTACAGCCGTCAGCTTGATTACTCAAAATTCAATACCAGCGGCCAGTACCAAAGCCCGCAGGACAACAAAAGTTTAACTGCTTATCTGTTTAGCGACAGAGGCATATACCGGCCTGGCGAGCAGGTAAAACTGGCGGCGATTATCCGCCATGCCGATTTAACTGCCGGCGCAGCAGAGCTGCCATTAAAAGTTCAGGTTCAGGGGCCTCGTGGCAATACCTTTTGGCAGCAGAACTTTAACCTGAGTGATCGTGGCATTCACAGCTTTAGTCTGGACACCCTGGCGCATAGTGATACCGGTAACTATCATGCCAATGTCAGTTTGCTTGATAGTAAAGGCAATACCCAGCGCCATCTGGGCTCGGTAAGTTTCTCAGTAGAAGAGTTTCAGCCCGATACCATGAAGATCAGCAGCCGGTTTCAGCAAGGCACTGCCGCGATTAAAGAACAAGGCTGGTTAAAGCCCGCTGATTTAATGGTGCAGGTGCAGCTGGATAATTTATTTGGCACGCCTGCACAGCAAAGAAGCGTTGAGGCCCGGCTGGAACTGATCCCGCGCAGTTTCAGTTTTACCCAGTACCCCGATTATCAGGTGCTAAGCCCGCTACAAGCAAATGTGAAAGCAGAGCGGGTGCAACGCACCCTGGATGAACAGCAGACCGATGCCGACGGTCAGGCAACATTTGCGCTGGGGCTGGAGCAATATAGCGGCGGCACCTATCAGTTAGTGGTCAATACTGAGGGGTTTGATGCGGGCGGTGGCCGCAGTGTCCAGCACCGGCTAAGCACCTTACTATCGCCTTTAGATAAGGTGGTTGCGGTAAAAGCGGATGGCGATTTAAGTTATCTTAAAAAACAGCAACAGCGCAGCGTTAATTTTATCGCTATTGATAGCGCGCTCAGCCAGGTCACGTTAAACGATCTGAATTTGCAGTTAATTGAAAAACGTCCGGTCACCAGTCTGGTTAAAAAGGATGATGGCACCTATCAGTACCAGAGTATTGTGCAGGATATTGCGCTTAGTCAAACCCCGTTTAGCATCAGCGAGGACGGTACCGATTACCCTATACCAACTGATACCGCAGGTGATTTTGAACTGCAACTGAGTGATAGCAGTGGTAACGCGCTTGGCAGCCTGATCTTTAGCGTAGTGGGGGCCGGCAATATCGCTGCTATGCTGGAAAAAAATGCGGCGTTAACTGTCAAGCTGGACAAAGCCGATTATAAAGCCGGCCAGTGGATAGAACTGAATATTACGGCGCCTTATACCGGTAGTGGCCTAATCAGTATAGAGAGCGATAAAGTGCATGCGTTTAGCTGGTTTAGCACTGATAACACCAGCAGCATCCAGCGCATTCAATTGCCAGAAGGCTTAGAGGGCAATGCCTATATTAATGTCAGCTTTGTCCGCGCTGCGGATTCCGAGGCGTTGTTTGTCAGCCCGTTAAGTTACGCCGTGGTTCCTTTTAATATCGACCGTAGCAGTCGTCAGCTAAGCATTAGCCTGCAGGCGCCAGCCGAAGTGCGGCCAGGTAAACCATTTAGCGTTAGTTATCAGACCAATCAGCCTGCCGATATGCTGATTTATGGCGTGGACGAGGGAATTTTGCAGGTGGCTGATTATCAGCTGCCAGACCCGCTTGGCCATTTTTTACAGAAGCGGGCACTGCAGGTACGCAGCATGCAAATGCTGGACTTAGTTTTACCGGAGTTTAGCAAGTTACAACGCCACCTTGCCGGCATCGGAGGAGATGCCGAGAGGATTATGGTAACGGGCAGTAGGATGATGATGGATAAAAATCTGAATCCGTTTGCCCGGCGGGCCGAGCAACCGGGAGTATTCTGGTTAGGGTTAGTTAAAGCCGGGCCAAAGCTGCAACAGCAGCAGGTACAGGTACCAGCCAGCTTCAGCGGTAATTTAAAGCTAATGGCCGTAGCGGTCAGTGATACGGCGCTTGGCGCTGAAAGTGCGGATATTCAGGTGCGGGGTCCCTTTGTGTTAACGCCGGAAGTATTGCAAAGCGCCGCCCCTGGCGATGAATTTGAGGTCAACATTTCGGTGGCTAATGGCGTTAAAGGCTCAGGTGCTAATGCCGATATTAGGGTTAGCCTGGCCTTGCCTGAGGGCTTAACAGCGCTAAGCCCGCTTGTGCAACAACTGAATATTAGCGAAGGCAGTGAGCAAAGTGCCCGCTTCCGCTTAAAAGCGGGTAATACTCCGGGCACCGTTGAGCTTCGTTTCAGCGCCCGCTACCAGCAAGCTGAGCTGCTGGAAGAGTCAAGCCGTGAGGTGAGTTTAAGTATCCGCCCGGCCAGTCATTACCACACGACGCTAAATGCCGGTTATGCCCGTAAAACGCCGGTAACACTGGCCACCCGCTATCCGCTTTATAGTGAATTTGCCAGCCTTAACGTCGCCGCCTCGACTAACCCGCTGGTGCTGGCAGAAAGCTTTACAGATTATCTGGCAAATTATCCGCATGGGTGTACTGAGCAGGTGGTATCGCAGGTGTTCCCATGGCTGGGGCTGGTGCAGCAGCCTGGTTATCAGGCGCGCCTGCCAATGGTACAACAGCAGTTTGCGGTATTGATCCAGAAACTGTCAGAACGCCAGCAAAGCGATGGCGGCTTTAGTTTCTGGCCCGGTGGTTATAACAGCGCTGACTTCCCCAGTATTTATGTGATGCACTTTTTAATGGCCGCCCGTGAGCAGGGCTTAGCTGTACCAGATTATTTGTACCGCCAGGGGCTGGGCTATTTGCAGCAAGTGGCGCGGCAAAGTGGCGGTAATGTGTATCAGGCGAGACTTCGTGCCAATGCCATTTACCTGCTGACCCGCAGCGGTGAAATAACGACCAACTATCTGGTTGAACTGCATGAGCGTCTGAAAAAGCAACATCAGCAAGCCTGGCAAACTGATATTACGGCAATTTACATGGCGGCCAGCTATCAGTTGTTACAACAGCCCGAAGTAGCTCGCGGCTTAATAGGAGATTACCGTCTGGGTAAAGTGTCACCCATACAGCAGGCCTATTTGCAGCGCATTGCCAATCCGTTACCGCCTTTTGCTAATCCGGCGTTTCAGCCGCAGTTAAGTCTGGACGCGCAATATGTCTATTTGCTGGCCCGACATTTTCCTGAACAGGCTAAAGCACTTGATGGCGAGCAAATTATTAGTTTGCTGCAACCGGTGTTTGATAACCAGTACAATACCATTGGCTCAGCCTATGCGGTGCTGGCCCTGTCGGCCTATGCGCAGCTGGATAATGTCAGCAATACAGCCATGCCTGCGTTTTATCAGCAAACTGCTGACGGTAAGCGCACTCAATTAAATGCTGCAGATAACCGCAGTAGTCTGCCCCGACTGGCATTTGCTGCTGACGCTGAAAAACTGATCATTGAAAGTGACACGGCGCTGTTTTATGCCGTGAGTGAAAGCGGCTTTGCGAAAACACCGCCAAGCTCGAGTAAGGCTGAGCAGCTGGAAGTGGCGCGCGACTATCTTAATAGTAAAGGTGAGGTGGTAAGTCAGGCACAGCAAGGTGAAGAACTAACGGTCAGGCTGCGCCTGCGCAGCACCAACAACAGCTGGCACAATAATGTGGCAGTGGTTGATTTACTGCCAGCGGGTTTTAGTGTCGTGCGCAGCTCTGTTGCCAGAGAGCAAGGGCACTGGCGTGCCGATTACGTCGATATCAGGGAAGACAGGCTGGTTTATTATGCGACGTTCGGGCCACAAATGGTTGAACTGCGTTATCAGGTAAAAGTAACCGCAGCCGGTGATTTTATGGTGCCGGTGGTAGGGGCACAATCAATGTATGATCGCAGTGTTCATGCCCATACTTCAGCTGGTCGTTTTGTGGTGGAGCCGGCCCGCTAAGGCCGGTTCGCCATGCGTAGCATGATCAGCTTTCAGCTTTGGGCCAACAAATGCATCCGCTACCTTCGATGGCTGACTTTAGCGCTGCTTAGTTTGTTGGTAGCCGGATTGCTGGTCTTTACGCTGCTGCTTGTGCTATCAGCCAGGCCCGATTTATATGCGGGTTATCAGCAGGGTAGCGCTTACTTTGATAGCAATGGTCAGCTTTTGAGTTTACGGTTAGCACCCGATCAGCGCTACCGTTTAAAGCTGCCACTGGCTGAGATTGCGCCGGTACTGCAGCAAGCGACCATTTTGTACGAAGATCGCCGCTTTTATCAACATTATGGTCTTGATATAGCCGCAGTTGGCCGGGCATTCTGGCAAAGTGTGGTGTTAAATGGTCGCCGTCAGGGGGCGTCAACCCTGAGTATGCAATTAGCGCGACTGCGCTTTGGCCTGAATACCAGTAACATTGGTGGTAAATTGCACCAGTTAGCTTACGCGCTGTACCTTGAGCGTCATTTTACTAAAAGTGAACTGCTGGAAGCTTATTTTAACTACGCGCCTTATGGTGGCAATATTGAAGGTGTTGCCGCCGCCAGCCTGATTTATTTTGGCAAAGAGGCCAGTCAGCTGACATTAGCTGAAGCGCTGGCATTAAGCGTTATTCCGCAAAATCCTACTAAACGTAGCCCGTTAAGTATTGAAGGTCAGCAGCAACTGGAGCTGGCCCGGCAGCGACTTATTACAATCTGGCACCAGCAGCCGTTTCTGCACGCAGCCAATGACACAGCCGTACAACTGCCGCCGTTAGATTTACCGCTGCGCTATTTAAACCGGGCAGAGATACCACAATACGCGCCGCACTTTATTAATCAGTTGCGGGCACAGGGCTTGCAGCGGGGGCGCTTTTACAGCAGTTTACAGTTACCTCTGCAGCAACGCTTTGAACAGCAGCTAAACCAGTATTTAATACGCCGGCAAGACAAAGGCATTAATAACGGCAGTGTGTTACTGATCAAGCGCAGTACCCTGCAGGTGCAAGCGTGGCTGGGCTCGGCAGATTTTAATAATGAGGTTATTGCTGGCCAGGTTGATGGTGTTAGCGCCCCCCGCTCGCCAGGCTCCGCCTTAAAACCCTTTGTGTATGCGCTGGCGCTGCAGCAGGGACTTATTCACCCGAAAACCTTACTGACAGATTTACCACGGCGTTATGGCAGCTTTAACCCGGAAAACTTTGACCGTCAGTTTGCCGGACCGCTGCCGGCTACCGAGGCGCTGATTAACAGCCGCAATCTGCCTGCGGTACAATTACAGGCAGAGCTGCAGCAGCCCGATTTTTATCAGTGGCTGCAGACGGCAGGAGTGCCGCTGGAGCAACCCGCCAGCCATTATGGTTTAGCACTGGTACTCGGTGGCATGGAGCTTAGCATGGCACAGCTGGTGCAGTTATATGCCATGCTGGGTAATGGTGGGGACTGGCAAGCCCTGGCCTGGCAACAGCAACCTGCGCGTGAACGGTTAGCACAGCCTATATTAAGAGAAAAAGTGTTAAGCGCCGAGGCAGCCTTCTTAACCCTGGATATGTTGCGCCAGCACCCCAGGGTACAAAACGGTTTACTAAGCAAGTTGACGGCGCAAAGGCCTGTTGCCTGGAAAACCGGTACATCGTATGCGTTTCGTGATGCCTGGGCCATTGCCCTTAGCGGTGATTATGTGCTGGCAGTGTGGTTGGGTAATTTTGATGGCAGCAGTAACTCTAATTTAGTCGGGCGCACGGCAGCCGGGCCACTATTGTTTGAGTTGCTGGCGTTATTGCCGGAGAACCCGCAGCATAACCAGCAATTATTGAGCCCGGCAATACATTTAAACCTGAAAAAAGTAGAGCTGTGCAGTGTTAGTGGCGATTTGCCTAATAAGTATTGTCCGCAAACCGAGTCAGGCTGGTTTATTCCGGGCGTATCACCGATTAGGGTCTCTGACATACACCGGGCCGTACCCATTAATATGGCCAGTGGCCTCAGAGCTTGTGTTCACCAGCCCGGCATTACCGAGCTGAAGGTTTTTGAGTTCTGGCCATCGGAGATCAGTATGGCTATGCAGCAATCTGGCATTGTCCTGGCGCAGCCACCGCGTTACCTGCAAGCGTGTTCCGGTAAGCAGATGTTAAACCATCAGGCGCCACAAATTCGCTCACCCCAGGCCCGGCTAAGTTACGTGATAAAACAACAAGATTTGCAGCAACACACCTCAGATATAGACTCGGCGACACGCCTTAGCCAAATTGCCCTGCAAGCCAGCTTTGATGGCACCGTAACCCGGGCGCACTGGTTTGCCAATAGTCGTTACCTTGGCGCAGTAACCCCTGGCGAGACCTTATTCTGGCAAGGGCAGCCAGGCAAGGTGCAACTAACCGTGGTGGATGACTTAGGTGGTGCTGCCAGTGTCACCATCAACGTTAGCGAGGCCAGCCTTTAATTGTGGTTTCGCAGCAGGTACGTAGCGAATAAATCCTTTTCTGCCAGCCAGGTCTGCTCTACGTGCCAGCCGGCACTTGTGGCCAGCTGGCAAAATTCGTCAGGGGTATATTTGTAAGAATTTTCGGTATGAATACTTTCACCCGCTGCGAACGATACCGCTGTACCAAACACATCAACCACATGTTCAGCAGTGCTGACCAGATGCATTTCTACCCGGCCCTGTCCGGCATTATAAAAGGCGTAATGCTCGAAGTTCTCCGGCACAAAGTTGGCGCCAAGTTCACGGTTAATCCTGCTTAAAATATTGCGGTTAAATTTGGCAGTAATGCCATTGGCATCATTGTATGCGCGGTGCAGATAGTACGGGGATTTTTTAGTATCAACACCGATCAGCAAATGGCTGTCTGGCCCCAGCGTGCAGCGGGCATTTTCTAAAAAGCTGGCAGCCTGGGCAGGACAAAAGTTGCCAATAGTAGACCCCGGAAAAAAGCCTATTTTTTGTTGATTGTGATGCGCCGGCAGTTCAACCGGAAAGCAAAAATCACCTACCACGGGCTTAACGGTTAAATCGGGATAATCAGATTGTAACTGCTGACAGGCCAACTCCAGATGGATGCCACTGATATCAATCGGGATAAATTGCCGAATACCGGGCATGGCGCTTAGTAATGGTTTAATTTTAATTAGCGAACCGGCACCGAATTCGACGATGGTACAGTCTGTGGGGAAAGTGTTGGCTAAATCTGAGGCAACCTTCGGCAGTAAGTTGAGCTCAGTTTGATAAGGATAGTACTCTTCAAGCTGACAAATCTGGTCAAAAAAATCGCAGCCTTGCTGATCATAAAAGTATTTGGCATGCAGTTGTTTCTGAGGCAATGCCAGACCACTGATCACATCATCAGCGAAATTGCGATCCACAGCCGGGATAAACGGGGTGATGTTTAAATCTGAGGCTGGATAAAACGAGAGTGCTGTTGTCATTATTGATCCTCCGCCAATCTCAGGCCGCTAAATTGCCAGCGCTGATGTGGATAAAAAAAGTTGCGGTAACTACTGCGTAATTGCTGGCGGGGTGATGCACAGGACCCTCCGCGCAGCACAAACTGATTTGCCATAAATTTGCCATTATATTCGGCCAGCTCGCCCTGGGCTGCCGTAAAGCCGGGGTAGCCAGTGTAAGGGCTTTGCGTCCACTCCCAAACATCACCAAACAGTTTGTCAAAGCCGGTCTTACTGGTGCACGCTGTGGGCTGCCAGATATGTTGTTCCAGAAAATTAGCGCTGTGCAGGTTTTGTGGCTGCTTGGCAGCAACGACTTCCCATTCCTGCTCCCGCGGTAAGCGTTTCCCGGCCCAGCGGGCATAAGCATCGGCTTCGTAATAACTGATATGGCATACCGGCGCAGCGGGGTTTAGCGGTTGCAAACCATTTAAGCCAAAGCTGAACCAGCGTTGTTGCTGCTGTTGCCAGTAAAGTGGTGCATGCCAGCCTTGCTGCTGGGCACAATGCCAGCCGTCGGAAAGCCACAATAACGGATTTTGATAACCACCATCATCGATAAACTGTTGCCACTCGCCATTGGTTACCGGCTGGCTGGCCAGTTTAAACGGCTGCAAATAAACCTGGTGGCGCGGGTTTTCACAATCATAACTAAAGCCTTCATTACTGGCACCTATCTGCAGCAAGCCGCCCTGATGGCTTAGCATTAGCGGTGCTGGTGCTTGGCCGTCAGAAAAAGCTGCGGTTTGCTGCTGCAGTGCCGGCGCCAGCGGGTTAGCTGACAATAAATGCAGTATGTCGGTTAGCATTAATTCCTGGTGCTGCATTTCATGGTGTAAACCCAGGGTAAGTAATGCTGCAACCTCAGGCAACTGGCGCTCAAGTAAAGCAACCATATGCGTTTCAATATGCTGGCGGTAAGCCAGAATATCTTTTAGCGGTGGCCGGGTCAGTAAACCCCGGGCGGGGCGGGCATGTCTGGGGCCGACGGCATCATAATAAGAATTGAATAAATACTGATAGTCTGGATTAAACAGCTGATATTCATCATGGTGTTGCTGCAAAATAAAATGCTCGTAGAACCAGCTGGTGTGGGCCAGGTGCCACTTTAACGGACTGGCATCTGGCATAGATTGCACCACCATATCTTCAGCGGTTAACCCCTCGGTTAACGCCAGGGTCTGACGGCGCACCCGCTGAAATTGATTAATGGCGCTGTGTTGCGGATCAGTGCTACTAAAATCCATTTTGTTCCTCGCGTCACGCAGTTATTTTTAAGTTTAGCAGGCATATTGTGTTAATGCAGGGTTGCAATTTTAATTGCCAGACCAATACGCGGTTTTATCAGTTAAAACGATTGGTCTAATCGCAGTAATGCAGCTAAGTTGAAACAGAACTTACTAAAAAAATAAACTGAGAGATTTGATGATGCGGTTAATAATTATAACGATAAGTTTATGGCTGATGGTCTGTGATGTCATGGCCGCAAATACAGCCTTAGTTGGAGGTCGGCTGATTGACGGCTATGGTAATCCTCCTTTGGCCAACAGCGTTATTTTGATAAAAGACGATACGATCGTTCAGGTTGGTACGGTAGCAACTTTGCCAATACCTGAAGGCTATCTGGTTATTTCAACTGAGGGGATGGATGTATTACCCGGTTTGTGGGAAAGCCATGCCCACCTGATGTTAAATGGTCATGCCGATTATGTACATTGGGATAAAACCTATATAAACCGGCTGTCAGATGAAATTATGCCAGCCAGCGCCTTACAGTTATTATTAGCGGGGGTTACCAGTGCCCGGGACTTAGGGGCTCCGCTTGAAGATTCGATCAATATTAAACAACGAATAGCGTCAGGTAAAATACCCGGCCCTCGTTTGTTTGTGTCAGGGCCTTTTTTGCAGCATAAAGCTTATCCTGGTACTGAGGCATTTCGCTGGAGTATTAATAGCGTTAAGGATGCCCGGCAAAAAGTAGACAAACTGGCCGAGGCGGGTGTTGATATAATCAAGCTTATCGATCAGGACAAAATGAGCCTGCAGGAAGCTCAGGCAATTGTCGAGCAAGCACACAAACACGGCTTAAAAGTGGTAGCCCATGCACACCGGCCGGATGAGATACGGCGTGGGCTGGCTATTGGCGTGGATAACTTTGAACATACCGGCCTGACAACCGCTCCGGGATTCCCGGAAGATGTACTCACCCAGCTTAAAGAGCGCACTGCCACCGGTCGTGTGGCAGGGGGGCCCTTGTTCTGGACACCGACAGTAGAAGGTTTATGGAACTATGATGCTATGGTGGCGAACCCGGAACATCTGGATGCAGATTGCTGGCAGCGTGGCCTTAAGCCCGATACGATCGCTGATATTAAGCAGTCTTTACAACAGCCAGGCAAGTTGAGTTACATGCAACTAACGCCACTGAGAAAGCCGACATTAAAAAATAAAATTACTCAGTTAAAAGAAGCTGGTGTGGTATTTTTGGTTGGAACAGACAGTGGTATACCTACTAAATTTCATTGCCAGAGTACCTGGAATGAGCTGGCAGTATGGGTTGAAGTGATGGAGATATCCGCTATGGATAGCTTACGGGCAGCAACATACTGGCCTGCTGTAATGATGGGGGTATCAGATAAGTTAGGCACGGTCAGTGAAGGTAAGTATGCAGATATTATTGCCGTAAAAGGCGATGTGTTGCGTTATATTAACCGGCTGTCAGATGTCAGCCTGGTCATGAAAAACGGGGTGATTTATAAAAAAGACGGCCAGGTAGTGGAAAGTGCTTTGTGAATTAACTTCCGCTGTTAATGCTTGGTGGCAACACAATCTGTCGTTAAACTATCTCAATTCGATTTGAGGTTAGTTATGCATTGCCACCACTTTCATGCTAAACGTTGTCAATCCTGCCAGTGGCTGGCAAAACCTTATTCACAGCAACTGGCCGATAAGCAGCAGCAGCTTGTAACCTTGCTGGAGTCTTTTCAGTCAGCACAAGTGCTGGACCCGGTGGCCAGTGAGCAGCAGGGCTTTCGTTATAAAGCGAAAATGGTGGTGCTTGGCAGTGTTGCAGCACCAACTCTGGGTATTACTAATCCACAGGGTGAGCAGGTCGATTTGGCTGATTGCCCGTTATATCCGGCCAGTTTTGCGCCGGTATTTAGCTTGTGCAAAGCCTTTATCAGCCGCGCTGGCCTTACCCCTTATGATATTGCCAGCCGCCGTGGTGAGCTGAAATATATTCTGCTTAGCCAGAGCTTGCACAGCGGCCGCTTTATGCTGCGCTTTGTACTGCGTTCTAAAAACTGTTTGGCAGCGATTATCAAGCATTTACCTTGGTTATCGCAGCAATTGCCTGAACTTGAGCTTTGTTCGGTGAATTTGCAGCCGGCTGCCGCAGCTATTCTGGAAGGTGCTGAGGAGATAGTCTTAACCGGGCAAACGGTGCTGGCAGAGCAGCTGAATCAGGTGCCGTTGTACCTGCAGCCGCAAAGTTTTTTTCAGACTCAGCCAGTAGTAGCGGCCAGCCTGTATCGCACAGCAGCACAATGGGCTGAGGAATTGCAGCAACAGCAAGGACCATTTAGCCAGATCTGGGATTTATTTTGCGGGGTAGGTGGCTTTGGCCTGCATATGGTAAAACCCGGCCAAAGTCTGATGGGAATTGAGATTGCGCCGGCAGCCATTGCCAGTGCTAAACGTTCAGCGGCTGAACTGGGCTTGCTCAATGTCAGCTTTCAGGCGCTGGATGCGACGGCTTTTGCTAAAGCAGCCGCAGTCGCACCCGATTTACTGGTAGTAAACCCACCCCGGCGCGGTCTGGGGCAAAAGCTATGTCAGGATATTGAGCGGCTTTCACCACAGTGGTTAATGTACTCCAGTTGTAATGCGCAGAGCCTGACTCAGGATCTGAAACACCTGACCGGTTATCAAGTGCTGAAAGTACAGCTGTTTGATATGTTCGCCCACAGCAGCCATTCTGAAGTTCTGACCCTGTTACATAGAAAGTGTTAGCGCTTACCTTCCAAAATTCGGACGATTTCCCGGCTGTGTTCAAATAGCTCAATGACTGTGCCTTCAATCTGCACGGTAATAATACCATCGGCATTAGGCTTTCTCAGTACCGTGCTACGACGATAGTAATCATCAGCAAGAAACTGACCAGCAGAGAGTTTCTTCTGCCAGCCTGGTGGCAGGGGTTTACCGCTTTCCACTTTTTTTGCCAGGCCTGGTGGCAGTGATTTATCGTGATCGGGTTTAGCCATAAGCGGCTGACTTAACACTAAAGCAAAACTGCAAATAACAAAAATAGTACTTTTCATGGTGACACTCCTGTTCGGTTATAACCAAGTTGTAGCCCCCTTGAGCTTAATGCCAGCTTAATTCTCTGGCTTATCATATTTGCATCTGCCATTTCATTAGATATACTGTATTAATATACAGTATTTTGGTGGTGGTTTATGTCAGCGCTTCTAGATCAACTAAGCCGACGTCAGTTGGTATGGCATGACGATAGCCAGCAACTTGCTTATCAGGCGGTTAGCTCAGGCTATCCTGAACTGGATCAGCAGTTAGCTGGCGGCTTGCCGGCAACCGGCCTGATTGATATCCAAACCGAAGCCGGTATAGGCGAGCTGCGCCTACTGTTACCTTATTTACAACAGCAACAACAGCAGAGCCAGCGTTTGCTGGTATTCATTGGCACACCGGCTGAGTTAAGTGCAGATATGCTGGCAGGTGCCGGGCTTGATCTCAGCCAGGTGCTGATTATCACGCCAATGAAGCAGCCGGCGGCAAACCAAAAAAACAACCAAAAGCAAAACAACCATAAGCAAAACAACCAGCAGCAACAAGCGTTATGGGCGGCTGAGCAGTGTCTGCAAAGTGGCTGTTGCGCCAGTGTGTTGCTATGGCCTGCGGCCATCAGCTTAGCTCAGGCCCGGCGGTTACAACTGGCGGCAGAGCAGGGCGCTGCCAGCATGATTGTGTTCAGACACTGCAGCCAAACCTTAAGCCTGCCGGTGAATTTAAGTATCAGCCTGCAGCCAGATCCGTTCGGGCTGCAGTTAACGGTACTTAAACGTAAAGGGAGTTGGCCGGCGGCACCGTTTCGGGTCAGTATGCAACAGCAATGGCCAGCGTTGTGTTTAGCCGACACGACTGCACAGCCGATGCGACAGGCTGGCTGAGATGGCGTTGTTTTTATATTTGCATTTTCCGGCGCTGCAGTTAGATCATCTGCAACTTAGTGCCCAAAGCAGCAAGTTGCCGGTCGCACTGGTTGATCAGCAGCATCAGCTATTACAAATAAATGCTGCTGCAATTAATGCCGGTCTGAAACTGAAAATGGGCCTGGCCAGTGCGGCTGCGCTGTGCCCGGACTTGCAGCTGCTGCCCTATCAGCCAGAGCAGCAAGCTAAAGTACTGCATAGCGTTGCCCAGCAGCTGTATCAGGTAAGCAGTGATATAGCTTTAGATAAACCCGCCGGGCTTATTCTGCGTCTTGATGGCATGTTGCAGCTTTATGGCGGGCTTGAACCTTACTGGCAGGCACTTAGCGCAAAACTTACTGCACTGACTTACCGCTATCAGTACAGCTGTGGTGCAACGCCTTATGCAGCTAAATGCCTGGCTTATCAGCAGGCGGGGTTAATTACTGCCGATAACCGGTTGTTTAATAACGCGCTTAACAGCAGCCCGCTTAGTGCAACAGAGCTCATCCCAGCAATGCAGCTGCAAATGACCCGGCTGGGTATCCATACCCTGGGCCAGTTACAGGCTTTGCCACCGGCAGAACTGGCCCGGCGCTTCGACAGTCAGTTGCTTAGCTATCTGGGACGATTACGGGGCGATTACTATCATGCGCTGGAGTATTTGCAACCCGAGCCTGGTTTCAGCCGATATCTGGAACTGCTGTATGACATTAGCGACAGCACTGTGCTGGTTAAACCGTTAGCAACACTGCTACAACAACTGGAGCAGCAACTCAGCCAGGCCAACTGTCAGTGCTATCAGTTGCTGCTTAGCTTGTTTTTCCGGGATAATCCTCCGCTTAAGCTGAGTATCGGTTCGGCCCAGGGCGAATATAAAGCGCAGGCCTGGCTGGCATTATGTCAGCTGCAACTAGAGAACCTGCCTTTGCCCGAACCGGTGTATGGTCTGCAGTTGGATGTTAATCACTTTGCCGGCCAGCAGCATTCGACTGCAGCATTATTTAATCAGCATCAGGCCAGAATGTCGGCATTACAGCTGATATCGCTGTTGCAGGCCCGCTTAGGCCGCGCTGCCGTTACCGGTTTAACGATTCTAAACCAGCATTTACCTGAGCATGCCAGCCTGAGGAGCCTGCCGCTGCTAAAAGGCGATTTGGTTGACAACCAGACTAAAGCACAAGTTCAAGCTCAGGTATTAGCGCTTCGCCCGGCGTTTTTATTCAATAAACCCCAGCCACTGACCGAAGCAGTGACCATTAATCAGGGACCGGAACGGCTGTGTCCCGATGGCTGGCAACTAGCGGCGCAGCGTGACTATTTTATTGGCCGCAACCAGCAGGGCCAGTGGTTATGGTTATACCGCACCGCCAACCAACAATGGTTTGTGCATGGTTTATTTAGTTAAGCGCGGAAGAAGCCATGAATTACGCTGAATTGTTTTGCCAGAGCCATTTTAGTTTTTTGCAGGGCGCGTCTTCTCCAGCTGAATTGGTTACCCAGGCAGCGGCGCTCGGTTATCAGGCGCTGGCTATTACCGATGAGTGCTCGGTAGCCGGGGTAGTGCGGGCTTATCGTTGTATTAACGAGCAACAACTGGCGCTGAAGTTAATTGTCGGCAGTATGTTTAAACTGGATAAGTTGCAACTGGTGCTGCTATGTCCCGACAAGAACGCTTATAGTGAACTTTGCCGGGTCATTACCAATGCCAGGCGGCGCAGCAGCAAAGGCGACTACCAGCTAACCGAATGGGATCTGATGTCGGTTAAGCATTGTTTTATTTTATGGTTTCCCAGTGCTGATGACGACAGTGATCAATACTGGGCAAAGTGGCTGCAAAAGTATCAAACCGGTCGGCTATGGCTGGCGATGCGCCGGCACTTAAGCCATAACGAACAGGAGTTCAGTGATTATTGTCAGCAGTTGGCTTTGCAATACCAACTGCCGCTGATTTGCTGCGGTGCTGTGCTTATGCATGTGCCAGAGCGCCTGGCACTACAGCACTGTGTTAGTGCTATCAGGGTTGGTAAACCTATCCGGGAGCTTGGCCGTGAACTGCTCAGTAATGCTGAGCGCGCGCTTAGGCCCTTAGCCAAGCTGGCAAAATTATTTCCGCAAAATTGGCTTGCCGAAACCAGCGCTATTGCTAAGCGCTGCAGTTTTAACCTGAGTGAACTGAAATACCAGTATCCGGCTGAGCTGGTGCCTGAGGGCGAAACGGCCAGCAGTTATCTGCAGAAATTAGTGCAAGAGGGCAGTAAAAAACGTTTTGCCGATGGAGTTCCACCACGAGTACAGGCATTAATTGATAAAGAGCTGACCCTGATCCGTGAGCTTAACTATGAATATTTTTTTCTGACCATTCACGATGTGGTGCAGTTTGCCCAAAGCCGCCAAATTTTATATCAGGGCCGTGGTTCTGCGGCTAATTCGGTGGTGTGCTATTGCCTGCAGATCACCGCGGTTGATCCCCGCCAGATACAAGTATTATTTGAGCGTTTCTTATCAAAAGAGCGACAAGAGCCGCCGGATATTGACGTTGACTTTGAGCATGAGCGGCGCGAAGAAGTGATCCAGTATTTGTATCAGAAATATGGCCGGGAACGGGCAGCTCTGGCAGCAACGGTAATCAGCTATCGGTTTAAAAGTGCCTTACGTGATGTCGGTAAAGCTCTGGGTTTACCGGTTAGTCAGCTGGATTTTCTGATTAAAAATATTCAGCGGCGTGATTCGGCTACCAGCTGGCAGCAGCAGTTGGGCGCCCTTGGGTTGGACAGTAATAGCCAGACGACCTGTCAGCTGGTGCAGTTAGTGGAAGAGCTACGTGGTTTTCCAAGGCATTTATCGCAGCATGTAGGCGGCTTCGTTATCTCCGAAGGGCCGCTGTATGAACTGGTGCCGGTAGAAAATGCCGCCATGGCCGATCGCACCGTGATCCAATGGGATAAAGATGATTTAGAAACGCTGGAATTGTTAAAAGTCGACATACTGGCACTGGGAATGCTCACTGCCATTCGTAAGTGTTTCAGTCTGGTGCAGCAACATTATCAGCGGTCGCTCAGTATTGCCGGTATTAATGCACTGGGCGATGATCCGGCGGTGTTTCAAATGATCCAACATGCCGATACCGTCGGTTTATTTCAAATTGAATCGCGGGCGCAAATGAGTATGTTACCGCGCTTAAAGCCAGCGTGTTATTACGACTTAGTGGTGCAGATTGCCATTGTCCGGCCCGGGCCTATTCAGGGTGATATGGTACATCCGTATTTAAAACGGCGAAATGGCATCGAGCCGGTTAGCTATCCATCACCGGAAGTGGAGCAGGTATTAAGCCGTACCATGGGCGTTCCTATTTTTCAGGAGCAGGTAATAGCGCTGGCGATGGTAGCTGCCGGTTTTACTGGCGGCGAAGCTGATCAGTTACGCCGGGCGATGGCCAGCTGGAAAAAAACAGGTGAGTTGTTGCAGTTTAAAGATAAGCTGATTAACGGCATGCTAAACCGCGGCTATCAGCTGGAATTTGCCGAGCGAATTTATCAGCAAATTTGTGGCTTTGGTGAATATGGTTTTCCGGAGTCGCATTCGGCCAGCTTTGCGGTGCTGGCGTATATTTCTGCCTGGTTAAAGCATTATTACCCGGCAGCGTTTTATACCGCATTGCTCAACAGCTTACCCATGGGTTTTTACAGCCCTTCGCAACTGTTACAGGATGCAAAAAGGCACAATGTCGCGGTGTTGCCGGTATGTGTTAATGGCTCATTTTGGGATTATGATTTACAGCCGCAGTCGCAGGAATATGCTATCCGGCTGGGGTTACGCCAGGTTAAAGGGCTAAGTGCGGCTGGTGCTGCTTTATTGCTTAAACACCGGCCGGCAGCAGGGTACAGCCAGCTTAGTCAGGTACGTCAGGCGGGTTTAAACAGGGCTGATTTACAGGCGCTGGCCAGTGCTAATGCTTTGATCGCAATAAGTGGCGACAGGTACAATAGTCGCTGGCAACTATTGGATAAACAGCACAGCCTGCCGCTGTTTGCGGATGAAACAGAATGTAACCCAATCGCTATAGCTGACGAAACTTTTAATACAAAAGCTCATCCGGCGTTAGCAGAAACATCGTCAGGCTATAACCTATCGACGCTGCAACGTGGCCAGTTAGCCGCACCTACCGCGATAGAAGAAGTACTGGAAGATTATGCCGCTACCGGCCTGAGCTTGCAGCAACACCCGATAGCGTTATTGCGCCAGGCAGGTAAATTGCCGCGCTCGGTTCCTGCTGCAGCATTAACTGAAGTGCGACATAAAAGTCCGGTGCGGATTAGCGGCTTGGTTACTCTGCGTCAGCGCCCGGGTACTGCTGCTGGCGTGACCTTTTTATCGTTGGAAGATGAAACCGGTACTGCCAATGTGGTGGTCTGGCTTGCTACCGCACAGGCCCAGCAGCAGGCGTTTTTAACCGCGCAAATACTGCAGGTTGATGGCATTTTAGAGCGGGAGGGCGAAGTGACTCATGTCATTGCCGGCCGCCTTACCGATTTAAGCGCTGAGCTGGCCGCATTTGCCACTAAGTCGCGGGACTTTCATTAGCGGCTATTTGGCTATCACATTATTAACTTAGCCAGATAATCTGCTACAGTGCCGGCGTTATATTGTATCCGGGTGCATCATATCAGTGTTAATTCCTTATCTATCGCTTTTTGCCAGCGGCTTTATTGCCGCTACCTTATTACCTGCTTCGTCAGAATTGGTATTACTGGCATTGCAGCAGCAGGGCTATGCCGTTTTCGGTCTCTGGCTGGCAGCGACCAGCGGCAATACCCTGGGCTCATGTGTTAACTGGTATCTGGGTAAAGAGTTATTGCGTTTCCAGCATAAACGATGGTTTCCGGTTAGCCCGGCGCAGTTAGCCAAAGCCGAAACTCAGTTTAAGCGTTACGGCAGCTGGAGCCTGCTACTGGCCTGGTTACCCATAGTCGGCGACCCGCTAACTCTGGTAGCCGGCACGTTAAGGGTTCGTTTTGGTTTATTTCTACTGCTGGTTACCCTTGGTAAAGGCGCTCGCTACGCGCTGCTGTTATTTCTGGCTAGCCAACTGGGGTAAATGGTTTTTCTGTTGGCTTTATACGGGCAGATCCGTCATCATTAGCACACTTTTTTATATTTGCGGGAAACCATTATGGAATATCAATTAAGCCCTGAAGAATTAAACCGGATTGTGGCACTGGATGCCGAGCAACGATACGACTACTTTATCCAGGCCGTGGCCGATTTAGAAGAAATCTGGATTTTAACTGATGAAGAAGGTTTTGTGCTGGTCAGCGCCGAAGAAGAGCGCTGCATTCCGGTATGGCCCCATGCTGAACTTGCACAGCAATGGATTGAAGGGGAGTGGCAACACTGCACTGCCAAGTCGATTGATGTAAAAACCTGGCTGGATAAATGGACTTCAGGTTTAATTGGTGATGATTTAGCCATTGCTGTATTGCCAGACGCCGATGGCCCGGGCGTAGTTGTCATGCCAGATGAATTGTCTGAAACCTTAATTGATGAAATGAGCGACGACGCCTGAAGCTAAGGCGCTCGCTTCTGAAACATTAATTATTGTATCAATTCGTTGCCGGTGGTATTACCGCCGGCAAATGCCATTAAATTGTCACTGGTAATACTGCTAATTTGCTGTAACGCCTCTTTGGTAAAGAAGGCCTGATGGCTGGTGATCAGCACATTAGGAAAGGTGAGTAGCCGCTTAAATACCTCATCATCTATAACTTTTTCAGATAAATTTTCAAAAAAGATATCGGCTTCCTGCTCATAAACATCTAGCCCCAAATAACCAATTTTCCGACTTTTTAAACCTTCAATTACGGTTTTAGTATTGACCAGGCCGCCGCGGCTGGTGTTAATCAGCATGACGCCATCGCGCATTTTTGCCAGCGAGTCACTATTGATCAGGTGCTTAGTGGCCGGGTTTAACGGACAGTGCAGACTAATAATATCACTCTGGGCATACAGCTCATTCAGGCTGACATAATGTCCTGCCAGCTCTGCTGCAGGCTCAATGTCATAACATAATAGTTTGCAGCCAAAGCCTTTTAAAATATGGCTGGTGGCCAGTCCAATCCGACCGGTGCCAATTATGCCAACGGTTTTGCCATGCATATTAAAACCCAGCAGGCCGTCGATAGCGAAGTTATCATCTCGTACCCGGTTAAACGCTTTATGCAGTTTGCGGTTTAGTGTTAGCATCATTGCTACGGTGTGCTCCGCTACCGCTTCAGGTGAATAGGCGGGCACTCTGGCAATCCGGATACCTAACGCTTTGGCCGTATCCAGATCCACATTGTTAAAACCGGCACAGCGCAGAGCGACCATTTCAATGCCCATTTCTGACATCTGCTGCAATACCTCTGCTGATAATTCATCGTTTACAAAGGCACAGATAGCATGACAACCCTGAGCTAACTTCACATTCAACGAGTTTAAGCGACTATCAAAATAACTGAATTGCAGGCTCGGATCCGCCCACTGCGCAAAGCCGTCCTGATCGTATTTTTTGGCACTGAACACCGCAACTTTCATCTGTCACTCCCTGCATGCAACCCTTTTAGTTAGGCTAAGTGTAGATCAGCTACCGTTTTGATAATTAGCGCCAGATCAAAGTTACAGTAAATCTTCTACTGCCTGAGCAATGCTGGCCGGTTTAGTGCGAGGGGCATAGCGTTTTACGACATCGCCTTGTTTATTCATTAAAAACTTGGTGAAATTCCACTTAATCGCACGGGTTTTTAACAGTCCGCGGGCACTGTCTTTTAAATGCTCGAACAGGGGCGCCGCTTTTACACCATTGACATTAATTTTAGCCATAACCGGAAAGCTTAAACCGTAATTTAACTGGCAAAACTGCTGAATATCGCTATTGTCGCCGGGCTCCTGGCTGCCAAACTGGTTACAAGGAAAGGCTAAAATTTCAAAGTTACGATCTTTATACTGTTGATACAATGCTTCTAATTGCTGGTACTGTGGGGTAAACCCACATTGACTGGCGGTGTTAACAATAAGTACTACTTTGCCGCGGTACGATGCCAGATCCACTTCCTGTCCCTGGCCATTTTTAACTGTAAACTGATGAATATTGGTCATTCTGCTCCCCGATTATGTTTTAAATTCTGTTATACGTTCCGATTGCTGGATCCGTCTTTCTTTTCCCTGACTAAGTTTGTAAGCTAACAACCTATCATTTCATAGCTATAAGTCATTTTTATGTCAATTAAAAGCAAAGCTAAAGTCGCCTTTATTGGTTTAGGGGTAATGGGCTACCCGATGGCCGGGTATTTACAGCAAAAAGGCTATCAGGTGTGTGTCTATAACCGCACTGCAACTAAGGCAGCATCGTGGGTTAAACAATACGGTGGCAGTCATGCGGCTACTCCGGCACAGGCTGCAGCAGACGCTGAACTGGTGTTTTTATGTGTAGGTAATGATGATGATGTTCGTTCGGTGGTCTATGGCGATGACGGTGTGCTGGCGACCATGCAGAGGCAAAGCGTGTTAACCGATCATACAACGGCCTCAGCAGAATTAGCCCGTGAGCTGCACGCGGCCTGTTTAGCGAAAGAAGTTGGTTTTTTAGATGCGCCGGTATCTGGTGGTCAGGCTGGTGCGCAGAACGGTGCTCTAACCGTTATGCTGGGCGGCAATGCCAGCGATATGGCTAAGGCAGAAGCTGCCATTATGAGTTACTCCCGCTGTGCCAAATTACTGGGGCCGGCTGGCTCTGGTCAGTTAGCGAAAATGGTTAACCAGATTTGCATCGCCGGCGTGGTACAAGGCCTGGCTGAAGCGCTGAATTTTGCCCAGAATGCCGGCTTAGATGGTGCGGCGGTAGTCGAAGTCATTTCACAGGGCGCAGCACAGTCATGGCAAATGCAAAACCGCTCTAACACCATGCTCAATGGCAAATACGATTTTGGCTTTGCGGTAGATTGGATGCGCAAAGACCTGGGCATCGCCTTAAACGAAGCGCGCAAAAATGGCAGCCACTTGCCACTGACCGCCTTAGTTGATCAGTTTTACAGCGAAGTACAACAACTGGGCGGCGGCCGCTGGGATACTTCCAGTTTGCTGGCCAGGTTAAAGCGCTGAATTTATTGTAAATAACTAAGCTTTTTCTTGCTAATTTTTGTGGCATTCGCCAAGATGTCAGCGTTTTTATTTTCGGTAAGATATAATTTTTGACTCAAAGTAACATTATTGACAACAAAATTGGTATTCAATTGCCAGAGGGCGTTAGTCTTACCCTGGTGCCTGCGGGCATTGCGGTAAGAACGGCGGCTTTTATTATTGATTTTATTTACCGGGCCTTACTTTTTACCGCTGCGGCGCTGATATTAGGTCAGGTTGGTCAGGCCGGTGAAGGTATCTTGCTGGTAATATTATTTGTCCTTAACTGGTGCTACTACATTTTTTTCGAATATCGTACCGGCAGCTCTCCCGGTAAACGAAAAATGAAGCTTAAAGTAGTGGCCGATAATGGGTTACCCGCCGGGTTTTCCGCTATTGTCCTACGTAATTTACTGCGCCCGGTCGATATGCTGCCGCTTGGCTATGCACTGGGTTTAGTATCGATGGTACTAAGCCAGAACTTCAAAAGACTGGGAGACTGGGCCGGTGGCACTATGGTGGTTTATCAGCAGCAGGTGCTACCCCTGCCAAAGATCACGGGACAGGCATTAACTCAGGCACCGCAACCGCTTGCCAGTTCAGAGCAGGCAGCAGTGTTAGATTTCTGGCTACGTCACGCCAGCTTATCTGAACAGCGACAACAAGAGCTGGCCGAGTTACTGATCAGCGCACTGGATATAGAAACGGATGACAAGGTGGCTTATCTCTGTGCCCTGGGCGCCTATTATGCGGGTGAGAAAGCATGAAACAGTCTCAGTTTGTTAAACAGCGCGAGCCACTGTGGCTGCAGCTGGAACAGGAGCTGAACGCCGGCAGTTTTACCCGGCCTGAGTTATTTCCCGCGTCGTATCGGCAACTTTGCAGCGATTTAAGCCTCGCTCGTAGTCGCCAGTATAGCCCTTTACTGATTGACCGGCTGAATCAGCTGGTTGCCGCAGGCCAGCATTATTTATATCAGAATAATCAACCGGTCTGGTTTGAACTACGCCAGCTTATCGGTATTCGTGCGCTTGAAGCTTGTTATCAGTTTCGCCGCTGGATATGGCTGAACTTAGCATTATTTTATGGCTTGGGACTGGCAGCAGCTTTATTTGTTTGCAGTTCTGCGGACAATATTAATTATTTTATGTCGGCTGCCGATCTGGAAAAGTTTACTGAGATGTATGATCCCGCCAGCAGCGGAACCGGACGCAAAGCGCAGTCAGATGTTCTGATGTTTGGCTTTTATATTTACAACAATATTGGAATTGCCTTTCAAACTTTCGCTGGTGGCATGTTGTTATGCGTTGGTGCGCTATTTTTTATTGTCTATAACGGTCTTTATCTTGGTGCTGTTGCCGGCCACATGATTAATATGGGCTTTAATGAACCGTTTTTCTCGTTTGTCATTGGCCATGGTTCAGTTGAACTGACCGCCATTGTACTGAGCGGTGCAGCAGGTTGCCGGCTCGGGTTCAGCCTGCTGGCGCCCGGTATTTATAGTCGCTTTACTTCGTTAAAGCTGGTGGCCCATCAGGTTATGCCAATCGTGGTTGTCGCTTTTGTTATGTTGGTGCTGGCTGCAGGCATTGAAGCGTTCTGGTCACCCCGTCTGCTTGCTGCTGAAGTAAAGTACACGGTGGGTGCGTTTTGCTGGGCGGCAGTGTGTTACTGGTTGTACCGGGGGACCGTGCTTGGACGTTAAGCAGTTAATTATTGAGCCTCAGGTTCGTAGCCCATGGCAGGTTTTCGATCTTGCTGTGCGTTGCTATCGGCTAATGTGGTGGCCGCTTTGTATATTGTGGTTAACCACGGCAATTCCGCTGGCACTGCTGCTGGCGGTTGTTGTTGATCCTTGGCTGGCGGGTTCAATTGTCTGGCTGGCTAAACCCTTACTGGAGAGACCTTTGCTGCATTATATCAGCAGGGCGGTATTCTCCGAGCAACCCGCCATCAGGTCCTGCTTTAGCGCACTTCGAACCGGCGGTTGGTGGCAGGCGTTACTCAGTGTTACCTGGTATCGCTTTGCCTGGCGGCGGGCATTTCTGGCACCGGTGTTATTGCTGGAGCAGCAAAGAGGAGACGCCCGTCAGCAAAGATGCAGAACATTAACGCGTCTTTATAACGACCGCCAGGGGTTCTGGCTGGCTTTTTGTGTTCATCTTGAACTATTAATTTTGGTTATGATGCTGTTGCTTGGTTACAATTTTCTACCTGCAGCTCTGGTACCTGACTGGTTGAGTAGTTTGAGTTTATTAGAGAGCCATGTTGGCGGTTATATCGTGCTGAGTGCGACGCTGGTAGCATACAGCTTAGTGGCTCCGCTTTTTGTCCTGGGTGGCTTTTTGATGTACATCAATCGCCGCATTGTCCTTGAAGCATGGGATCTGGAGTTAACCTTCCGTAAAATAGCGTTGCGCCTGCAAGCGTTGACCACCGTTGCTGTCATGCTGTTGTGTTTAACCCTTGGTACGTTTCCCGAACCGTTACTGGCAGAACCGCAGCAACTTATTCCAAACATCAAGCAAGCAACTGATACAGAAAACAGCGCCGAAGCTACGTTAAATCAGAGCAGCGATAGCAACCCGGAAGCTGTAGCAACCCCGCTGTACAGTGCAGAATATAAAGCTGAGATAGAACAACAGGTTGAACAGATATATCAGCAGCACGAGTTGCTGGATTATCGTACTCGCTGGGTGACTGAAACTACCGAAGAAGTACAGACCGACAGCAGCGACTGGCTTGGTATTTTCAGCGTTATTGCTGATAGCCTTGGGGTGATTGGTTGGGTGTGTATTATCGCGCTGACCCTAGGCCTGCTGTATTGGTTATTCCAGAATTATCATCGGTTGATCCAGCCTTTTAGCAAAAAAGTGCCGTTGGCAGCACCAACCATTCCGATGATGTTCGCTGATTTCCCTGCCGATATCGATAATGATGATTTACTGCTACAGGCAGCGAAATTTCAGCAGACCGGTAACGCCCGGTTAATGGCGGCGTGTTTACTGCGTTTTGCCCTGCATTATATACAACAGCATTATTCGGTAAAGCTGGCGGCAACGATGACTGAGCAAGAGTGTTTGCGGGCGATTAGCCAGGATACACCCGAGCATATAAGCCTTACCATGGCCCGGCTTATTGATTTATGGATAGCGATTGCCTGGGGGCATCAGCAGTTGACGCTTGATAATCTCGGTGTCATTTTGCAGCAGCTTAGTGTCTGGCCACAGGAGCAAAGCCCTCGATGAAAAAATGGGTTCTGGCTGGTGCTGCTGCCTTGCTGGTGTTTATTATCTGGCGTGTTAGTCAGGGGCAATGGCAACAGATTACTGAAGAGAGTGGCCTGAGCAGAGAGGCTGTCAGTCAACCTTGGTTTGCCACTGCACAGCTATTACAACAATACGAAGGTTCCTTGGCTGAGATTTCTGATAGCACTCAGTTGCGACACCTGCTGAAGTCGGCGCCGGCATCTGAACGTATCATCGTTATCAACGAAAATCTGCTGCGTTTTGAGCCCGAGTTAGCCGAACCTTTGCTGGCATGGACCCGCTCTGGTGGACATCTTGTGTATCAGTTATCTGCCCAAAACCGTAAACAGCTTGCCAATAACCGCCTGCTTGCTGCTTTTGCTATTGAGATTTCACTGGCAGAAAGTGAGGTGCAACAGTACTGGCACCGTTTCGTCAGATCGACATTCGTTGAGGCCACCGCTGAGTTTGTGCAAGGTGTGCTGAACGTGGCAGTGATGCCAGATTACCGCATTGAACACTGTGACAATCCGCTGATGACTATTATCGGCCAGGAGCAGGGGCAGCACGATGGTTATGTCGCGTGCCAGTTTGCTTCAGACAGTGGCAAAGTCACGTTCACCAGCCAGACGGTATTTATGCAAAATAGCTTGTTGGATAAAGCTGATAATGCCTTGCTTACTCTCTCGCTGATTGGCAACGCCAGCCAGATGCATGTGATGCGGGATCCCGGTACATTACTGTGGTTTCAGCGGCTGTGGTATTGGAACTGGCCGGCTTGGTTATTATTGTTGCTGACATTCTCTTTGTTAATCTGGCGAGTTGTTCAGCGTCTTTCACCCCCTGAGCAGTTACTCACTACCCGGGATAATGTTTTTGAACATCATCTTTATGCCTGTGGTAATTTTCTGGATAAACGAATGCCAGATGAATGGCTTAAGCAGCTATTGATGCAGGATATTCTGACGATTTGTGATCGGCGTTATCCCGGGTTTTCACGGTTAGCACAGCACGATCAGCAGCAGTTAATCGCAAACTGGTGTGGGCTGTCATCGGCGCAACTTAATCATTTTTTTACTCAGCCCTGGCCGGCCAGAGCCGTCGATCTTGCTGAGTATATCGGGTTCTGGCAAAAAATAAGGAAAGCAATATGACAGAGTTAGGTGTGCAGCAGACTGAGCAAATTCGTCAAACCATCTCGGCAATAAGACAGAATATTCAGCAAGTTCTGGTAGGGCAGCATGAGATTGTAGACGATGTGATTGCTGTACTGCTCGCGGGTGGTCACGTACTACTTGAAGGGGTGCCTGGCCTTGGCAAAACCTTATTGGTAAGGGCCTTAGCACGTTCTGTGGATGTTGAATTCAGCAGGATCCAATTTACACCCGATTTGATGCCATCCGATGTGGTAGGGCATAGCCTCTATAATATGGGCAAGGGCGAATTTGAACTGAAAAAAGGACCAGCCTATACCAATATTCTGCTGGCCGACGAAATTAACCGTGCACCGGCAAAAACACAGTCAGCTTTGCTGGAAGTGATGCAGGAGCTGCAAATTACCATTGATGGCACCAGCATGAAGCTGCAGGGCCCATTTATGGTAATGGCTACCCAGAACCCGCTTGATCAGGAGGGGACTTATCCACTGCCTGAAGCCGAGTTAGACCGTTTTATGGTGAAACTAAAGTTGGGATACCCCAGTCTTGAACATGAATTGCATTTGCTGCTACTGAATACTGCCGGTGAATCTAATGAATCACAGGTTAGTGGATTAAAAACCGTGATTACCCGCGACCAGCTAATGACAATGCGCAACCAGGCCACTCAGGTTCTGGTGGATGAAAAGCTCTACATGTACGCGCTGGATATCGTCAGAAAAACCAGAAGCTGGCCTGGTGTGCTCCATGGGGCAGGGGTCAGGGCCAGTATCAATATGATCAAACTGGCCAAGGTCAGAGCGCTGATGAATGGACGGGAGTTTGTAATACCGGATGACTTAAAACTGTCTGCAAAACCTATTTTACGTCATCGGATCATTTTATCTGCAGAAGCAGAGTTAGAAGGCACCAATGAAGACGATATTATCAGCGCTATCCTGATGAAGACTGAAGTACCCCGCGAATGAAACCGTTAACTATACGTCCGTCAAACCGACTTTTGCTGGCGTTGGCAGCTTTGGTTGTGCTGAGTATTGTGCTAAAAATACTTCAGAGTAGCCAGGCGGTACAGCTGGCTACGATAGGCGGACTTTTCGGGTTAATTCTTCTTAAGGGGCGTAGCGACTTTACCCGGCTCAAACGTTTACCGCCATTAACCGTGCAGCGGGAGTTACCCGACAATCTTAATCTTAACTGCGAATTTACTTATCAGCTGATTATCGAAAACCATACTGAGCAAACCCTGTTACTCAGTGCTGCCGAGAGAATGCCAGCGCATTGGTTGCGAGAGCAGCGTCAGTTTAGCAGCCGTTTGGCGGCAAAAGAAAAACTGAAGTTTACTTATCAGGTGAAACCCAGCCGGCGCGGTCTGGTTGAGCTCTCAGGTACCGATTTTCGCTTACAGCTTCCCGGTGGCTTTTGGCAGAGCAGATACCATGTTTCGGCACAACACCAGGTAAAGGTGTATCCTGATTTTTCGGTACTAATGAAATCCCCGGGACTCAGTGGTGTTGGTAATTTACCGGTGCCTGGGATTAAAGTGTTTAATAAGCGGGGTAGCGGCACCGAATTCAGGCATCTGCGCGAGTATCGACTGGGAGACAGTCAGAACCAGATTGATTGGCAGGCTTCCAGCCGGCGTCTGAAACTGATTGCCAGGGAGTTCCAGGAAGAACAAAGTCAGCAGGTTATCGTGATGCTCGACAGTGGCCGCAGAATGCATGTGGAAACGGAGATTGGCACCCACTTTGATGCCGCGTTAAGTGCTATTTTGCTATTGGCGCATTCGGTACTGAAAAATGGTGACTGGTTTAGCATGCAGTCTTTTGGCGCGACTGAGCGCTGGTTACCTAATGTCAGAAGTGTCCGGGATATCTCTAAAGTAATGCAGCATTTTTATGATTTATATCCGTCAGATATCAGCCCTGATTATCTGGTTGCTGCCAGACAACTTATTTCTAAAAAGCCAAAGCGCGCCTTGGTGTTAATAGTCACCACCTTACAGGATGAAGATTTTTCTGATTTATTACCAGCAGTTCGCTTGTTGCAGCAACATCATCTGATAGGGGTAATTCATATTGAGAACGAAGCTATTCGCCAACAGTTATCTCATAACATAACAGACAGCATTCAGGCTAAAAGTTATCTGGGTGCTGTGCAGCTTAACCAACTGTTTCAGCAGAACTGGCAACGACTGCAAAAAGAACATGTGCTTTGTATCAGCAGCAGAGCGAAGGATTTATTACCACAAAGCCTGAACGCTTACTTACGGGTGAAGCGTTCAGGCATGCTTTAAGACTAACGGTTACTGGTGGTATCTATCGCTTCATTAATTTTGTATTGCAAATAAATGCTGCTAAAAAAGAACGTCAGGATAGGGCCGGTACGAACATGGTGGCCTTCTTCAATAAAGACATCATGCAGTCGGTTTCTGATGGTAAACGCAGTAATCAGATATAAAACCCAGTAAGCAATACTAAGGCTATTTTCAATAACGGCATATTCTTCGCCAGAAAACCCGGCGACAAAACCCAGCGCAAAACTGCCCAGTAATACTACCACCAGCACATAAATTAATTCCAGGGCAATGGGTCTGCTTTGGATCTGATTTAAGGTGCTGGCACGAGAGTAGAGCCACCATAACGGGTAAATACCCAGTGTAACGATATTAAGTAAAAATACCCACCAGGCCGAGAATCGGGGAAGTTGCTTTAACTTGCCATTGTTTAACGGCGCATTCAAATTTGCCGTTGGCGCGGTATAAGGGTTGGAAACTGCATCACTCATTTAACATCCTTTTATTTTTTTGTTAAGAATGAGGATTTTAATGATAACGAAGAAAAAGTAAATGCTAAATTTAGAGTAAAAAGGAACAATATTGGCGGAGGAAATAAAAAAAACTACCAGCCTCAATGTGGCATAAGGCGGGTAGTGCTATAGGTGGAAATAAGCTTTAGTTAAATACCATCTCTGGTATGTCGCCATTAACCACCAGCTTGCCGGCTGTTTTCTGCTGAATTTCTTCAACAGTTATTCCCGGCGCGCGCTCTAACAGGTGGAAAGCGCCGTTGCGCACCTCCAGTACGGCTAAATCGGTAACGATTTTTTTTACACAGCCAACGCCGGTTAACGGCAGCGTGCAGCCTTCCAGCAGTTTACTGTTGCCGTATTTATCGGCGTGGGTCATGGTAACCACGATATTCATGGCACCGGCGACTAAATCCATAGCACCGCCCATGCCTTTAACCAGTTTTCCGGGGATCATCCAGCTGGCGATATTACCGTTCTGGTCCACTTCAAAGGCGCCCAGTACGGTTAAATCAACATGACCGCCACGGATCATGGCAAAGCTTTCTGCTGAGCTGAATATAGCCGCGCCTTTAATAGCGGTGACCGTTTCTTTGCCGGCGTTAATCATATCGGCGTCAAGCTCTGCTTCAGTCGGGTAGGGGCCCATACCCAGCAAGCCGTTTTCAGACTGCAGCATCACTTCAATGCCCTCTGGCACATAATTGGCTACCAGAGTCGGAATACCAATACCCAGGTTAACGTAGTAACCGTCTTGCAGCTCTTGCGCTACGCGCATTGCTACCTGTTCACGAGATAAAGCCATGGTTGCCTCCTTAACCTTGCCGCACCATACGACGTTCGATGCGTTTTTCAAAGCTGCCTTTGATTACGCGCTGCACGTAAATACCTGGGGTATGAATTTGCGACGGTTCCAGCTCACCCGGCTCAACAATTTCTTCCACTTCGGCCACGGTAATTTTACCAGCGGTAGCCGCCATCGGATTGAAGTTCATCGAGGTGTGACGGAACATCAGGTTACCGTAGCGGTCGGCTTTCCAGGCGCGCACTATGGCAAAATCACCGGTAATGGCAGGTTCTAATACGTAATGCCGACCATCAATTTCGCGGGTTTCTTTGCCTTCAGCAACGGGGGTGCCATAACCGGTAGCGGTGAAAAAGGCCGGAATACCGGCGCCGCCAGCACGCATTTTTTCTGCCAGGGTACCCTGCGGAGTAAGCTCTACTTCGAGCTCGCCACTTAGCAGTTGTTTTTCAAACAGGGCGTTTTCACCAACATAAGAGGCGACCATTTTTTTGATTTGGCGGTCTTCCAGTAAAATACCCAAACCAAAACCATCGACACCACAGTTATTGGATACCACGGTTAAATCGGTGGTAGCCATTTTTTTAATCTGGGCAATTAATCCTTCCGGAATACCGCATAAGCCAAAGCCACCGGCAATAACGGTCATGCCGTCTTGCAAGCCGGCCATGGCGTCTTCGTAACTATGTACGACTTTATTAAACCCTGCCATTTGTTGTCCTCTGTTCTTTGCTGAACTTTATTTTAGAGCCGTTCTTCGATTCCGCTGCTGCTACGTGTATTTTTGTCTGCGACACGCCGTGAACCCCTCCCTGGGGGCTCGTTTCCGCCCGTCCAGGGCTTCAACGGTCTCAGAAAAAATCACATCCGCATCAGCTTACTTCAAAGTAAAGGGAAGCGCGCTGTACACTTTGGCCGGAACCGTGTTTTTCATGGATGAAAAACAGGAGCCCCCATGGATGGGTTTACGGCGTGTTTCGGCAAAGTTGTACGGAGTGCTTACCGTGTCCGAAGAACCTTATTTGCTGCTGTTAACTAATCACCAGTTTGCGTGCACTTCGCCTTAAGTGCCAATCCTACTTTAGAACTAGGTTGCTTCCCAAGCTTGCCAGTAATAAACCAGCCGGCTTCTGCCAGCGCCGCTAAATCAATGCCGTGCTCAATACCCAGGCCATTTAATAAGTACACCACATCTTCGGTGGCCACATTGCCCGAAGCACCAGCAGCATAAGGGCAGCCGCCTAAACCGGCCACAGCGCTATCAATAATGCTAATGCCACGATTAAGCGCCACGTAAATATTAGTCAGGGCCTGGCCGTAGGTGTCATGAAAATGTACAGCTAATTTTTCAGCAGGTACCATCGATAGCACCGCATCCAGCATGGCGTTCACTTTTGTCGGGGTGCCAACACCAATAGTATCGCCCAGAGATATCTCATAGCAGCCCATTTCCAGCAGGGCTTTAGCAACCAGGGCAACCTCGGTCGGTGCCACATCGCCCTGATACGGACAACCGACCACACAAGACACATAACCACGTACTTTAATGCCATCAGCTTTCGCCGCCTCAACGACCGGCGCAAAGCGCTCCAGGCTTTCACTGATAGAGCAGTTAATGTTTTTCTGGCTAAACGCTTCTGATCCTGCGCCAAAAATAGCGACTTCGGTGGCACCTGCGGCTTTTGCTGCTTCATAGCCTTTTAAATTAGGGGTCAGCGCCGCATAAGTCACGCCAGCTTTGCGGGTAATACCGGCAAATACCTCTGCAGAGTCGGCCATTTGCGGTACCCACTTAGGTGAAACAAAAGCGCCACTTTCAATGTAACTGTGCCCAGCGGCGCTTAGCATGTCGATTAAAGCAATCTTATCGGTGCTGCTAACACTTTGCTCGTTTTGCAGGCCATCACGCGGGCCTACTTCCACTATACGGACACGTGCTGGTAAGCTCATGCTTCCTCCGGACTAAAATCGACCAGTTCGGCACCATCTTTTACCAGGTCGCCAGCTGCATAAAACACCTCATTTACCACGCCGTCTTTGGGGGCTTTAATGCTGTATTCCATTTTCATCGCTTCCATAATAACCAGCGTATCACCGGCTTTTACATTAGCGCCGGCTTTGGTCATTATCGCCACAATAGTACCGTTCAATGGCGCAGTTAAACTGCCGGCATGCTCGCTGCCATCCAGCTCCGGAGTGACTTCAGTGCGATAAATAAAGTCATATCGATGATGTTTAATAAAGACACTGATGGTGTCCTGATAACGGCTGACCCGCACCTTGGTTTTATGATCGCCCAAGGTCGCGCTTAACTCATCGCCATTTAGATCCGCCAGACAGCAAATTTGCTGGCCTTGCAGTTCAATTACATAATGCTGTTGTTGCTCGCGTATCGTCAATTGCTCAGCGTTATCACCGTGCAGTAAATTAAGAATAACGGTCGGTGTTTCATTTAAACGCCAGCCATGGCTGTATTGCCAGGGACTCGGGCTGGTGTTACTGGGCCGTGGTGCTTTTTGCTGCTCCATAATAAATAGCGCGGCTAGCACGAGTGCCTGATTATTCTCGCTGTTGGCCGGGGCGAATAAGGTTGCCTGATGCTGGTTGATAAAGTTGGTATCTAACTCGGCTGCTTTAAAGGCCGGGTGCTCTGTTAAGCTGGTTAAAAAGCTTAAATTGGTGGTCACGCCGGCGATCCGGTAATCGTCCAGCGCACGCAGCATTCTGGCGATAGCGCGGTCACGGCTTTCGTCCCAGACAATAAGCTTGGCAATCATTGGGTCATAAAAAGGCGATACTTCGTCATTCTCTACTACGCCGGTATCCACCCGCACATTGCGGCTCTGTTCTGGCTGACGTAAATAAGTCAGCTTGCCGGTGGCAGGCATAAAATCGTTATCCGGATCTTCGGCATAGACCCGCACTTCAATGGCATGGCCATCAATTTGTACTTCGTGCTGACTAAGGGGCAATTTTTCGCCAGCCGCCACTAACAGCTGCCATTTAACCAAGTCCTGGCCGGTGATCATTTCCGTAACCGGGTGTTCTACCTGCAGTCGGGTGTTCATTTCCATAAAATAGAACGAGCCGTCTTCGTCAAATAAGAACTCTACTGTTCCTGCACCACGATAATCTATGGCTTTTGCGGCTTTTACTGCAGCTTCACCCATCGCTTTACGCTGTTCTGCGCTGAAATTTGGTGCCGGGGCTTCTTCAATGACTTTCTGATGCCGGCGCTGAATAGAGCAATCGCGCTCGGCTAAATACACTGCGTTGCCGTGATTATCACAAAACACCTGAATTTCGATATGACGCGGCTTGGTTAAATAGCGCTCAACCAGCATTTTGTCATTACCAAAACCAGCTTTCGCTTCGCGCCGGGCACTGGCTAAGGCATCGGCAAACTCTTCTTTTGTCCAGACCACCCGCATGCCTTTGCCACCACCACCATAGGCGGCTTTTAACAGCTGCGGATAACCAATATTGGCAGACTCTTTTGCCAGCAGGTCGTCTGATTGATCATCACCATGGTAGCCCGGCACTAACGGCACGCCGGCGTCAGCCATAATTTTTTTGGCGGCGCTTTTTGAGCCCATGGCGGTAATCGCACCAACTGGTGGGCCGATAAACACCACACCAGCATCCGAACAGGCTTTGGCGAAATCTTCATTTTCCGATAAAAACCCATAGCCCGGATGAATGGCCTCAGCACCACTTTGCTTGGCAATGTCGATTATTTTATCGCTACGCAAGTAAGAGTCTTTACTGGGCGCCGGGCCAAGCAAATAGGCTTCGTCTGCCATGCGGACATGGCGGGCATTGGCATCGGCTTCGGAATATACTGCCACGCAGCGAATGCCCAGCTTATGAGCCGTGTCGATAACCCGACAGGCAATTTCGCCACGGTTAGCGATTAATATTTTGCGAAACATAGTTAATTATCCTGTGGCTTAGGCGGTAACCAGTTAGGGCGGCGCTTTTCAAGAAACGCACTCAGGCCTTCCTGGCCTTCATCAGATACCCGAATTTCAGCAATTGCCTGAGTAGTATGTGCTACCACATTGTTGCTGATTTTGCGGTTATAAATATTGTGGATCAGTGATTTAGCGGCGCTCATGGCGGCCGGGCTGTTTTGTAGCAGCTGCTCTGCTAACGCATCAGCTTTTTGCGGCAGCTCAGCTGCACTGACGATTTCGTGCAATAACCCCAGAGATCTGGCAGTGTCGGCGGTAAAGCGTTCGGCGGTTAAAAAATAACGCCGGCTTTGCCGCTCGCCCAAGGCGCGCATCACGTAGGGGCTGATCACGGCCGGGATCAGGCCAATTTTCACTTCACTTAAACAGAAGCTGGCGGTATCGCTGGCAATAGCGATATCGCAACACGCTACCAGGCCAACAGCGCCACCAAAAGCGGCACCTTGCACTAAAGCGAGGGTAGGCTTAGGGAACTTGTCCAGCTTATACATGAGGGTTGCCAACTCGTTGGCGTCGTCCAGATTTTGCGCATAGTCTTTTTCGGCCATCGAGCGCATCCAGTTAATATCGGCGCCGGCAGAGAAGTTTTTGCCGTTCGCACTTAGCATAAGCACTTTTACCTGTTCATTGGCTGCGAGGTTGTCCAGCACCTGGATCAGCTCGGCAATCATCAGATCGTCAAAGGCGTTATGCACCTCTGGCCGGTTGAGTACCAGGTTGGCCACGCCACGCTGGTCGATAGTTACTTGGGTGTAAACCTGGTTCATTTTCTCTCCAAAAAGTGTTGCTGCAAGCTAGGATGTTATAAACCGGCAATCCTATGTCTTCGACATCGCGGTCGCTGCGTGAATTTTTGTCTGCGACACGCCGTGAACCCATCCATGGGGGCTCGATTCGCCCATCCTGGGCTGCAACGGTCGCCGAAAAAATCACATCCGCACCCGCTTGATCCACTTAGCAGCAAGCGCACAGTGCACTTTGCTCAGAACCGTGTTTTTCATGGATGAAAAACAGACAAATTCGTCAGGAACGAATTTGAACAGCGTTCTTTGCTGCCCAAGGGGCAAACTTCACGGATGAAGTTTGTAACCCTACATGGATGTATTTACGGCGTGTTCTGACAAAGTTGTACGGCGCGATTGCTGCGTCTTTGCCCGAAGCGACTGACCGATAGCCACATCACATTCTAAATACACCAAACTTTGTCTCTTCAATTGGCGCATTCAGTGCTGCGGCCAACGCCAGACCGACAGTCATCCGGGTTTGTGCCGGGTCAATAATGCCGTCATCCCACAAACGCCCGCTGGCGTAATAAGGGTGACCCTGCTTTTCATACTGCTCAATAATCGGTTTTTTCAGTGCTTTTTCGGCATCTGCTGACAAGGTTTCGCCTTTACGGGCTAAGCCGTCTTTGGTTACCTGCGCCATAACGCCTGCTGCCTGCTCGCCACCCATTACTGATATGCGCGCGTTAGGCCACATCCACATCATGGTTGGGTCATAGGCACGGCCACACATACCGTAGTTGCCGGCGCCATAGCTGCCACCAATTAACACGGTAAACTTCGGTACCTTGGCACAGCTTACCGCCATCACCATTTTGGCACCGTGCTTGGCAATACCTTCAGCTTCATATTTTTTGCCGACCATAAAGCCGGTAATATTCTGCAGGAATAACAACGGAATTTTGCGCTGAGCACACAATTCAATAAAGTGCGCGCCTTTTTGTGCAGACTCTGAGAAAAGTATCCCGTTATTGGCGATAATGCCTACCGGATAGCCGAAGATGCGTGCAAAACCGCACACCAGGGTCGCACCGTACAGCTGTTTAAACTCATCAAAATCAGAGTTATCGACAAGGCGGGCAATCACTTCTTTGACATCAAAAGGTTTGCGTAAATCGGTACCGACAATGCCGTATAACTCTTTGGCATCGTATAAAGGCTCTTGCGGCGCTTTAACATCCAGTTGCTCTGGTGCCTGGCGGTTTAAGCGCGATACGGCATTACGCGCCAGTTGCAGCGCATGCTCGTCATTGAGTGCATAGTGATCCGCCACACCGGAGATTTTACAGTGCACATCGGCACCGCCAAGCTCTTCTGCGGAGACTTCTTCACCGGTGGCGGCTTTAACCAACGGTGGGCCGGCTAAGAAAATAGTGCCTTGCTCTTTAACAATAATGCTCTCATCTGCCATGGCCGGCACATAAGCACCGCCGGCGGTACACAGGCCCATTACTACAGCAATTTGCGGAATACCTTTGGCAGACATATTGGCCTGATTAAAGAAAATTCGGCCAAAGTGCAATTTATCCGGGAACACATCGTCTTGCCGCGGCAAGTTAGCCCCGCCAGAATCGACCAGATAAATACAAGGCAGGTGACAGCGCTCGGCGATTTCCTGCGCTCGCAGGTGTTTTTTTACGGTAAGCGGATAGTAGGTGCCGCCTTTAACGGTGGCATCGTTAGCGACAATCATGCACTCAACACCACTGACCCGGCCAACACCGGCGACCACGCCTGCGCAGGGCACATAATCTTCATAGCATTCCCAGCCGGCAAATTGGCCCACTTCTAAAAAGGGCGAACCCGGGTCAAGCAGCTTTTGAATACGCTCACGCACAAACAACTTACCGCGGGCGGTATGACGGGCAATTAATGCTTCGCCGCCACCGAGCTTAATTTGCTGCACCTTAGCGTTCAGATCGTCGACCACGGCCTGCATGGCATCCGCGTTTTTCAGAAACTCGTCGCTACGGGGGTTAATTTTACTTACGATCTTGGTCATATCAGTTCGACTCTGTAAATAACTCGCGGCCGATTAACATGCGGCGGATTTCAGAGGTGCCCGCACCAATTTCATACAGTTTGGCATCGCGCAGTAAGCGGCCGGTAGGGTACTCATTAATGTAGCCATTACCGCCTAATAACTGAATGGCATCCAGTGCCATTTTGGTGGCTAGCTCAGCGGAATATAAAATAACCGCTGCGGCGTCTTTACGGGTGGTTTCGCCACGGTCACAGGCTTTCGCTACTGTGTAAACATAGGATTTGGCGGCATTCATCTGAGTGTACATATCGGCCAGTTTGCCCTGGACCAGCTGGAATTCACCAATGGCCTGGCCAAACTGTTTACGGTCGTGAATATAAGGTACTACCACGTCCATACAGGCCTGCATAATGCCCAGCGGGCCGGCTGCCAATACCACGCGCTCGTAGTCCAGGCCGCTCATTAATACTTTAACGCCACCGCCAATCTGGCCAAGGATATTTTCGGCCGGTACTTCGCAATCTTCAAATACCAGCTCACAGGTATTAGAGCCTCGCATGCCAAGCTTATCCAGCTTCTGAGCAGTGCTAAAACCTTTAGTGCCGCGTTCAACAATAAAAGCGGTAATGCCTTTGCTGCCGGCATTAATATCGGTTTTGGCATAAATAACATAGGTGTGTGCATCCGGGCCGTTGGTGATCCACATTTTATTGCCATTTAAAATGTACATATCGCCTTTTTTCTCGGCGCGCAATTTCATACTCACCACGTCAGAGCCGGCATTGGGCTCACTCATTGCCAGCGCACCAATATGCTCGCCAGAGCAAAGTTTTGGCAGGTACTTCATTTTTTGCGCTTCAGTACCGTTTCGGAAAATCTGGTTAACACACAGATTAGAGTGGGCACCGTATGACAGGCCAACAGAAGCGGAAGCACGACTGATTTCTTCCAGTGCCACCACATGTTCTAAATAGCCGAGGCCTGAGCCGCCGTATTTTTCATCAACGGTAATGCCGAGCAGACCTAAGTCACCAAATTTGCGCCATAATTCATTTGGGAATTCGTTTACCTGATCAATGTGTTCAGCCCGTGGGGCTATTTCTTCGCGCGAGAAAGCATTAACCTGCTCGCGGATCATATCGACGGTTTCGCCTAAATCGAAGTTAAGGCCTTTGTAACTGCTTATCATGGTAAATCCCCGTTTGCTAAATGCTGAAAACCGCCTAAGCGGTTTTGGATTGTTTGGCGTCTGCTAAGGTGTCGAGGCAACGTTTTTCAACGGTAACCAGTTCCATTAGCACTACTTTAATGTCGTCCAGTTGCTGATGCAGTTCGCTTTTCTTCTGCTCGATTAGTCTCAGCATGGTATTTAATTGGGTAACACTGCTTTTATCAGCGTCGTACAGTTCAAACAGTTGACCGGTTTCTGCCAGACTAAAGCCCAGCCGTTTTCCGCGCAAAATCAACTTCAGGCGAACCCGATCACGTTTGCTGTAAATGCGGGTCTGGCCGTTTCGCAGGGGCGTAAGCAGCCGCTGATCTTCGTAAAACCGAATGCTGCGGGTAGTAATGTCGAACTGTTTTGCCAGCTCGCTGATACTGTAGGTTTTTTCTTCTTTTTCTGTCATAACCGCCTTCCCAAAAACGCCATCAACTATAAGTGAAGTTTACGTAAAGGTAAAGCTAGTGGCTGGGGGTTAAAATCAATAGAAGAGCGTTTTGGCAGGCTTTGTAAAGCAAAAATGCCAGATTTTTCTGCTCAGACTGTACAGTTTACTGCACCATTTTCCGAACTATAAACAGTAGTCACTACCATAGTGTTAGATAGTTGACGTTGGCGTAAACGTAAATTTGGTGTAGGCTCTTGGGCATCTTTTCAGGCCAACCTTGATAGGAGAGTAAAATGGATTCTGACAATACCGGACACAATATTGTAATTGTTGCAGCAAAACGCACCGCGATGGGCGGCTTTATGGGCGGTTTAACCGAAGTTGACGCCACTGTGCTGGGTGCTACTGCGATTAAAGCGGCGCTAGAGCAAGCCGGTGTTAGCGGCGATAAGGTTAGTGAAGTGATAATGGGTAATGTGCTGCCTGCCGGTATAGGTCAGGCCCCGGCGCGCCAGGCTACTTTAAAAGCTGGATTGCCCCTAAGTGCTGGGGCAACCACCATTAATAAGGTGTGTGGTTCGGGCTTAAAAGCGGTAATGCTTGCCAGTGATTTACTGAAAGCCGGCAGTGCTGATCTGGTGGTTGCCGGTGGTATGGAGTCAATGAGCAACGCACCGTACTTGTTGCCAAAAGCGCGGGCAGGCTATCGGATGGGTCATGGTGAGATTAAAGACCACATGATGTTAGACGGTCTGGAGAACGCTTACGATGGCAAAGCCATGGGCTGTTTTGCTCAGGGTACCGCCGATGAAAAAGGCATTACCCGCGAGCAGATGGATGCTTTCGCGGTGCAGTCAACTACCCGCGCTCAGCAAGCCATAAGCAGTGGTGCTTTTGAGTCAGAAATTGCCCCGGTAAGCTTTCAAACCCGCAAAGGCGAAGTAACCTTCAAGGTAGATGAGCAGCCAGGCAATGCCAAACTGGATAAAATCCCAAGCTTACGGCCGGCCTTTGCTAAAGACGGCACCATTACCGCGGCCAACTCCAGCTCTATTTCAGATGGTGCAGCAGCCCTGATATTAATGCGCGAGTCAGATGCCAAAGCTCAGGGCTTAACACCACTTGCAAAAGTGGTAGCCCACAGCACCAACTCAATGGAGCCGGCATTGTTTACTGTGGCCCCGGTTGGCGCTATGCAAAAAGTACTGCAAAAAGCCGGCTGGGATAAAGAGCAGGTCGATCTTTGGGAAATTAACGAAGCCTTTGCCATGGTCACCATGCTGGCGATAAATGAATTGGGTCTTGATGCAGCCAAAGTTAACGTAAACGGCGGTGCCTGTGCCTTAGGTCACCCGATAGGTGCTTCAGGCGCCCGTATTCTGGTGACCCTGATTCATGCCCTGCGAAACCGTGGCCTGAGCAAAGGCGTTGCCTCGCTGTGTATAGGTGGCGGTGAAGCCGTTGCCTTGGCAGTTGAAGTTCTGTAACTGCGTTAAAAACAAGAACAAGTGTGAGGTTGGAATCCCGTTAGCGCAGCCACAGAGTGTCTGAGTGAGCGAAAGCAAGCGAGTTGCTGTGGCGAGCACAACGGGAGTTGCAACCGGTAACGTTGCACTGAATGAACAAGCTTTAAATTACAGTGTGCCAGCTTATTTTAATAATTAAATCTATTTGCGCTGGCAACACCCCCTAACAACCGGGAGAAGCAATATGACACAACAGGTTAAACGTTTTATCGACGGCGAGTTCGTCAGCTCAAACAGCGACAAACTGATCCCCGTCACCAACCCGGCTACCCAGGAAGTGATTGCCCAGGTTCCTTGCGCTACCCAGGAAGAAATGACCCGGGCAGTAGAGTCGGCCAAAGCCGCTTTTTTAACCTGGAAAGAAGTTCCGGTATCAGAGCGCGCCCGTTTAATGATGCGTTTTGCTCACTTATTAAAAGAACACCAGGGCGAAATTGCGGAGATTATCTGTCAGGAACTGGGTAAAACCGTTGAAGACGCTAAAGGCGATGTCTGGCGTGGTATCGAAGTTGTTGAGCAGGCGGCCAATATTCCGTCATTAATGATGGGCGAAACGGTAGAGAACGTAGCGCGCAGCATTGATACCTACAGCTACATTCAGCCGTTGGGTGTCTGTGCCGGCATTACCCCGTTTAACTTCCCGGCGATGATCCCATTGTGGATGTTCCCGATGGCCATTGCCTGCGGCAATACCTTTATCTTAAAACCGTCTGAGCAAGACCCGATGACGGTTAACAAAATTGCCGAGTTATTTGTTAAAGCCGGCGCGCCAAAAGGCGTGTTGCAAGTAGTGCATGGCGCCAAAGAGCAGGTAGATGCCATATTGCATCACCCGGATATTAAGGCGATTTCATTTGTTGGCTCGGTCAATGTGGGCCAGTACATCTACAAAACCGGTACCGACAACCTAAAACGCGTACAGGCCTTCGCCGGTGCCAAAAACCATATGGTTATTATGCCTGATGCCAATAAACAACAGGTGGTTAACGCTCTGGTGGGTGCTTCAGTCGGCGCTGCCGGTCAGCGCTGTATGGCAATTTCTGTTGCAGTGTTTGTGGGTGCCGCTGCAGAGTGGATCCCGGAAGTGGCAGCCGCCATTGGTAAAGTACGCCCGGGCGTTTATACCGACCCGAATGCTGCTTATGGCCCGCAAATTAGCCCGCAAGCCCGTGCCCGTGTACTGTCACTGATTGAGCAGGGTAAAAAAGAAGGCGCAACCTGTGTGCTGGATGGCTCGGACTGCAAAGTTGAAGGCTATCCGGACGGTAACTGGGTAGGCCCAACGGTATTTAGTAATGTTAAAACCGATATGGAAATCTATAAGCAAGAAATCTTTGGCCCGGTATTAACCACTATGCATGTTGATTCACTGGCTGAAGCATTAAAAGTGGTTAACGACAGCCCCTACGGGAACGGTACCTCTATATTTACTGCCAGTGGTGCGGCTGCCCGTAAGTATCAACATGAAGTGGAAGTGGGTCAGGTAGGTATCAACATTCCTATTCCAGTACCACTGCCGTTTTTCTCGTTTACTGGCTGGAAAGGTTCGTTCTATGGCGACCAGCATGCCTATGGTAAACAGGCGGTACGTTTCTATACTGAGACCAAAACCATTACTGCCCGCTGGTTTGATGACGATATTCCGGTATCTGGCCCGAATATGTCGATTAACTTGCGTTAAGCGCGGGGCTTAGAATAACAAGGCGGGTGGGAGACTTTACTTAGCCGACCGTTGTAGGCCATGGATGGCCGGAAACGAGTCCCAGGGAAGTTTATAGCGTGTCGGCTTGTAAAGTGTGCCACCCAGCCCATCATAAGTTTTAACTACATTTAGTAGCAGGGTGTCAAACACCAGAACCTGTAAAGGTGTATCAATGAATTTCAATTTAACAGAAGACCAACAATCCTTTGTCGATGTGGCCAAACAGTTTGCCGAACAGGAACTGGCGCCACATGCCGCGCAGTGGGATCGCGATCACCACTTCCCGAAAGACGTCATTCAAAAAGCCGGTGAGCTGGGTTTTTGCTCGCTGTATACCGCTGAAGATGACGGTGGTATGGGCTTATCACGCTTAGACTCATCTATTATTTTCGAGCAACTGGCCATGGGCTGTACTGCCACCACGGCCATGTTAACCATTCATAATATGGCCACCTGGATGATTGCCACCTGGGGTACCAGTGATGCGAAAGCCGAATGGGTAGAGCATTTGGTCACCGGCCAGAAACTGGCGTCGTACTGCTTAACTGAGCCGGGCTCAGGCTCGGACGCTGCCGGCCTTCGAACCAGTGCCAAAAAAGACGGCAGTGACTACATTCTAAACGGCTCGAAGATGTTTATCTCTGGTGCCGGTTCTACCGAAGTACTGGTAGTCATGGCCCGTACCGGTGAAGCTGGTCCTAAGGGCATTTCTGCCTTTATCGTGCCAGCCGATGCTAAAGGCGTTATATACGGCAAAGCGGAAGAGAAAATGGGCTGGAATGCTCAGCAAACCCGCCTTATTACTTTTGAAGATGTTCGTGTTCCTGCCCATTACTTATTGGGTAACGAAGGTGAAGGTTTTGGCTTTGCCATGAAAGGCCTGGACGGCGGTCGGATTAATATTGCTACCTGTTCAATTGGTACCGCCCAGCAGGCACTAAATACTGCCCGCAATTATATGCTGGAGCGGCAGCAGTTTGGTAAGCCACTGGCGGCGTTTCAGGCGCTGCAGTTTAAACTTGCTGATATGGCAACTGAGTTAGTTGCTGCCAGGCAGTTAGTGCGCTTAGCCGCCTTTAAACTGGACCAGAAAGACGGTGAAGCGACTGCTTACTGCGCGATGGCCAAACGTTTCGCGACTGATGTCGGCTTTCAGGTGTGCGACCAGGCACTGCAGCTGCATGGTGGTTATGGCTACATTAAGGAATATCCGCTGGAGCGGCATTTCCGTGATGTGCGGGTGCATCAGATTTTGGAAGGCACCAACGAGATTATGCGGCTGATTATCGGCCGGCGGTTACTGGATGAAGCTGCTGGCGATATTCTGTAACTTAATCAACGGATAATGTTCGTGGTTTAGCGAAAAGGTGAACCAGGTTTGTTCACGCCGACACGCCGTAAACCCCTCCCTGGGGGCTCGTTTCCGCCCGTCCAGGGCTTCAACGGTCGGCTTAGAACAAACCTTATTCACCTCATTCAACTTCCGAGTATTGCCAACAAAGGAGACATTAATGGCTCAACTAAAACTGGAAAAGCGCGGTCACACAGCGCTTATCACCATGGCAAACCCGCCAGCCAACACCTGGACCCACGCCAGCTTAACCGAGCTGCGCGATACGGTTCAAAGCCTTAGCAACGATAAAAATATTTATGCGTTAGTCATCACCGGCGAAGGCGAAAAATTCTTCTCGGCCGGTGCAGATTTAAAAGTGTTTGCCGATGGTGACAAAGGTGTTGCCAGCGATATGGCGCGGATTTTTGGCGAGGCATTTGAAACCCTGAGTGCGTTTCGCGGTGTGTCTATTGCAGCGATTAATGGTTATGCCATGGGCGGCGGTTTAGAAGTCGCATTAGCGTGTGATATCCGCATTGCCGAGCAACAAGCACAGATGGCTTTGCCTGAAGCGAAAGTAGGTTTATTACCCTGTGCCGGTGGCACGCAGAATCTGGCGTGGCTGGTCGGTGAAGGCTGGGCAAAACGGATGATTTTATGTGGCGAGCGGCTTAGTGCCGAAAAAGCACTGCAAATTGGTCTGGTAGAAGAAGTGGTACCTACCGGTAGCGTATTAGAAGCCGCGTTGGCGCTGGCCGATAAAGTTGCCGGGCAAAGTCCGGTAGCGGTAGCCGCGTGTAAGAAACTGATCCAACAAGGTCGCAGTGGCAGCATCAATGCCGCATTACCGTTAGAGCGCGAGTTATTTGTTGGGTTGTTTGATAGTAAAGATCAGGTCGAAGGGGTGCAGGCCTTTTTAGAGAAGCGTCAGGCTAAGTGGATTAACGGGTGAGCAATATGAGTACAGACGTAGTGTTATATCAGGAACTGACGGCTGACAATGGTAAAAAAATTGCGGTTGCCACTCTTAATTCAGAGAAGTCATTAAATGCGCTGAGTTTACCGATGGTGGAGTCGTTACTGCCAAAACTACAGGCTTGGAAAAACGACCCGGCTATTGCCATGGTGCTATTGCAAGGCGCTGGCGATAAAGCATTTTGTGCCGGTGGTGATATACGTGACTTATATCAGGCAATGAAAGAAAGCCCGGATTACTATCACCCCTATGTTGAAGAGTTTTTTACCAAAGAATATACCCTGGATTACCTGATCCATACCTTCGATAAACCTTTGCTGGTATGGGGCAACGGTATTGTAATGGGTGGCGGTTTAGGCCTGATGGCGGGCGCGTCACACCGTGTGGTTACCGCAACCAGCCGGATCGCGATGCCGGAAATGGCGATTGGTTTATACCCGGATGTTGGCGCTAGTTGGTTTTTAAACCGAATGCCGCCGGGCTGTGGTATTTTCTTAGGGTTAACCGGCGCTTCTATCAATGCAGCTGATGCCAAATTTATTCATTTAGCGGATCATTTTATCGAACACGAAAGCAAAGCCGCCTTGGTTGATAAACTAATGACGGTGAAGTGGGGCGAAACCATTGCCCTTAATCATCAGAAATTATCCGATGTGTTACGAAGTGCAGAAGAGCAGTGCCGTACCAAAATGCCGCTAAGCCAGATCCGGCCGCATCAGAGTGCTATCACTGCCCTTAACGACATCAGCAGCCTGCCGCAGGTTATTAGTGCTATCAACGCAATCGAAGGCGATGACAAATGGCTGATTAAAGCCGAACAGTCGCTTGCCTACGGCAGCCCGATTACTGCGCATATTGTGTTTAAGCTGTTGCAACTGGGCCAGAGCAAAATACTGGCTGACAGCTTCCGGCTGGAGCTGGGTATTAGTGTCCAGTGTGGACAGCTGGGCGAGTTTCAGGAAGGCGTGCGGGCACTGCTGATTGATAAAGACTTAAAACCAGACTGGAAATATAAGCAGGTGGATGAAGTACCTGCAGATGTTATTGAGCTGCTGTTCAGTTCACCATGGCAGGATAACGAGCATCCATTAAAAGATCTGGGCTTGTTAGATAGTTAATTTACCAGGACAACTGCAAGGAATTTATTATGGCTAAAGTTGCGTTTATCGGTTTAGGAAACATGGGTGGCCCAATGGCTACTAACTTATTAAAAGCCGGCCACGATGTTATCGCCTTTGATTTATCAAAAGATGCGCTGGCACAGATAGCAGCAGAAGGCGCTAAGGTAGCGAGCTCTGCCAGAGAGGCGGTAGGTCACACTGATTATGTTATTTCTATGCTTCCGGCAGGCAAGCATGTGATTGACCTGTATCTGGGCGAGCAGGGCATTGCCAGTGCGATCAGCAAGCAGGCGTTGGTCATTGACTGCTCTACCATTGATGCTGAAAGTGCCCGCACGGTAGGTACTGGCCTTGCTCAGCAGGGTATCGCTTTTATCGATGCACCGGTATCTGGTGGGGTAGGCGGTGCTAAAGCTGGCACTTTGACCTTTATTGTTGGCGGTGCAGCGCAGGATTTTGAAAATGCCCACACTGTGCTGAGCAATATGGGTAAAAACCTGTTTCATGCCGGAGCCATTGGCGCAGGGCAGGTCGCAAAAATCTGTAACAATATGCTGTTAAGTATTTTAATGGCAGGTACCTCTGAAGCGCTGCAAATGGGCATCAATAATGGGCTGGATCCGAAAGTGTTATCAGACATTATGCTGAAAAGCTCAGGTCGCAACTGGACGCTGGAGCTGTATAACCCTTGCCCGGGTGTGATGGACAATGTGCCGGCTTCGAATAACTATCAGGGCGGCTTTATGGTTGATTTAATGGCCAAAGATTTAGGGCTGGCGCTGGAGTCTGCTAAGCAAAGTGGCAGCAACACGCCTTTGGGTGAACTGGCGCATAAATTATATGTACAGCACCAGCAGGACGGTAATGGCAAACTGGATTTCTCCAGCATTTTTAAGATGTTGGCTAAAGACGCCTAAGTCTTAATAGATATGCAAGTACTCCGAATGTTTTGGTTAAGTATTTGTTCAGGTAGTAGGTAATCGCTGCTACTGCGTACATTTTTGTCTGTGACACGCCATAAACCGTCCCTGGGGCTCGGTTCCGGCCATCCATGGCCTACAACGGTCTCAGAAAAAAGTACATCCGTATCCGCTGCTTCGGTGTTCTTTGCGATCTCGATGTTACACTCGAGACAGACGCGGATGTACTTTTTGGCGGACCGTGTTTTTCATGGATGAAAAACAGGAGTCTACAGGGAAGTATTTACGACGTGTCCGACGAAAAATGTACGCAGCGGCTGGCGGGTTGCCAGGTCACTGCCAAATTAGAATTAAGCAATAACAAAGCTTTTAGCTTTGTTTCTAAGAGAAAATAAGCTTACGCGCAGATTAAATGTACATAGTAATCGCGCCTACGGAGAAAGTGGTATGAACCTGCAAAACAAAACCATCGTTATCACTGGCGGTGCCCAAGGCTTAGGCCTGGAAATGGCCCGCATGTGCGCCGCTGAAGGCGCCAAACTGGCAATAATTGATATGAATGCCGAGCAGCTAGCGGCAGCTAAAGCAGAGCTGTCAGCCAACACCACCGTGCATACCTATAGCGCCAATGTGGCAGATGAAGCTCAGGTTGAAGAAATTTTTGGCCAAATCGATAACGACTTTAACGGTATCGACGGCCTGATTAACAACGCCGGAATTTTACGTGATGGTCTGCTGCTGAAATACAAAGACGGTGAGCTGCAAAGCAAAATGTCTTTGGCCCAGTTTCAGTCAGTTATTGATGTTAACCTGACCGGCGTATTCCTGTGTGGTCGTGAAGCGGCAGCCGTAATGGTTAAGCGTGGCACTAAAGGCGTTATTATTAATATGTCGAGCGTCGCCCGTGGCGGCAATATGGGTCAGACCAATTATGCGGCATCAAAAGCCGGTGTTGTGGCCATGACGGTAACCTGGGCGCGCGAATTAGGCCGTTATGGTATCCGGGTTGGTGCAATTGCCCCTGGCGTTATCCGCACCGCTATGACTGATGCCATGAAGCCAGAAGCGCGCGATCGCTTAGAAAAAATGAAACCGGTAGGGCGGCTTGGTGAAGCCAGCGAAATTGCCCACACCGCCAAATACATTTTTGAAAACGATTTCTTCACAGGCCGTGTCGTCGAAATTGATGGCGGCATCAGCATGTAAGCTGTTGGTTGTTGAAAACAAAAAGGCGCCGCGGCGCCTTTTCTGATGGGGTGAACTACCTGATAAGAAAGTTTCATCCTATTTAATGCTAATTAGTCCAATGTTTTTGCTCGCCTGATACAGAACAAGCAGTGAGTTCTGAATTTGTATCAGACTCCTCAGATTTGATGTAAATGAGGCTTTTACCCCTGGAAACCCTGGATAAGGACTCAGGGGCATCGCAAGCGAGATAACTGGCTTCTTCTAACCTGCTTTTTTGCACAATTGAAATGCTGTAAGCGATAGCCAAACTAGCAACGAACCACCCCACTAAAAACACACTGGCATGCCGGTATATAGTATTTTCACTCTTTCTCAATCCAAGGTATTGAATTAAGCTCAGTGCCCAAAATACAGAAGATAGCAGTAAGAAGCTAATTCCGGAGTCGTAAAAAACTATCTCTTCTTGCTTTGCTATGGCCTGTTCAACCCGGTATATGTCAAATACCAGGTAACCAACACCTAAACAGGCTAACAAGTTAAAGCCAACAAAGATTATCTGAGCTGGTTTGGGCGACATTAAAAACCTCTGATGCCTGCACAGGGACCAAATAAGCAAGGAATAAATTGTGGGTTGCGTTCAAGAAAATTAAGGTTGCGATTGACTTCATATTTTGCAGCCTCAATATCACTTTTTATTTCTTCAAGCGTATGACCAAGCCTGCTATAGGCTCGGATTAAGGCTTGTGTAGCGCCAAAATGCTCATCAATTTTGTCTAAAGCGAAACCAACTAGTACCCCAACTGCTATAGCAGCAATTATAGGTGCAGCGGCAGTGGTACCAATGATTGCGGCACCCCCAACAGCGATACCGGCTGCTAAACCTGCAATGCTGCTTAGGCCTATTTTAATCAAATCACCGGTAATTGTGCCTAATAGCTCTGATAACAAAGCAGTGTCACGAATTATGTAGTCAAAAATTTCAATGCCTACACACAGAACAGCGGTTAATACAAAACCACCTTTTGCAGATTTAATTATGGCCTTTGGTCCTACAGCCATTCTCACTACTGTGGGGTGATCTGTTAAATAGCGCGAGCCTTTAAAAATCTTTCTCTCTCCAGGCCGACCTTTAAATACTACATACTGTTTATTAGCATATTGTTTTATTTTTATCTGTCCGGGAGTGATACCCCCAACTTCATAAATTAGCGGGGCAGCCCATGCAGCATCTTTTGTTGGCCCAATATGTTGGGCAACGGTTTTTAAATTTCTTTTATATTCAAGATATTCTTTTTCAAGCGCTTCCACCGATAAAACATGAATGATGTGCTCGTTTTGCTGTAATTCGTTTATAAGCTCTTGCTTTCTATTCATTAATAATCTTCCTTAATCTTCGCATTTTGTGATCAAGTTGCCTTTCGCTGCCCAATATTCAGCCGTCTCAAGGTCTTTATCGCCGACGATACCTCGGCAGTAAAAATAGCTGGTTATATAAGCAGCTCTTATATGACCGCTTTGGGCCGCGGTCAAATACCATTTAAAGGCAGCGCTACGGTCAACCGAGGTAAGGTGCCCTTTGTCATATAGAGTAGCAACAATGAATTGAGAATCTGTGTCGCCTGCCTGAGCCTTCAGTAGCAGATGTTCAAAGTACTTTGCTGGTTGATATTCGGTGAGTGTCCCATCTGACCCGGTTATAAAAAAGACAGAATCATCTGGTGGGGTAGAATGCTGTTCTGACTTTCTAAACCAATCCATCGCAATAAATTGATTCTGACCAACGCCATCTCCTGCCTCATAAGCAATGCCAAGCTCCCACATAGCAAGAGAATGACCAAGGCTTGCCGCTTTTTTAAAATGCGCCAGCATGTTTTTATTGTTCTGTTGCTTAGCACTCGACATTTTATCGATCAGACCGAGGTAGTAGTGAGCATTTGGGTCTTCAGTTTGTGCTAATTCAGCATAATAGTTTTTTGCAACAATAAGATCGCCTGCATAAAAAGCTTGCTCGGCTTTAGTGGCTAAGTCTTCAGAATTTGCTAGAAGTGGGATAAAGAGAGCACCTATTGCGAATATTGCTTTAGACATGAAGCTTAAGACAGAATCTTGTATGCGCATTCAGTTGTTACCTGCCCGATTAGATTACTGAAATTTATATTATTTGTCTATATTTTGCAAATTAAATGGGCTTTTCTTGCAGGCTTTTCAGGATTTGGCCGACTTATTATTGTTTATTAAGGGGGTTTTAATTAGGGTTAATTGAAGGGTTTCAGAAAACTATCGCCCATCCGGCAGCGCCGGAGTTGCACCGACAATCACTTTCACAACCAGTGGTTGCTAATGTTTTACTTTGGGAAAGTAAAAATAATGCAATTTATTCAGTCGATTAAGTATTAGAAGCGCAATTTCAGGGCTTTCTACTATACTTTGCTGGCTCTTTGTTTTTCTCTGATGTGAGCAGTAATTATCATTCTTATAAGGAAATTTAAAATGAAAAATATACTCATCACACTCTCTTTTCTGGTTCTCAGTTTTGCAATAAACGCAAAAGACAGGCTAGAGGTATATGAAGATTACGATATTGGTAAAGAAATCATGGTGGTAACAACTGTAAAAGTTGATCCCAACATGGGTGACGTTTATTTAGCCGGACTGAAAGACAGTTGGGTTAAAGCCGTTAAGATCCAAAAAGAGCTGGGATATATTAAAGACTGGAAAATTTATGGCAGCGATATGCCTAACAGCGGCAACTTTAATATGTTGTTAATAGTTACATTTAACAATAGTGCCGATTTAGAACCCAGCAAGAAAAAATACGATGCCTTTATGAAAAAATGGAGTGAGGCAGATGAAAAAATGTCGAACGAAATTTCGGCTAAATACCCCGAGGTAAGAACCATAATGGGTGAATATCAGCTACGTGAGATTATGATGAAATAGTTTAGCTAGCCCCTGTATTTTAGTTATTATTGACCAAATAGGCTTAAACAAATTGTGTTAATAATATAAGCGCCTGACTTCGCTGTTCAGGTGCTTTTTTATTTGTTTAATATCAATTGATTAATTTAGCCCTAAAGTTTGTGGTAGCTTAACTTTTAAAAATCCGATGCAGAACAGGAATCTATTGATGAAGACCCGTTTACTACTTACCACCTTGTTACTAAGCTCGGCCGTGCTACTCCCAACCTTTGCCATTGCCATTGCCGATGACAAAGCCGAACTTACCGCCTTACTTAGTGAGTTTTTAGATGGCGCTACCCGCAACGATGCGGCTATTCATAATAAATACTGGGCAGATGAGCTGATATATACCAGCTCCAACGGCACCCGTTTTGGTAAAGCTGAGCTAATGCAAGGGGTGAACAGCAGTGCCAAGCTAAAACCCGATGAAATAGATACCGTTTATAGCAGCGAAGATGTGCGTATTTTGCAATACGGCGACACTGCTGTTGTGGCGTTTACCCTGGTAGGCACCTCTGAAACGGAGACCTTGCGCTTTCTAAACAGCGGTACCTTTATTCGCAAAAATGGTAAATGGCAGGCCGTGAACTGGCAGGCTACAAAGAAGGCGCAATAGTACATAAGCACCCTCTATAGATATACCATACGGCGGCCGATGATTTGTTGCGCCGCTTTGTATTTCGCTCAGCCCGTATGGCACATAAACGGTATGCCGGTTTTTGTTTACTACAAAGATTACTTATCTAGTCCAAATTTTTTCCGGAAGCGTTTTGCCCATGCTGGTCTTTGAATTTTGTAGCCATAAACCTTTTCCGGGACGATGATGTTCGGATTAGCCAATACAAGGGCGTCGAAAAAGGCTCGACGATCAAATCCACGATAACTCCCATACATTAGCTGCTTCTTCTCTCCGTTTTTGAGCACTATTAAGTTAGTAGCGTAATCTTGCGTTGTATCAGTTATTTGCTTCAACTCTGTAATATCTGAAATATTGACCTGCCAGCTTACATCACCAAAGGTAGGGTCAAAATAGGATAATGTCGTCGGCGTAACACAAACTCTAATTTCTTTGTTTTCAAACCAAAACCAGAGTGCTAACCCAAGTATAAAAGCTTCAACAAACCAAATAGCGATGTTCAAAATATTAAGAAGCTGCGATAGCGCGTTTCTATCGTTCGTCAAATCAGGAAGATATTTATGTGCGGCCAGGTATAGAAAAAATACCACGCACGCATTTAAAACAAGTATCATCGAAGAAGAACGTTGTTTTTTTGTATAAATGAAGTAATTTGCCAAATTTATCCTCTGCTAGCTTTTATCATTTGTTCGCAGTGTTAATCTTACTCGCTAAAGCCGATCTTCACTACCTGCGACGTAGTCTTCTGTTATTAGCTCACAGCACGCCAATTGTTCAGGTATGAGTCAGCCGTTGACGTAAGCGCTATATGTTGTAATGTATTTATGTTTTATTAACTTAAGAAATGGCTGAGAAAAATGTTGATGGCATTTCTTTAATACAATACTGGTGAGCACAACCATGCGTAACATAACTAAAATACATTTCAGTACTGTCATTAACGCCCCGGTAGAGCTTGTATGGCAGCGAATGTTTGGTGATGCCGGTTTTCGCAACTGGACGTCGGCTTTTTGCGAAGGCTCTTATTTTGAGGGAAGCTGGCAGCAGGGCGAACCTATCCGGTTCTTATCACCATCGGGCGATGGTATGGTGGCGACTATTGCTAAGCTTGAACCGCTTAAATCTGTGTCAATTAAACACCTCGGTTTCGTGGTTGCTGGTAAAGATGATTTAAGCAGCGAGCAGGTGATTAGCTGGGCGCCGGCATTTGAGAATTATTATTTTAAAACGGTCGCTCAGGGCACAGAAGTAAAAATAGAGCAGGAAATTGACCCATCATACCAGCAATTTATGACAGATAAGTGGCCAGTGGCGCTGCAGAAACTAAAAGCCTTGTGCGAGCAGAACGGAACTTGATTACATACCGTAAGTCTGACCAACAGCTTACAAGGCTTGGCGGCCGTCGGCGGTTAATTAATGTATAGACTGCGGGCCATTAAAACAGAGGATGTTATGAATAAACTTAAGAAGTTTTGGCGCAACAACCGCGGTTTTGTGCTGTTTATCGGGTTAATGCTGGTATTTCGCAGTGCGGTTGCCGACTGGAACGATGTGCCTTCAGGTTCAATGCAACCAACCATTGAAATTGGCGACCGTATTTTAGTGAATAAAATGGCTTACGATCTGCGGGTGCCGTTTAGCACGGTTTCGTTGCTGAAGCTGGCCGATCCGAAGCGCGGCGATATTGTTATTTTTGCCTCTGAAGCGGCTGACAATCGTTTGGTAAAACGGGTGGTGGGTGTGCCAGGTGATGTAGTGGCAATGCAGCAAAATGTGTTAACCATTAATGGCAAAACGCTGGCATACACTGAAGTTGATGAGCCTACCGAGGCGATGGCAACAAATTCCAGTAGTGAAATACTGCTGACCGAGCAGCTCGGCAGTGTGGCCCACCCGGTTAAGTTGGCACCATTGTCCAGTGCTCTGGCTAATTTTGTCCCAGTACAGGTGCCGGCCGGCCATTATCTGGTGCTGGGTGATAACCGTGATAACAGCGCGGACTCACGGGTCATTGGTTTTGTACCACGGCACGAGATTATTGGCAGGGCCGGGAAAGTATTATTTTCGCTGGATTATGACAATTATTATTTACCGCGCAGCGAACGCTTCCTGGCCGCTTTGTAGCGGCTCATGCTATTACGGGGTGATTGAAACTATTCAGTATGCGTACCTTTAGCTATTGGCTTTGGGCCGGCGGGTACGGACCACCAATTGCGGATACTGCTCACATAATAACGTGACATAATGCTTAAATTTATCCTGAATGGATTTCTCAAGCACGCTGGCTTTTAGTAACTTTATCGCTTGCTTGCAATAACGAAGGTATTTTACCGGCAAGCTATCGCATTTGCTTGCCGTTTGCAGAATATTCATCGCCAGTATGGTGTTAGTCGGCATCAGGTCAAACGTTTCACAAAACAAGCTGACCGCCTGAATAAAAAAACCATTTTCGTAAGCATCGCCAGCTTCACCACTAATTTGTGTAATGGCTGCTTTTAGCTCCTCATGCCTGATCTTTTCCATCTTCAGCATAATTTTCTGCGTTTCGGTCAGATAATCATCGTTAATTAAATAACTGGCCAGTTTGTCGATATAAAACTGACTGCTATGAATATCGCCCAATTCAAAATAAGCTTTGGCCGCATCCATGCAGCTGTCGATCGTCATTTTTTCTGCTTTATCGGCTACGCCGTTATCAAGCAGTGGCTGCCTTGCTTCAATAAGTAAGCCTTTCGCTGCCAGAATGCGACTGCGGACAACATTCACCGCTTTATTCCAGCCGTTATCTATTGACCGTTTTGCCACACTATCGACCAGCTGACTGGCATTTTGCAAAATAATCGTTCGCTCCAGAGGGTTCTTGCTGTAAGCGACATCAATTAAGCTTCGGGCATGGTTTAAATAGTTTTCGGGGCTTTCGTCAACGGAATAGCGAGCCGTGGCGACCAGTTTGCCATTAATTCGCGCTGCGGCCTCTTTATCGCCAATAATGACGTTCAGGTTGCTAAGTGTGCGTTGGCGATCAATATTTTGTGGTGATAACAACACCGCTTGATATAAGGTTTGCTGCGCACTGTCGTAGCGGCCATATTTCACCATCAGATGCGACAGCCAATCCAGTGCTTCCACTTTAGTAATGTCAAACTGAGTTAAATCGGCTAACTGTAGTTCAGTATCATCCCAGCGCTCCAGATAAAAAGCAGCAATAGCCGCGCCCAGTCTGGCCCAGGGTAATGCTTTCTGGGTTAATACTTGCTTATAAAACTGTTCTGCCTGCTGATATTTTCCGGCTTTTAGTAATAATTCACCTTTAATTCGCATGGCCTGAAAAGCAAATTCGGATTTGTTTCTGGCTACGCTGTCGCATTCTTTAATGGCGTCGCTGAAGTTATGTTCAAACAGATTTAAATGGACTTTTCTTAAGGCAATTTTCTGTCTGACCGCCCGAATAATCCGCTCGTTTAATATTGGAAAGGTGAACGGTTTTAAAATGTAGTCATCAGGTTGCAGTTCTATGACACCATGTACCAACTGGCGCTGGCTTTCAGCACTGATAATAATAAAACAGCACAGCGGTGGCATCAGTGCTTGTTGTTTGAGTATCTCGAACAATTGATAACCGTCTTTACCCTCTCCAAGATTGAAGTCGCACAGAATAAAGTCAAATGGAATATTTTGGCAACGGCTTATAGCATCGTTGGCGTCCCGGCTTAGGTGAATCGACTCAAACCCTATTGTTTGCAGCATGGCTTTGACCGATGCACGCACTGGTGAGCTGTCTTCAACAACAAGAACCTGTTTACAACGAAAAAAACTGGCATCCATGGCAGTACCTAAAGGCGATAAGCGTTATCGCAACGGCCGAATAAAACATTCCCGATAGTAGCTTTTTTTTAACCTGTAGGTAAAGTAATGAATGCTCACCGTCTTGACATGCTACTTGCCATTTTTATTGGTTGAAAATTAATCTATAACGGAATGCGTCGCGTAACAGATTAAGGTCTAAACACAGGACATAAATAATAACTAATTGGAGCCTTGTTATGCATTATCATCGTGTTGCTCATTTGAACCGGCAGGAAGTGCGGATTGATGAACTAAAAATCCATTCCCTTGAAATGGGTATTTATCTGGTTGAAGTCGATTTCGACAGCCGTAAAGGCTTCATTGTTGATAACAATAACCGCCCCCAGCAATTCCACAGCGTGGAAGAAGTGAAACTGGCGTTTAACGAGTGTGTCGTGCGTGAGGCATTTCTGGTTCACCAGTCAGCTTATGATGAAATGTGCGGCGGGCCGGAGACAGTAGACAACACCCTTAGCGTAGCGGTCCACTTTAGCCGTACCGTAAGTTAGCCAAGTTATCAGACGGTAATGAACTGGCGGGTAACTTTAGTTACCCGGCGTCAGATGCGGCCATAAATGCTGCCACATCTGTTGATTACGCTGTTTTAATTGTGCTGCGCTATCGGCCAGCTGCGGCAGAATGTCAGTTTTACTGGCCAGCAGCAAATCAATAGTCAGGCATAAGCTGCCCGCTGTAAGATCTTGTACACAATAATCAGCCATACCGAAATCACTCATCATGGCATGGTACTTATGGCTCCAGCTGGTAGCAATACAGGGCACGCCCTGGCTTAACGCATTTACCGCGCCATGAAAGCGCGAGCTGATCACCAGCTCAGCGCCACCGATAAAAGCTTTGACTGCTAGCGGGTCTTCAATCTGGACCAGACCACAGGGTGATAATTTGGCAATTTCAGCGCATAGCTCAGCATCTTCACGCCCCTCATGATTAACCAGTACCACCTGGTATCCCAACACCGTAAGTTTATCTGCCGCAGCGGCAAAAGCGCCGACGTAGCTTGCCCGCATGGCTTCTGCATCAGCATGATTATACTTTGACACAACTTTGGAGTTTGGTATCAGTGCAACGTAAGGCTTACTGACCTCAGGTAACTCATGATTAGCCAGCGGAGTTAGCCCCACGGTAAAATCCGGAGTTAAAATTACACTGTCAGGTAGCGGGTTTACGCAACTTTGTAAGTGAGCCAGAGACACGGGGTCACGTACAAAAATAAGCCTGGCATGGTGAATAATGTCTCGCATCGCTGCTTTGCTCTGCTCACTGGCAAAAGGACCGAATGCTTGCGGCATAAAAACGAAAGGCTTGCCGGCATGATGAAAACGCTTCACTTCTTTGGCAGTATTTTGCAAAAACTGCAATGGCCACTGATCACCATAAGCAAAGCCGCTGGCTTCCAGTACGATATCGATGTCGCGTTCGGTTACCATGCCGTAGCGTTTAAACAGCCGTTGCAGGGCAGCCGGCAGTTTGGCTATCACACCTGTTAAATCCAGTCCTTTACGCCGGAATGCCAGTTTTTGCCAGGCGCCAAGCCGGGCCCGCTCCGGGTAAGGTAAGTTCGGCCCCGGAGAGAGCACTAACTGATAATCTGGCAGGCCTTTTAAACCGTCCAGACAAGCCAGTAACATCAGATAGGCGCCTTTATTGCGAAACTGGACACCATTAATTTCAACCAGCAGCGGCTTGTTCATATAAAACCCTTTTAACGTTGACCAGCATGACGTGCGGTTATTAGCTGCCAGAGCTGTGCACGGGTACTGGCGAAGAAGAATAAGAAAAAAAATGAGGCAAAAGCATAGGAAATTAAAGTAGCCCAGGCGGCACCTACAATACCCATGGTTGGAATTAACCACAGGTTAAGCCCAATATTGAGTAGTGCGCCAATGCTATGGCTTGCCAGTGATAGGGGTTCCTGTTCGGTTATAATTAAATGCTGGCTAATCAGGTAGCGCACAAAAATAAAGCATCCGGCCCAGATATGGATACGCAGCACTTCAATGGCCGCGGTAAACCCCTCACCAAATAATAGTGTTATTAACCACGGGGCTGCCAGTGTCATGGCCAGAGCGATACAAAATGCGGCACTGAAGAACAGCAAACCAAACCGGCGTAATTTTAAATAGTACACGGTTAAACCATGGTGATAGCTTTTTAACATGTCCGGATAATAGCGGGTGGCTAAAGTTGCCGGAAAGACATACCAAAGTTCTGATAAACGACTGGCGGCTGCGTATATACCGGCCTGCTCGCTACCCGCCATCGCGCCGAGCATAACAATATCAATTTTAAGATATACCACAGCAACAATACCCGACACCCACAGCCAGCTGGAGCGCTTTAATAGTGGTTTAATTTGCTCAGCGTCGAACCAGCGTGGGTGATAAGCGGGCCAGGGGGCTTCACCGGGTATAAAAGGTTGTTGTTTGTAGCGGTATAACAAATATTGCCCGACGCCTACCAGCATAAACTCGATGCCGGTGATCAGGATCAAACTGGCAATGCCAAAGCCGCTATACAGCAATGCCAGTTTTGCGATAAAGCTGACAAGTGTAATAACGGTTTTGGTGTAGGCGGTGCTTCGAAACGTACCTTGATAATTCAGGTAAAACTCAGATAACAATAAGCCAAAAAAGCTTTGCAGTAAAAACAATACCGGTATAGCAATGCCCTTATTACCACTGAGCATATCCGGATACAGTAAATAAAAACCCAGCAGCATCAGGCTGCCACCAAGTAACCCCAGGGCTAGACGAACCGTTACTGCACTGTACAGCAGGGTCATTGCTTGCTGACTACTTTGCTGCTGCACGATGCGCCGCACTACATTATTGTTAAGCCCCATGCTGGTTAGCGGCACCAGAAAGGTGCTCCACGCCATCACAATAGAGAAAATACCTAACTCACTGGCTCCCAGTACCCGGGCAACAAAAATGGTTAATACCGCTGCAGCGACTAATTTAACCAGACGGTCTCCTAACATCGCTGTTGCTCTGGCAACTAAGATTTTTTTTAGCATAGTAGGCTCATATAAAACGATTATTGAAAATCAAGACTAGCGTCGATTGGCTAAGCTGTGGCGAATGGCTGAGATAATGCGCCAGATATTTTGCATCAGGCCGATATACAAGGCAAACACCAGGAAAAACAGGGCTAACATTGCCGGTTCGGGTACCAGCAAATATTCACCAATAATACCGATGCAGGCAAACACCCAGGCCAGCGCCGTGATCAGAATGAGTGACTCGCGGGAGTTCAATCCAAGTCGCAACGAGATATGATGCAGATGCTCACGGTCAGCCAGAAATGGCGACTGACCTTTTAGTATCCGGCGTAGCATTATTGCCACCATATCCATTAGGGGTATGGCAATCAACCACAAGGCAGTCACGGGCCGGAAGCTGGCGGTTTCGCTTTGGGTGCTTATCAGCAACAACCAAATTACCGACAAACCGATTAACATGCTGCCGGCATCGCCCATAAATATTTTTTTCTGCTTAACCCAGCCCAAATTAAACGCCAGGTAAGGGAGTAATGCAGCAATAAATACCAGCGGCAACAGCGCTTGGCTGGCCTGGCCCCACAACAACATGAATACGGCAACACTACTAAAACTTACCATGCTGAGCAGTCCGGCTAAACCGTCTATGCCGTCGGTCATGTTAAAGGCATTAATTGCCGCAATTACCGCAATTAAGGTTACAGGAATACCCAGCACGCCTAACCCGACGTCACCTAAGCCAAAAAGATTACCTAAATTACTAATATGCAGTTCCAGGCTGTATATCATTGCCAGGCCAACAGCAAGTTGCACGACAAGACGCAATTTAACACTTAAATCCAAAGCATCATCAAATACGCCAAGGATAACAATAACCGCCGAGCACGCCAGATAGTAGCCAAGCATCGGGTCTGTAGAAAGCTGACTACTCAAAACCAGCAATAGGGTGATATAAATTGCCAGGCCACCAATTAACGGCACTGCGCCGCTATGCTGTTTACGGCCATGTGGGATGTCCAGCAAACCCACTTTCCCCGCCAGCGGTCGTAATGAAATGATTGCCAGCAGACTGGTTATCATCGCCAGGATTAAAATTAACGTTAATTCAGCTATCGGCATTTTTGTTCCGCATTGACGTTATTCAGCCTGTCGTCAGCTGAAATCGGTTTATAATCTGTGTTAAGTACATACAAAACTGGTTTGTTTAAGCTAATTAGCTATAAACTAAGTACTTTTAATGGCCTTGTGCCTATTGTAGTTAGGAATAGCGGCTTTTGGACAGTAAAACGTTACGTAACGAACCCAGCGTATTAATTATTACCAATATGGGCCCGAAACCGTCAGCACCATTTCAGGGCCAGTTTGTAACTGCGCAAGTTAATGGCCTGGCTGCAATTAACCCTGGTTATCATTTTATGCGCTGGCATGCTGACTCAATGCTGAACCGGTTACTGAAATATCCGGTATTTTTATTAGATTTTATCTGGCGGTTTATTCTTAGCCGGCGCACCTACTCGGTTGTTCATGTTCATTTTTTCTATCCGACGATTTGGCTGGCGCTGTTATACCGGTTATTGCGAAACCCCAGGGCAAAAATTATCGTGACCTGCCATGGTAGCGATATCTATAAATATCAGCCACCAGGACCCTGGTATCGCTGGTGTGCTGATAAAGTGCAGCACTGGATTTTCACCAGTGACGCGCTGAAAAGTCGGTTTAGCTTACCGTGTTCGCCCAATTCGGTACTATCTGCCGGTATCGCAGATAGTTTTGCAGAGCAAACACCGCTTGAACTGGCTAGCAAGCCTATAGACTTACTGTATGTCGGCAGCCTTGATTTTAACAAAGGTATCGATCGTTTAATCGGGTTATTACCGGGATTAACTAATAAGAAAATTGTTATTGCCGGAACTGGCCCCTGGTTGTCTAAACTACAGCAAGCTGCTGCGGTATTTCCTAACGTCAGCATACTGGGGCCGCAAACGGCCAGTGAACTGGCGGGTTTATACCGGCAAGCCCGCTGTTTTATCAGTACCTCGCGCCATGAGTCATTTGGACTGGTTATGGCAGAAGCGATGGCTTGCCATACCCCGGTAGTTGCCACCTATACTGATGGTGCTGCGGCCCAGATCCAACATGGCGTAAATGGTTATCTGGTCGCACAGCATAGTGAAAGCGATAGCCAAAATGAGCAGCGGGTAGTGGCGGGTTTATTAGCGGCACTGGAGCAACTGTGGCAATTACCTGCTTCGGACTATCAGCAAATGCAGCTTGAGGCCAGAGCGTGGGCAGAGCAGTGTTTAGTCAGTGATGTGGTTTCAAAATTAATTTGTCTTTATCGGAAAGTGTGAACTATGTCAGATATGATGCAAACAGCACAGCAAACAGCGATGCCAGAGCAGGTAAAGATTGGCGTTATTGATGTGGCAGCTTTTAAAGATATGACCGCGCTGCTGGAGTATATTGTGCCCGCCAACGGACCTGTTTTTGCAGGCTCTGCCATTGCAGTAAATCCGGAAAAGGTACTCACTGCCAGTCACAACACGTCACTTCGTCAGGTGATTGAGGCAGCAGATATCCGCTATGCCGACGGTATTGGCGTAGTCAAAGCCATGCGCCGTCGTCTGAAGCGTCATGTAGCGCGGATACCAGGCTGTGAACTGTGGCAAGCGCTGATGTTACGTGCGGCGAAATATCAGGTGCCGGTATTTATTGTTGGCGCAAAACCACAGGTTTTAGCCCAGACCCATGACAAACTTATTGCCGGGGGCACGTTAGTGGTGGGGGCTGTTGATGGGTATTTTAAAGATGAAGCTGCCCTTATTGCCCAGATTAAACAGTGTGATCCGCGTATCATTACTGTTGCCATGGGATCACCAAGGCAAGAACTGCTAATCCAGCGGCTGCAGCAAGCACATCCTGATTGTTTTTATATGGGGGTGGGTGGCACCTATGATGTGTATACCGGCAACGTAAAACGGGCGCCGGCACTGTGGTGTAAACTGAACCTGGAATGGGCTTATCGGCTGGTATTGCAACCGAGTAGAATAGGCCGCCAGCTCGGCTTAATGCGCTATCTGTGGTGGTATTGGACAGGCAAGGTGTAACAGGATGACAAACATGAGCGCTAAACAAGACTGGCCGTTAATTAGTGTCTATATGCCGACTTATAACCGGGTGCAAATGGCTATCCGGGCCATTGATTCGGTGCTGGCACAAGACTATCCCCACTTTGAACTACTGGTGGTCGATGACGCTTCTAAAGACGACACCTGGGTGACGCTGACCAATAAATATGGCAATGACGACAGGGTACGGTTTTTTCGCCAGAGCGAAGGCAAGGGAGCCTGTGCCGCCCGCAACCTGGCTATTTTCAATGCTAAGGGTGAGTTTGTTACCGGCATTGACGATGACGATGAGTTTTTGCCTCATCGTCTTAGCAGCTTGTACCGGGCTTACGATGCCCAGTATAGCTGTGTAAGTTCCGGTTATATCTGGGATTATGGCAGCGTGCAGAAAACTTTATTTGCCAAAGATGAGATGGTGACCCTGAGCAGTTTGCTTGATTTACATACCTTATCGAATCAGGCTCTGGTAACGCGAGACAGGATGCTGCAATTACGGGGTTTTGATGAAAACCTGGCCGCGTTTCAGGACTATGATATGTGGGTAAGAGTGGTCGCACAGTTTGGGCCGGCGCGGCGCATCAGTGATGCCAGTTATAAAGTAAATGTGGGGCACGAACTTGGCCGGATCACGAATTCACCAAAACGCTTAGACGCCCACAAGCAGTTTGTTGCCAAACACCGGGCTTTGATGAGTGAGCGCAATTTACAAAACCAGATGTTTTAGCGGTTGATGATGGAAAAACAACCGTTAGGTTTACTGGAGTTGCTGCGCCAATGCCGCTTTGGTTTGCAAAAGTTAAAGTGGCGATATTATCTTAAGCAAAAAATGGCTCGTCTCAGCAGTTTGCGTATTCGGGTGTTCAGCAAGGGGCTTGCCGGATTATTTAAAAAGTAATGCTGCAACTGCACTTCCCTGGGTCAGCATCGCCGTTACCCCTGCCTGAACTGGCAGCTAAAAGCTGGCCGGCGATATTACTATTTTATCTGGCGCCCTGGTTTTTACTGGTGGACAGTATCAGTGGCGCCTTGCAATCGTTGCCACTGGCGTTGCCGTGGTCACTGTTTTATAAAGCAGTGTTGCTGACTTTATTGGTTTGGCAATTGATCCTCTGGCGCGACAAAGCCTTGCTGCTGTTAGTAGGGTTGCTGTTATTAGCGCTGACAGGCCCGTTATACAGCTATCTGACATTGCCGGTGCTGCAGAACGCAGGTGCGGCAGGGTTTGCTGGTAACGAACTTCCAGTGTTGTTAAAGGCCCTGGCACCGTTACTGGCGTTTCGTTTTTACCAGCAGTTTTGTGCGCGGTATCCTGTTGGTTTTACCGTAATGACAGACCGGCTGATGCTATTGAGTTTTCTTGTTATTCAACTGAACCTGGCACTGGGACTGGCCGGTTTTGGTGATACCGCTTATCAGCCAATGGATAATGTTGCGCAGTCATTTTTAGGGTTAAAAGGCTTTTTTTACTCAACCAATGAATTAGCTGCTGTGCTACTGGTGGTCAGTGGCTGGTTGTTATGGCGCAGCCGGCCGCTAAACAAAGCCTGCTTTGTTGCCGTTAGCCTGCTAACGATCGGCAGTGCTATATTGCTGCTGACGAAAACCGGCCTGCTAGGTAGCGTGCTGCTGGTAACCTTTATTCCTTTATTGAGCGCACGGCCCGGTTTCTGGCGGCAACACCGTAAAATCTTACTAAGCTGTCTGCTACTGCTCTTAAGCGCAGTGCTGTTACTGTTGTGGTACGCAGAGCCAGTGCTACGCGCGGCCGGGATATATGACAAACTGGCTTATGCTTACCAGCAGCGGGGCGTGGCAGGTATTGTATTGTCATCCAGAGATTTGTATTTAACGGTGATCTGGCAGCAGACAGAACAACACTATAGCGGGTTACACCGCTTGTTTGGGGTAGGAGTCGCCGGCGTGAGTGTCTTGCTGAAAAAATACTTTATTGAAATTGACCTGTTTGATCTGATGGTATTCTACGGCATTGCGGGGGCGCTGATTTTTGGCCTGACATTCGGCCACTTTATTTATGCTTGCAGTCGTCGCTTGTATGAACACCCATTAGCCGCAACGGTGTTGTTTATTAATGTGTTATTACTGGGGGTGTCGATGTTTGCCGGCCATATTCTGACGTCGGGCATGCTGTGGCTACCCTGGGCGTTGCTCAATGCTGCGGTATTTAATCAGCGGCTTATTTCACCGTTAGCCAGCACCATGCCAAACGTTGCACGAGGGCCAGATGAAAGACTTACTTGAACCTTTTTTATATCCACAGAATATTTTTTTGTATGCTTTTTTAGTTGCGTGTGTTTTTTATCGCAAAAAAGGCCTGTGGCTATTACTGCTGGGGTTTTATCTGGCGGGAAATACTTATTTCGCCAATATGGTACGAAGCCACTACGCTGGCCAGATTGGCGGCAGCAGTCTGCCACAAAGTAACAGCACCTATGTGGTACTGGGGTGTGGTGGCTCGACCGAGACATTGCCAGCTTGCGCAATGGCCAGACTGGACCGGCTGGGACAAACCTTGGGCGGACAGACAGCGGCGGTGATTATCACTACCCGCCATTGTCAGCCCTATCAGGATTATTTGCTCAACCAGCAATCCCAGCCCCTGGTAGTGGATTGTTTTGATGCCGGCGATAACACCTATCAGGAGTTTAGTCAGTTAAGTAGACGGCTCGGTAAGCAACAACGTCTGCAAGTGGTTACCAGCGATTTTCATGGTTGGCGGGTAACTAAACTTATCGGTTATCACCAGTTAAATGCGGGTTTAACGACGGTAAGCAGCCAAACCTTTCGCCCACTGAACTGCCACCTGAATTGCATGTTTACCGTTAACCTCAGTAATTATGATTTATACAGCAAACTGATTGCAGAATATGCCAGTTACCTTGTCTGGCGTGTTAGCGTTAGTGCCGGAATATGGCAGTCTTAATCATCATTCAGGGCGTTGTTAATCATGGTTTGGGTAACCTGAGTCGGCGACACCGCATTAGAGTGAGGTCGCTGACTGGTATGGCGCCGGAAGCAATAATGATAAAACGCCATGAGTGCGACAATAGCGGGTAGCAGGCCAATAAAATAGAAAAATACGGCGCTGCCAAACTGGTCAAGCAGTAATCCGGATAACATTAAACCGCCGATAGCACCTAAGCCATTAGCTCGGATAAGCACGCTGCTGGCTGCAACCATCTGTCGTTTTGCCAGATGATCATTCGTATGGGCAATTGCCATAGAATACAGCGGCAAAAATAACGCACCAAAAATATAACAAGCCAGATACAGCTGCCAACCGCTGGCGGCAGTTAGCTGCGCCAGCCAGACTGCGACCGTACTGGCGCCAAATCCACACACCGTCATAATCAGCTTGCGGTCAAAACGATCTGACAACTTACCTAATTGAAACTGCATACACAGACAACCGAAGATAAATATGGCCATCAGGCTGGCGATATTAAGTAGCGGTAAACCCAACCTGGAAAAATAGACCGGCCCAAAACCAAACATCGAGGCGTAACCAAATTGCAAAATAAAGCAGCCCAGCACGCCCAGTGGCACCATTTTTAATAGCTGACGAACCGGCATTTTTTCAGCTTGCTGAAACGTCGGGGCCGGCGTTTTGGTGATTAACAGCGGAATGACTGCGGCACTTATTAACACTGACACCAGACTGAACTGAATAAAATCCCGAGGGTCGCCAACTGTAATGAGAAACTGGCCCAGGCCAATACCGCCGAATAACATTGATACATATAAAGACAGCAGTGTGCCGCGGTTCTGATTGTCTGCTTTATCATTTACCCAGCTTTCGGCAATCACAAAAATAGCAGAGAAACAAAAACCTGATAGTAGCCGTAGAAAAAACCAGGCGTAGGTATTAACCCAGATAGCATGCAGCAAAATGCTGATAGAAGCCATTGACGCCAAGGCAGCAAAGGCCCGGATATGACCTACCCGCATAATCATTTTTGGGGCACGGATTGACCCCAGCAAAAAACCAATAAAATACCCGGCCAGCATCAAGCCAATACTGACACTGGCGAAGCCTTCCAGTTCAGCGCGCAGCGATAGTAACGTGTTCTGCAAGCCTGTCGTCATACCGACAATGGCGACGCCAAGAAACAGTGGCCAGCTAGATTGCAAAAGTGTTTTCAAAACTATTCTTTCCTGATGACCAAAGTGGCTAGTTTAACCTAAAGCTTGTGGTATTGCCGCATTTAGCCAGTTTGTTGACAAGGCTTAGCCGGTACTTTAGGCTATTTTTCAGTAACTAAGCACGAGGTGAATTTGTCCAGTAAAACTGCTTTTAAGACGTTACCGTGGCAAACAAGCCATCGTGAAAAGCCCAGACGCTTTGGGATTGAAATAGAATTCAGTGGCCTGGAGCTGCATGACGTGCAGCAATTGGTTGCCACGCATTTATCGCTCAGCGCTGAAGAGAGCGGTCGTTATCGTTACAAAATTAGCGGCGATCCGGCAGGTGACTGGCTGGTAGAGCTCGATTTTCAGTTGTTAGCTAAAATGGGTGAACAAAAATTTAAAGCTGACTCGATAACAGATAATGTGCAGGAGTCGCTGGAGTCGATGCTGGCCGCAGTGGCCAAACAATTGGTGCCGGTGGAATTAGTCACGCCGCCGTTGTCATTTGCACAGCTTAATACTGTGGCTGAACTTATTGCAAAATTGCGCGAAGCAGGTGCAAAAGGCTCGTCTGAGTCGCTACGTTATGCGTTTGGTTTGCAACTAAACCCTGAGATCCCCGCGGCAGACGAAAATGTGTTACTACGTATTATTCAAGCTTTTGTCTGTTTACAGCCCTGGCTGCGGCAACGTGAAAATATCGATTTTATTCGGAATCTTACCTCTTATATTGAGCCTTACCCAACAGCGTATCAGCAGAAAATTCTTGATAAAAATTATCAGCCCAGCCTGGCTAAATTAATAGATGACTATCTGGAGTTTAACCCCAGTCGCAACCGGGCGTTGGATTGCCTGCCGTTGTTTTTGCACCTCGACAAAGAGCGGGTCAGAGCGGTTACCGATAATAAACTGATTAAAGCACGGCCTGCTTTCCACTACCGGTTACCCAGCTGTGAAATTCATCAGGCTGACTGGAGCTTACAACGTGCCTGGGATGGCTGGGCTCAGGTTGAAATGCTGGCATATGATCAGAAACGTTTGCAACAGTGCATGGCAGCTTACCAGCACTACATGGCAAAGATCGGCAGTTCAAAGAAGTCCTGGGTAAGCGAGGTAGAGCAGCAATGGCTAAACCTGTAATTGCCATAACCGGTCCGGAGCGTGGCGCATTCGGGCCAAGAACCCTTGTTGCCATTGCGGTCAGGTGGTACGGCGGAGTACCGCTGCAATTAAAGCCATCAAGTAAGCTGTCAGCTAAGCGGTTTGATGGGGTGGTCATTACCGGTGGCCATGATGTTGATCCGGTTTTGTATGCAGCTGAGGCAGAAGTGCAGCCAAAGTACGATCAGGCGCGGGACGAACTGGAAATGGCAGTAATTAAAAAAGCAGAAGCTGAGCAATTACCCATGCTGGGAATTTGTCGCGGTGCACAGTTATTGAACGTGAGTCGGGGAGGCAGTTTATTTCAGCAATTAACCAAGCAACGGCAGCATACGTCAATGCGCTGGACCGTGTTACCGCTTAAAACTCTGTGTCTGGAACAGACTGATTCTGCTTTACAAAAGATTTTTCAGTGTCGCAAAGCCCGGATAAACAGTTTACATAATCAGGCAATTGATAAGCTTGGTAAGGGCTTGAAGATTGTTGGTCGTGATCTGGACAATATTGTCCAGGCGGTGGAGGACCCATCACGTCAGTTTGTGATGGGAGTGCAGTGGCATCCGGAGTTTTTAATTTTTATTCGGCGCCAACGCCATTTATTTAAAGCGGTGGTCAGCGAGGCGCGGCGCCGTCTTGCGGATACTGCAAGTTGATTCTTGTTTAGAGCGCTCAACAATACGTTTAGGCTCTGCGCATGAGTGTAATCAAGATATAGGCTTTTTACGCAGCTTAGCGTTAATCATTACAAAACTAAATAATAACGCGCCGCCAATAACACCGTATAAATGGGCATCAATTGCCACGGTAGCACTAATTAACTGGCCTAACTGCGGGTCTGGTCCCTGAAATCGTTCATAGATTATTTTTGCCAGAATACCTAAAGTAAGCAGCACGCCGCCGGTTTTGCCGGTTTTAATGTCCAGTAGTGCCCCAAAAAACAGCAAGCCATGCAATACTCCGGATAATCCGACGTACCGTTGAATGTCGGGTTGAAACCAAAACATCAGGCTACTGATCAGCACCGCGTTAAACAGCAGCTGCCACACTAACGCTAGTTGGCGTTGATAACCGGCATGCAGCAGCATAATGACCAGCAAACCGCCGCCATTTAATAGCAGGTGGTAAAAGTTTGAATGGAGCAAATGGCCGCTGATTAACCGCCATGCTTCGCCACTGGCGACGTTCGCTTGTTGGTAGGTCAGCGTTTGTTGCATCGGTTCTGGTAGCATAAAGGCTAGAATGGCCAGTAATAACAAGAGATAAAAAGGGCCAAAACCTGCTTTAGCGTTAAATAATGGCTGCATGCTCGCCTGAAATTAAAGTAAGAGTAAGAATAGCGCTATCCAAAACTAATTTGTAAGCGATATCAAGTTGTATTTCGCTGAACGCCTTGATCAGCCGTTGAACACGCTTGATCTGCTGCACGCTTCTGGTTAGGGTGTAACGCTGCATCCAATGGGAAAAAAATATGAAACCGTTTTATCTGTTGTTGACAAGTTTTACTCTGCTATTGGTCAGCGAATGTGCAACAGCAACAGCGCCGGTGCAGCAGGAAACCCGTGAGCCTGAGGCTGCTACCGGTTTAACTGAGCAGCAATTAATCCGCAGTAAGCAGGCGATGGTCGCTGCGGCACATCCTTTAGCGGTGGCGGCTGGCCAGCGTGTACTGGCCAAAGGCGGCAGTGCTATTGATGCCGCTATCGCCACGCAGTTAATGTTGGGGCTGGTAGAGCCGCAAAGTTCTGGCATTGGCGGCGGCGCCTTTATTTTACACTGGCAAAAAAACGGCCAGCGCTTAACCAGCTTTGATGGCCGTGAAACTGCTCCGGCCCTGGCTAATGAGAGATTATTTACTGATGATGGTAAAACACTGGACTGGCGAAGCGCCTATGTGGGCGGCAAGTCAGTGGGGGTGCCCGGCGTTTTAAAAGCCCTTGAACAAGCGCATCAGCAGTATGGCCGGTTGTCTTGGTCTGAGTTGTTTACCGATGCAATTGAGGCTGCCGAACAAGGTTTTAATGTGACCCCACGCATGGCCAAACACCTTAAGATGGGCTGGAATGAGGGCGTTAAAAACCTGGCACCAGCCAAGGATTATTTTTATCCCAATGGCCAACCATTGAAGGCCGGTCAACAGATCACTAATCCTGCGTATGGCAAATTACTCAGAGCGATTGCTGCAGAGGGTGTCAGTGCCTTTTATCAGGGAGCAAATGCCCAGGCGCTGGTGGCCACAGTGCGCGGCGCAGCTATCAACCCTGGACAATTATCCCTACAGGACTTAACCAATTATCAGGCAATTGAGCGCGAGGTGTTATGCCAGCCGTACCGCCAGTATCAGGTGTGCGGTATGGCACCACCTAGTTCAGGCGGCATAGCGGTGTTGCAAATACTGGGTATTTTATCTGAATTTGAATTAGCCAAAATGCCAGCGAATTCGCTGCAGGCTGTACATCTTATCAGTCAGGCAGCCCGGTTGGCATTTGCTGACAGAGAGCGCTATTTAGCTGATCAGGACTATAGTCCGGTGCCGGTTGCCGGTTTACTTGACCCCGCTTATTTAGCCAGCAGGGCAAAGCTGATTAACCCGCAACAAAACCTGACTGACGTTAGTGCTGGTCAGCCAGCCGGTGCAAAGCCTCTGGCAGATGCGGCTGCAATTGAGTTTGAAAATACCAGTCATTTGTCGGTGGTGGATCAATATGGTAATGCAGTCAGCATGACCACCAGTATTGAAAATGTATTTGGCTCGGGCTTGATGGTAAATGGTTATTTATTGAACAATCAACTTACTGACTTTAGTTTACAAGCAGAAATTGACGGTAAATTAGTGGCGAATCGGGTGCAGGGCAACAAACGTCCACGCAGTTCTATGGCGCCAATGATGGTGTTTGATAACGACAACAATCTGACTTTATTAACCGGTTCGCCCGGGGGCAGCAGAATTATTAATTATGTTGCGCAAAATCTGGTGGCCGTGCTTGATTGGAATATGGATTTGGAGCAAGCAGTTAATTTACCGCGCTTTACCCATCGTAATGATTATCTTGCGTTAGAAGCTGGCACCCCGTTGGCAGCATTAGCACCTGCTCTGCAAGCCATGGGGTACCAGGTTAAAGTGCAGGATCTTAATTCGGGTATTCATGCAATAGAGATTACGCCCGTCGGGCTGCATGGGGCTGCTGATCCAAGACGGGAAGGAACAGCGGCTGACTTCTGATATCATTGATTGAGTAAGTAGAAAAGCAGAATAAGAGCAAAATTATGAGTGTACAGATAACGCAGAATGATGCTGGCGTGCTAACGCTTAGCCTGCAGCGACCAGATAAAAAAAACGCGATTAGCCTGGCGATGTATAACCAGCTGACTGAAGCGTTGCAGAAAGCCAGCAGAGATCCCGCCGTCAAAGTAGTGGTCTTGCAGGGTTCGGATAGCTGTTTTTCCAGTGGCAATGATTTAAAGGACTTCCTCAGGGCAGGTGAGCTTGATGCCCATCATCCTACCGTCGCGTTCTTATACCAGCTAAACGCGTTCACCAAGCCAATAGTGGCCGCAGTGGCCGGGTTGGCAATTGGTATTGGCACGACAGCTTTACTGCACTGTGACCTGGTGTATGCTGCACCGGGGTGTCGCTTTCAAATGCCATTTAGTCAGTTAGGATTATGTCCGGAGGCGGCATCAAGCTTGTTGCTACCGCAACTGGTCGGCTACCAGCGCGCAGCCCAGTATCTGTTGTTAGGGGAGGCGTTTGATACCGAGCAGGCGGTGGCCATGGGACTGGTGAACCAACAAGTCGATAGCACAGCGTTACTGGCCTTTGCTGCGGATAAAGCCCTGCAACTGGCCATGTTACCTGCTGAGGCCGTGCAACAGAGCAAAGCGTTACTTCGTGGCAAAGTAAAACGTAAAGCCGATAAGGTTATTGCTACAGAGCTTGAGGTTTTTGGCCAATTGCTGAAAAGTGATGCATGTCAGCAGCAGCTGCAGGGCTTTTTCACAAAAAAATAATACGGCAAATGCATCGCACTCTTTTTGCCTGATAGGGCTCAGTAAGTTGCGGTGCTGCTAAACGGATCGACTTTTACTTCTGTTACCAACCACTTACCGCTTTTTTTTACCAGGCTGACTGTTCGCAGGTTATCCATTTTTTTACCGTCGCGCTCACCGCTAAATACCAGAGTAATATCCGCGTTTGCATCATATTGCTGGCGCAAGTTCTGACCACTGCGGTTTACTTCAATCGTGACCGTATCGTAAGACATGTTCATCAGTGTTCTGCCAACCTGGCGCGGCGTTACGTAAGAATCTAACAGAGCGGCAAATTCATCAGTACTTAAACTTTTGGCTTTTTCCAAGTCTTTATCATTGTAAAGCGCATGAAAAAACTCGGTGGCAATATGCTCAGGGGTACCCCAGTGTGTGTTGCTTGTTGGTTTTTCTTTACAAGCGCAGAGCAGCGTTACGCTAAGGAGAATTAGCAGTATCATTTTCATCAGCGGCTAACCTTTGTGACATACTATGATGGCAGTGTGGAATTTTATTCAGTCAGTGTAAAGAGAAAAGGCCGCATTAAGCGGCCTGTATTACAGCAAACCTGAGCTTAAGGCTGCAGTTCCTGCTCAGTAAATATGTTAGCAAACAGCGGACTGGATAAATAACGCTCAGCAGCACTGGCCAGAATAACCACAATATTTTTACCGGCATTTTCCGGTTTCGCTGCCTGGCGCTGCGCTGCGATTAACGCGGCACCAGATGAAATACCGGCCAGAATACCTTCTTCTTTCATCAGGCGGTGGGTGGCGGCAAAGGCGTCTTCACTGCTTACTGTTTCGACTTCATCAATCAATGATAAGTCGAGGTTGCCTGGAATAAAACCGGCGCCGATACCCTGAATTTTATGCGGTCCGGGCTTAATTTCTTCGCCGGCTTTGGCCTGGCTGATCACCGGAGACTCAGTCGGCTCTACCGCAACAATGTGCACCGGCATTTTCTTCACTTCTTTTAAATAACGGCTGACGCCAGTGATGGTGCCGCCGGTGCCAACGCCGGCGATAAAAATATCTACTTTACCGTCTAAATCGTTAAAAATTTCCGGACCTGTGGTATCCACGTGAATTTGCGGGTTGGCCGGGTTCTCAAATTGCTGTAGCAACACATAACGGTTTGGATCTGACGCCAGAATTTCATGCGCTTTTTCAATTGCGCCTTTCATGCCTTTAGGGCCTTCTGTCAGCACTAAGTTAGCACCCAACGCTTTTAACAGCTTACGCCGCTCGAGGCTCATGGTAGCAGGCATCGTCAGGGTGAGTTTATACCCCCGGCTGGCGGCAACAAATGCCAGAGCAATACCGGTATTACCTGAGGTTGGCTCAATAATTTCTTTGTCGGCCGTGAGAACACCACGCTTTTCAGCATCCCAGATAAGTGCAGAGCCTAAGCGGCATTTAACACTGAAGCTGGGGTTACGTGATTCAATCTTCGCGTAGACATTGGCACCACCAGTAATGGTCCGGTTTAATTTGACCAGAGGGGTGCGACCGATAGACAATGAGTGGTCTGCAAATACGTTTGCCATAAAAAGCTCCAATTACAATGATAATGCTGCTAAGAATACGCCAGCAGCATAAAAGATGAAGTAGCGTTTGGCTATAACTTATATCATTTCACTTTAGCTGAAAATTTTACCGCAAGAGGATGAAGATGGCCTTTGAAAGTACTGACAATTATATCGTATCGACTGAGCTTGGCCTGGCGGTTAACGCAGCGGTAACGCTGCAGAAACCATTACTGATTAAAGGCGAGCCGGGCACAGGTAAAACGAGATTGGCGGAAGAGCTGGCCCAGAGTCTTAATACTGAGCTTATTCAGTGGCATATCAAGTCCACAACTAAAGCTCAGCATGGTTTGTATGAATATGATGCCGTATCGCGGCTGCGCGACAGCCAACTGGGTAGTGACAAGGTGCAGGATATTGGCAACTATATTCGTCCAGGCAAATTATGGCAGGCCTTTACCGCAGCGAAGCGGCCAGTGTTGCTGATTGATGAAATTGACAAGGCCGATATCGAGTTTCCAAACGATTTGCTGCACGAACTGGACCAGATGGCGTTTTATGTCCATGAAACAGGCGAGCAGATACGTGCAGTTGAACGGCCAATCGTTATCATTACCTCGAACAATGAAAAAGAGCTGCCCGACGCCTTTTTGCGCCGCTGCTTTTTTCACTATATTCGCTTTCCTGATGCGCAAACGCTGCGCTCGATTGTGGCGGTGCATTACCCTGATATTCAACAACAGCTGCTTAGCACTGCGCTGGAAATATTTTTTGAGCTGCGCGAATTACCGGGATTGAAGAAAAAGCCCTCTACCTCTGAGCTGTTGGACTGGTTAAAGCTGTTGTTGGCAGAAGATATCCCGGCCAGCGTGTTAACTGATAAACAGCAAAAAGGCGGGCTGATGCCAATGTTTGGCGCGTTACTGAAAAACGAGCAGGATGTTGCCCTGGTTGAAAAGCTGGCGTTTTTAGCGAAGCGTCAGGGACGTTAAGGGATGTTTGTATCATGTGTTTTGTTCGCAGGGTTGAATGTAATACTGATGCGAGCAGAGGGCCAGAACCTTGTTTCGGTCGGCGCAGAGTGTCTGAGTGAGGGCGCGAGCCCGAGCGAGTTGCTGCGACGAGCCGGGGCAAGTGTTGTTGCCCTTAGCGATTCGACAGCGCCAAGGCAAACAATATGTTAATTGATTTCTTTTTTACTCTGCGTAAATACGGCTTAAAAACCAGTATTACCGAGCTGCTGGATTTACTCAACGCCTTAAAACAGCAAGTGATCTTTGCCGATACCGAGGCGTTTTATCAGTTATCCCGGTTATGCCTGGTCAAAGATGAAACGCAGTACGACAAGTTTGACCGCGCCTTTGCCGATTATTTTGAAGGTGTAGCTGAGGTCGATATTGCCGCCAGTATTCCGCCCGAATGGCTGGTGCCGGAAGCGCTGCGTAAGTTAAGCGATGAAGATAAAGCGAAATTGCAAGCACTGGGCGGGCTGGATAAATTACTGGAAACCTTACGCGAGCGCTTAGCCGAGCAGCAAAAAAAACATGCCGGTGGCAATAAGTGGGTTGGCACCGGCGGCACGTCACCCTTTGGCGCTTACGGTTTTAACCCGGAGGGAGTGCGCATTGGCCAGCAGGGCAGTGGCCAGCGCCGGGCTGTGAAAGTGTGGGATAAGCGTGAGTTTAAAGATTTAGACACCGACGGCGAACTCAATAACCGCAGTATTAAACTGGCATTAAAGCAGCTACGTAAATTCGCCCGTACTGGAAGCGAGACCGAGCTGGATTTGCAGGGTACCATTCAGGAAACGTCGGAGCAGGCGGGCTGGCTGGACTTGCGCTTTATTCGTGAGCGGCATAATGCCATAAAGTTATTGGTCTTTTTTGACGTTGGCGGTTCAATGGATGACCATATTGAGCAATGTCAGAAGCTGTTTGCTGCGGTTAAAACAGAGTTTAAACATCTGGAATTTTTCTACTTTCATAACTGTGTTTATGAGGGCGTTTGGCGTGACAATAAACGACGTTACACTGAGCAGATAAAAGTGGACGATATTATTCATACCTATGGCAGCGACTATAAACTGATATTTGTCGGCGATGCCACCATGGGCCCTTATGAAATAGAGTATCCGGGGGGCAGTGTCGAGCATTTTAATGCGTTGCCCGGTAAAGTCTGGCTGCAGCGGTTACTTAATCAATACCCGAAAGCAGTATGGCTTAACCCACAACCACAGCAATGGTGGCAACACTACTTTTCCATTGACCAGATTAGTCAGATCATGACTAAACGCATGTTTCCATTAACGCTGGACGGCCTTGGTGGCGCTATTAAAACGCTTTTATAAAGGTTGGGTTAATCAGGCAGTGACGTAATTAAGCAAGGATAAACAGCATGACATTACAGCGGCCCCTGAAAAGCCGGTTGTGGATTTGGTTATTATGGCTGGCAGGTTTTTACGCTGTCTGGCTATACCTTGTTGCCGGGTTAGGGTATTGGTCTACTGCCGCTGCGCACTGGCCGATGGCCGTCGCAATGACCATTGGCAGCTATGCGGCAGGCTCGACCCCGATGGGCGGCGGTACAGTCGGCTTTCCGGTGCTAGTATTGTTATTTGAACTTCCTGCCAGCCTGGGCCGGGATTTCAGCTTTGCTATTCAATCTATAGGTATGACCAGCGCCGCAATATTTATTCTGGCCAGACGCCAGCCGCTAGCCTGGGCCACTTTGAACGGCGCGATTCTAGGTGCATTGTTCGGTACGCCTTTTGGTATTTTCTTTATTGCACCTTATGTGCCTGAATTGTGGATAAAACTGCTGTTTGCCGTGGTTTGGGCCAGTTTCGGCTTACTGCATTTATGGCGTTTAAATGAAATTGCCGGCCACAGCGGCATCACCGACTTTGATGAAAAATGGGATTTTAAACTCGGGCTCTGGATTGGTGTGCTGGCGGGCGCTACTGTGGCCGCCGTTACGGGGGTTGGCATTGATATGGTGCTGTACACCGCACTTGTACTGTTGTGCCGGGCTGACTTGAAAATTGCCATTCCTACCTCAGTGGTGATTATGGCGTTTACCTCGGTGCTCGGGGTGCTTGTTAAAATCGTGTCGGGGCAGGGGCTGGCCCCGGGCGTGTTTGAAAACTGGCTGGCCGCGGCACCGGTAGTGGCAATAGGTGCGCCGCTTGGAGTCTTTATTGTGGCCATAATTGGCCGTAAACCGACGCTGCTGGTGGTGGCAACATTATGTGTTGGGCAGTTTATCTGGACCTTGTATGCAGAGCAGCAGCGGCTTGGCCTGAGCGGTATGTTACTGGCAGGCCTGGCCGTACTGGCTTGTCTGGCTGGCTTCGAATTACTGCGCCGTTGGGGGGCGATACTGGTGGGTGAGAAAACTGCCAAAGCTCAAGCTAAAGCGTTAGCAGCCAATAGTTAAGTGTCTGTTACTTCACTTAACGGTAAAAAGCTTCAACCTTGCCTTTTACTTTCATTAGTAACGGCTGGCCACGACGGTCTACCGCCTTACCTGCAGCCACTTTTACCCAACCTTCGCTAATGCAATATTCTTCCACATCAAAACGCTCTTTGCCGTTTAGCCTGATACCGACAGCATGTTTAAAAACATCTGCATTGTAATGTGGGCTGCGCGGGTTCACCGACAGCTGATCAGGAAGCTGTGGCTGGGTTGCCAGCTCATCAGTTACTGTAGCAGTGGTTGCGGTATTGTTAGTTGTGGTATCAGTCATAGCGTTAGTCTTCGCAAATTAAAAGTGCGTCATTGTAGGCAAAGCCAGCAAGGTGCTCAAGTGTGTTCAACACAAATTACACCACAAAGCCATTTTACCAGACCGGGCTCTTTATAATTCCAGGTACTGCGGCCAGCCTAGTAGCGGATTAGTCAGACCTTGTTTACCTTCAAACGCGTCCAGCTTTTCGGGTGACGCGTCTTTTTTTGCAAGGGCCTGGTAATCTTTGGCAAAGCTTAAGGTGCGTGCCAATGCTGGCACAAAATGCTGACCTAAATCGGCGCGAATAGCCTCTGCATTGGCCGCAGGCAACTCGGCCAGGGTAGCTTCGGTTTGCAGTGCAAAAAACGTGTCGTTAAACCAGTGTTGTTGCAAGGTAATGCTATGCAGTCGTTTTTTTAAATCCTGGCGTACTTTGTCGCCACCGGTCAGGGCGCGATAAAATACTACTTCGGCTAATACCTCTTCTAAGCTGAAATGCTCAAACTCATCAAAATGACTGCGGGCGTAAAATTGCTGCTGCAGTAGCTGCATACTCTGGTTGCGCCGGTGCTCAATTAAGGCCTGCTGATAATGTTGCCAGCCACTCCAATCTTCTGCATCGGGTGGGCTGGATACCTGCTGCAGTAGCTGCTCTTCCACGTCACCATATAATGACTTGCTGCTGCTTCTGCTAACGGTGTTTAGCATGCTCCAGCCTTTCTGAAACGGCTTTACCAGGCCTTCGGGTGCCAGTAGCAGGGCCAGAGCACGTTGCTTATCGTGGTCTGCCAGCTCCAGTAAACCCAGGCTCACTATCCCAATAACGTCATGTGCGGCTTGTTCCAGCAGGTGCATTTTATATTTATTATAAAATTTATCAGCAAACTTCAGGCTCATCAGCACCGCTTTGCTTTTAATCTGGCTAAGCTGTGCAGTATTTAGCTGCTCGGCTGCCAGTGCACCGCTGATCACCTGACTTAAAAACGGCCCTGTGCTGCCATCACGTAACATTAACTGCATGGTTTTCCCTGCTTCCCTGCCAATAAAGGCAGGTTAGATAACGGTTAGTCTAAAAAGCTGAACATATCGTCCACTTCGGCAAATTCATCTTTCGCCTGGTTTTTCTCTTTGGCTTGCATTACCAGCTCGGTGGCGAATTTATTAATAATGCCTTCCCAGCCTGAATTTTCATTGCGAATAAGCGCTTTAATAGCCTGTTCTACCCGGGGCGCCAGCTGCCGGATAAGCGCCAGCAAGCTGCGTGGATCGTCAATACCAAGACCATGCGCATCTTCATTCATCTCCCGCTCGGTGTAGCGCACGGCTTCTTCTAAGTCTTCTTCTTCGTCATGCAGCATATCGTGCAGACCATCGTCATCAGTAATAGCTTCACCGCGGTACAACTCAATAAAAGGGATAGACAAATAAAACAAGCCGGCCGGATCTTCTGCCACACACTCTAAAATTTCAGCTTGTTTCTCTTCGTTGTCCTGGGTGCGGATAAGATAGGTTAAAAAATCAAAAGTGTGTTGCTGTAGCTCGTCAGCATTATTTTTGATTTTCTCTTCCCAGTACAATGGCTGTTGACAGACGATATCGCGGATCCGCTCCGGGCTCATCAGCTCGGAAATAATGGACGGAAACGAAATATCGTGCTGGCTGTTCATTTGGGTAAGGGTGACGATATCAATATTTTCAATCACCTCAACCAATTGCTCATCGCTCATGGTATTGGCAATTAATTCAAATTTTTTGCTGGCCTGTTTCGGCTCAATAACGGCCAGCTCTTTAATTTCGGCAACCGCAATTTCAATCAAATTAGTCATTCAGGTTTCTCTCTGTTAAAGCGAATGTCATCGTATTGGTTGTCATAACCTGGCTCGTCGCTATCAACGCCATCGTTAAAGCCGTTATCGTCATTGTTGTCATCGTTGCTATAGCCATCACTGTCGTAGCTTTCATTGCTGTAATTGTCGCTGCTAAAATCATCCTCTGGCGCCAAATCGTCCATATCAGCTTGCCCGTCATCAGCATCTGGACGATGCTGGCCAGCACTGCGCCCGCCGCCATTGGTATTAAGCTTGTCACCATGCGCCATTAAAAATAATACCGCGCAGCTTTCTATTAGCATGGGCTCTGAGTATGCCCGAATTGCTTTTACCAGTTCTACATCAGCGTTATTAAAGGCGGCGGATGTTTTAAACTCATCCCAGCTTGGGGCTGTGCCGGTATTAAGCCACTGCTGCCATTTAGCCTGAGCTGCCGCCGGGAATTTTACCCGGCCAAATAGCGCTACCGGCAGATATTCCGGTAATGATTCCAGCAGTTTGGGGTCGCGCAACAATACCGCCTTCATTTTCGCGGTATATTGTTCCAGCGCTTTCGGGGTTTCTGGATCCAGATAAGATTCAATATTTTCTCTGGCATCTGTTTGCAGGGCGCGAATGCGCTTTAAATTAAGTTTTGTAGCCATAGCGGGGTGACGACCTGTTTAAGTAAAAGTTCAAACCTGTGTTAAAGATAATAGCAGTTTGTCAGTAGTAGTGATCCCACAGTTCCTGCATGGCGGCGGCAGGGTCGGTTACAATGACATTATTAAAGTCTTTTATAAAAGCGCTTTTTAGTTTTGGATCTGACAACACTTCATAGGCCTGCTTAATCCGTTGCAGCTGAGTTGCAGCCAGTTCTTTCTCTTCATCGCTTTGCCCCAGCAATTTATCCGGGTGGTAGCGATTAGACAGGCGTTTATAGGCTTTTTTAATATCGTCATCGCTGGCATTGGTTTTAATGCCAAGCACGCGAAAGTGGTTAATCATAGTGTATCCTGCAACACGGTTATTTTAGCGGTATCGTAAGCTGGCAAAATTAACTAAACCAACAGCACATTTCCTGGCCGGCAATGATAGCAGAAGGTATCGATGCTACCTAGCGCTGGTTAGCGGCATGTTCAGGGTTGAATAAACCAGCGTGGGTCGGTGTTTAATTGAAAAAGCAGCGGTGAAAACTGTTTATAATTTTCGCTGTTGGCCTGGCATTGAATGTTGTCAGGGTATTTGCTTTTCCATGGGTCATTAACCAGATAAACCTGATCTCCTGCTACCGCTACCCCTTCAATTGAGGTGTTTTTGAGTTTTTCATAAGCCGGACAGGACTTATCTGTAGCGTTTTGGGCGGTGCTTTGCACTTTGGTCAGGCTGACCGGCGGATTCGGCGCATAAAATTGCAGTTGCTGCACAAAAGGTGCTTGCTGCTGGCTGATGTCGATAACCCATATTTCATCATCATTGCGCGCGGCCGCGACCAGGTAACCCGGATGGGTGCTATCCGGGTGTGGCAAGTAATCCAGACCATTAATAGGATGGTTGTTTGCATCAGGCACAGGCAGTACAAAACCAGTGTCGCGCACTGCGACAAACTCCTGAAGCTGCCAGAAGTCATTGTTATAGGGTGTCACAAAAATCATTGGCGCATTTGCCAGGTTTTTTTCCAGTGCCAGATACAAATTAGCGTTGTTATCTATTGCCAGCCCTTCAATTCCATCATTGGCAAAATTGCCCACCTTCGCCTGCTCTGGAAACTGTACCGGCCGTACTGCAACAATTTCGGCTTTGCTCAGGGCTTTATCAGTTTTAATTTTAACCAGCAATGTTGGGTATGGCGTGGAGTGGGTCGCCTGATAGCGCCTGGCGCATTCAGGGCTAAGTTGATAGTCAGACGAGTCTTCGGTAACGGTGATCAAAGTGGTGTCATCCTGTCGGTCCCAGGTTAACGACTCCCAGTCAGGATAGGCAGCTAATAAGGCGCCAAAACAGCCTTTAGTTAGCGACTCAGCCACTGTTATGTTAACGGGCGCGGCCGTCAGTTGGCCGGTCGTCGGGTTAATCTTTAATAAGACATTGCGCTGGGGCATGGCAGCACTATTATCCCCGATATGAATGAGTTCGTTATGACGCAGGGTTAAGCCAGAGCTTTGCGGGTCAACCAGCCGATGCCCATCTGTATCACTGAGCCACTGGCCGCGTAAATGCAGTTCATTGGCCAGGGCACTGGGGCTTAAACTGCCAAAAACTAATGTCAGAGCGCTTGCGATGAACAAAGTAGATACGTGCATAGTGTCAGCTCCTGACAGTTGTTAGTGATTAAGTTGTCAGTGATTACTATAAAATAACTGATTATCATCCAAATGTTAGCCGATATTGTGCCAGTTAATTACCGTCTCGAATATATCGCGCTGATAAATAAAACAGGTCACGCCAAGGTGACCTGTTTTATTAACCGAATGGTTTACTTATGGCAACGTTACCGGTGAACTAGTAACCCTGAGTGTGAACATCCCGCACGGCCCGGCCGGACGGGTCAGTCATTTCTGCCATTTTGGCATCCCAGGCTAATGCTTCCGGGGTAGAGCAGGCGACCGATTTACCACCAGGTACACAGCTAATAGCACCGGCATGCGGGAAGTGCTCCTCAAAAATCACCCGGTAGTAGTAGGCCTCTTTGCTATCGGGCGTATTAACCGGGAAGCGGAAGCTGGCAGTGGCCATTTGCTGATCGCTGACTTCTTTGCCGGCATGCGCTTTTAAGCTGTCTATCCAGTTGTAGCCCACGCCATCAGAGAATTGCTCCTTCTGGCGCCACAAAATTTCCTTGGGCAATAAACCATCAAACGCCTGGCGCAGAATATGTTTCTCCATTTTGCCATTGCCACACATTTTCGCCTGTGGGTTTAAGCGCATGGCGACATCCATAAACTCTTTATCGAGAAAGGGCACCCGGGCTTCGATACCCCAGGCCGACATGGCTTTGTTAGCCCGGTTACAGTCGAACATATGTAATCGCTTTAGTTTGCGTAAGGTTTCTTCATGAAACTCTTTAGCATCTGGCGCCTTATGAAAATACGAATAGCCACCGAAAATTTCATCTGCGCCCTCACCCGACAGTACCATTTTAATGCCCATGGCTTTAATTTTGCGGGCCATCAGATACATCGGGGTAGAAGCCCGAATAGTAGTGACGTCATAGGTTTCCAGAAAATATATAACGTCCCGTAGCGCGTCGAGTGCCTCTTGCACCGTAAAATGCACCGTATGATGCACGGTGCCAATCGCATCGGCTACTTTCTGGGCGGCAGCCAGATCCGGAGATCCCGGTAAACCCACTGCAAATGAGTGCAAACGCGGCCACCATGCCTCAGACTGGTCGTTATCTTCTACCCGGCGTTTGGCATACTGCTGGGCAATAGCTGAGATTAATGAGGAATCCAGGCCGCCAGATAGCAAGACGCCATAAGGCACGTCTGACATAAGGTGGGTTTTGACACTGTGTTCCAGTGCCGCCTTTAATTCAGTCTCGCTGGCAGGGTTGTCTTTAACGGCATCAAAACTTTGCCAGTCACGGCTATAATAACTGCGTAGCTCGCCTATTTTGCTGTCAAAGTAATGTCCGGGGGGAAACTCTTTAATCTGCTTACAGACCGGCACCAGCGCCTTAAGCTCAGAGGCTACGAATAGCTGGCCGTTTTCGTCATAGCCATAATACAGCGGGATAATGCCGATATGATCGCGAGCGATAAGATAGCGGCTTTGTTCTGCATCGTACAAAATAAAGGCGAACATACCGTGCAACTTATCCAGGAAGTCGGCGCCATGTTCTAAATACAGCGGCAGAATAACTTCACAATCAGATTTGGTTTTAAACGGGTAAGGCGTAGCAAGCTCTTTTTCGAGTTGCTTATGATTGTAGATCTCACCATTCACTGCCAGAATGTGATTTCGATTATCATTAATAAGCGGTTGGGCGCCGTTTTCAGTATCTACAATTGCCAGACGCTCGTGCACCAGAATGGCATTATCGTCATTCCAAATACCTGACCAGTCAGGACCGCGATGACGTAATAACTTAGATAACTGCAGCGCCTGCTGGCGCAACGCTTTGACATCAGTACTGATGTCAAGCACCCCAAATATCGAACACATGATAACCTCTATTAATTAATTTCGAATAAACACTTTTATACCCAAAAGATTTCGAAAGACGATGGGTAGTTTTGGCAGTATGTACGTCTAAACGTACTTCCTGAATGTGCCATGCCGGCATAAAATTGCAAGCGCTTTTTTGCGCTTTAGCTAAGTAATTCGCGCTGAAAACGTTCAGCCCCAGCAACAGAAACTATACGCTATGCTAAAAAATGAGGTAAAAAACCGTTTTATGCCGCCACCATGGTGGGACGCTGAGTGTGTTTCAGGTAATCCGATCTTTGCCGACCTGGAGCAGTTTTTTGATATTAGCAGGCGCGACGCCGCACCAGATATAGCCTGGCTTAATCAGTTTGCGCCAACCACAGCGGTAAGGTTTGTTGATAATGAATCGCTAAGCGCTGACGGTCGCTATTACGAAGCGTATATTTATGCAACCGGACAAGTGCCTACCCGAAGCGATAACTGGCATGACTTTTTTGGCGGATTAATCTGGTGTTTGTTTCCAAAGACTAAAACGTTGCTTAATCAGCTGCATATGGCCGAGATAACCAAGCACGGGGCAAAGCAGCGCAGTAAGCTGCGCAATAAGCTGACCTTGCTGGATGAGTGCGGGGTCATTATCTGCCTGGAGCCTGCTATGCCGCAGCATGCAACGCTGCTGCGCAACCATCAGTGGCAACACACCTTTGTGACGCAGCGCAGTGACTGGTGGCAGGGCGTCAGGCCGGTTATTTTTGGCCATGCTATCTATGAAATGGCCACCCGGCCCTTTTTAGGCTTAACCGCAAAATGCCTGTTTATCGATGTCCCGGCAGGATTTAGTCACTGGTCTTTAACAGATGCTTACAGTTTTCTTGATCAGAAATTGCAGCAACAAATTGCTAACGGCGGGTTACTTCTTGATAATGGGCAATTGACTCCATTGCCATTATTAGGGGTGCCTGGTTGGTGCAGTGCTAATATCAAGACCAGCTTTTATCAGAATACGGATTATTTCCGACCGGTTTCAACAAAAAAATCAAGCAACGATTAGGAAGCTTACATGATAGAAATAAAAGGGTTAGCTAAGGCGTTTGCTATCAGCAAAGGCAATAAATTATCGGATACCGAAAAGCAGGATGTGCGTTACAGCGAAAAAGCCTTCCATTCAGTACGAGATGTTAGTTTTACTTGCGGCAATGGCGAAGTGTTAGGCTTGCTGGGCCCCAATGGCGCAGGCAAAACCACTACCTTACGGATGTTATCTACGGCGCTGAAACAAGACAGTGGTTCGGTATTTATTAACGATATTGATGTACTGCAAAAGCCGATTCAGGCCCGCAAAGAAATCGGCTTTTTATCGGCAGATACCGGCTTATATGGCAAGCTTACTGCTTTTGAAAATATTGCTTATTTTGCCCGGTTACACGGTATGAAAGAAGCAGCGATAAAAAGCCGGATTGAAGAGTTGTTTACCATGCTGGATATGCATGACTTTGCCAATCGCCGGGTAGATACCATGTCGACCGGGATGAAACAAAAAACCGCGATTGCCCGCGCGGTGGTGCACTCGCCCAAAGTGGTTATTCTGGATGAACCGACGACGGGCCTGGACATTATGACGGTTCAAACGGTACTGGATTTTATTAAATCTTTAAAAGCACAGGGCACCCCGGTAATTTTCTCTGCCCACCATCTGGATGAAGTCGGGGCCTTGTGTGACAGAGTAGTTGTTATAGACAAGGGCGTCAGCAGCTTTTCTGGCAGCCTTGCAGAATTTAAACAACTGACACCGGATGGTGATTTACGACAAGCCTTTTTGGCCGTTATTGCCAATCAACCTCAGCAGGGAGCAGCCTAATATGTGGCAGGTTTACTTTAAAGAATTAACCGAATTACTGCGCGATAAAAAAACCCTTATTTTTGTTATTTTACTGCCCATTCTTATTTTTCCGGTACTGTTTGGTATTGTTGGCCTGGTGATGGCAACCACCACCAGTAAAGCAATGGAAGAGCAGCATCGTTATGTCATTATCAATGAGCAACAGGCACCAGAGTTTGCTGAAGCGCTGTTCTACCATAAAAACTTTAAAAAAGTTGAAACCACGCTCAATAGTGAGCAAGAACTGATTGCCGCTATTCGAAATGAAGAGTTTGATGTGGCACTGGTGATCCCGGCTGACTTTGCCAGGCGAAAAGACGCGGTAGAGCAGACAGAGTGGCAACTTATATATAACCGTTCGTCGCAACTGGACTTTATGTACAACTATTTCGACGAAATGCTAAAAGAGTATACCGAGACGTTGCAGCGGGGCACGCTAAGTCAGCTCGGCGTTGACCCGGCCAATCTGACCGCGATATTGAAGCCGGTTGAACTTACAAGGGTTAATACGGCTGAGCAGCGAGAAAATATTGGGGAGAGCATGGGCGCGATCTTAGCTTATGCCCTGGTGCTGTTGTGCTTAAGCGGCGCAATGTATCCGGCAGTAGATATGGGCGCGGGCGAGAAAGAGCGTGGCACCCTGGAAACTCTGCTAATTTGTCCGGTTAGCCGCACTGCCATTGTTTTGGGTAAGTTTTTAACCGTGCTGACTACCGCGCTAATGACAGCCTTGATAACCGTCGTCAGTCTTGGTGTGTGGGGGGCGATTATCAGTGCTTTTGCTGACTTGTCGAAAGTATCTGAAGCCCTGGCCAGCATTACCATCGTCGATTTAATGCTGATGTTTTCTTTACTGCTGCCTACCGCCGCTATTTTTGCTGCATTACTGCTGGCTATCTCTATCTACGCCCGCACCTTTAAAGAAGCGCAGAATTATATGAGTCCGCTGACAATATTGGTGATAGTACCGTTAATGATTGCCATGGCGCCAGGCATGGAGCTGGATGTCACCACAGCCTTAATACCGCTGACCAATATTGCGCTGGCGATTAAAGAGTTACTTAAAGGTACTGCCGACTACGGTTTGCTGGCACTGATATTCGCTTCAACCACCGCTCTGGCGGGGGCGCTGATTGCGTTTTGTGTCCATTGGTTTCAACAAGAAAAAGTGCTATTTCGTTAAACAACTAAACAAAATGGTATTGATAACAATTCGTAATTAGATTAATATGGCGCTGTGTTGATATTGAGAGGCAGCGCCATGTTCGTTTGTTTATGTAAAGCAGTGTCAGATAAAGCGATTAAACAGCAGATTGCTATGGGTACCAGTACGATGCGGGAATTAAAAGCCAGCTTAGGAGTGGGTAGTCAATGTGGTAAATGTGTTTGTCAGGCTAGCGCTATTTTGCACAATGAACTTGTAAAACAATCAATTGATATTGATAAGCTGGCAAAACCCGCCGCCTGAGTCACCTGTTATTGTTATTTGTAGTACGGCGGTTTAGCACGTAACCAAACCTAGGCTGCTTGCCCGACTTATTTTCCGCATTAATTTTTTATTTATTCCACTTTCCACTTTCCATTTCCAGGTTTATTCTGAATTTTCTGCTATTTCAGTTCTGTTTTGAACGACTTAACGCCATAATATCCACAGATAAATGGGCTAAGCTTGTATATCGACTACTAAAATCTGATAGGAGCGCACGGTAACGTTATGGATAAAATTAAACAGGTCGCCATAGTAGGCGGGGTACACGGTAACGAATTCTCGGGTATCTATTTAGTAAAACAATATCAGCCAACGCCACAACACGTTACCCGGCCCAGTTTTGACAGCCGTTGCGTCTGGGCTAACCCCGAAGCGTATTATGCCAATAAACGCTATATACATAGCGATTTAAACCGGCAGTTTAAAAATGTTGATCTGGCTAACTCTTCACTTAGCAACTATGAACAAAGCCGGGCTAAAGTGCTAAATGCTGAACTTGGCCCAAAAGGCGCCGCGAAAACCGACTTACTGATAGATTTACATAACACCACCGGCAATATGGGCGCCTGTTTAATTCTGACTCAGGCGGGGCCTTTCTACAATAAGTTGGCTGCGTATGTGAAAATGAAAATGCCCGAGGCGATAATTTCCCGCGACGAAGATCATTTTGCTGCTGCAGACCATGCGCTGATGTGCACGCTTGGCCGATATGGTGTGCTGGTTGAAGTGGGGCCGCAGCCGCAATCGGTACTGCGCCACGATGTGCTGGAGTTAATGGATCGGATGACCCAGCATATTCTTGATTTTGTTGAGCTTTATAACACAGATAAACTGCCACCATTGCCAGAGCACACGGAAGCATTCCGGTATCTGCATAGTATTAAACTGCCAATGAATGAGCAGGGTGAACGGTTGGGGATGGTCCATAAAAATGTGCAGGATAAAGATTATCAGCCCATTCAACCAGGCGATCCGATTTTTATGCTATTCGATGGTACTGAAATTTGCTATGAAGGCCAGCAGACGGTATATCCAACTTTTATTAATGAGGCAGCTTACTATGATAATAATCTGGCAATGTCATTAAATGAAAAAGTGCTGATTACGCTGGAATAACCGCAACAATACGTTCGTTTTAGCGGTTAATTATGTTATTAATTTGCTACGTTTTTAGAGATGGTTAAACTGGAGCGCTATGTATCGGAAGTGTGGGCTGAGTTTACGGTGTGCGAGTGCAGCGGTGCTTTTTAGCACAGCAATGCTGTTTAGCCTTGCAGCTAGCGCCGGTGCGTTGCAACCTGAGCAATCTGTTTTACATTTGTACACAGAATATAGTCCCCCGGGCGAGTACCTCGATAGTAACGGTGAGGTAGCCGGAGCTACAGTAGAATTGATTAAATTGCTGCTGCAGCTGCTGGATCAACCTGCAACAATTGAATTGCTGCCCTGGGCCCGTGCTCTGGAGCGGGCCCAACTGGAGCCCAACAGTGGGGTGTTTGAAACGGTGCGTAATCAAGAACGCGAAACGCGATTTAAATGGGTTGGGCCGTTAAAAATGCATACTATCGGTTTATATGGTCGTAATGATGTCTTCAACGGCCGTCAGATAAACCCCATTGTCAGCAACAACTATCTTGCTTGTGAATATCGCAAGTCGGTGCATGTTAACACGTTAAAAAGACTAGGTTTTGCTGAAGGACGCAACCTTGTCCTGACGGTTAACCATGGCGATTGCTTTAAATTGTTAGTTAAAGGCAGAGTGCAGCTGGTGGTACTAAACGAAGCGGGATTTGCCGAACGTCAGCTGCAAATGCAGCAAGCAGGTTATGATTTGGTTTTTTTACAACCGTTAAACCAGGTAAGGCTGTATCTGGCTCTCTCGGTGGATATTGATGACAGTGTCATTTCGCGCTGGCAACAGGTGCTGGAACAGAGCTACCTTGACGGCAGTATGCGGGCGCTCTATCAGGGCGTCTATTCTGAACAGATGATAAACCGCCTAGAGCAATTCGCCATTGAGAGGCAAATGCCGTTGCAGTAAATATTACTGCAACTTTTAGCAGGGCGCTTATTCTGACTGGTTTGCCAGGATTTTAATTTGTTGTTCGGTTAAGCGATAACCTACCCATTCGGTTTTCTCTTGCGCTTCTAATGCCTGATAAAATTTAATTGCCGGTGTATTCCAATCCAGCACGCTCCACTCGAAACGGCCACAATCGTTATCAGCGGCAATCTTTGCCAATGCTCTAAACAACGCTTTGCCAGCACCGCTGCGCCGGGCGTCAGGGGTAATATACAGATCTTCGAGATATAAACCGTATTTACCCAGCCAGGTCGAATAATTATAGAAGTACACGGCAAAACCAATGGCGCTACCACCCTGTTCACAAATCAACGCATGGGCTTTGGCATCAGCGGTAAACAAAGTGTCGTTAATCATCTCAATCGAAGTCAGCACCTCGTGTTCGGCCTTCTCAAAAATGGCCAGTTCGGTGATAAATTGCAAAATCGTTGTAGCATCAGCAGCTGTCGCTGCTCTGATGTTTAAATCTCTCATAAAAGCTCCGTGTTGATTACAGGCTGTCGTAGTGTGCTTTCTTTTGAATAAGTTCAATGGAGTAATTATCAGGATCACGGACAAAAGCAATTTCAGTGGTACCGCCTTTTACCGGACCAGGTTCGCGGCTTATTACACCGCCTTTGGCACGAATTTTATCGCAGGCGTCGTACACGTTCTCAACTTCCAGCGCAATATGGCCATAAGCATTGCCTAAGTCGTAGCTGTCGGTGTCCCAGTTATACGTAAGCTCCAGCACGGTATGCTCGCTCTCTTCACCATAACCGACAAAGGCTAAGGTGTATTTATACTCTTTATTGTCAGACTGGCGCAGCAGCTTCATACCCAGTACTTCGGTGTAAAAGGCGATCGACTTTTCTAAATTACCCACGCGCAGCATGGTATGTAGCATTCTCATGCAAACTCCTATTCGGCTTGTGTGTTTAAATTAGCGGTTAGATAGCTGATGTTAGCATAATATGCTGCGGCAAAAGGACCGCTAAGCGCCAGAAGCACCATATTGATTGTTAAATCGACTCACCTTGCTGATTAGGTGGATAAGAACAAGCGAACATATACAAAGCCAGCTAACCCCAGTATGCTGAAAACTATATTGATAAGAAAAGGAATTATTCTTGGCTTCAGCTAATCTACTCGCCCTTATTGATGATATTGCCACGTTGCTGGATGATGTTGCGGTGCTTTCAAAAGTGGCGGTTAAGAAAACCGCGGGGGTACTCGGTGATGACTTGGCGTTAAATGCTAACCAGGTCAGTGGTGTTAAACCTGATCGGGAAATTCCGGTAGTTTGGGCGGTGGCAAAAGGCTCTTTTCTAAACAAGCTCATTTTAGTTCCTGCAGCGCTATTAATCAGCGCGTTTGTCCCGGTGCTGATTACCGTATTGCTTATTCTGGGCGGTTTATATCTGTGTAATGAGGGCGCTGAAAAAGTACTGCACCGTTTTTTTCTGCGGCCATCGCCAGTCGAACGTGCGGCTCGCCTTAAAGCACTGGCAGATGAGAGTATTGACATCGTGGCTTTAGAAAAGGAAAAAATAACAGGGGCCATTCGTACCGATTTTATTCTGTCGGCAGAGATTGTGGTTATTGCGCTTGGTAGCGTAAAGCAGGCTGGTATCGTCACTCAGTTGGGCGTGTTAAGCGCCATTAGTATTGCGGTAACCATCGGCGTCTATGGTCTGGTGGCGGCCATAGTGAAGATGGATGACGCCGGTTTACATATGCTCAGAAAAGCAGTCAGTGGTAATTGGAATAATGTACAACGCACGGTTGGTCGCGGCTTGCTGATTGCGGCGCCATTATTGATGAAGACACTGGCTATTGTCGGAACCATTGCGATGTTTCTGGTAGGTGGCGGCATTCTTTCACATAACATCCCGCTATTTCATCACGTTTCATTGCTGCTTCAGCAAGCCGCTCCGTCGCTCAGTGTGATTACGCCAGTGCTATTTGATGGCGTAATCGGTTTTATCGCCGGTGCTATTATTGTCGCGATCTTGAGTCTGATTGGCCATATGCGTGGTAAATAGTCAGTTGGTCTGCACCAGCTCAGAATGGACATATGTTGCAGCCGGGGTAGTTAGCCTGTCTGCGACACTCAGATTATTATTCCGTTTGGTTGGTTTTTTGCAACAAAGAAGGGCCTCTATTATAGAGGCCCTATGAATACTTCACTGTCATTAATGTGAGGAACTGTAGTGGCACACTAAATTTGGCCACCTGATTAGAGGTGTTATCATACACCTCATAGATGATTAGGTGACACTATGAATAAGAAAACCAGACCTA
>MDTG01156136.1_pt1 | contig 193241 bp, 174 predicted proteins | sample 811421 | NCBI WGS metagenome assembly MDTG01 (sample SAMN05326645, study PRJNA326480) | marine metagenome | isolation source: seawater | place: Pacific Ocean: South East | collected 2011 | reverse complement strand
TGATGTCAGAGTTTACAATCTAGGTGAGGGCATCCTTTTTGTAAAGATCAAGCGTTTCAAGCGGACTCGAACGCGGTTCGGGTCTTTAATTTTTAACCTCAGACTCGCCGCTTAAACGCCGGGTCGTTAGGCAACATGACAAAAAGCTTTTCTTTTAAATATGATGTTAAGAGCTCTGGGTGGGCAGACGGTGAAATTTCAAATGGCATCCAAAAAGTTGAGGTAACTGCATCTTACTTGCACGATACTCTTAGTGAGCTTTGTGAAATGACTTTGGATGTTTTGGATAGTGCTACTTCCGGTAAGGTTATTTTTATGAATGAGCCAGGAGAACACCATTTAATAGTTACTAAGTTGAACGAAACGGAGCTCTCTTATCAGCTTATTTGGTATGATGATTGGGAAAGTTGGGGAGAAATTTCATCTGATTTATACACTGAAGTAATTTCCGGTTCTTGTTCAATTTCTATATTTAAAGAACAAGTAGTTAACGCATTAAAAGAAATCTATACTACATTAGGTCCTGAAATTTATAAAAAGAGATGGATTGAACATGATTTTCCAGAAAACCTTTACAAGAAACTGCTTGTTGCCTAACAAGCGTTTCAAGCGGACTCGAACGCGGTTCGGGTCTATAATTTTAACTTCCAGACTCGCCGCTTAAACGCCGGGTCGTTAGCAGTATGAAAACCAAGTTGAGCTATAAATTTTTCTTCTTACTGATTTTCTCACCTCTTATTGTGTCTTGCGCTCAACAAAAACAAGAAATAGAAAAGAAACTAATTCCAGAGAAGCAAAAGTTTTCAGCTGAAGATAGTCTTAAAAAAGTTTACTCTGACCTTCACAAAGCATTATATGATTCGCTAAAAATAGAAGCTAAAAAAACGGATTCATTGTATCAGGTAGCAAAAAAAAGCTCAACTGGTCCTAATTGTTCAATGTTTTTGGAATCCATGCCAAAAGATTTCATCACTTTTTCAAACTACTATACTCTATTTGCAGCTGCCGATGGAAAATTAGTTAATGACTATGATTTTGAAGTAACACAATATGATTCGAATGACCCTGTAATTTCTCCGAATGAAGATGACTATTTTGTAATTGATCACGTCCAATTCATTGAAAAAAATCCATGTTTTAGTGAGGACCAAAGAGCCCAATGGTTAATTCAAGTATCACAAAAGGGAGAATGGGGTGCAGATAATTTAGGTGATCTATTGCGTTTTCAATCACAACATTTTAACAATCACTTAGATTTATACTGTAAAATTCTACAGTCTAAGAAATCCTCAACTTCATTCGACTATTTTTATACTTTACTAGATAATGTTCATATAGATGAAAAGGCTATATACAGATATAATAATACCAGAACAGAATTAGTGAATAATTGCTCTGGCTTAGTACCAATATTAGATGATGTATATGGGCAATTAATTCAAAAAAAACATTAGTAAATATACTGCTAACAAGCGTTTTAAGCGGACTCGAACACGGTTCGGGTCGTTAATTTTAAACTCCGGGCTCGCCGCTTAAACGCCGGGTCGTTAGCATGCTTTTAAAATGAGTGAGACCAAATACAAAAGTTTTGAAGCAATTATTGGCGACTCAAGGTTTGTGATTGAAGAAGATAAACCAGAAATCGGATGGTATTTATATGTGTATCAGAATGGAGTATGCACACATGACTACCTTCAAGATTCATTGGCTATTGCAAAGAAACAGGCTCAAGATCAGTTTTCTGTGCCTTTAGAAGAATGGAAAGAAATCTAAACCTTTATCAGGTCTCCACGCATGCTAACAAGCGTTTCAAGCGGACTCGAACGCGGTTCGGGTCTTTAATTTTAAAACCCAGGCTCGCCGCTTAAACGCCGGGTCGTTATACCACCTAAAATCTATCAGTTGAAAAATCGGACTGAAATATTGGAAATCATTTCAACCTATGAAGTATCAGAGGTGAATTCGAATTGGGAAGTCATAATCTCAAAAGCTTCAGGTTTTTACTTCCGACTTTTTATTCCGAAAGATATTAATGAATGGTTTGTTGGCCTTTTTAATAGTTCAAAAGATAAAATTTGGTCTGACTGGTCCGATTGGTATTTGGATGGAGAAATAAATAAAGGCAATGTCGAATATTGTTTTCAAAAAGACATTGAATATTTTATCGAGCGTATTGGTTTAGCCACTGATTTTAAAGTCGTTGAAGAATCAGGTTTTAAGTTACTTGGAAAGGAGTTTTCTAAGATTAAGAATTTGGAAGCATTCATCAACGAAAAGTGGGTTCAAATTGCACCAGGAGAACTTCCAGAAGACTTTGAAATACCTAAATCGGTGGTATAACAAGCGTTTCAAGTCGGACGCAGGTCGGGTTCGCACTTGCGTTTGTAAGCAATAAAATAAATCAGTTACTTCAACAAAAATCGAACACCTGCGCCGCTTAAACGCCGGGTCGTTAGGCGAATTAATAATATCAATGGAAGAAAAACCAAGCCGATATAAGCTTACCGAATTTTGGGGGCCAAGAGTTTTAATTGCTTGGTATACTGTATTTCTTTTAGTCGGCTTAATTTTCTTCGAATTACCTGACGGATTAATTATCCCAATTATGGGTAGCATTATGGCTGCGGTATCAATTCCAATGACTCAGCATGTACTTAAGTTTCAAAAAAAGAATTCTGGTCATATGAAAAGAGGACTCTATGATTCGGCGGTATTCTTTTTCTGGGCTTTTGGTTTTTTTGGGACTTCTTTTTTTCTAATTGGAGCAATTATCTCCATTTTCAATAGTAATGATGCTTTTGGAATATTCTTTTTTCTATCATCGTCTCTTTTTCCTTTGGGAATGGCGATTGGCGCCTCAAAGCAATGGGAAATGCGAGACGTATTCAAAACATAAACTTAGTACATTCGCCTAACAAGCGTTTTAAGCGGACTCGGATGCGGTTCGGATCCTTAATTTTAATAACCAGACTCGCCGCTTAAACGCCGGGTCGTTATGCTACCATTTGATAAAGCTTGACAATGTGTACGGAATAGCGTACGTTATTTTATATGTCTAAAACCGTTAAGCCATGAAAACACTTACAGCTACTCAAGCTCGCAAAGATATTTATCGATTACTGGATGAAGCATCTGATACCCATAAACCGATTCAGATTACCGGGAAACGTTCCAATGCTGTATTGGTTAGTGAAGAAGATTGGCGGGCTATTCAGGAAACGCTTTATCTTTCTTCCATCCCAGGTATGCAGGAGTCTATTGTGGAAGGAATGAAAACCCCAATTGAAGAAACCGAGGAAGAACTTGACTGGTGAGTACCTATACACTCGTTTACACCAAACAGGCTAAAAAAGATGCCAGAAAAGCCGCTTCTTCTGGTTTAAAATCCAAGATTGAGGATCTACTAGAAATAATTAAAAATGATCCTTTTGAAGAGTACCCTCCCTATGAAAAATTGGTTGGTAATTTGGAGGGAGCTTATTCCCGCCGAATCAATATCCAGCACCGCTTAGTTTATCAGGTTTACGAAAAAGAGAAAGTAGTTAAAGTGATCAGAATGTGGACGCACTATGATTAACCGGTAGCATAACAAGCGTTTCTCCGAGGGTGTCTAAGTCAAGTCGACCGCAGGCAGGATTCGCCGGAAAGCTTGAGGGCAATAAAATAAATCCGTTACTTCAATTAAAAACGAAAACCTGCGCCGCTTAAACGCCGGGTCGTTAGGCATTTTAAAAACCATTATGGAAGTTCAAGGAATAGGACCAAATCAAAGCTCTGAAAGGCATGAGAGTGATATTTTTAGTGTTTCCGATTCTAAAGATGGTTTAACTATTCTTATTGATACTGTTGATGAAACTGGTATTAGACGGGATTTAAAGATTCATTTCAAATTTACTTATGCATATAGATATTTGGATGAAGGAGATTTAGCATACTATTGGGCAACAGATGCCTTTCGTGATAACAAACATGTATTTCGTATTTTTTCAGGTGGCTGGTCCAATGGGGAAACTTTGGAAAATGGTATTCTAACTATTAGTTCAGTAACTGAAATTCCTGAATGGTTTATTGCAACAACAAATGGTTGCTTGAATGTGCTAAGTTATAATGAACCCGAAATTCAATATTTACCAAATGCATAACATGCGTTTGAAGCGGATCGGATCCGCCGGTGGACGGACACGGCTCTTTCCACACGGTTCGGGTCGTTAATTTTAAACCCCAGACTCGCCGTCCTGTCACAATGTGGCTAAACCCCGGCTTAGTAGCCAACCTACCCTTAATTGGTTCCAATAATTTCTTTCGGTACATTAAAAGTGTTTTAAAAAACTTTATATGTACCTATGAATATTTCTATTTCTAACGACATTGAACCACTTTCCGAGTTTCGCAAGAAGTCAGCTGATTTTGTTAAGCGCTTAAAAAAAGAAAAACAACCGATCGTTTTAACACAACACGGGAAAAGTGCTGCTGTGCTCATGGATGTAACTGAGTTTGAACGCATTTCAAAGAAAATAGAAATGTTAGAAGATCTGCTTGAGGCGAAACAACAAGTGGAGCAGGGCAATACTTTTACTATGCAAGAAGCGAAAGCGCGCGTTGAAAAGCACCTTGCTAAATGGAAGTAATTTTTACAGATCGTTTTCTGACTCGTGTTGAAGAGTGTACCGATTACATTGCATTAGATAATGTTCATACAGCTATAAAATGGGCTGAAGGTGTTTTTAAGCATTGCGAACAGCTAAGTGCCCAACCGGAAAGTGGAAGAATGGTACCTGAATTTAACCGGGCAGAAATAATGGAATTAATCCATGGGAATTATCGATTGGTGTATGAGCTTAAATCTAACCGTATTGATATGCTTACAATCTGGCATGTTCGTCAATCTTTACCTCAAAAACCTCATTAACGGTTGGCAAACAAGTGTTACTCTTAATAGAGATGCTAAGTCTTTCTGTAATTCACCAATTCCGGGCGTACCCTACTCCTGGCGAAGGGCTTAAACGCCGGGGCGATATACGAATTCACAAAAATTGATGGAAGAAAAACCAAAACGATACATGATAACCGAACGTTGGGGCCCAAGATTTTTAATTGCTTGGTATACTCTTTTTCTATTACTCGGCATAATTTTTATTGGAGTACCAGATGGATTAATCACCCCTTTTATGGGGATATTTATGACTGTAATGTCCTTACTAATGATTCGCTTAGTTCTAAAATTTCAAAAACGTAATTCCAGTTTCATGAAAAGAGGACTATATGACTCAGCCGTATTTTTCTTTTGGGCGTTCAGCATCTTTGGAACAACTTCATTTCTAGTTATTTCATTAGTCTCAATTTTTGAAACAGAATCCTTTTCTGAGGCATTTTTCTTCATTTCTGTTGCGCCCTTTCCTCTGGGAATAAGCATCGGAGCAGCGAAACAATGGGAAATGCGAGATGTATTTAAAACAGAAGCTTAGTACATTCATCCAACAAGCTTTTCAAGCAGATCCGTCGGAGGACGGACACGGCTCTTTAATTTTAATCCCGCTGTCCTGCTACGATGTGGTTAAGCGCCGTTTCGTTAGCCATACTTAAATCCTACAATTGATGAAAAACACTTTCCGGGTTATTGCTGTAATAGAAATGCTTGGCGGAGCTTCACTTGCTTTTAGCTTATTTGGGCATATTCTTACATTTGCGACTAATGGCCAATACCTAAATCTTACTATAGGCTTAATTTTACTTATTCCTGCTGCCTCCCTCATTCTTGGCGGATGGTGGATGTTTAAATTTGAGAAAATAGGTTTTCTATTTTCAATAATTGGACAGGCTTTTCAAACAGTTGTGATCTCAACACCTTGGATCTCTTACTTAATTTACTCTCCACTAGCCTTTTTGATCAAGGTTAATACAAACGGGAATCTTACTACTTCTTTAGAGTTATCCACTGATTATGCCCTTTCTTTTAATAACACTGTTCAATTTTCTGAATTTGGATTAAACGTAATCACTATAGCCCTGCTTATATATCTACTTCGTCCATACCAGTTATTGAAAGAATATGGCAGGCTACCAAGAAGACTCAAATGTGAGAATTGTAATACAAACTATGGGTGGGATGCTGAGTATAAGGAGCAGGAAATTAAATGTGAGTTTTGCGGTGATGTCACAAAGTATGAAGAAGAACCGCACGGTTAACAAGTGTTACTCTCAGCTACGATGCCTGATTCACTTTCGGTGGAAATTCCTTTTTAAAAACCTTTGCACCATTTTTGGCTGAAACCTCTTATCCTCTCCCATTAATTGATCATCGCCAACTCTGTTTTATGAAACGCATATCGTTCTTTCTGATTCTTATCGCTCTGTGTATTGCACCGGCCATTACAGCTCAAACCCTGCTTGATACGTTGAGCCTCCAATCTATTTTTCACGAACCGTATATTCCGGGAGTGCGTCCCGGTTTTGCAGGATTCTCTCCGGATGATAAGCTCGTCTATTTTCGCTGGAATGAGGAGGGCCGGTCAGAAACTGAATTGTATCAGGTAGACCTGAAGGGCAAGGATCTGAAAAAAGCCCCGGAAGATCATCAGCGTTATTCGGAGATCAGTCCCGACGGCAAACATCTCGTCTACCAAAAAAAGGGAGATCTGTATCTCGCAGATCTCAATTTCGGGAATGAACGGCTGATCGTTTCTACCAAAGACTATGATTTTGGTCCGGCATTCAATAACGATGGCTCCCAACTGGCGTACGTGGCCGATGGTGAGGCATGGGTAACCGGCGTAACTAAGGCTTTCATCAAACAAGTGACAAAGAAAAAAGAGGATGATCCCGGCTTCAATATCACGGGATGGGCGGGCGATTCCACGCTGGTGCTGTCGCAATGGGATAATTCAGCCTACAAAGAATATTACTTCCCGGAATATGCCGGTAAATACGTAAAAACAGGCTCGTCGCGGCGTGGTGTGCCTACCACCATCCTGAGTGTGGCCAATACCAACACCGGTTCGGTAACCGAGCTAGCCAGAAATGAGGGTTGGTCGGGGTCAGATATTTCAGCGAATGGCCGGTATGTGCTGTTCGATGCGATGGACCCGGCGATGAAACACCGTACGCTTACCGTTTATGATCTTGCCGCAGATACCTCCTTCGTTGCTTTCGAGGATTCTACCACAGGCTGGTTGTATGGCACCAATTCGGCCTTTGCTCCCGAAGGTGATAAGATCATGTTCCAGAGTGAACGTGATGGATGGAATCATGTCTATACAATGAATCCGGACGGTAGTGGCAGGAAGCAACTTACTTCGGGTTCCTACGATATTCCGTATGCAAACTGGCTGGATGCCCGCACGTTACTCATTGCCACCTCCGAAAATGATCCGGGAGATATTCAGCTTTACAAACTCGATGTACAGTCCGGAAAGAAAACAGCGCTCACATCAGCAGAAGGTCATCGCCGGGGATTTCGACTCAGCAATAATCAACGGTATGTGGTGTATTCAAAAACTTATTTCAATGAACCGGCGGAACTGTATCTGGTGGATCTGAAGAAGCCGAAAGGGGAGATCAAACTTACCAATACAGTTCCCGATGGATTTGACGACATGGGCTGGCAGAAAGAGGATTATGTGAAGATCAAAAGCCGGGACGGAGAAACGATGTTGTCTGCCTCCATCCTGAAACCGGAAGTGCCGGACGAGGAAAACGGGAATCCGGTTGTGGTGTTTGTGCATGGAGCCGGCTCGTTGCAAAATGTGTTTAAAGGATGGAGTTTTAGTTACTGGCGTGAATATATGTTCAATCAGTTTCTCGCGAAGCAGGGATACTATGTGATCGAAGTGGATTACCGGCACAGTACGGGTTACGGGCGAACATTCCGCGAAGATGTGACCAACTGGATGGGAAAATATGAAACCGAGGATATCGAGGACGGGCTTGCCTACCTGGCCGAACATTATGCTTCGGCAGATACCTCCAATGTGGGCATTTACGGCGGTAGTTACGGTGGTTTTATGGCGCTGTATGCGGTTTCCGTTTCTCCGGAGCATTTTGATGCCGCCGCCGCCCTTCGTGCGGTAACCAACTGGGAAAATTATTATTACACCAATCCGTGGTATACCCTGCCGCGTCTGGGAACTCCGGAAGCCGATTCGGCCCATTACGCGCAAAGCTCTCCGATCACCTATGCCGATTCATTATCCCAACCGGTACTCATACTGCATGGATTGATCGACAATAATGTGGGATTTCAGGATGCGGCTCAGTATATCGAGCGGCTGGTGCAATCCGGTAACGAGGATTTTGATCTGATGATCTATCCGACCGAACGCCACGGTTTCCGCGATCCGGATGCCTGGTACGACGAATACCGCCGTATCTACGAGTTCTTTGAGGAGGAATTGAAGAGGTAGTAGAATAGGAATTCAGATTCTTAATTTTACGCATTACATTAAAAGGAACAATAAGTTTAACTGAGCGCTAATCATGAGATACTTATCCATTCTGTTCCTTTCGCTGATTCTGCTTCCATCCACTAACGCACAGATCGCAGCAGTAACAATTGAAAACTCTTTTATTGATGTGGTAGGAGAATCTAAAAAGGAGATCACCCCCGATCTTATCTATGTTTCCGTTATAATTAATGAGGATGAAGTAAAAGGGTCTATTGAGGAGAATGAGAAAAAGCTTTTTTCTTATTTAGAAGCGGGGAATTATGATATTGAAAACCGGGTCACTGTGTCAGATCTAAATTCCATGGTATTTCAGCATTGGTTAAAAAGAGATAAAAAGATCACAACCAAAGAATATGAACTCCTGGCAAAAACGGAACAGGAGCTAGAATTGATCTTTCTTTCCCTGCGAAAGGCAGAGATCTACAATGCGAACATTGACCGGCTTCAACTTTCTAACGAGGCTGAAATTCGAAACGAAACAGAGCTGGAGGCGATCAAACAGGCACAAATAAAAGCCCGGAATCTGGCAGGTACCATTGGGCAAAAGATCGGTAAGGCTATGATCGTTTTGGATGAAGAAAGTACATCCTTTCAAAATTCATACAGGAAATCAATGACCGCTTATACAACCAGTACGGTAGCTTTAAAAGGGTATAATTCTGTTGAAAGTTTTTCACTTGATATAAAGAAGATCACGATCTCCGCCAAGGTATATGTTCGCTTTGAATTGTTACCCGGAGAATGAGAGTTCTGCCCGGGGCTGATCAATCATTTAATCGTACATCATACAAATTCCAACATCCGTCCTCACACTCTCCTTCTATCAGATCAAACCGGTTAAATGACTGAGTATCCGGAACCGGTTCAAAATATAAGATCACATATAGATCAGAATCAGGGTCCATATTATAATTGCCAAACTTATTTATGTTAAATCCCTGCCATCCAAACTGACCTATCAGTTTATATTTCCTGCCATTTCTATCCCGGATGAAAAAGGCTTCCGGGTCTCCCGGCTCCCTTAGATAGGTTTGCATCAGATTGCTGCCGTTAACGAAGTGTAAAAGTAATTCTGTACTTTTTTCAGTAAATCGTACCTCTTCGATTTTGATCTCAAGTCCATCTGCAGCGGTTGAAGCAGATACTTTGATCTGATCTGAACTCACCATTCTTTCAGGTTTGAGCCGTAAATATCCCGCAGAAGTTGCTATCGCACAATCACCGAAAATAAAGCAATTATTCGTGTTCTTGGATGATTGTTTAAAAATCTTTGTTCCCGTGAACAAACCGAGAGCGTAATGTGGATTTCCCTGAGTGATCGCTATAAGGGAATAGGTGAAAATAGAGTCACCTACGGAGGCATTCATTGAAAAATTAAACCCCGAGTCTGAGAAATATGACCATTGCTTTTCAATCTTCCAATGGCTCAATTCGATACCCTCTATACTAAGTGCTTCGATCTTTTCTGATTTGGCATCACTACTAAACATACCAAGCCGGGACTCAGAATCGAATATATCGCTATATAAGATCCACTCATCGTCCATATTAACAGTTTGGGCAGATAAATGAACAGTAATAAATAAGAGAGATAGGTTTATGAATAATAATTTCATTGAGGGGCATGATTAGTAATTTTTCTGATGATACCTCTTCGCCCCATTTCAGTCAACTTGAGGATTTTATTTTTGTCAGAAGCATCCCTCCTTGATAATTGATTACAAGCCGGTAACCGTAGGGTCACTTTTTCATTGTATTTTGAAACATTAAGTTCGTTCCTTCGAAAAGGCGAGTCGAATTTAATTGGGTTCTTTAGGTGCAATCATTTTGATGTTTGAAAAATCTATAGCGGTACTTCCATTTCTGAATATGAGTTCAGATCCGGAAAATGAGTATTTCAGTGACGGGATCACCGAAGAGCTCATCAACAGCATTTCTCAGGTCAGCGGACTTAAAGTAACCGCCCGCACTTCCTCTTTTGTGTTTAAAGGCAAACAGATGGATGTTCGCCATATCGGCAATCAGCTCGGCGTTGCAACGGTGCTTGAAGGCAGTATCCGGAAAGCGGGCAATCGGGTTCGCATTTCGGCACAACTTATCAGAACCACGGATGGATTTCAGATCTGGTCGGAAAAATTTGACCGGGACCTTGTGGACATTTTTGAATTACAGGAAGAGATCAGTCAGGAGATCGTTGAACATATCCGCGAGAATTTCGGTCATCTTGAGATCCGGGATCAGCTCGTGGATGCCCCGACCGATAATGTAGAGGCGTACAATCTGTATCTGAAAGCCCGTTATTTTCCCCTTCGCTGGGATGGAGAAGGCATCCGCAAGGCGATCGAGTTGTATTCTCAATGTATCGGTATGGCACCGGATTTTTCCTGGCCGTATTTCGGCATCGCCTTCTGTTTTGCTATGTCGGGATCGTGGGGCAATAAACCTGAATTTGTGACACTGGCTGAGGAATATCTGGAAAAAGGGTATTCACTAGATCCCGAATCGCCATTGGGGCATTTTGCAAAAGCCAGCACGGCGTTCTGGGGAAAATGGGATACCAACACCGGGTTGGAGGATTATAAAAAAGCGATCGGCTTAAACCCCTCTTATACTGAGGCGGAAGAAGGGCTGGCCGAATTATATACCGCACTCGGTAATTTCGATCAGGCCATGCATCACACAAAACATATGCTTTCCATCGATCCGCTTTCCTCCAATCATATCTACACCGAAGCGAATATTTACTATCTCACCGGACGATTTGAGGAAGCCATCCAAAGCCTGAAACGAGGCCTGGAGATCTCGCCAACTTTTACCCACAACATTGAAAAGATACAGCAGTGTTTTATCATGGCGGGTCGCCGGGAAGAACTGGACGCTTTTCTGGATGAAAATCCCCTGGCCGAAAATCCTGCAGGGAGCCGGTTACTGTTTAAGCTGGTCCATGGATTACCGTATGCTCCGCAGGAGGTACCGAAAGCATTTATGCAGGAGACCGCCGAGCATGTCACACTCCTGCCGTGGAACCTGTTGATCCATACGCATCTTGGCGAGAAGAATGAAGCTCTGGAAATGCTTGGCCGGAATGTGGAGAATAAACAAGGGCAGTATGTAAATTTTATGCATATGCCCATGCTGAGGCCGCTCCGGAATGAAGAATTATATCAGCAATTAGGGGCCCGGGCATTTCAGGCTCCGACAATTGAGCAAAAAGTGGTTGAAGATGTGAATACGGAATCGCCGGCGGTAAGGTCGCTCATGTCTTCAGAAGAGATCAAAGAGACCCGATTGCATCTGGATCAATTGATGAATGAAGAGCAGGTTTTTCTGGACGCCACCCTTTCACTTCGAGAGCTGTCTGACAAGTTGCAGATCCATCCCAACAAATTATCATGGTTGCTGAACGAGGTTTTTGATATGAATTTCAACGACTTTGTGAATTCCTACCGCCTTGAGGCTTTTCAGGAAAAAGCGCTGGATGCAAAGAATAAGAATTTCACCCTGCTGGGTCTTGCTTTCGAAAGCGGGTTCAATTCCAAATCAACCTTTAACGATTATTTCAAAAAAAAGACCGGACGCACTCCCCGAACCTGGCTGAAAGAATACGGAGGGTGATGGTAAAAAAGCTGACATAGGGTTGTCAGTGAAGGTGGGTATTATTGGGAATCTTGTATCACTAATCAGAAAAATTTATGGATGACGCCGTAAAACAAAAATTCGATCACTATCCCGATCATATCCGTCCAAAAATGGAGGCAATCCGTTCGTTGATCTATGAAGTTGCTGAAACAACCGAGGGCGTTGATCAGATCACAGAAACCCTGAAATGGAGTGAGCCGGCCTATCTGACTTCAAAACCCAAAAGCGGAACGACGATACGCATTGATTGGAAAGAACGGGCTCCGGATCAGATCGGAGTGTATGTGAATTGTAATACTTCGTTGGTGGAAACCTGGCGCACGATGTTTTCCGAAGAACTTGACTTTGAAGGAACCCGCGCAATGTTACTACCGGTAAACCAACCACTGCCGGAAAATCCGCTCAGGATCTGCATTCAAATGGCGCTTCGGTATCATTTGGATAAGTAATGATCCGGTTTCAGACAGGATACCCGGTCATATACAGTTGTTTCATTCTTCCGTCAGTGGTTCCTTTTTCCCAGACATAATTTTCAGAAGGAACCTGACGGAGTAATTCGTCCAGGTCGTTCAGGGTATAGGTGCGAACATTTGAGACGGCTCCGTCCCAGGCAAATACCAACGGGATTATTGGAATCAAATAAGTAAATACGATCTGTTGCCAGCTTACCGGCCGGACTTTCAGGGTCACAAAAAAACTCATAATAAAATTCGGTATAAGTGCGATCCACCAAAGGAAAACGGGAGGAGTGTTATCACTGATCTCATAGATACAGATGGCTTCACGGTGTTCTGCTGCGGATCTCAGAATAGAAATGGCCTGATCCGGTTTCATATGATGAAAGCTGCTAACCATAGTTCTGATGCCGGACAACGCTCCGGGATCCGTGGCATCTACAGGAGTTGTTTGATAATGAATATGATCTTTTTTCCCGTTGAATGAGCGGGCAGCTTCATCATCAGGAAATAAGTCTGTTAATGTAAGTGACAGGTCGGAAAAGGAAGGTTCATTTCTCAGAATATCTACCACTTCAGGCATAGGACCACCGCTACCTGAACAAAGATCGACGATCTTTTTCGAGGGATGCTTTTGAAGCAGATCGGCCAATACATTAGTAAGTGTTTTTCGGGTGCCCAAGAGATCGTGCATAACTATGATGAGTCGGGTAATTCTGATTCTCATCCATGTTGGAAACCAGGGCTGATCTTCGAATTCAAATAAGTGTATGCGTTTCATGAAGTGATATAAAAGGTGGCCGAATTGATGTCATGGTAATCCAAATTCTTGAACTTAACACGGGTTAATTGATCATAAGTTACACCGCCCCCAACCGGATCGCCGGGAACGGGTTTGATCATCTTTGAGGGGCAGGGTTTAGAAATTTATCCCGAAGTACAGGTTGGGTTCAAACAAAAAGTAATTTCTCCATTTATCGTCCAGCGCTTTAAACTCGTCGGGCGTATTGGTATCGAATACCCAAAACTGTGAGTGAATCTGAGGTTCAATAAAGAACTGTTTGTTCTTCCCGAATGGAATATTATATCCGATATGAAAGGAGTTATAAAGCTTAAAGCCATTACCCACTTTCTTATTGTCCAGATCCAGATAGGTTTTGTACTGCGGGAGCACTTCAACCGTGGTAAATAAGCCTTTCCATAGCATGCGTTGATAGGATATGCCAATACCGGACTCCCTTACATGGCCGGGATAGAATTCGCTTTCCGTTTCTATTTTATCCAACAACCCGTCCCACCAGACAATACCCATCGGCTGGAATAATCGCCAGGTAGCAAGCTTCACTCCGATGATATTCTTGTTATCCAGATTTCGTTTGATATGCAGCTCGAAGTGCTGGGTATGAGTTCGGTCATCCCAGGATGTTGTGGCCAGTTGCGGTAAGATAATAGTGGGCAGACTTATCCGATATTTGTTGGTTACCGGCGCTTCATTTCTGGTAGCACTCATGGTTTCCTGCGCGAATGCCGAAATGGTGCCGGTGATCAGGATCAATGCGATCAAATACATCAGGTACACGACCTTTCGTGATCGTTTCATGTAACTATTTTGGTAAGAATTCATAGCATTTGGAATTATGATTGTGATGTTGACGCTACAAACTTCCTGTTATTCGGACGGGGAATCGTCCGGTGTTACAAAACCGGATGTTTTTGGAAAAGAACCGGATGATCACGAAGTAAAAGGGTTGCAAATATAATTCTGTTTAGTGATTTAAAATCAGTGTGATAGGTTGCTTTAGGTTAGGGTCGAAACCCAGAACGTCCGAAATCTCATTGTAAACTCCGGGATAATAAAACCGGACGATTGGCGGAGGGATTCTTCTCATCTTGGGTTCAGAATTTCAATAAATGAGGAATTGCATCATGACCAACATTCTACTTGCCGGCTCTACCGGGTACTTAGGCCGGCACATTCTAAAGGAACTCAGAAACTGGCAGATACCGGTTAAAGCGGTGGCCAGAGAACCGGAAAAACTGAGAACTTTTGTTCAGAATGATCTGATCTCGGTAATAAAAGCTGAGGTCACAAAACCAGAATCACTCATCAATCTCTGCGACGGTATAGACACCGTGATCTCTACGGTTGGAATTACCCGCCAGAAGGATGGGCTGACCTATATGGATGTCGATTATCAGGCTAATATGAATCTGCTGAATGAGGCTCAACGTTCCGGGGTGCGGAAATTTATTTACGTGTCGGCCATTGATGGCGACAAACTCCGGCATCTTCACATTCTGGAGGCGAAAGAAAAGTTTGTGGATGCTCTGAAGGCAAGCGGCCTTGAGTATTCCATCATCCGTCCTAATGGATTCTATTCCGACATGCGCGATTTTCTGGATATGGCCAGATCTGGCAGGGTGTATTTATTTGGGGATGGGGAATATAAACTAAATCCGATCTACGGAGCAGACCTTGCCGAGGTGGTGGTTAAAGCGATCGCTCAGAAAGAGAAAGAGATCAGTGTTGGCGGGCCGGACCTGCTCACTCAGAATGAAATTGCTGAAATGGCGCTGAATGCATGGGGAAATAACATAAAGATCACTCATATCCCCGATTGGGTCCGTGTATTCATCGTACAGGCAGCCCGACTTTTCACCCCGATATCGACCTATGGTCCGCTCGAGTTTTTCTTAACACTCATGGCCCGGGATAACATTGCTCCGCGCTACGGCACCCATCATTTACAGGATTTCTACAAACGGGAAGTAACCAATCACCTTAACCTTTAATTTTATGAAAACATCGATCACTCTTCTATTGCTGGTATTTCTTTCGGTACAGGCAATGGCACAACATTCAAATCAACCGGAACGAAAAGGGTTTATGATCGGGGTTTCTGCCGGGATGGGATTCGCATCCATAACCGGAGATGCTCCCGAACTCGATAACACCTCAGATATAAACTTACCGAACCTCAAACTCGGATGGATGGTGAAACCTAATCTTGCTGTTCTGATCACCAATCCCGGAGCATCCTATCAAATAGTGGGAAAGGACCGCAGTTTTGATGGGATAATTCCATCACTTCAATACTGGACCCGGCCAGAATGGTGGGTGAGTGGTGGTTTCGGGCTAGGTATGGATGGTCCTGCATTTTATGAAACAGGAAATACAAAACTGGGCCCTGCGTGTCAATTCAGTACGGGGTATGAATTCTACCGAAAAGGCCGGTTTACCTTAGATATACAGGCAACATTGTTTGCCGGAAGTGTTGAGACAGACAATGGGAGTCGTGAGGCTGTTTCCCTGCTCACCGGAATCGGATTCAATTTTTACTGAGATCGCCATGAAGAACCGAAAAGAATCGATCGCCTGGCTGGTCGTAGTTATACTTGCTTTGAATGCCGGGATGAGCTGTCGGGCGCAGTTGACCACTCAATTTCAGCAGGATGCATACTTAAAAGGATTTTTCCCGAAACATACAATCAGCTTTGTACTAGGGGCAGAAAATGGGATGATCCGGGACGAGATGTTTTCACCACTGAATTACAGAAGTAACGGAGGGACTTTGGGGCTGGGGTATTCCGGTTCCACCCGTTATGGAGATCTGATCTCCGTAGATCTTGAACTAAGAACACTGGATCTGGAAACTCCGGTAAGTGACCAATTCCTGTCAGCACAATTTCAGCTGAATATGGAAGCGGCCTTTTTACGAAAAATAGCCACAGACCAAATACGGGGGCGCGAATTTTTTATAGGAGTGGATTTTCATTCGAATACAAATCTGATTGCCTACGAAGATGAATTTACCCTGAGCAGTTCTGATTCCTATGTATCTCATCGGGGACTGGGAGTTCAGGCCCTGAGCCGGAATCGATTCAAAAAAATACGGTATCGGTTCAATTTTCCCTTCCGGTTTTGGGGATGATCTACCGGTCCCCATACAATCTCTTCAACAAAGAACAAGAGGGCGAACAGCTGTTATCGTATGTATTTTCAAATGGGAAGTTCGGAACCGTAAATCAATACTTTAATCCGTCGGCCTCCGCTTCGATCTCCCGACCTCTCTGGGGAATCTTTCACGTAATGGCCGGCTATGAATTCTCATATCTGAGAAGCACGGTAAATAAATCTGTAACAGATTATCAGGGTCGTCTGATCCTTGCCACCACCATCAATTTTTAGACCTTATGAAAGCCTTTTATTTTTTGATCTTACTACTATCCGTATCTACGAGCGGTTGCGGGGATCTTATCCTCGGGGGTGAAGAATCTAATGATCCGGAGCATAATTTCGAACTGTTGTGGAACGACTTCGATCAGCATTATGCCTTGTTTGAGGTAAAGAGCCTCGACTGGGATTCTTTGTATTCGGTCTATCGCCCTATGGTTACTGCCCGAACGACAGACGATGAATTATGGGCGGTCATCACTGAAATGCTGGATCATCTGAATGATGAACATGTAAAATTGCGCATCCCTGCTCATTCTCCCGAAGAGTATGTGGTGTACTCTTCCGGGAGCGACCAAAACCAACATGCTTTGGAGGAGTTCAGCATAGAATTGATCGCCTCCGATTATGTGGAGGTTTTGTATCAGAAATACGACTACTTCAGTTTTGGAAAACTGTACGACCACAATATCGGCTACATTCACCTTATTGCCATGCTTGGTGTTGAACCGTCAGTAGTTTATAAAGCGCTGGATGAACTTGGGGAGGTGGATGCGATCATCGTGGATGTGCGTAATAACATAGGCGGAGCGGATGAATATTCGATCGGTTTTGCGGAGGGGTTTTCGGATGGAGAGCACTTTCTGTATACCGTTCAAACACGAAACGGACCTGCACATTCAGATTTTGATCAACCGTTGAAGGTGCACTCCCGACCAAAGTCCCCGAAAAATTTTCAAAAACCGGTGGTAGTACTCACCGATGAATTTACGGTGAGTGCAGGAGAGATCTTTACCCTGAATATGCGCTCATTCGAACAGGTAACACATATTGGTGATACCACTGCCGGCGCACATTCTGATGTCGGGCCCGCTCGTTTTCTCCCAAACGGATGGACCTATGAATATTCCATCATGAAATACCTGTTACCTGATGGTAGCAGTTTAGAAGGTATGGGCATTGCACCCGACATCTATATCCAAAACACGATGCAGGATATCGGGAATGGTGAAGATAAAGTGCTGGAATATGCTATTGAATATCTGGAAAATGAGATCAATTAAGGAAGCCAACCCATGAAAAAGACAGCATCATTGCTTTGTTTTACGTTAGTCGTTATTTCGGTGTCAGCTCAACCGGATAATTTGTCGGGGTTTGAGCTGATCAGACCCGGTAAAGAAGCAGTTGCCACCCTGATTCTGTTCGGGGGATTTCCGGAAACCCCGGTTGATATTGAACGGGAATTCCGGATCAGGCCTATAGCCGGTGAATACGGAGTGAATTTGTTGCTGATGAAAGTGAATCAGCGGATTTTGCTGGAGGATTCCGAGATCATGATCCTGGCCAATACTATTGAAAAAGCTGTAGCAGAACATCAGCTAATCAAAGAAAACATCGTAATTGGTGGGTATTCAAGTGGTGGAAACCTGGCGATGTTGGTTGCGAATCAAATGATGATCTCAAAGAACATCAGCATAAAACCAAAAGGCATCTTTGTTGTAGATTCACCACTCGATCTTGTATGGTTGTATGAAGCCTCTGTGCGGGTTTCAAAACAAACCGTAGATGAGGAATATGCCCGAAATTATGGATATCAGGTTCAGTTGCTGGAACAACTCATTGGTAAGCCATCGGAAGTACGATCAAAGTACGAGCACTTTTCGCCCTTCAACTATCAAACCAAAATCATGAAGAATGTGGAGGGGTTGAAGGAGGTCGAGCTTCGGTTATACACCGAACCGGCGCCGGAATGGGCAACAGAGCATGGGTTGCACGAACAAGATATGAATGCATTTATATTGCAACGGTTTTATGAGTTGATGAAGGCGGAGTTACCGTCGTCTTCCATAGAATTGATAATCACAGAAAATAAAGGCTATGATTCCGGCGGAAAACGAAACCCACACCATTGGTCTGTCGTTGAGAAGCAGGAATTAATGGAGTGGATCGTTTCATTCTGATGAATGATCCGGTGATCGTTTTGTATTTCACTACCGATCGATCCTTGTTAAGACAATTAATGAAAATCATGCGTATGCACGGACCTGATAAAAACGAGGTGTTTCCTCTGCCTCACCACCATAAATTGTGTTTTTTAAAGAACATCATTACCACCCCGAATATTGAAGTAGGTGAGTATACCTATTATGATGATCTGGAAGATGTGCATAATTTTGAACGAAACGTGAAGTATCATTTCGAATTTACCGGCGATAAACTAAAGATCGGTAAGTTCTGCATGATCGCTTCCGGTGTTTCATTTATTATGAACGGAGCCAATCATTTAACCAAAAGCCTTTCTGCGTATCCATTTGCGATATTTGGGAATGGATGGGAACACGCCATGGATGGACGCGAGTATCCGGTTAAAGGAGATACGGTGATCGGAAATGATGTGTGGATAGGTCATAAAGCTACCATTATGCCCGGGATCACAATTGGAGACGGGGCCATTATTGCCGCTCATTCGGTTGTGATCAATAATGTAGAGCCTTATTCCATCGTGGGTGGTAATCCGGCAAAAGTGATCAGAAAACGGTTCGATGACGAGACGATCGATCATTTGCTCGAATTACGGTGGTGGGATTGGAGTGAGGAGCGTATTACCCGAAATCTGCACGTACTAACGGGTGGAAATTTGAACTTAATAGTACCCTGATGGAAAAATTCTGGAACAAGCGACGGGCTTCCGTCTCAACAAATCTGCTGGTTTCGTTACTTATCATATTTCATTTAAGTATTCTTACAGGACTCATTCCTTATGATATTGTGTGGGGAGGAAGGCTGAAGAATGATGCGCAGATGTATTCATTCGAGTCCTTTTCTATTCTGATGAATGCCTACTTTTTGATGATCCTGCTGATGAAGAATGGAACCGTTAAAAGGAGGCTGCCCCTAGGCCTTATCAACGGGAGCCTTTGGATGTTTCTGGTCCTGTTCGCAGTAAACACGATTGGTAATCTGCTTGCAGAAACACTGTTCGAAAAGTTCTTTGCACTGTTAACGATCCTTTTCACAATCAATATTTGGATCCTGCTGAAAAAAGATCCTTCAGAAAATAAAAAAACCTGACGGAGGGAGTATTCCGCCAGGTTTTCAACGATGAGATTTTTGTAAGATCTTAACTCACTTTTTCTTTATTTGCGAGCAGAGCTTCATCAAAATCGACCCCTTTTATCGGGACGAGTTTGTATTTCTCCGGATCCCAATCGATCCTACGACCTAATTTGTAGGACAATCCCGCCATATGCGAGGTGATCGCCTCTTCAAAACCGGCCTTTATATCGCAACTTGGGGTACCGCCATTTCTGATGCAGCTTAACCATTCACGCAGGTGAAGGTGAGTGGAATCTACCCGTTTTCCATCCCGATAGGTCCACAGCAGGCCTTTATCGGCAAAGTATTGAGTGGTGGCAGAACTAACACCGTCTACCTCACCATTTGCCGTTGGGTCGTAAGTGAATACAGGCACATTCGGATCCATAGTACCGTTTTGGATCTCCTCTTTGAATCGGGTTGAACCACGATCTACATAGATAGAAAGGCTGTTTCCCAGTTCCATGCTGGCATCGTGTCCCATCAGTACGGTCTGTCGCCCGAATGAATTCCCCAATGTAGCACTGTACACCAGCGTCATACCTTTTTCCTTTCCGGTTTCCTGACTGCCACCGGTTGAGAAATCAGGAAATTCCATGTTGGTCTGGAATACATCCGGTACATTTCTTCCATCACGGTGGGTGTAAATTCCACCTGAAGAACTCACAGATTTCGGGATTCCCATGTTGAGTACACAGTTGATACGATCATAATCGTGAGATAACAGATCGCCGGACAATCCGGAACCGTATGCCCACCATTTTCTCCAACGGAAGAAGTGTTCCAGATTGAAATCGGTCATAGGTGCATTCCCGATAAACTGTTTCCAGTCGATAGTATCAGGGCTGGCTTTTTCATGAATATGATATTGCCATGCGCCATTATCATCGTTACGGTTCGTATTTGCCTGAATAAGGGAAACATGCCCCAGAATATTTTTCTTCACCACATCCTGTGCAGTAAGGAAGCTTTGTGTCTGCCGGTGCTGGTGTCCCACGGCAAATACCTTATCCGTATTTTCAGCGATCTCTTTCAGTTTATATGTTTCGCTGATGTTGTGGGTCATTGGTTTTTCCACGTACACGTGTTTTCCCGCTTCTAATGCGGCCATTGCCATGGGGGCATGCCAGTGATCGGGAGTGGCGATCACAACTGCGTCCACATCCGGGTCTTCCAGTAACTTCTGGTAGGTCTTATACGCTTTTACTTTTACCTGATCGGTACTGAATGAATCAACGGCATCCTGAGCCCGCACATCAAACACATCACAAACAGCCACGATCTGCAGGTTCAGGTCTTCCTGTTCCAGAAAGCTTTTAAGACGGGTATTTTGCGGATCTTTTTTAGCCGCTTCGGCTTGTTCTTCCAGCCAGCTTTTTTGCGCAAAACCAAGAGCACGGCATAACTGCGGTCCCCGTATTCCGAATCCTATGATCCCCAGCCGGATCGGATCGCCAGCCATAGAACCCGACGGTGGTGGCGGAGATGCGGAAATATTCAGAGTATTTAATACACTCTCTTTGGATTGTGATTTAATGCTGGTCTTTTTTGCACCAGCCCACCAGACCGCTCCCGCGATCGGCGCTCCTACAATTCCTTTTATCAGGTCTCTTCTGGAAAATGTTCTTTTATTATTTGAAGCCATGATTATGCCCCCGCCTTTTTTAGAGAAGAATTAAAGAATACCTGTAATCCGAAATAGGTACCGGTTGGTATGATAGACAGTACCAGTAAAGCACCTGCTTCTATCAGGTTTTTATTCACGATCCAGTAATTCCCTTCTGCCCCAAGCTGAGCAGAATCCATGAAAGCCGGATGAGCAAAGTAATACAACAATAACATTACGATCCCTAACAGGGCGCCATACTTATCAAAGATCCCAAGGAGTAGTGTAAGCCCGACTACGATCAACACCACTATATTCAATCCATCCACGATTCCGATCAATGAATCACTTGCCAGCCACTGATATAAACCACTCATGGTTTCTGCGCTCAGCAAGTATGGCTTGGCCGACCATGCCGGGTTGTACAATTTCATAACACCCTCAAAAAGAAAATGCCAGCCGATCAAAATGCGCAATAAAGTAAGCGCAGGCAGGGCATTCTTAGGAAGAGAATTCCGCTCGTTCATAATTATTACTCCAACAAATATAGGTTTGGTTCGCCATTTATGGCCTTCGTTCAATGTTCCTGATTTAAATGAATATTGTATGAATCTTATGTGGAGGAAGCAGTTATGGGATTTCAATCAGAGTTGCATCAAACTCTTACATCCTTCCTGTTGAACGATTTTAATGGAATTCTGGCTAACAGATGCTAAAGGGACAATGCCTGCTTTTTAAGCGCTAATTGTTGATCTTTGCACCCAAATAAATTCATCATGTGGCAAAAGGTTTTTATGTCGATAGGAATAATTATCGCAGTTTTTTTTGGATTGGTTCTGTTACTTGGCTGGGGGTTGTCGGCCCCGGGATATAAAGGCCCCGAAACGGATCACTTCAACGGTTCTAAATTTGTGAACCGGGACGGCTATGAGGAAAAGGGATTCACCGATATGATAAAATGGATGACCAGCCGAAAGCCCGGAGAGTGGACTGGGTTAAGTGAGGAAGATATCGAATACGGACCCAAACCAGCGGGCCGTATCACCGATTCCACTCAGGTGATCACGTTCATCAACCATTCCACTTTTCTTATTCAGACCGATAGTTTGAATATTATCACCGATCCGGTGTACAGTAAGCGGGTCAGTCCTTTTACGTTTGCAGGACCAAAACGAATGCGCCCGCCGGGCATCCGCTATGAAGATCTGCCCGAAATTGATGTGGTTCTGTTGAGTCACAATCATTACGATCATCTGGATATCGGTACCCTGAAACGAATTAAAGAAGATTTTGACCCGCTGTTCGTAACTCCTTTGGGTGTGGATCTTTACCTGAATAAAGAGGGCATCTCAAAAACGGTTTCGCTGGATTGGTGGCAGGAGACCTCTCTTTCCGGCCGGGTAGAAGTGGCTGCTACCGAAGCACAGCATTTCTCCAGCCGCGGGATGTTCGACCGGGATAAAACACTCTGGGCCGGCTATGTGATCAAATCCCCGACGGGAAATATATATTTTGCCGGAGATACCGGGTACAACGACTTCTTTACGTTGATCGGAGAAAAATACGGGCCAATAAAAACTTCCCTCATCCCGATCGGAGCCTACGCTCCCCGTTGGTTTATGGCACCGGTACATATCGATCCCGAACAGGCTTTACAGGTTCACAAAGAAGTCGGTTCTGCGTTCAGTATCGGCATGCATTTTGGCACCTTTCCGCTGGCTGATGACGGACAGGAAGAACCCATCAACGATTTTAAAAAAGCCCTTAATGGCGAGCCTTTTGTCCTGTTAAAAGAGGGAGAGCATATTGTAATAAAGTAGGGATCTTTCGGGCTCCTTCTTTTTTTGTCCATATCTGATAATTTCTTACTAGATTCAGCTAAAGCTTTAGTTGTGATCCGGTAGGTTATAAACGGGTTTGTAGTACCGGGTTAAATTTATAAATCAATATCATCTTCAGGATTAAGTGTAACCGGTTATGATCAAGTCGAAGGAGTATCTCTTCTCTAACATTTTGGATTATGCCGGCACCTTTCCGCCGGAACAGCTTGAATTAAAAGAAGTATTTCAGCGCTATTCCAAAGCAAAACGTTCAAAGTATGGCTGGATCATGTCTCGTATCGTGGTGCCCGCACATTGGATGGACATCGCTACCACACTTAGCCTGTATACTCAGGAGCTTCCCAAGCCGATCGAACTAACGCTTTTGCTCCCTAAAACAGATACTTTCGATAATTTCAGAACCAGGATAAGTGCGCTGGAACGGCAATTACTGATCACACACAAAGATCATGGCGGTGAATTAAAAACGGATTTGCTTGAGGCTGTACTTCCGCCGGATGTGGTAAAGAATCCAAGCAGTGATCTGTTAGAAAAATGCATGCACTTTCTGGTAGAGCGCATGGCTGTGAATCGTGTTTTCCCCAATCATATATTTATAGAATTTCCCAAATCCACCTACGATCTTGAGTTGCTAAAACCATTTCTTAAGCGGATTGCCCGACAGAATTTATTGATCAGGAAAAAAGGACTAAAACATTTTGAGGAATTCGGGTACAAGATCCGCATTGTGCCGGAAGAAGGCTTCAGGCTTCCGACATCGCGGGAACTGGCATCGCTGCTGATTTTTTGCAGGGAGCTTCATCTTGAAGTAAAGTTTGCGTATTCGGGTTGTAAAGCGATCACCACAAAAGATGAGAACGGGGTGATTGATCACTTCGGTTTTTTAAATTTGTATGCCGCCGGCTTACTCAGCTATGGCTACGACTGCACTCTTGCAGAGATGGAAGAGATCCTTACAGAGACCAATCCCGGAGCATTCATATTTTCAGACAAGATGCTGAAATACAAACATATGATGATCCCGGTTGGAGAGCTGAAAATGTTACGGTCGGTTGCTTTTCATTCGTTTAACAGCAGTACTCTTATTCAAACCCTGGAAGAGATCATGAAAACCGAGGTCACCGAGCAATAAGGGCGGTCGTCAATAGCGGACTTCAAAGTTCTTAAACTCTCCGGCGCTGATCTCATTCTCCTCGATCTCGGCTACTTTACCATAAACCGGACCTTTAGCTATCCGCCGGATAAGTTCGACCACTTTTTCGCCTGAACCCTGGAACACCGCTTCTACCCGGCGGTCGGGCAGGTTCTTTACCCAGCCACACACGCCTAGTTCATTGGCATTTACCCGGGTAAAATGCCGGAACCCAACACCTTGTACTCGTCCGCTTATGATGAGATGCTTCGTGATTTTCATACAATAATTATCTGCCTCTATTTTGATTTCTAAAGGTACGAACTGTAAAAGGCAGAAATGGATAAAAAATTCCTGAATTCGACCAGTCTAATGAAAATTACCCGGCCATTTCTTGATTCCGCATTACTATCCGAGCCCATCATTTTGTACATTCCCCACATTAGAAAAAGCGATCACAACGCATGTCAGATACTTACCGCGCACTAACCCGAAAATACCGCCCAAACAGCTTCGATGATATCGTTTCTCAGGATCATGTGAGCAACACGCTCATGAATGCGATCAAGCAGAACCGACTATCTCATGCCTATATGTTTTGCGGCCCGCGAGGTGTGGGAAAAACTACTATGGCGCGTGTTTTAGCCCGGGTGATCAATCAGATCGATTCAAGTGTGGATGGTGAATCCCTGAATCAGACACTGAATATTATTGAGATGGATGCCGCTTCCAACAACAAAGTGGAAGATGTACATCATCTTCGGGAAAGTGTCCGCATCCCCCCGCAAAACGGGCGCTACAAAGTGTTTATCGTGGATGAGGTGCACATGCTGTCGAAAGCGGCCTTCAATGCCTTACTCAAAACGCTGGAAGAACCGCCGGAGCACGCCATTTTTATCTTTGCCACCACGGAACCGCATAAAGTACTCCCGACCATTCTATCCCGGGTGCAACGGTTCGATTTTAAACGTATTTCGGTGGATGAGATCGTACATCGCCTACGAAAGATCTCGCTCGATGAGAATATCTCTATTGATGAAGAATCATTGCATGTTATTGCAAAGAAAGCCGATGGCGCACTGCGTGATGCTCTTGGTTTGATGGATCAGGCGATTGCCTTTTGCGGGGATACCATCACCCACAATGAATTATTGCAGGCGTTGAATGTGGTGGGAACCGAGCGTTTGTTCCAGTTTATGAAGTGTGTGAAAGATCATGACGCAGATGCCGGTCTGGACCTGATCAATACTTTATTACAGGAAGGCTACGACATACAGGAGTTTTTGATCGGATTGACAGAGCACCTGCGAAATTTGTACATCGCCCATCACAGCCCGCAAATGTATTTGGTGGAGGCCTCGGAAGACACCAAGAACCGGTATAAAGAGACGGCCAACGATTTTTCGCGGGATGATCTGATGCGGATGCTTCATATTGTGAGCGAAGCCCAGATCAAGCTCAAAGATGCGAGTCAGCCACGTATTCAGTTTGAGATCACGTTGTTAAAACTGATCCACATGGAACGCACCGAAAGCCTTAAACAACTGCTTACAGAGCTGGATGAGTTAAAAAAAAACTTCGGTAACCAGGTAGCAAGCCTGAATTCTACCGTTCAATCAGCGGAAGAACGTGTTAAAGAAGAAGATTCGGGCCCGGTAAAAGAAGAGAAAAAGATCGCTGAAGAAGGGACGATTGCCGATCAAAACGCCGGTCAGCCTTTAAACGGAACTCCATCACAGGGATCTCTGGCAAGCGAAGCAGAAACACCTGCATCCGAATCACAGACCGTTACTGATCCGGTTCATACTTCTCCGGCACCGGAAGCTAACACCGAATTACCCCCGGAACCGGTACAGGAGCTCACTCCGGAGCCCGTGGATGATGAATACGATCTGGGTAGTCCGGCCATTGAGACCAGCATCACCAAAAAAGCACGGGTGCTGCACAATATACCCAATGGAGTTAGTACGGCACCAAAACCGGTCCAAACTTCTCAGGAAAGTAATATTGCCGCAGGTCCTAATAAGAAATTGAAGATCGAAGATGTGCAGGCTATCTGGCCAAAATATCTCGAATCGTTGGTGGACCGGATCCCAAAGATCCTGGAATTACAAGTGCAACGGGTAAAGCCGGTTCAGCTGAAAGGTCATGAACTCACCTTGCAGTGCGATAACCCGCTTTCTCAGCGTATGCTGGATGAACAGGCACTAGATCTCGCTAAACTTCTGAAGGAACACACCGGGGTGGTTTTTCGTTTTAAAACCCAGGTACTAAATACTCCCGAAACCCAGCAAAAAGCCAGAAATCCGTACGAACGGTTCAAAGAAATTCAGCAGAAAGATCCTATTCTCCGAGATCTGGTGGAGCGGTTCGGGGCAGAACTTGAATATTAAATAATTACGATACTATGGATTTTAACATGGCCGATATGTTCGGCAAAATTCAGGAAATGCAGGGCAAAGTTCAGGAAGCCCAATCTAAATTAGGCGAAGTGGTGGTTGAAGCCGAAGCCGGTGGCGGAATGGTTAAAGTGAAGGCCAATGGATTGCGAAAAGTGCTCTCTATCAATATTGATAAAGATGTGGTTGATCCGAACGACATGGAAATGCTGGAAGACCTGGTAGTGGCCGGGGTAAATAAAGCATTGGAAATGGCAGAAGAAGCCGCACAGAAGGAAATGCAGGAAGCCTACAAAGGCATGATGCCCGGCGGCGGACTTCCGGGAATGGACCTTTCAAAGTTTGGTTTATAACCGGATTAAATAGTTAGAATGAAAAATTAAGAATGACGTCTCCGTCGTTTCGAATGTCACAAAAGATGAGCCGGACCCTTATTACCGGCAAGCGGCAGTATTTTTCATTGTTAATTCTTCATTTTAAATGCCTACATGCAGTTAACCTCAGAATTTTTAGAACGAGCCATTGAACAGCTCTCTAAGTTGCCCGGAACGGGAAGAAAATCGGCACAGAGAATTGCCATTCACCTGTTGAAACAGAATGAAGAATATGCGCTAAAACTGGCAAACGCGATCATCGACCTCAAGCAAAAAGTGATCCGCTGTTCGGTCTGTGGCAATGTGAGTGATAATGATCCCTGTACAATTTGCTCGAACGTAAAAAGAGAAAACGGTCAGATCTGTGTGGTCGAAGAATTCAATGATGTCTATATCATCGAAAAGACCAATGAATTTCGAGGAAGATACCATGTGCTGGGCGGTGTGATCTCCCCCATGGATAACATCGGCCCTGATCAGTTGCGAATTCAGGAATTACTAAAGCGGGTTGGCGGTGAGGAGCAGATCAATGAAGTGATCCTGGCATTGAATCCCGATGCCGAAGGAGAAGCGACTTCCTACTACATCAACAAATTATTGTTACCCTACGAAGTTAAAGTTACCCGCATTGCTTATGGAATACCCATGGGTACAGAGCTGGAATTTATTGATGAAGCCACGCTCAGCCGGGCATTTACCAGTCGCAGTTCCTTTTAGCATATTCTGAGGTCGACCCACGTTTAGTTACTGCTTTGTACGGTGCGAATTGAAAAGAACTTTTACAATCACTCGTGCTGGCTATTTGTAATCTCTTACTCCCTTAAATCAAAATAACCTGTGGGCTCTTTGTGTCTACCATGGTTTAAAAAACTGATATGAAAAAACTCTTTTTATTTTTCTTTTTTCTGATCCTGAGCACCTTGCCTACTCAGGCACAACCGGCTCCCTATTATTGGCAGCAACATGTTGATTATACTATGGAGATCGACATGGATGTGGAAAATCATCAATTTGATGGAACACAAAAACTGGTTTACACAAACAATTCGCCGGATGAACTGACCCGCGTTTATTACCATCTCTATTTCAATGCATTTCAACCCGGCAGTATGATGGATGTCCGATCCAGAAATATTGTGGATCCTGATGGCCGGGTTCGTGATCGTATCTATCATCTGCCCGAAGACGAGATCGGTTATCAAAAGATCCTGTCTCTGAAGCAAAATGGCGAGCCTGTCGACTACACCGTTGAAGGCACCATTCTGGTTGTGGAGCTGAATAGCCCCATTAAACCGGGAACAAAAACAACGTTCGATATGGAATTTAAAGCGCAGGTTCCGCGGCAGATCCGTCGCTCGGGCTGGGCCAATTCTGAAGGCGTTGAGTTTTCAATGACTCAGTGGTACCCCAAGATCTCTGAATATGATGAGCGCGGCTGGAATCCTAATCCATATATCGGACGGGAATTTCATGGGGTTTTTGGTGATTTTGATGTAAAGATCACCATCCCAAATAATTATGTATTAGGTGGAACCGGGATCGTACAAAACCCGAATGAAGTGGGACATGGCTATGAGCAGGAGGGCAGAAATGTAACGTACAAGGGGGATGATCTAACATGGCATTTTAAAGCGGAAAATGTACTGGATTTCTTCTGGGCGGCTGACCCAGATTTTATTCACACCACAGCTCAGGTACCCGATGGAGCAAAACTTCATTTTTTGTATCAAAGTAAGCCGGATGTAAATGGCACTGACGAGGAAAATGCGGCGGCTATTAAAGCATGGGAAGAGATCCCGGAACTGGCAGTTAAAGCCATGGAATATGCAAACGAGCATTTTGGCAAATATCCATACCCGCAATTCTCTGTAATTCAGGGTGGTGATGGAGGAATGGAATATCCAATGGGTACCCTCATTAAAGGAACCGGAAGCAGTGTGCTTGGAGTAACGGTTCATGAAATGTTCCATAGCTGGTATCAGAATGTATTGGGAACCAACGAGTCTTTATATCCATGGATGGATGAGGGGTTCACATCCTATGCTACCTCAGAAACCATTGCTGCGATCACCGGCCGTGAAGGAAATCCACACACGAACTCGTATCGCGGGTACGCGTTTATGGTAAGTACCGGAAACGAAGAGCCGCTCACCACCCATGCGGACCATTATGTCACAAACAGGTCTTACGGGATCAATTCTTATTCAAAAGGTGCCGTATTTCTTAACCAGCTAAAATATGTGGTTGGGGAAGAAACCTTTAAAAAAGGAATGTTGAATTATCACAAAACCTGGCAGCTGAAACACCCTACCGATCTGGACTTCATCCGTTTGATGGAACGGGAATCTGGTATGGTTCTGGATTGGTATTATGAGTATTTCGTTCAATCTACCAAGTATATTGATTACGCGGTTGATTCAGTGGCCGCTTCAGGAAATATTACTTCAGTTACTCTGAAGCGGGTGGGACTCATGCCCATGCCACAGGATGTTTATGTAGAATACAACGATGGAACCACCGAAATTTTCTATATCCCACTAAGGATCATGCGGGGTGAAAAACCTGCTGAAAATGAATGGAAACGTACGGTTCTTGAAGACTGGCCCTGGGTATATCCTACCTATACGTTTGAAATTCCTGCAGCTTTAGAAACCATAAAATCCATTACCTTAGATCCTACTGCACGCATGGCGGATCTTAATGCGGATAATAATTCTTACACTGCTGAATAATCATTTTTTTAAGTACACTTAGGGCGCATCGATAAACAACGATGTGCCCTTTTTTATATCAAAATAATAGATGCCATGGCCGGAAAAGATTACGCAGCACTCTCAGTAGAAGCTCATAAAAAGTCTAAAGGTAAGATCAGTATAGAATCTAAAGTTCCGCTGGAGACAAAAGATGATCTGAGTATCGCATATACTCCGGGGGTAGCAGAACCATGTAATGAAATAGCAAAAGATCCGGAAAAGGTCTTTGACTATACTTCTAAAGGAAACCTGGTTGCAGTGATCAGTGATGGAACCGCAGTGCTCGGATTAGGGAATATTGGTCCGGAGGCTGCCCTTCCGGTTATGGAAGGTAAATCTGTTCTGTTTAAAAAATTTGCCGGGGTAGATGCGGTACCAATTGTACTCAGCACTCAGGATACGGAAGAAATTATCACCGCAGTGAAGGCAATTGCACCTACCTTTGGTGGTATAAATCTTGAAGATATCTCAGCCCCGAGGTGTTTCGAAATTGAACAACGCCTGAAAGATGAATTGCCTGTCCCTGTTTTTCATGACGACCAGCACGGAACGGCCATCGTTACGCTTGCCGGGATGTATAACGCCGCAAAATTAACCGGAAAAGTGTGTAAAGATCTTCATGTGGTGGTAAATGGATCGGGGGCAGCAGGAGTAGCTATTGTAAAGTTATTGTTTGCTGCAGGAGCAAAAGATATCATCATGTGCGATTCCAAGGGGGTGATCCATAATGGAAGAACCGATCTTAATCCGGTAAAAAAGGAAATGTCGAAGATCACAAATAAGAATCAGATCACCGGCGGACTTGAAGACGCTGTTAAAGGAGCCGACGTATTTATTGGGGTATCTGCTCCCGGAGTGCTCACCAAAGAAATGGTTCAGACCATGGATAAAGATCCGATCATTTTTGCTATGGCAAACCCCACTCCCGAGATAATGCCCGATGAAGCACTGGAAGCAGGGGCGCGTATTGTTGCTACTGGGCGGTCCGATTTTCCTAATCAGGTGAATAATGTCCTGGCCTTCCCGGGACTGTTCCGCGGGGCACTCGATGCCCGCATCTCAAAACTGACTACCGGAATGTTCGTGGAAGTAGCCAAGGCAATTGCCTCTTGTGTGGAAGACCCAACTCCGGAAATGATCATTCCCAGTCCGTTTGATGACAGAGTTCCGGGTAAAGTCGCCGATGCGGTTCGCAATTTCTCGTAGCGTTTGCTCAGTGTATTACCATCTGGTTTGACATACTCCAAGAGTATTCAAAGTATAATGAATTAGTGTTGCTTGCTACTTGATCGTATACTACTTTCTAACAAGGAGTTAACAAACAGGGAGAGAATGAGTTATAAGCATTCTAATTCGGGATTATGGATGGCGGGACTATTGATTCTGGTATCAACTATTGCCTGCTCTTCAACAGAAGAATCAAGATCAACCTGGTCGCAACAACAGGCCAATGAATGGTATAAGAATTATGATTGGATGGTGGGAGCTAATTTTAATCCCAGCACAGCCATCAATCAGCTGGAAACCTGGCAGGCCGAAACCTTCGACAGCGTTACCATAGATCGGGAACTCGGTTGGGCAGAAGATCTGGGAATGAATGTGATGCGGGTATATTTACACCATGTTGCATGGCAACAGGATCCGGATGGTTTTATAAGCAGGATGGATCAATACTTGAAAATTGCAGATAGCCACGGCATTAAAACCATGTTTGTGTTCTTTGATGATTGCTGGAATCCGGTTTATGAAGCCGGAAGCCAACCCGAACCAAAACCCGGAATCCATAACAGTGGCTGGGTGCAGGATCCCGGCAGGTTGATCCACGAGCAACCTGAACTGATCGACACCCTGGAAGTATATGTGAAAGATGTTCTTGTACATTTTGCAGATGATAACCGGATCGTAATGTGGGATCTGTACAATGAACCGGGAAATTCAGGGTACGGAAATAAAAGCATGCCTCTTTTAAAAGCTGTTTTCAGTTGGGGAAAAGAAGTGGATCCATCACAACCACTCACTGCCGGTGTATGGAATCCGGGTTTGTCTGATCTAAACAAGTTTCAGCTCAGCAATTCTGATGTAATAACGTATCATAATTATGAACCGAAAGAACATCACGCTGAAGTCGTCGATTCCTTAAAAGCGTACGGTAAACCCATCTTTTGTACGGAGTATATGGCGCGTACCAGAAAGAGTACCTTTCAGGATATCCTGCCCATATTGAAAAAGGACAAGATTTCGGCCATAAACTGGGGGCTCGTTTCAGGAAGATCGAATACCATCTATGCCTGGGATACGCCCATGCCATCCGGAGAAGAGCCGGAAGTCTGGTTTCACGATATATTCAGAAAAGACGGTTCGGTTTACAGCGAAGAGGAAATCGCCTTTATTAAAGCAATTACAGGTAAAGCCGGCAACTAGAACAAGCTCGTCTGCTCTTTATCTACTTTCTGGGCCTGCTCGATCTTTGGCTCCTCAGGTACCGGTTGATCATTGATCATTTCGGGAAGGAAACGTTTATCGTACATCCTGCGCGCGATGCCATGCAAAGCTTTTTCGCCGCGGGGAGTGATTGCCAGAAAACCACTGTCATCCTCCGAAAGAAATCCAAAAACGCGCAGATCATTTACGATCAGGTAGGCCAGCTTTTCAGTAACGCCGCAATTCTTTTCAACCTGTTCGCGATGGGGAGCCGTGTCTTCGCTCATATACACCAAGCCGAGTACGTTCAACTCAGCATCAGTCATAGGGAAACCCTCGCACCCTTTGGTAAGTAAAGCGTCCCAGGTTTTTTGGGAATAATACAATCCAAACCACCACTTTCCTTCTTTGAGTAATTCCTGGGTAATGGCACAGGAAAAATACTCGCCGGGGTTCGCTTTACGGGGCTCACCTCTGCTGCGAAACATATTCACCATCGTAGCGAGATCCAGCTCGTGGATGTTAGGCGGATATCGAAAATGAAAATCGCTTCGCTTATGCATGGCGTGATGATTTATTTAGATGGCTTTATCTGTAACCACCCGTTAAAAATACTTCCCGTAAGCGATGGTGTCAACCGCTTATCCTTTCGCGGCGATCAATTCCATGGCCTTATCCAGTGTTACTGATTCGGGTTCAGTACCTTTGGGTAACCCAATGTTTTTCTTGCCGTGTTTGATGTACGGTCCATAGCGACCATTCATCACTTTAATAGGCTGGTCCGTATCAGGATGTTTACCCAGATCTTTTAATTCAGAACTTGCCCGCGATTTTGTTTTCTGATTCAGTAATTCTACCGCACGATCCAGTTCAATAGTAAGAACATCATCTGTTTTAGGGATAGACTTGAACTTGCCGTCATGCACCACATACGGTCCATAACGCCCAACTCCGGCACGAACTACTTTATCATCTTCCGGATGTTTACCTAATAACCGCGGCAACTCGAGTAACTTTATGGCCAGGTCCAGATCCACGTCTTCCGGCTTCATTCCTCGCAGTAAAGAAACTCTCTTTGGTTTTTTATTTTCTTCGGTCACTTCTCCAAGCTGAACATAGGGTCCGTACCGGCCCGACAGTAAGAATACCGGCAACCCTTCTTCAGGATGGATCCCTATCGGCTTATCTTCTTCTTCCGATAATTTGATCAGTTGTTCCAGTTTCTCCACTGTAATATCACTCGGATCCATATCGTTGGGAAGGGAAGTAGAGATCTCTTCGCCTCCCTTTTCCATTTTGGCATAGGGACCGAATCTGCCCACGGCGACCTTAATTCCTTCTAAACCATCCAATGGCAGATCAAGCAATTTTGCTTTCTGTGGATCAATTTTGTCTTCCTGTGTATCCACTTTCGCCTTCAGGCCATTATCACCCTTGTAATAATCATCCAGATACTTCACCGGATCCACCGAACCGGTTGCCACGCCATCTAATTTATCCTCCAGGTTTGAAGTGAATTCACTATCCACCAGATCCGGGAAATGCTGTTCCAGTAAGCTGGTAACAGCAAAAGCGGTAAATGAAGGAACCAACGCTTTTCCGTCGAGCCGGGCATAACCACGATCCTGAATGGTTGAAATTACCGCTGCATACGTAGATGGGCGTCCCACCCCGCTTTTTTCCAATTCTTTTACCAGCGTAGCTTCTGTATATCTGGCCGGCGGTTTGGTTTCGTGCGAATTGAAATTCAGATCCTGAAGTTCCGTGGAATCACCTTCACTCATCTCAGGCATAAACTTTTCCTGATTTTCGAGTGCCGCTTCCGGATCATCACTGCCTTCCACATAGGCACGGAAGAAACCCGGGAATAAGATCTTTTTACCGCTCGCTCTGAAATCAGCAGATGTTCCATTGTTCTTTGCTGTGATGGTGGCGTTGGTAAATTCCAGTTCCGCCTCAGCCATCTGGGTAGCAATGGTACGCTTCCAGATCAGATCGTATAACTTAAATTCCCGGTCTTTGAGCCCAGACTTCTCCGGATGAACAAAGCGTGAACCCGAAGGACGAATTGCTTCGTGAGCTTCCTGCGCACTTTTCCCTTTGGCGGTATAATTCCGAACCCGTTCAAATAAATATTCTTCGCCATACTGATCTACGATACCTTCCCGGGCCGCTTCAATAGCCTGACCGGAGAGTCGGGTGGAATCGGTTCTCATATATGTGATAAAACCCTTTTCGTACAGTTTCTGAGCCACGCTCATCGCATCCCGTGCACTCATACCAAATTTTCGGTTGGCTTCCTGCTGCAAAGTTGAAGTGATGAACGGCGGTGCCGGACTCCGTTTCTGATTTTTTACCTCAACGTTTGTCACCGCCCAATTGGCTGCTTTAAGATCCTCTACCAGTGCACTTGCCTTATCTTCATCCAGCAACACCACTGAATCCGGTTTTTTCAGTTTACCGGTATTCTCATCAAAATCTTTTCCGCTGGCAACCCGTTTATCATTTACATGAGTGAGATCAGCTTTAAACTCGTCGTTCTCACCCGCTTTTTGAAGTACCGCCTGCAGATCGTAATAGGTTCCACTTCTGAACTTCATACGCTCACGTTCACGTTCTACCAGAAATTCAACGGCCACAGATTGTACACGACCGGCTGAAAGACCGGGAGAGATCTTTTTCCATAATAATGGAGACACCGTGTACCCGGCTAATCGGTCCAGAATACGTCGTGTTTCCTGAGCAAAAACCAGATTCATGTCAATATCGCGGGTGTTCTCAAGTGCATTCTGCACTGCTTCTTTGGTGATCTCACGAAATACCATGCGCTTCACAGGTACCTTAGGTTTTAAAACCTCCAGCAGGTGCCAGGAAATGGCTTCACCTTCACGGTCCTCATCCGTGGCTAGTATCAGTTCATCTGCCTCTTTGAGCTTGTCTTTGAGCCTTTTAACGATCTTCTTTTTGTCCGGCGGGGTTACATAAATGGCAAAATACCGGTCGTCCGGATTGATTCCCAGGTTCGACCATTCCTCTTTTTTGTATTTGGCTGGGATCTGTTTTGCAGAAGATGGAAGGTCACGAATATGACCCATCGAGGAGTCTACTTCATATCCTTTTGGAAGAAATTTCTTAATGGTTTTTGTCTTTGTAGGAGACTCTACGATTACAAGGCTCTTCATATAAATGCTATTATTTCAACTCGTTCACCAGAGCTTTCAACTCTTCGGCGTGTGCTTTTGTATCAATTTTTTCAATGGATGCCAAAATAGTACCATCTGAATCAATAACAAAGGCTGATCGTGACGGGGCTTCAAAAGTCTTTCCATACATTTTTTTCTCCACCACGCTGTCAGTGGCAGTCGCAAATTTGTATTCGGGATCGGAGGCCAATATAAAATCTATTCCCTGTTTATCGGCATAGCGTTTATGGCTTCCACAGGTATCTTTGCTGATTGCAACGATATTAAACCCGTTTTTTTGAAACCATTCGGATTCTTCTGCAAGGCTAAGTGTTTGCCGGTCGCAACTACTGGTGTTGTTTTTCATGTACACCGATACAATGGTGGGTTTATCCAAAAGGTCCGCAAAATTCACTTCCTTTTCTTCTCCGCCCTGCACAACTTTTAACGTAAAGTTGGGGTCCATCTTAGTTCCGGTCTCAATCATATTTCGTTGGGTTTTTGGATGTTAACCTTTGGTTCATGCTTTATTTCGAAATTGCAGGAATTTGCGATAAAACACATTTTATTTGCTTTGTGATGTAAGGAATCCAGTTTTTCGGCCATTCGTTCCTCTTTAACCGTGACTTCCGGTTTTAAGATCACCTCGCTGAAATATCCTCTTCCGCCTTTTTCTTCCATCATAATTCCTGCCGGCTCATCCCGATAACCCGTAATAATGATTCCTTCGACAGAACAAAGGTGCAAAAACCACAGCATATGGCAGGATGAAAGGGAGGCCAGAAAAAGCTCTTCGGGATTATATTTTTCCGGATCACCCCGAAAGGCCGGGTCTGAGGAGCAATCAATTACCGGCTTGTTTCCGGCCTGAATGGTATGGTTCCGTTCATAATCCCGATATCCTGAAGTCCCGGATCCTAAATTACCGGTCCATTCAATAGTAGCTTTATAGTGATGTTGGGTCATTTAAATTTCTGATTTTGAAATAAAACACTTTTAATTCTGATGCCAAGCTATCATATTTATGATATAAACCTATCCGCTATGAATCCAGACAAGAAAGTGATCGAATTGATGACCTCGATGGGCGCCGATATCTCTAAATCGAGACCGGTGTACTTCTATTTCTATTTCCCGGAGGAAGAGACGGCGTTGTTGTTTGCCCGGAGATTGAGAAGCATGCATTTTGAGACGGAAGTGAATCCTCCCGTAAAAAAAGACGGTGACTGGCTGTGCCTTGGTTCCAGAGATATGGTTCCGGATCTGGAAATACTGGATGGCCTCCGACGCTTGCTTACTCCTATGGCCGAAAGTCTGTTCGGTAATTATGATGGCTGGGAAACAGAGATGTTACTATGATCGATGAAAACCACATAGAATTACGAACTCTCTCTGAATACAACTATCAGGAATTGTTTGAACTCCTGCATAATATCGATCCATTTAAATATCCGGCAAGGATTGAATCCGTTCGGCATGAACTGGAGCTCCGTAAAGAAAGAAACGAAGTACCCGTTCGGCTTATCCCTGAAATAGATTGGGATCCTTTGAAATTCTGGAAGTGATCTAAGAGAAGGTATTTTCTCAACCCCGTTTACTTAGCTCAAACCAGCATATTTACTTAGCATGAACTTTGCCAAGGCTGCCACAACCAAAGAGTGACTCACTTCTCCGCTCCGAACCAGTTCCAGAAAATCATTCAGTGGTAACACGTGAACATTGATCCGTTCATTCCCATCCAGATCCTGTTCGGCGGTTTTTATACAATTTAAAGCAAGATAGGTGTGGGTATAATTAGTGAGCATAGCCGGGTTTGAACTCACTTTTCCCAAACTGATCCATTCCTCAGAACTGTAGCCGGTTTCTTCCATTAATTCGCGTTTTGAGGATTCAAAAGGAGTTTCACCGGGATCAGATACCCCGCCGGGTAACTCAAGTGTTGGTTCTTCGATCCCGTACCGATACTGTTCCACCAAAACAATATCCCGCTCGGGAGTAAGAGCCACTATATTGATCCAGTCAGGAGCCTCCAGAATAGAGAATTCCGCATAGTGATCTTCCGACTCGATCTTCATTCCCCGTTTCAACACCTTGAATATTTTAGTCGTATATTCCACGCTCTCATTCGTGGTAACCCACGGTTCAATAGAATAAGAAAAGGAGGTTCGGTTCATGACGGATACAATGATTTTAAGACATTCAGAATTCACTTCAGACGAAGCAATTGCTAAAGCTACGGAAAAAGCCTGCGATCTGATGGAGGAAATTTATTCGAATGGGATGTATCCTAAGATGATCGTACACCGTGCTTATTCCGATCACAATCCCACCATTAAAGGGGAAATGGCTCAACCCAGAGCTTTCCGATGGTACCTGCGACGCGAGATCAAGCGCCTGCTCGATAAGAATGCCGATATCGAGATCAAGGCTTCGCGGCCGGTGATCCCACTCAATGATCCTAAACTGATGGATCATACCGATGAGGAAGAATGGGACTTCACCAAGAAAAAGATGTTCCTGTTTTCGCCGGAACGGGTAGATATCTCTCTGGATCGTTTAAGTCATTATACCGGAACCGATCCGGCCGATTTTCAGCGGTATATCCTGTTCACCAATTATGATATGCATGTGGAGGTATTCAAAGAAAAATATCCCGATTGTGTGAAACCGGCCCGTGAAGGGGTACAGATGCCCGCATACCACTTAAAGCTCGAAAATAACTCCGGTATAACCCTCATAAACATCGGCGTTGGTCCCTCCAATGCAAAGACCATCACCGACCATGTGGCGGTTCTGCGTCCGGACGCTATGATAATGGTGGGGCATTGCGGTGGCCTGAGAAACCATCAGGAGATCGGGGATTTTGTATTGGCAAGCAGCTATTTCCGCGACGACAAAGTGCTGGACGAACTCTTCCCGATCGGCAATCCGGTGATACCGAATTATCTGCTCAATCTTTATCTCAAAGAAGCACTCTCAAGCCATGATCTGGAACATCGTATTGGTACGGTGTTCACTACAGCGAACAGAAACTGGGAATTTTCTGCCAAACAAACGGTTCAAAAGATCCACCAGAGCCGTAGCCTTGCGGTTGATATGGAATCTTCTACCGTTGCCACCAACGGCTTTCGCTATCGGATTCCACATGCGACACTGCTTTGTGTAAGTGATAAACCGCTCCATGGAAAACCAAAACTTTCGCAAGCGGCTCAAAGCTTTTATCAAAACTCGAAGGAGCTGCACCTTCAGATCGTGATCGATACCATCAAGCTGGTGAAAGCGAACTATCCGAACGGACTTCCAAACTCCAGCATCCGTGCCTTCAACGAACCATTGATGGAAAACAACGACTAAAACACGGACCCTTTCAAAGCGAATCTAGCAGGGTGAAGTTTATGTTCGGCGAAAAGTGTCATTCCTGCGAAAGGAGAATCTGATATTATTATGTCTGAATTTTCCGCTAGATAAAAATTATTTATTGTTATTCAATAAAATCTTGTTGCTTTTCAACATTTTGATAGCTTTCTTTGAAGTGAATTCGAATGAATCCTCTTGTTATGAAATTCAAAGAAGACTGGTCACTGGCCTATTTCCTGTACTATACTTTTCAGATTTCGGTGGGATTATTAGTTGGTACAGTACTAATTAGTTTAATTTTTAATACAATCCTTTTCTTTAAGGGGCAGCAATTGATCATGCTTGATGAAATACCGGTACTTATTCAGACCGAGTATTTCTCTGAAGTACGAGATATAAAAACAGAATCATTTCACGTGATGATTCCAGAAACAGTTAAGGCAAATATGCATTTGTCAGGAAATCCAAAAACTAATATTTGGTCTGTTTTGTACTACAGATTGATAAGTCTTATTCGTCACTTATCGGTGATTATAGCCCTGTTTTTTGGTATGAAACTATTTAAGAACATCGCTGAAGGTGAAAGCTTTAATCGGCAAAATCCTAAATATTTATTCATCATAGGTTGGACACTTTTCTTAACCTCTTGCCTATTTATTTTGTTATCCTATTTGCCAACACCACTAATTGGTAGTGTTCCGCTTGAGAATGGTATGAGAATAAAATCGATCTACTTTTCGGATAATAATTTCATGTTAGGCGGGATAATTAGCATTGTATTCGGATATGTGATCAAAGAAGCCAACCGCATCCACGAAGAACAAAAACTAACGGTTTGATCATGAATAATTTAAAAAACAGTAACGCTCTGCGATTCAGTTATTTCTTTGTGAATTTTGCCTGGTTTTCAGCTCTCGCCGGATTAATACTTATTCCTTTACTCACTGTTCTTAGTTTGACTATAGACTCTCAATTCATAGCTCAGGGAAAGATCACTTTTCCCATCAATACAGAAGTTATCCTGTTCAGTGCGCAAAACACCGAGCATTTTATGAACGTGGAATCGGCCATGGCTTCTGCCGACCTTAACTATGTGGCAGAACATTATACCGGGGCTTTTATCGGATTGTCGGTTTTGGTACTGTTGGCGATGGGAATCATATTCTACGCGGTGAATCTGCTCAGAAATATTCTTCGCCGGTTACGAATGGACCAGGTTTTTGTGTCGGAAAATATTATCGCTATAAAAAGGATCGCCATTTCCATTCTGTTACTCAGTCCGGCGGAATGGATCTATCATATGATCCTAAGCGGCCCTTTCAAAGACTACCTTCAGCAAAATCAGGTTTCGATTGAATTGGGATCCGCCGATTTCGGTTTTCTGGTAACCGGATTATTGATCTACACACTCAGCCTTATATTTGAACGGGGTTTCCAACATTACGAAGAACTTAAATTGACGGTATAGAAATGGCCATTATTGTTAATCTTGATGTGGTGCTGGCCAAACGGAAGATGAGCCTGACAGAACTTTCGGAAAGAGTGGGAGTAACGATGAGCAATCTTTCCATCCTTAAAACCGGAAAAGCCAAAGCCATTCGATTTTCCACGCTCGAAGCTATCTGTGAAGCACTCGATTGCCAGCCGGGAGATCTTTTAGAGTTTAGTGAAGACTAAGAAACGCTCAACATTCATCAAGGAACACTCCATATTCAGTATGGTGATCATTCTCAGATTCAAACCTTTTTTAAATGAATATTCCCTGTTGAGTGTTGAGTGTTGAATATTGAAAATAGTTTGTAAGGAGTAACCGCGGAAATCGTCTTACATGTAAAAAACATGTGTAAAACTATTCCGATATGAATACTGAAACGTTCTCCGCCGATGATTTCCTGAACAGATCCGTTAAAGACATGCGACCGGATGAGCAACCCCGTGAAAAGCTCATGAAATACGGCGCTGATTCTCTTTCTGATGCCGAACTCCTGGCTATTCTTCTCAGAACAGGAACCAAAAAATTGAATGTGATTGAAACGTCTCGTGCTCTGCTCGATCATTTCGGAGGATTGCATCAGCTTTTTCGCAAAGAGTGGAATGAATTGGGTGTGATTCCGGGCATCGCAAAAGTAAAAGCCATCACACTGGAAGCTGCTTTTGAGTTGGCCCGTCGCATTCAGGTTGCAGGATTGGGGGAAGAAATACAGATCACCTCTCCGGATAAAGCGGCTGCTTTTTTCGGACCTAAACTGCGTCATCTCACTAAAGAAAATTTCATTGTCGCTTTTCTGAATAATAAAAAAGTGCTCACGGGTTTCCAGAAAATTAGTCATGGAGGAAGCAATGCCACCATCGTTGAACCTGCTGAAGTATTACGTCAGGCGGTGCTCAATCAGGCCAATTCCATCATTCTGGTACATAATCATCCATCGGGAAGAGCAGAAGCATCCACGGCCGATATTCAGCTTACCAAACGAATTGCCGAATCCGGAAAGCTCCTAGGTATCCCCGTCGACGATCACATCATTATAGCAGGGTATGAGTTTGTTTCTCTTCGCAGTGAAAGGCTTTTTCAATAGTCAATATTCAACAAAGAACATTCAATATTCAAGTACAATGAAGAATAGAAACTTTGATTTACAGGATAGATTGATAAAATTTTCTCTGCTTATTATGAAGGTGGTTGATAACCTTCCAAAAACATATGCTGGTCAACATTTCGCCAAGCAGCTGGTCAGGAGCGGTACTTCACCTGCATTTCAATATGGAGAAGCGAAATCAGCAGAATCGAGAAAGGATTTTATACACAAAGTGAAAATAGGGAAGAAAGAATTAGGTGAAAGTTATATCTGCCTTCAAATAATTAAACAACATCCATTACTTGAATCAGAAATTTTGGATGGCGCTATAAATGAATGCGATGAACTATCTGCGATATTCCATAAAAGCATTGCTACCGCACGAAATAATCTAAATAAAAACAGTTGAGCTTTGAATGTTCTTTGTTGAATATTGAATGTTGATATTCACCTATTCCTAATTCGTAATTTCTTATCTTTAGTCGAATTTTGAAATTGCACTACGAATGAACGAATATCTCGAAAAGATCATCACCAGCTCGCTGGAACAATTTGAATTAGAAGAAACACCGGAAATCCACCTGGAAGCCCCCAAAGTGGAAAGTCACGGCGATGCCTCAACTAACATCGCAATGATGCTTGCCAAACCGCTTCGTAATAATCCGCGGGCCATCGCTCAGCAACTTGTGGATGGAATGGAATACGATGAGGCAAAAATTTCATCTGTGGAAATTGCCGGGCCGGGATTCATCAACTTCCGCTTTGCCGAAGATTATCTGTTTGATGAACTGGACTCCATCATCAAAGCCGGAGAAGAATACGGCAAAACCGATGCGCAGAAAGGGAAGAAAGTTCAGATCGAATTCGTAAGTGCCAATCCAACCGGCCCTCTCACTGTTGGACATGGACGAAATGCCGTACTGGGCGATACCGTTGCCCGACTCATGGAATGGACCGGCGCGGAAGTTGATCGCGAATATTACTTCAACAATGCAGGTCGACAAATGCGCGTACTGGGACAAAGCGTTCAGGCCCGATACCTCGAGATTCTTGGGAAAGACCATGAATTCCCCGAAGGCGGTTACGAAGGCGAATACATCCGGGATATCGCGCAGGAATTAGTGGACGAAAAAGGGGAAGAGCTGGCAGATGCCGATTGGACTCCCTTTAAGGAAAAAGCCGAGAAAGCCATTTTCGCTGACATTGACGGCACGCTGAAGCGCATGAAGATCCACATGGATAATCACTTCAACGAGCATAGTTTATACGAAAACGGTGATATTGATTCTGTGGTACAACGACTCCGAGATAAAGGTCTCGTGTACGAAGCGGATGGCGCCACCTGGTTTAAAACCACCGAGTTTGGCAAAGAAAAGGACACGGTTCTTATAAAAAGTACAGGCGAGCCAACCTACCGCCTGCCCGATATCGCCTATCATTCCAATAAATTAGATCGAGGTTACGATCTTTGTATCGATGTATTCGGTGCCGATCATATAGCCACCTATCCGGATGTGCTTTCCGGAATCTCAGCATTGGGTTACAACAAAGAAAAAGTGGATGTGATCATTTATCAGTTTGTAACTATTGTGAAAGACGGTCAGCCGTTTAAAATGAGTACACGAAAAGCGAATTTCGTTACGCTTGATGAATTGATGGACGAAGTAGGCGCTGATGTGACCCGTTTCTTCTTCCTGATGCGATCTCCTAATACGCACCTCGAATTTGATATCGCCCAGGCCAAGGAAGCCGGTGAGAAAAATCCGGTATTCTACCTGCAATATGCTCATGCTCGCATTCATAGTATACTGCGAAAAGCGGAAGAAGAGTATTCGTTCTCCGGAGATGTGAAACTGAATCTGCTAAAAGAAGACGCCGAGTCTTCACTCATCAAAACACTGTTCAAGTTTCCGGGAGCCATCCAAAGTGCTGCAGACGCCCGCGAGCCACACCGGCTCATTAACTTCCTGAATGATGTAGCCTCCGCTTTTACCACTTTCTATCACGATTGTCGCATAATCGGAGTAGATGAAGAGCTGGCTCAGGCCCGGATCGAGCTTGCTAAAGTCACTGCTCAGGTGTTGAATAACGGACTTAAAATATTGGGAATAACTGCTCCGGAAAGGATGTGATCAATGATCCATCCTTATTTCGCTGGGATTTAATCCTGTTTTAGATCGAACAAATTTGTTCAGGTGACTTTCATCGGTGAATCCGAATTCTGATGCGATCTGTTTCATGGAAAGCCGGCTGTATTTCAATCGTTTTTCGATCAGGTCGTATCGATAATCCTGTACAAAAGTACTTAACGATTTACCTGTTTTCTTTTTAAAGACGATCCCCATATGCCCCGCTGAATATTGGAAGTGTGTACCCATTGCATTCAACGTTAGTTTCTTAGGCTCATAGATATTTTGTTCGATGTAGCTCGTAAGGTCCTCTTTCCGAACGTCCTTTGCTTGTGACAGCTCCTCTGAATCAATGATCAATCCGGAATTTCTCCAAATCAATAAGATCAGGGACGTAAACAACTGGAAGATCACTTGTTGCCTTAATTTATGATCTCCTGAATACTCATTAACTATAGCCTGTAAAAGCTGAATAGCCAATGTTCGGTCACTTTGAATTTGAAGAAGACTGCCATTATTTCGGTCTGGCAGGGTAAGAAACCGATCCATCCATGTATTCCAGTTTTCCGGAAGGACAGTAAGTGGCTGCTTGCTCACATATGGTATTGTGAACCTGAGTCTTAAAAAATGGGTTGGCTCATATACTGTAAATGTATTCGAATCACCGGGTCTTGAAAAGAATAGATCTCCGGATTTAAAGGGAAGTTCAGCGCCTCGTGCCGTATGAATCCCTCGACCCTCACGGATTCCTATAATTTCGTAATAACCAGTCCTTTCATGTGATTTAGGCCAAACCGATACCCCGAATTCATCTGCAATAATGTCTTTATACTGCATTCTTATGCTTATCTTTTATACTTACAAGTAACGAAAGCAAAGATACAATAAATAGAAAAAGGAGGCTCAGTTATTCTAAATAGTTTAACTGGTTGACAGGTTTGTTTGATCAGGGTTCAAATACCGAAAAGTATATTCGTTCATGCTTAATCGGTGTTTACAGCATGTATACTAACATGTAATTATACAATGATGAGTTATAATAATACAACAGGTAAAAGTATCTGCTCTTGACGATTATCTAATTCGGAACCAGTTTGGTAAAACAGACAATTCCACGAACCAGTTGCTGCGATACTTTAAAACCGGCCTGCTCAAACAGTTTATTACTCTCTTTCACCGTCCAGAACTTAATGCCACCTAATCCAACCGATTCCTGAAGCAACCGCCCGTACCAGGCATCACTCTTGATCAGATGCATCATAAAAAAAGTGCCGTCCTGTTTAATTACCCTGCGTGCTTCATAAAGGACTTTCAATTCTTCTGAAAGTTCATTCAATGTTCCTCCCATCACAAGGCCATCAAAGGTTTTGCTGAAGAATGGAAGGTCCCGGCCATCTGCGCGAAGGAATACAAGATCTGTTTCATCTGCCTCAGCCTTTAGTCGGGCTTCTTCTAACATTTGGAAAGAAAAATCGAGAGCCACAATATTGGCTTCCTTCCGGGCGGCTTTCAATGCCCGGGCATATAGTGCAGTTGAGCAGCCAATATCCAGATATTTACCACCGGCTTTAGGAGCGGTCCACTCGATCAACAGTTCATGCTCCTTTTCAATAGGAAAATCCTCTCCGGATAACATGGATAGAGAGCGTTTTCTCCAAATATCTTCATAAAGGGAGGCGGTTAATTTCCAGTGATTTGAATAATTGGCAAGTGTGGTGAATTCGGGCTCTTCCCCCAGCAGATCAATAATATTATTCTTTACCGGGTATTCGTCCCCTTCTTCCGAACAAACAGAACCATTGAATGGCATGTTCAGATTGGCAATTTCGTCTGGGATGTGGATTCCGGCTCGTTCATTGACCGGTGATCTGAGTTCTAGTTTCATTGGCTTCTCTTTTGCGTTGGCACACGCGTACGCTTCAGGGTACTTAGTGTTTCGTTACTTCTGCAACACCAGCGATATCTGTGCACCTTTATCAACACTTAACATGCGGGCAGCATTTCCTTTGTTGATGCCAATTTCAAGCATTCCGGAGCTGCCAATAAAGGCGGCCGGCTCACCGGGCTCTACGTCACCGAACGTATTTACCATATGGTCAATAATGGTATTACCGATATAAACCCTCACTTTTCTTCTGCCGGCAGTTTCCTCCAGAAGACTTTCAGAAATATTGGTAATGAGATTTCCGAACCGATCGATATGAATGATCCATCCTTGTAAGCCATCTTTATCTCCGATAGGGACCGCCCAGTGGTAGGTTACAAGATCTGAGACCGGATCGCCCAGTTTTTCGGGTGCCACTCCCGTACTTAAATGTGCGGCAACCGGGGCAAAGATATCCCGTCCGTGAAAAGTACGGGACCTGATATCCCGCCAGTATTCAGGCTTATTCAGTTTAAAAGCTTTGTATGGGTACTGATCGTATAAAATGGAAAAGATCCCGTTATCAGGGCCTACAAAGTATTGCCCGTCCATTTCTACAACGATCGGGTTACGGTCTGTTCCCACTCCGGGGTCAACCACTACTAAGTGAACGGTGCCTTTAGGGTAAAGAAAGGCAGAATTCCGGATCACCCATGCTCCGGCCATGATATCCTGAGGCGGAATCTCATGAGATACATCCACGAAGCGGGCGTCGGGAGCAATACCCAACATCACCGCTTTCATGGCGCTTACATAGTGGTCCTGTTGGCCGAAATCAGTAGTAAGGGTGATTATTTGGCTCATTAAGCATAGCTGTTGAGCATCACCGGCATCACGAGCATCAGAATATCTTCGGTTTCATCTTCAGAAGATGGTTTTACAATACCGGCCCGGTTCGGTGAAGAGAATTCAAAACTAACTTCCTCATCGTCGATGTTACTTAGAACATCACCCAGGTATTTCGCATTGAAACCGATCTCCATAGCATCGCTGGAGTAATCGCATTCGATGGTTTCTTTGGCTTCGCTACTCATATCCAGATCCTCGGCGCGGATAGTAAGTTTATCCGTTTCAAGTTGAAGTCGGATCTGTCGTGTGGTTGTGCTGGAGAAAATAGACACCCGCTTAACAGTAGCCAGCATTTGATCTTTGCTGATCGTGAGGAATTTGTCGTTATCGCGCGGAATCACTGATTCATAGTTCGGATACTGCTCATTGATCAGGCGGGTAATAAGAATGGTATTCCCGCTTTTAAAACGGCTGTGATCCTGAGTTACAGTAACATCACAGTCATCGCCTGAGATTGTTTTTTGGATCAGGCTCAGTGCTTTATCCGGAATAATAAAGCTTACTTCCTTATCCGCTTTGATCGACCGGTTTGTGTAACGCACTAAACGGTGACCATCTGTTGCAACAAACTTACTCTCTTCGGTTCCGATCTGAAAGAAAACCCCCATCATTGCCGGGCGAAGATCATCGCTGGATACGGCAAACAGGGTCTTATTGATCGCTTTGTGAACCAATTCGGAGGTGGATGAGATATGGGTTCCTTCATCCAGATTGGGTACTTCCGGAAATTCTTCGGCTTCGTCTCCAACCAATTTGTAGGTACCTTTATCGGTTCTGAAATTGATGTTTTTACGATCATCTACATCAAAGAAAACCGTGATATTAGGCAACTGTCGCAGTGTTTCCAATAACCTGCGTGCCGGAATGGCTACGGCGCCTTCTTCTTCAATATCAGCTTCAATATATTCGATGATGGAGATCTCAAGATCGGTAGCAGTCAATTTCAGTTTCCCATCTTCGCTTTGGAAAAGAATGGTTTCAAGAATTGGTAACGTAGCTTTAGATGGTACCGCACCGATCACTGCGGAAAGACCTTTGTTCAGCTCACTACTGGATACAGAAAATTTCATGAATTCTTATTTTGGAATGTTTTAAGGACAATTTTTTACCCAATCTTGCCCTTTCAAAATGATGTGCTTATACTAAGAAATACTTGCTCTCTCTGCAACCAGCTAGAGCCCAAAAAAACCACTCAATTAAGCCTGTTTACACACGTTAAAGCGCTACTATTTTTCTCATAAATTAATCTCCCTTTCGGATGAAATCGTTATCCAGAGCGCTTTTGATTCTCCTTCTTTTTAGTGGACTTTCGCAGGCACAATCTACCCTTGCCAAGTATGGGAACGACTTCCTGAGCGTAGGCGCGGGAGCCCGTGCCTTAGGAATGGGCAGCGCGTATTCTGCGGTTGATGGAGATGTAACCTCTGCATACTGGAATGTGGCCGGATTAGCTGCTGTCGATACTCCTGAAGGCATATATATGCATTCTGAAAGATTTGGCGGAGTTGTCGGATACGATTACGGGGCAGTTGCTTTACCTCTCAAACAAACGGATGGTGTTCTGTCACTTAGTTTTTTCCGGCAAGGAGTGGATAATATTGCCAATACCCTGAATGCCTGGGATAGTGAGCGTGGTACTGCCGGTGGCCCGAAAGCCGATGTTGAGAATTACATCACAAAATTCAGCGCCGCTGATCTGGCAATATTTCTTTCGTTCGCTAAAAATTATTCGGAAGATCTTTCGATGGGAGCGAGCGCCAAGATCATAAATCATCGGCTGGGACCCTTTGCCAATGCCTGGGGATACAGCCTCGACATTGGTGCCAGATACGAGACCGATCTTATTGATCTTTCAGCTTCAATTCTGGATGTAACCACCATGCAGAAAATGTGGAAGGTGAATGAAGAAGAGTTTGAAGGATTTCAGGAGACGTTCGGTGATTCAATTCCTTCCGGCCGGAATGAGTTTGTGCTGCCTTCTCTTCGTATTGGAGCTGCTAAAGCCTTTTCCATCGATGATTTCGAAATTCTTGCAGCGGCAGATCTGTATATGTTATTTGAGAATCGACGTGCATATTATGTGAATATTGGCGCGATGAGTATGGAGCCGCATATAGGAGCGGAGGTTACCTATAAAAATCGAATCTCATTTCGTACCGGACTTACTGACTTTATGAATGATCCTGAAGCTGGTTTCATGGTTTCTCCGACTCTGGGTATGGGGCTAAGGGTCTCCTCTTTCTATCTGGATTATGGCTTTGCGAGCTTTACAGGGTCAACCAGTAATTTGGGATACACGCATCGGATATCTTTACGATTCGATCTGTTAAAGCAATCAAAGTAGAAAGTGCAGCTTAGATCGTTAGCTTTCTTAAAGTTGAGGGTACCGATCAATCCATCATAGCCTCAGGAATACATATTTCCTACCTTTCAGTAAAAAATTACGCGTGCGCATTATAATTCTCGGTCCAACAGCATCCGGAAAAACGGAGCTTTCATTATTACTTGCTGACGCTTTAGATACGTCAATAATCTCAGCCGATTCCCGACAATGCTACAAATATATGGATATTGGAACGGCTAAACCGAGTGCGGATGAACTGGCTCGTGCAACTCATTTCAATATTTCTAATCTAGAACCATTCGAAGACGACAGCGCTGTAAAATTTCATGAGCGGGCAGCGGGATGGGAAAAGCAGATCCTTAAAGATTCTGACCATGTGATCTATGTGGGGGGGAGCACACTTCATCTTACCGGACTTATTCAACCCTTTGATAATATTCCGGATTCCAATCAGGATAATATCGATGAGTTGAACGCACGTATCCAAAAAGAGGGAATTGAGTCTCTCTATGAACAATTAAAAGAGGTTGATCCCGAATACATCCCCAAACTGGATGGGATGAATAAACATCGTATCATTCGGGCATTGGATGTTTGGATGCAAACCGGCAAACCGTTCAGTTCTTTTCACAATGAACTGGGGCCGGCCCCTGATGAACACACCTTGGTTTTTGGCCTGAAGTGGAATCGTCAGACTTTGTACGACCGGATTAATCGTCGGGTCGAACAAATGCTGGAGCAAGGTTTATTGAAAGAGGTACAAACCCTTCTCAATTCCGGATATTCCAAAGATCTTCAGTCCTTACAAACGGTTGGGTATCGGGAAGTGATCCTGTTTTTTGAAGGGGATTATACGCTCGAACAGATGAAAGAAAAGATAAAAACGAATACACGTAGATATGCCAAACGCCAATTAACCTGGTTCAGGCGCTGGGATTTTATAGATTGGCTGGATGCTGAGCATGCCGGACCTGAAAGGATGAGGGATCATATACTCTCAAAATTATAACTGCATTACTTTTGCAGGTCAGCAATTTAAAACATTCAAAAAATACCTTAAACGCTTTAGCAGCATTGAGCAATAAGCCTTAACTTCAAGTTTCACTTATAATCGAATTCCGGCCATGTATAAAGCAAAAGTTAATGTAACTTTACGTCCTTCCATTCTCGATCCAAAAGGTAAAGCTGCACATCATGCCTTACAGAATCTTGGACTTGATCAGGTTGAACAAGTTCGAATTGGTAAATTTATAGAGCTCGATGTTAACGCTGATTCTGAAGCTGCAGCAAAAGAGGTTGTTGAAGCAGCCTGTGCAAAATTGCTTGCAAATGAAGTAATGGAAGACTTCGAGATCACCATCGACTAAATCACTGAAAGAAATTCTCTTATGATGAAGCAGCTTCAGAACCAATACGACGACTGGATGTTATCCATTCCCGGTGGAGCTACCGAATCAGAAACAGAGGAAGAAGTAGAAGAGGTTTTGCAAGCTCCCTGGAAGCTGATCCTCTACGACGACGATATTCATACTTTCGATGAAGTTATTGAACAGCTTATGAAAGCCACCGGTTGCGGACTTTCTAAAGCGGAAGAACTTACCTGGAAAGTGCATAACGAAGGAAAAGCTATTGTGCATGAAGGCGAATTTGAAGAATGCCTGCGCATTGATAGTGTATTAAAAGAAATTCAACTCATCACCGAAATAAAAGGATAACCCGTGGCTAATTTTGGAGTAATCGTATTTCCCGGTTCAAATTGTGATCACGACGCATATCATGCGCTTAAACATGTAATGAATGCCGATGTTAAATTTCTCTGGCACAAGGACACGGATCTATCAGATATCGATTTTCTGATCGTGCCGGGTGGGTTTTCATATGGTGATTATTTGCGTTCCGGTGCAATTGCCCGGTTCTCCCCCATTATGCAGGAAGTGGTAAAATTTGCAGAGAAGGGAGGTCCTGTGATGGGTATTTGTAATGGTTTTCAGATCTTGCTCGAAGCAGGGCTAATTCCCGGAGCCATGATGCATAACAATAAGCTTCGTTTTGTATGCAAATCTGTAAATATCCGGGTTGAAAACACCGAGTCTATGTTCACCTCTCATCTTAAAAAGGGACAGGTTCTGAATATCCCGGTATCTCACGGTGAGGGAAATTATTTTATTGATGATGATGGTCTTAAGGCTCTGAATGATAACAACCAGGTGCTGTTCCGCTACACTGATGCCGAAGGCAATTTAACAGATGAAGCTAATTTTAATGGGTCCAGAGATAGTATTGCCGGCATTACAAATGTGGGTGGTAATGTACTCGGTATGATGCCGCATCCCGAGCGGGCCATGGAAAAAATATTAGGCTCGGAAGACGGAAAACCAATATTTGATTCTATTCTGAACTCCTTGTCCATAGCGTAAGATTTAGTACCTTATCTGCCATGAGCAGAGAAAGTGAAATCCCCTTAAAACTACATAGTAAAGGTCTGGTTAAGCGTTACCGAAAACGTACGGTAGTGGATGATGTGTCCATCAATGTTACGCAAGGTGAGATCGTTGGACTACTGGGACCCAACGGCGCAGGTAAAACCACCACTTTTTATATGATGGTTGGCCTTATCTCACCCAATGAAGGCGATATTTTTCTCAATGAAGAGAATATCACGAATACACCAATGTATCAGCGGGCAAGAAAAGGAGTAGGGTATCTTTCTCAGGAGGCCAGCGTATTCAGAAACCTTACGGTGCGCCAAAATCTGGAGTCTGTGCTTCAGTTTCTTCACTATTCCAAAAAAGAGATCAAAGAACGGTGTGATCAGCTAATAGAGGAATTCTCTCTGCAAAGAGTGGTGAATAGTAAAGGTTATAGCCTTTCAGGAGGAGAACGCCGGAGAACTGAAATTGCCCGCGCACTGGTAACCAATCCAAAATTTATTCTGCTGGACGAACCATTTGCCGGAGTAGACCCCATTGCCGTGGAAGATATTCAGGAAATCGTTTCGAAATTAAGACATCAGAATATTGGAATTCTTATCACTGATCATAATGTTCACGAGACATTAGCCATCACTGACCGGGCCTATCTTATGTTCGAAGGAAATATATTAATGGAAGGATCAGCTGATGTGCTGGCAAACGACGAAAAAGCTAAAAAACTATATCTGGGTCAAACGTTTAAGTTAGATCGCTATACACGTTAATCACTAAGTATTATGAAAGAAATCACTGTTAAGGAGCTCAAGAAAAAACTTGATGCTAATGAAGATGTGCAACTGATAGATGTTAGGGAAGACTTTGAATATCAGGTCTCAAATCTGGGTGGAAAGTATATCCCATTGGGAAGTCTACCTACTAAAATTGAAGAATTAAGCGGTTTAAAGGAAAAGGAGATCATCATGATCTGCCGATCTGGTGCACGTAGTGCCAATGCCACCTATTTCTTAACCCAGAATGGGTTTACAAACGTAGCTAACCTTAGCGGGGGCATGATGGCCTGGGCCGATGAGATCGACCCTGAATTACCGGTGGCCTGAACCGAATTAAACGAGTGCCGCGATCTGGTTTAACAGTTCCTGATTACTCTCCGTGTTCTTTAGCACTTTGAGTAAGCCAAGCATCGATTCTTTGGGCGACTTCTTCAGTAAATAGCGACGAACCATATTTCGCTCTTCCAGGGAATCTGTTATGAATTTATTCTCATTACGGGTTCCTGAAGCGGTGATATTTATGGCCGGGTAGATCCTGTCGTTCGCCAGTTCACGATCCAGCACAAGTTCCATGTTACCGGTTCCTTTAAATTCCTCAAATATGAGATCATCCATTCGGGAATTGGTTTCAACAAGGCAGGTTGCGATGATGGTTAACGAGCCTCCACCTTCGATCTTACGGGCAGAACCAAAGATCTTTTTTGGAATTTCCAATGCACGGATATCCAAACCACCGGAAAGAGTTCGGCCACTATTGGATTGTATGGCGTTGTATGCACGGCCTAATCGGGTTAATGAATCAATTAACAGAACGGCATCCTCACCCATTTCCGCTTTACGCTTAGCGTATCCCAGTGTCATTTCGGTGATTCGTACGTGGCTCTGAGTTTTTTTATCGTTTGAGGAAGCAAAAACTTCAGCATCTGTAGAGCGCATGAAGTCAGTTACTTCTTCAGGTCGCTCATCCACTAACAGCACGCTCAGATGAATGTCAGGATGGTTTTGCGAAATTGAATTAGCGATCTGCTTTAAGAGAACCGTTTTACCGGTTCGCGGTGGCGCTACGATAAGAGCCCGCTGACCTTTACCGATCGGCGCAACCAAATCGATTACTCTCATTTCGATATCTTCAGGATTATCACCCATTCGCATCCAGTCAACCGGCATGATAGGTGTTTGTCGCTCAAATTTAGCGCATCGTGTCCAGGCTTCAACCGGTTGGCGGTTAACATAATCTACAGAGAATACATGCTTATTACCCTGATTGTCCTCTTCGAATTCCCCTTCCAGAATAAGGCCTTGTCTCAGGTCCAGATGTTTGATCTCTTCGGGTTTCAGGAATGGATCTTTGGGGTTATAACTGAATTCATAGTCCAGTTTTCTGATGAATCCCCACCCCTTCTCATTTATTTCTAAAATACCGGCATATCGTCCGGCTACTCCCTGATTATTCTTCCAGTAGAATTTTGGTATAAAAACATTACCGCCTTTGTTCTTGTTGCGGTTTTTATTTCTGTTTTTATTGTTCTTATTACGGTTCTTATAGTTCTTTTTATTGTTCCGTGCCATTCAATTATACTATAGATTCTATCGTCTCCTATTCGGAAGTACCAAACAAATAAATAATGTAGAGGGTAAAAAAGGAGAGCGGAAAAATGAGGTGCTGGTTTTATTTTAACCAGCACCTTATCTGTGTTGAAGATGAGAAAAGATACAAATGTTTTGCCTTATAGCAAATTAACGAACAGTAGTAGTCTCGTTAATCCAGCTGTAACAACTTACCAGATCTCCATCCACTTTTACTTTTTGGCCATCTTCGAAGCCAAGAGTAAAGAATTTGTCTTCAGTACTTGGGGTAACCGCTTCGTATGTAGGAAGCTGATTAGATACTGTACTGCTTACAGATGGATCAACTCGTTTTGCTTTCTGTAAGTAATCTACTACTAGCCAGTATACCACTTTATCTTTCGCTTCCAGCTTACGGTTTTCGGTACATTTACTTACGGCCTGACCATAAAGTGTAGCCATTTTGATGTAAGCCAACCCATAATTGGAATCGATACTGATGGCAGCAGTTACATATTTCTTTGCGGTAGAAAGCTGCTCCATGCTCATGTACACATCAGCGAGATCAAGGTTCAGTTCTTTTTTGTCCAGATCAGATTCAGCTTTCTCAAGTGCTTCTTTATAATATTTAGCAGCTTCAGAATAGTTAGCGTCACCCTTCATGATATCACCTAATGACACAGCGCTTTCGAAAGTTGGTGCTAATTCATGGATCTTAAGCGTGGTTTCTCTTAATTCTGCAACCATACCAAGGTCATCCTGAGCTTCAGCTACACAACGCAGATCTTCAATAGATTCTGGGTTCTCTTCCAGTTTACCACCGCAGAATTCTAAACGCTCTTCCGGTGATTTAAAAAGTTTACCTAAGGTTTCATCAAAATAGGTAAGCAGATCAGGGGTTGCATATGGGGATGCTGTATCGATCATAGCAACGACTTCATCTTTTCTGTCCTGACGAACCATGTTGTCTACGGTGATCTGTACATAGTAGCCGTCACCTAATTCGGTAGTACGCTGAGGGTCCATTTCGAACATGGCCTCAAAATCAGCATAGGCTTTCTGTAAACCGTCTTCGATGTACTGGTAATTTTCCAGGAGATAGCGACCTCTGCGTTGACGAAGTTCATATTTATCCACTTCTTCATCTGTAAAGATGTCGAAACTTTCCTGATATAATGCCAGAGCGGTATCCAGATATGCTTCGCGTTCACTTGGATCATCCTTTGAAAGTCCGATCTCGGTGTAGATCTTGATCAGTTTTGGGTACTGACGGGACAGATCAAATTTTTTGTATCCCTCAATCTCTTTTGGTTTTGCACATACCATCCAACGACCATATCTCAGAGCAAATGGATAGTCTTTGTTCGTATAGTTTCCCTGAAAAATGGAATAAGCAGCCAATGCCTGCATTCCGTCAGGAGGAGTTGTATTAGAGCATTCAACCTGTGCCTGCACAAAAGATGTACTCGCAAATAAAATCCCTAAAATTGTAGCTAATACTTTCATTGCTTTCTTGTTTGTTTGTTAATACATGTAAATAAACTGTTCGACTCGCAGATTTATTACTTTAAAATTATCTAAGCTTTGGCCGGATGAACATAACCTCGGCTAAATTCACTGAAACCCCCAGCGACCAAATGCGCTCTTCAATAAGATTACTGTTTGTTGTACCTCTGAACCCGTAGCGTAAACTCAGATCAATTGAGGAAAGGCCTCTTGAGAGTATCCCCAGTCCGGTGTTGATCCAGAGTGTACTTATGTTTTCGTTCTGTACAACCAGATGACCGGTGTCGTAAGATAATCCAGCTGAGTATTTAAAACTCGAAAAAAATGTATCTAATCCTCTTTTATATGGATGATACTGTCCTCCAAATCCAAACCTGGTACGATCAGTAAGCTGATATCCTGAATCATCAACCAAAGCGTTAGAATAATTGCCCCACTGCTGAACCTGCATTTCTGCATTAAAATTTACATAGCGGGATGGTGCGTATCCAAGTCCGGCACCAAATTCCATGGGCATTTGCACATCACCACTTTCTGCATAGAGCTGTTCAGACAGGTCGATGGTTTCATTCGTACTGTTATAGGTCTTATCAGTTGTGAGTGTTGCATTCGTACCAATTTGATAGGGTAATGAATACGTAGCGCCAAAACTGATCTGATCGCCTCTTCGTAAAAAGCTTCTGAACTTTGCAGCAAGACCGAAACGTTGAGCAAAAGCGGCGCCACTATATTTGGTAACCTGAGAGTGGGAAGAAAACAGCCCGGATGTAAATGAAAAATTCTCGGTACTGGACAGTGATAAAAATGCCACTGACGGAGCATAACCAATAGAAATGTTATTAGTTAACCGGAAGCCAAGACCAGCCTCAAATTTGTTAACTCCACCATAACTGGTTAATTCGTTGGCATAAATGATCTCTTCCCCTTCAGCCTCAAATGTTCCTGTGTTTACAATATCAAATGATGATCGCGTAACCGGAAATAAGGCAAGGGACAATCCCAGTTTCCCATTCTTGATCGGAAACAGTACATGAAGTTTTGTTGCTTCGAAATTTGTGCTTCCACCATTTTGTGAGGTAGTCTGGGTTTTATACGTAGACAGATCAGCTCCACTAATTGCCTGGGTATATTGAACAAACCCCCACAAGCCGGGGTTCTGAAGACCAAACATTTCCTGGTTTACATTCGATAACCCAAATCCGCCATAGCCTTTAAAGGCTGAAGATTCGATGTCGACTGGCTGACCAACTCCAAAAAATGAATAAATAGACCCGCTTTTTGCTTCACTAAGCTGAGCTTTTGCCGATGATTGGAAGTTGATAACGGAGATAAATAAAACGGCCGGGATAAGTACTTTCTTAAGTTTCATTGCATTGACCTCTTATTCAATTCCGTAAATTACTAACCTTGGTGCCTTATCCGGATCGGTAGTAGACGTAGAATAAATACTGGTAAATCCTAAAACTCCGGATGGTGTATTGCCATAAACAAAGATATTATTCAATGGTTCATCGGCATATAAGCTGGCATTTACAATACCTGTGACATTGAATCTGAATTTGCCACTTAAGAAATAACCAACGATCTGATTATCAGAGAATCCAAATTCATAAGCTTTATCCTCGATCTCACCCTGAGTTAAGCCTAGTGAACTTACCCGGGAGCGTACTTCATTATCTCCAAGGCTGTTTTGCATAGCCAGAGTATCTTCAGAAAAAACCAATTCCGCACGGACGATGTTTTTGAGGTTCGAAGATCGAACCGCATCCGTGATATCCAGCTGAAGCACATTTTCGTACGTGCTTTGCAACGTGATCTCAGATCCATTTACCGGGATGTTCGTGCGGCTCACATCATGCCCCCAATCCAGCATGGTATATACTGTAGTATCTTCCCCGGCAATTTCAATACTGCTTGATCCCATTGTTGTATACAAAATTTTTGTATTTGAAGGATCAGGTACAATCGCCAGACCAAAATCATTGGCACGATAATCAGCATCTCTGGCTGAATCGTCTTCCATTTCAAAATACTGCTGATATGTAGTTCGCCACGAACCACCCAAATCTGCTCGCACAAAACCATTGGTATCCACATCTGCATCCGAGAAGCTCCCGATCAGTTCAGCATCGGTGGAGATATCGTCACTTAATTTATAGGTTGTTCCTCTCCAGCTACTGGTTACCCGATAGATATTATAGGTACCTTCACTGAGGGTATCACCATATACATAAGCGGTATTCACTTTCAATTTCAGACGAAGTACATCATCTGCAAAAAGTGTGTCTGTTGAAAGGCGGTCAACATCCGGTTTAAAAAAGGTGATCGTTTCAATATCACCAAACATTGGGTCGCTAAACTTACCTACCGGTGAACTGGACAATTTACCCATATAAGGATCGACCGAGGTTAACGGCATGCCTGACAGCAGAATGGTATCCACCTTTACTTCAGACTCGTCCACGAAAGTAGCGCCTACCGAACCGGGGTCTTCACAAGAGACCACAAAACCCAACAGGATTGCAGAAAAAGCAAGCTGCCAGAAACGGGCAGCTTTAGTTGTGCTATACATTAAATAATATCTTGAAGTTCTAACTCTTATTCGGTGATTACCTTGTAATAGTCAGCAAATTTATTGGAAACATCTTCGGGCGATCCCTGAATCTGTTTTGGTGTGATGCCTAATTCCTTAAACACCTCATCAAATTCATCTTTCAGGTAATTTCCGGTTACCACATGGTCACTGTGCATCAACCCGAGTTTCAATAAATCAACTTTACCATGATCGGTTAACTTATTGATGTCAACGTCGTCAGGTAATCCTAGTAATTCGAGGATCTTTGCGGTATCCGCAGTTCCCTCATTTTCAGGATGGTGCAGATTATACACGATCTGTGTGTTTTTGAAAATCGGCACGTCCTTGTATTTGGTTTTAACCAGGAGAGGAATCAATCCTGCCGGCCAGTCGTGGCAGTGAATGATATCGGGCTCCCAGCCGAGCTTCATAACTGTTTCGAGTACCCCTTTATTGTAGAACGCAAGTCGTTCCGCATTGTCCGGATAGAAATCATCCGTCTTGGGGTCTTTAAACATACCTTTTCGTTTAAAATAGGTATCGTTATCGAGGAAATAGACCTGTAGCTTAGCATTAGGAATACTAGCTACTTTAATTTTCATGCTCTCTTTAGTGTCACCAACTTCCACCTCAATACCAGACAAGCGGATTACCTCGTGCAATCGGTTTCTGCGGTCATTTATGGTTCCGTATTTTGGTAGTAAAATTCGAATTTCAAAACCTTTATCCTGTAAAGATGCAGGCAAAAACCGCAAAAGGTCGGCTGTGTAGGTCATTCTTGCAAAGGGCGAGATTTCAGCCGCTGCGTATAATATTTTCATAGAATAGATTTGATGTAATTACTCTTCGTTTGAGATTGAGTTCTCTTTAATAACCCGGTCAACTTCATGTTCTCCATCTAAGGAGTAGAAATCCAGCAAAGTATCACCACGCAGGCCAAGACGAAGTGTTTCCAGAGGTATAGCTTCATCGGGCTGAATGTTGCCAAGATTTACATTGCTTCCATATTTACGGATGAACCAAACCTGTTGTGCTTTTTTGGGAGCCTCAAAGATCAGCTTATCCTGAGATATTTGATCGGTAATTTCTTCGATCAATCCTGACCTTACTTCTCCGTTTGGCCGGAATACACCAACTGTACCGCTTTCTCTTGCCTCGCAAATAACTTTACTGGAACCGGCTTCTAATTCTTCCTGTATAACTTTCACCCACTTATAAGGAGGAATAATTTCGTTTGGATTCTTACTTCCTACCTCAGAATACACGGTAAAGTCGGCGCTAAGATCTTTAATGATCTTTTGCTTTTTCTCATCAGAGATCCAAATGGTTCCGTTGGAGACTTCAACGTGCTCAATATTGTACCGATTCAATAATTTAATGTAAGAATCGAGTTGATTTCTGAGAAGATATGCTTCAAAAAGCGTGCCTCCGAAATAAACAGGAATTCCTGCATTTTTATATACATCGAGTTTAGCTTCAAGATTTGGAGTAACATATGAAGTTCCCCATCCAAGCTTTACAACATCAACGTAATCAGCGCTTACTTCACAAAAATCTTCGGTTTGTCTAACACTGTAGCCTTTATCAAGAACGAGTGTGATACCTTTGTCTCTTGGCTTCTGTGACCGTTCCGGCAGGTTATTTAAAGAAAATGGCATAGTTGTTTCTTTCTGAATCGAAGCACCCAATATACTAAAAAGAGTGCGGTAATTAAAGGTTTGGTTTATCTCCGGGCTTTCTGTTCCCCATATCAATGAGTTCCCGTATTGCGTTTCGATCCACGGAATTCAGCATATCATGGGTATATCTCCATAACCAGTTACCGGATGAGGTCCCCGGAAAGTTCATTCGGTGTTCTCCTCCCAGATTCATAAAGTCCTGCAGCGGGAAGATGGCCTGGTCGGCTACAGATAGCATTCCCAGCCGGATAAAGTCCCAGTTGATAGAGTTTCCATCCGTTTTACAATAAACCCGTGCAAAGTGTTTTTCCTTTTCCGGAGCACTGTTATACCATCCGATAGAAGTATCATTATCGTGGGTTCCGGTGTAGGTAACACTGTTTTGCGGATAATTGTGTGGTAAAAAGCTATTGGTTGAGTCGGCATCCCAGGCAAATTGAATGATCTTCATTCCGGGAAAAGCGTATTTATCTCTTAATTTCTCAACTCCCTCCGTTACAAATCCCAGGTCTTCGGCGATAATTGGGAGTTCCCCACATTTATCAAGGATGGTATCAAAGAGTTTTTCTCCCGGTCCGTCTACCCAGCGCCCGTTTATAGCCGTAGTCTCTTTAGCGTCCACTTCCCAGTAGGCATCAAACCCGCGGAAATGGTCAACCCGGATGGCGTCGCAGGTGAGAAACATATGCTTGAAACGATCTACCCACCATGAAAAACCATCTTTTTCAAGCTCCTTCCAGTTATATTGAGGGTTTCCCCAAAGTTGCCCGGTCTCACTAAAATAATCGGGGGGCACGCCGGCTACAAGTTTGCGGTTTCCAAGCTCGTCCACTTCAAAGTATTTGGGATTGGCCCAAACATCCGAACTGTTGTGATCCACAAAAATCGGAATATCCCCGATCACCCGAATCCCTTTCTCGTTCGCATAATCTTTGAGTGCCATCCACTGGTTCAGGAATTCAAATTGTTTCCAATACTGCAGCTTTATCTGATCGCTGAACTTCTTCTTGAATTTCGTTATGGCTTTGGGTTGACGGGTGGCTATGTCCTTATCCCAGGTGTTCCAGGGTTGTTTTTCGAAATGCAGCGAGCAGGCCATAAAAAGCACATAGTCATCGAGCCAATGTTTATGTTCTTTTTTGAATTTTTTGAATTTCTTTTCGTCCTCACCACTTAAGGTGTCATAAAAACGAGCCGAAGCCAGTTCGTACAATTTATCTTTCTTTTCGAAAGCTTCTTCGTACAGCACTTCGGTGCCATTGGGTAATTCTGCGGCTTTTGCTTCATCAGGAGTGATCAGATTTTTTTCCAGTAGAATATCCGGACTGATGAGGTACGCATTCCCGGCAAAGGCAGAATAACTCGCATACGGGGAGTTTCCATAGCCGGTGGGGGTGAGGGGTAATACCTGCCAGATAGTTTGATCTGTATCTGCCAGAAAATTTATAAAAGTACGTGCTTCGTATCCAAAATCGCCGATCCCGTATTTTCCGGGAAATGATGTGGGGTGCACCAGTGTGCCGCCCGAGCGAGGAAATCTCATAAATTATTTCTTAGGTTTTAGTATGACTCCGGCTAAGGGCGGAATAGTAATTTTGAGGTTAGCAGGCTGATTTTGCCACTCTCCCCAGTTGGCATAGAGAGTTGCATCACCCACATTACTACCTCCGTAAAACTCTGAGTCGCTATTCATTAATATTTCGTATTCACCGGCTACCGGTGCTCCGATGGTGTATTCATGATGTACAGTTGGCGTGAAATTTAAGACAACTATCAGAAAATCTTCAGGATCTTTTGCTCTTCGTACAAAAGAAATGATACTATTGTCTGCATCATTAAAATCCAGCCATTCAAATCCTCTCCAGTCAAAGTCTACCTCATAGAGTGCCGGTTCTGCTTTAAGTAAAGCATTCAGATCTTTTACCAGACTTTGAACTCCCCGGTGATTTTCCCATTCCAGCAGGTGCCAGTCTAACGATCTAGCCTCACTCCATTCCTGCCACTGAGCGATCTCACCTCCCATGAACAACAGTTTTTTACCCGGATGGGCATACATGTACGTGTAGAGTAATCGCAGATTCGCAAATTTTTGCCAGTCATCGCCCGGCATTTTTGCTACCATCGATTGTTTCATGTGTACCACTTCATCATGAGAAAAAGGAAGGGTGAAATTCTCGGTAAATGCATAGATAAGAGAGAAGGTCAATTCCCCCTGATGGTACTTTCTGTATAGGGGATCTTTTTCGATGTAAGCGAGGGTGTCGTTCATCCAACCCATGTTCCATTTATAATCGAAACCAAGACCACCGGTTTCGGTTGGGCGCGAAACTCCTCCCCAGGAAGTAGACTCTTCTGCAAAGGTGATGGTGCCCGGGAAATGATGATGAAGTGAGTCGTTGAAATTACGCAGGAACTCAATCGCTTCGATATTTTCGCGGCCTCCGTACTTGTTTGGCACCCATTCCCCTTCCTCTCTGGAATAATCAAGATAAAGCATCGATGCCACGGCATCTACTCTTAAGCCGTCAATATGATATTTATCCACCCAAAAAAGAGCATTTGAAATAAGGAAATTCAGCACCTCATTACGGCCGAAATTAAATATGCAGGTTCCCCAGTCCTTATGTTCGCCCTGCCGCGAATCTTCATGTTCAAATAATCCCGTGCCATCGAATCGTCTTAAACCGTGTTCATCCTTGGCAAAGTGAGCGGGAACCCAATCCACAATAACGCCTATTCCAGATTTGTGGCATTCATTAACGAAATGCATAAGATCGTGAGGACTGCCAAAACGGCTTGTTGGTGCATAATAACCAGTCACCTGATATCCCCATGACGGATCGTACGGATGTTCTGCAATTGGGAGCAGTTCAATATGGGTATACCCCATCTCTTTTACATAAGGAATAAGATCGTCGGCCAGCTCGCGGTAACTTAAATAGCCCGGATCTTCCCCAACCTTTCTTTTCCATGAGCCGGCATGAACCTCATAAATCGACATCGGTGTTTCACGGGATTGCAACTCCTCACGGCTTTCCACCCACTCGGTATCTTCCCACTCAAAACCGGAAATATCGTAAACCTTAGAAGCCGTTCCGGGGCGCAATTCTGCTGAAAATGCGTACGGATCAGCTTTTTTCAGAGGTGGATCCTGAACCGGAGTTTTGATCTCAAATTTGTAGTAATCACCAATTCCAACCAGTGGAATAAAGATCTCAAACAGGCCCTGATCATGGTGTTTTCTCATACGATGAATGCGCCCGTCCCATTGGTTGAATGATCCAATCACACTTACCCGGGAGGCGGTAGGTGCTGAAACCACAAAATGTGTTCCTTTCACTCCACCAACTTCTTTAGGATGTGCTCCCATAAACGTATAGGCCTGCTTATGATTTCCCTCTCCCCAAAGTTGCAGATCAAACTCTGAGATCAGCGGCCCAAAGGAGTACGGATCCGAAATGATAAACTCATCCCCTTCATGCGGAGTGACTGTAAGTGTATAGGCATCCTTATTTTTTCTTCTCGCAAACACATGCTCAAACAATCCTTCTGAAGTAACTTTGTCTACTTCGATAGGCTTTCCCTTTCCTATATGCAGGGATATTTGTTTAGCATCCGGTCGGAATGCTCTGAATACCAGCTTTTCTTTACCACCAACAGTCTCCAAATGTAATCCCAGCACAGAAAAAGGATCTCCATGTGAACCATCTGTTATTGCTCCAATTACTTCGGCAGATAATGTAGATTTCATTACTTTTGAGATTCATTAAGAGGGGGCGGAAATATAGTAATTATGTTTAAAATCTCTTTATGCTAAATAAGGGATGCTTGCATCGGCTGTAATCTCTATTTTTGATGCATGAATAACACCGGTTTTATAGCAAAACGTTATCTGTTTTCGCGCAAGCATATTTCACTCATTTCTACCCTGACCTATATCAGCATAAGTGGGGTTACCATAGGTACAGCCTTGCTTATTGTAGTACTATCGGTGTTCAATGGTTTTTTTGATGTGATCAAAGGCTTGCTGCTTTCGTACGATCCGGACATTAGGATAGAATCTGCAACGACATCAGATTTTATCCCGGAAAAAGATCTCTTTTCGCAGATCAATGAGTGGCCCGAAGTTACACTTTACTCTCCGTATGTCGAAGGTAAAGCACTCATCACTTACGAAGATCGAGGCAATAAGGTGATCGATGTAAAGGGTATAGAGCCTGATAATTATTACAATACTGTGACCATGGATGAAAGCGTGACCTCGGGTGTGTTCAGCCTGGAAGTGCGGGATCGAAAGCCGGGTATTATGATCCATGAGGACCTTAGGTCTGAGTTGATGTTATCGCCCGGTGATGAAATTGCCTTACTCAGTGCTTCCGGAATGAAGCGTGCTCTTACTCAGATCACAGTTCCACGAACGTATCAGTTTGATGTTCGCGGATCCTACTTTATTCAACAGATCACCGATGGTCCCAAAGTATTCGTGGATATTGAGGCGGCCAGAAGATTATTCGGCACCCGAAAAGGAGTTTCCGGAATAGACCTTAAACTTACAGATCCCGAACAAGCCGATGTGGTAAAAGAGCGCCTCCAATCCTTATTGGGGGATAACTATACGGTTTCTACCTGGTACGATCTGCAAAAACCCTTGTATGATGTTATGTATCTGGAAAAATGGGGAGCTTACATCATATTAATGATCATCGTGGTAGTTGCCGTACTGAATATTGTTGGTTCATTAACCATGATCGTGATCCAGAAGCGACGCGATATCGGCATTCTTATCTCCATGGGGTACAGTAAAAAAGCGATCAAAGAGATCTTCAGAAAACAAGGATTATTTATCGGAATCATCGGTTCGGCCATCGGGGGAGCGCTTGGTTTACTACTTACCTGGCTGCAACATACATTTGGTTTGGTAAAGCTTTCGTCCGCCTTTATCATCGATGCCTATCCGGCCGATCTTCGGTTATTGGATGTGGTTATTATTCTGGGGGGAAGTCTGCTTCTTTGTGTAGCAGCCAGTTGGTTACCGGCCCAGAGAGCGTCTGAAATTCAACCGGCAGAAGCTGTACGGTACGAATAGAGGCCGTTCTTATTCATTATAGACATCCGGAAGATCATTTTCGTATAGAACCACATCTCCGGGTTTAGCGAAATTCTTAACGATCTCGTTAGCCTCAAATAAACTATTGACCACTTTTACATTCTGAGGAGCGTCAATCACTTCCAGAATACCTTCTTCGATAGGTCGGGCCCGTTCTTTTCCTACCAGGATCACCAGATCAAGCTTAGCCTCGGCAATTGCTTTCCCAAACTTCTTATTTTCTTCGAATTCGATCTCACCTAATTCCACCATGCCGGGAGTAATGATGATCCGGTTTCCTGAATTGAACTGACTCAGAATTTCCACCGCATTCTTAGCACCCACCGGATTGGAATTAAAAGCGTCATCGATCACAAATAATTCGCCTTGCTGTTTCAGCTCCAAGCGATGCTCAACCGGTTCAATGGTTTTGGCGGCAATAGCCATGGTTTTAGGACGAATACCCAGATGATGTGCTGCTCCAACTGCAAACAGCATATTCTGTACATTATGTGCTCCGAGTAAGCGGGTCTGAAATTGTTGCTTCTCTCCTCCCACACTTACATTGAAATGGGAACCTTCCGTATCGTATAAGATTCCTCCGGCCTGAATATCTCCCTGTTCCAGCCCAACCATGATGCGTGTGATCTCATCCCGACCTTCCCCCATTTTTGAAACGAGTGGATCATCCGCGTTTAAAATGGCAATTCCGCCATCAGTAAGATTATCCACCAGCGTTCCTTTTTCGCGGGCGATCACTTCTTTACTGCCAAATGTTTCGAGATGGGCAACACCAACATTGGTCACGATGGCTATGTCCGGCCGGGCAATGTCACATAATTCCTGAATATTCCCTTCGTAACGTGCTCCCATCTCAAGGATCAATATCTGATGGCTCGACTGCAGATCATTATTGATCACTTTACAGATACCCATTGGGGTGTTAAAGCTGCCGGGGGTGGCGCACACGCTGAACCGTTCTTTTAGAAGATCGCGAACCATGAATTTAGTGCTCGTCTTGCCATAACTGCCGGTAATAGCAATGACTTTGAGGTGGGGCATGGAAGCCAGTTTTTTTCGGGCCTGACTTTTAAAGCCTTCCTGAATTCCCTTCTCGATCGGTTTGGTGAAGTAGCTGGCGATCACCACCAAAAACGGGATAAAGATGGCTCCGAGTATCCATCCAAAAGCGAGCAGGATCACATCAAAAGAAAGCAGCCCGGATTCATAGGCCGGAGACCCCACCCAAAGAAAGGGAATCATTCCGGTATACGACCAAAACGTAAAAAATAAGGGAAAGAAGATCACTAAAAGAGTGAAGGGGGCTAATAATCGTTTTACCCGGTTGGTGACCACCAGGGGTTTCTTCACCTTTTCCTGCCGGAATTTTTTGGTGCTGCCAAACCAGAAAAAAGCCCAAATGAACAATACGACGGTAACTGCGGTATTGGTCACCTCAATATCCAGCCACTGAAAGCCAACGACGATCACAAACAGCATAATATTGAAGAAGGCGAGGTCGCCGGGGATCACTTTTTGTTCCCAATGCTCGCGCAGCCACTGCCAGTACTCGTTGTGTTTGTACCCCATTTGCTGGAAAACATGTACAAAGAATTTACTTCTGTACCAGAAGTAACGGGCCATGATCAGGCAAAAGATGAAAGACAGTACATCAAGAAATAGGTAATACAACGAATACGCTGGTTTAGGATGATGATTTATTCAAAAAACAGTTATGGCTGTTTGTGTCCGGCAAATATATGAAATTCATTGAGCCAATGGACAAAGCGAAACAACTAATGCGTAAACGATGATTGGGAGAGCGGGTTCCGGTTATTTAACAACCGTAATTACCCCTTTAAATTTATCGATGATGTAGTTGCTGATCCCGCCGGGTTTGTCGTCGTGGATATCCCATTTAAAATCAGCGCCACCGATCAGGATCTGATCGCAGTTATAATCACCGGCTGTTTCAATAATTACCTTGCCGGGCTCCCCGATGCGTACTTCCAGACGGGGTGTAAGCATCTGATCTGATTCTTCTTCGAACAGAAAGCGCGCCATTTCTACAATGCCGTAAGCGATCTCTTCAGTTTCTTTCTCGTTGGCAACAACCAGTAATGTAACATCCGGTTTTTCTTTCAGCGCTTTACTCAGGTGCGCAGCATGCTTAACAGCCTCGCTAGCAAACTTGCTGCCGTTAGTTGCAATCAACCACTTTGTCGGAAAATTCATACCCATCAATTATTATTTCCACTGATGGTACCACTAAATGACATTTTTTGAAATTAAAATTCACAACAAATATGAAAGCCTGATACAACATTCCTATCTTTCGTGGATATGAGATTAGACTACTCCATTCCGGATCATCATCAAAAAGTATTTGAAACCATAAGCGAGCAGGCCAGAAAACTGGGCCAGCCGGTGTATGTAGTGGGTGGATATGTAAGGGATTACTATCTGGAGCGCCTGAAAGAAGAGCCGGACATCGATCTGGTGACCATTGGTTCAGGGATAACCTTAGCCGAAAAATTGCACAAAACCCTTAAAGGATCAAGTTTAGCTGTATACAAACAGTTTGGAACAGCTCAGGTGAAATACCACGATCTGGAACTGGAATTTGTGGGGGCCCGGAAAGAAAGTTATCGCAGGGATTCCCGCAAACCGATTGTGGAAGACGGAACGCTTGAGGACGATCAGCTCCGGCGGGATCTCACCATTAATGCCTTGTCATGGTCGTTGAATGCGGAAAATTACGGGGAATTATTGGATCCTTTTGGAGGGATGGATGATCTGGATGCCAGGATCGTGCGCACCCCCATCGACCCGCACCAGACATTCAGCGACGACCCTTTGCGTATGATGCGGGCCATTCGGTTTGCCAGTCAGCTTCAATTCACCATCCATGAGGAAACCTTTCAGGCTATTACAGATATGGCGGAGAGGATCAATATTATCTCAAAAGAACGGATCCTTGAAGAACTGAATAAGATCATACTGGCTCCGGTTCCGTCTACCGGATTTGCCATGTTATTTAAATCCGGATTGCTGAAACAATTTTTCCACGAAATGCACAATCTGCATGGAGTTAAAGAGATCAACGGTCAGCGCCACAAAGATAATTTCTGGCATACCTTACAAGTACTCGACAATGTGGCTGAAAAAAGTGACGACCTCTGGCTGCGATGGGCGGCCATCATGCACGATATTGCCAAACCTCCCACTCAGCGTTTTGATGAAACTGTCGGGTGGACGTTCCACGGTCATGATGCCCTCGGCGCCAAATGGACTAAAAGTATCTTCCGCCGGTTAGGACTTCCGTTAGACGAACGAATGCGATATGTCTCAAAATTAGTGCGTTTGCACCTGCGACCGATTGCACTTGTTTCGGATGAAGTTAGTGACAGCGCCATTCGCCGCTTGATCTATGAAGCGGGAGATTATATTGATGATCTGATGGCGCTTTGCCGTGCCGACATCACCAGTAAGAATGAGTACAAGGTGAAGAAATTCCGCCAGAATTTTGCCCATGTGGAAGAAAAGATCAAAGAAGTGGAACAAAAAGACCGCATACGGAATTGGAAGAACCCGTTAAGTGGCGATGAGATCATGGAAGCGCTGGATCTGGAACCATGCAAAACGATCGGAGATGTTAAAAAAGCAGTTAAGGAAGCTATACTAAACGGAGATATTCCCAACGACCATGATGCCGCATACGGGTATATGATGGATCATAAGGATGAATTTCTAAATCAGCATTAAATGAACGAACTCTGGATCTCAAATTCTTACGCTAAGATCAACCTGGGACTGAATGTGCTGGAGCGCCTCCCTAACGGATACCATACCATCGAAACAGGATTCTGCTTTATTGAATGGAACGACCGTATCAATGTGCAACCGGCTGCAGCTATGGAGCTGGTGATGAGTGATGAAAAGATCCCTGTTGATGACTCAAACCTGATCGTAAAAGCCATTAAATTATTGCAGGAAAAAGCCGGCTTACGGGATCAGTACCGAATATATGTGGAGAAGAATATCCCGGCCGGAGCAGGATTAGGTGGGGGAAGCAGTAACGCGGCCACCATCCTGAGAATGGTCAATAAAATTGCGAATCTGGGGCTTTCGGTCGATGATCTCGCAAAAATGGGGAAAGAGCTGGGAGCCGATGTCCCTTTCTTTATTCATGGAAATCCGGGTTTTGGCACCGGTCTGGGTGATGAGATCGAGCCGCTGGATATTCAACCCGATGCCTACATCGTAACCGCGTTTCCGAATATTGAAAGTAAAACTCCTGAAGCCTACGAACATGTTTACCCGAATCCGGAGCCGGATTTTTCACTGAAGAATGTATTGCTGAACGACCCCATCGAAGACTGGTCGTTCCTGTTAAAGAATGATCTTGAAACTTCTGTGTTTCCACGGCATCAGTTAGTGGGAAATATGAAGGATCAATTCTATGATTTCGGGGCAAGTTACGCCAGTATGAGTGGAAGCGGTTCCAGTGTTTTCGGCATTTTTCAGCAGGATTTTGTTGCTATTGATGCCTACGAGTCGTTTCATAGGCTTGGTTATTTAGCCAATATCACACGACCGGGTTTTAAGCCCGATACAGGAGTTTACAGAAAAGAAATTTGATAGGGTTAATTCCCTGAATTCAACGATTTACACCAGACTAGCACCTTAAAAGAACTTTACGATTATGAGCAAATCCAAAAATGGAAAAGGAATCGCCGTGCGCTCCGGCCTGAACAAAGATTCCCTCCGCGAAGACATTAAATTACATTTGCGCCATACGCTGGCCAAAGATGAGTACTCCCGCACACACTGGGACGAATACCGTAGCGTGGTCCTCACACTGATGGATCGCCTGCATGATAAATGGATCGATACCCAGCAATATTATCACCACTCAGGTTCCAAAAGAGTGTATTATTTATCGATGGAATACCTGATCGGCCGCCTGCTCGATAACATGGTGGTAAACCTGGATGTACAACAGGAAATTGCTGATGCCTGTGCCGATCTGGGTCTCGATTACGACGAGATCCGTGAAGCGGAATGGGATGCAGGATTAGGTAATGGCGGGTTAGGTCGTCTTGCAGCCTGCTTTCTGGATTCAATGGCAACGTTAGGAATTCCGGCCATTGGATATGGTCTGCGATATGATTACGGGATCTTTTATCAAAAAATAGTGGATGGATTCCAGATTGAGAAACCGGACCTTTGGTTGCGATACGGAAATCCCTGGGATGTTGTACGTCCGAAAATTCAATATCCGGTTGAATTCTACGGCCATCAGGGTATGTATAAGAAAAAAACCGGTGAGATCGAGTACAAGTGGGAAGAAACCAAAAAAGTACTCGCCGTTGCCTACGATACTCCCATTCCCGGTTACGATAATAACATAGTAAATCAGCTTCGCCTCTGGAAAGCGGAATCGGATACCGCGATCGATCTTCAGAGCTTTAATCAGGGGCAGTATATCGATGCCGTTCGTGATAATCAGCTTGAGCAGAATATCACCCGGGTACTGTATCCAAACGATAAAATGTTTGTTGGACAGGAATTGCGCCTTAAACAGGAATATTTTCTTGTTTCCGCTTCAATGCAGGATATCATTCGACGATTTAAGAATCAGACCGACGATTGGACCAAATTCCCTGAAAAAGTAGCTATTCAGTGTAACGACACTCACCCGAATCTGGCGGTACCGGAGCTCATGCGAGTTCTTTTGGATGAAGTGGATATGACCTGGGAAAAAGCCTGGGATATTACCACCAAGACCATGGCATACACCAATCATACCTTACTGCCTGAAGCGCTGGAGAAATGGCCGGTATCATTGATGAGATCATTGTTGCCTCGTCACCTGAATATCATTTACGAGATCAATCGTCGCTTTATGGACGAGATCAATGTGAAGTTTGGCGACGACCGTAACCGAAAACGCCGCATGAGTATTGTGAGCGAGGGTGAAAATCCGGTTGTACATATGGCTCATCTCGGTATTGTTGGGTCTCATAAAGTAAATGGCGTAGCTGCATTGCATTCGCGTCTGCTTAAAGAGTCTATGTTCCGTGATTTTGATGAGATGTATCCCGACAAGTTCACCAACAAAACGAATGGAATTACTCCTCGTCGCTGGCTGAAACAATGTAATGTAGATTTATCTGCGTTGATCACAAAAAAAATTGGCGAAGGCTGGATCACCGATCTGGACGAACTGCAAAAACTGGTTCCATTGGCTGAAGATCCTGAGTTCCGTAATGAATTTGCCGCAATTAAGGTGAAGAACAAGCAGCGCCTGGCTGATTACATCAAGGAGAAGATGGATATTGATGTGGATCCGAATTCTATGTTCGATATTCAGATCAAGCGAATTCACGAGTACAAACGTCAGTTGATGGCAGCATTACACGTGATCACTCTTTACAACCGATTGAAAGAAAATCCTGATCTCGATATTGTACCGAGAACGGTCATCTTCGGGGGTAAAGCAGCACCGGGATATGCCATGGCGAAACAGCATATTAAGCTGATTAACGCTATTGGCAAGAAGATCAATAACGATCCGGATACCAGAGATAAACTGAAATGTATCTTTTTGGAAAACTACCGGGTAACGCTTGCCGAGATGATGATCCCGGCAGCCAACTTATCTGAACAGATCTCGACAGCAGGAATGGAAGCTTCCGGTACCGGAAACATGAAATTTGCTCTGAATGGTGCACTTACTATCGGTACGCTTGATGGGGCCAATGTAGAGATAAAAGAAGAAGTAGGTGATGATAACATCTTCATTTTCGGGCTTACGGTAGAGGAAGTGGATGAATTACGCCGTACCGGTTACAATCCGCACACCTACTACAACGAAAATCCTGAACTGAAACGGGCTCTTGATCAGATCCGGGATGGTTATTTCTCTCCGGAGAACAAGCATCTGTTTGATCCGATCATCAATGCGCTGTTAAATGAAGGCGATTATTTTATGGTGCTTGCTGATTACGAAGACTACGTCAAAGAACAGGAAAAAGTAGAAGAGGTCTTTAAAGATGAAGATGAATGGAATAAACGAGCCATCATCAATGTGGCGAAAGTTGGAAAATTCTCCAGCGATCGCACCATCAAAGACTATAATGATGAGATATGGAAAACGGTAGAGGTAAAAACACTACCGAAAGAGTAATTCCTGTTGTATTCTTAAGTAACTGAATTGAAAAGCCCCGGAGATCTTCTTCGGGGCTTTTTTCGTTCTATTATTGAGCGTATTGTCTTTTAAATGCCATGCTGAGCCACGTTGATAATGGAATACCTGTGAGAGCAGGATATGCGGAGTGATAAACAAGCAAGACCAGGGCGGGCTACGTTTTTAAACTGCTGAAGCAGCTCAAGCCTTTAATTCTTAATCCTGAATTTTTAACACCGATGAGCGTCCTGCTAAATATAAAATGGAGCCAACGGCAATGAATACAAGCGTCATCCATAAAGAAGTGAAACTAACCTGAAATAAGAGCCAGATACAAGCAATAATTCCCAACACCGGGATCACATACCCACCTTTCAGAATAAAAATGTCTTTCTCCTGGTACCGGGGACGAAGAACCGGAATGGATGCACAACTGATCAGATAAAGTAAAGCGCGGGAGAGTACAGTCATAGCGGCAAGAAAAGTAAAAGAGCCGAATACTGCTCCCAGAAAAGCAAACCCCCCGAAAAACAGAATTGAATTTGCCGGGGTAAGAAAAGCAGGGTGTACTTTTCCAAACCACGTTGGCAAGGCCTTTTCAATGGAAAGCGCGTAGGTGATGCGCGGTGTGGCGAATAAGTTACTCACTAAATTCCCGGTCACTGAAGCCACGATTCCCCCCATCAAAATAACAGAACCTACCTCGCCGAAAAGAACAGAAGCAGCTTCCAGTAACGGGGCTTCAGAGTCAGCCAGATCGGGGACTAATCCCTGGGCAACAGTCTGAATGAACATGTATAAAATAGTCACCGATACCAAGCCCAGTATGAAGGCTTTGGGCATGTTTCGATGTGGTTCTTTCGTCTCGCCCGCAGGAACGATCCCGCCCTCAAATCCAACAAATGCATAGATCAATAAAACCACTGCAGCACCGATATCACTTCCGGCTGGAATGGGTTGATCAAATGCCGGAATAACCGTTGTGCCCAGGTAAACAAATCCACCAATGACAAGGATCACAAGTACTCCAAATTTTAACAGGGTAAAAAGAGCGAGAGAACGGATCGATTCAACGGTGCCGAGGATGTTGATCAAGGTAAGTGACACGCAGATAATGGCCAGCGAAAGTATACGGCCGGCTCCTTCTGTTATCGGGTCAAAAAAATACCCGATACTATCAACCAACAACACGGAATTGGCTGAAAACGAGATCACCCGGGCCATGTAATACAACCATCCACTCTGGAAACCGACAAACGAACCAAATGCTTCGGTACCGTAGCGGATCGGTCCACCGGTACCCTGATAGTAGCTTCCCAGCTCTGCAAATGATAGGATGATCGGTAAGATCAGAATTGCTGCCACGGCATACATCAAAACACTGTATTCCCCGGCCAGTGCGGCAGCTCCACCCGGGAGACCAAAAATTCCTGCACCGATCAAACCGTTTACGACGAGCATCCACAATCCCCATAAACCAATTCTTCTGGGGAGCTTTTCTTTTTGCTCTTCGGATGTGGGCGATGTGATATTCAATGGGAGTCTGTTAGTTAGAATTTGCCTGTGGTAACATTAAAAAGATAAATATCACTGCTTGTCGATTCCGAACATTTCTACAGCATTGCCCCATAATATTGCTTCTTTATCTTCAGGAGAGAGATAATATGCATTCCGGATCGTTTCTACCGATCGGCCAATCACCTGAGGCCAGGCCATTTGCAGTGTTCCGAACAGGATCTTATCGCTGCCGGCGGTTTCTACTGATTCCCGGAGAAGCCGGTTAAATAGCTCTTCGTTGAGCAACCAAATAGCTACGGATGTCTCCATATATACATTTGGATAGGTTCCCAGCATATACAGCGCTTCGTCAAAGAACGGCCAGCCCATATGCATCATCACGATCTTGAGATCGGGAAAATCAATGATCACATCCTCGAGTAACAGGGGATCAGCGGTTTTGATCCGGAAGGCCGGACTCAGGACCTGTTGTGGATTCGGCCCGGAAAACCCGGTGTGTATTAAGATGGGGATATTGTACTTCTGAGCTACTTCATAATAGGGATACAAGGCTTTGGTATTTAATGGAATGCCTTCATAAATAAGCCCCAGTTCTCCAAGAGCCGCATATTTTCCATTCAGAATATCCTGTTCAAATATTTTCGCTGCTTCTGAGTGATCATCCAAGGAAAGGTCCGGCTCGAATGAACCCAGGAAGCGCTCCGGTTGGCGGTGCAGGAGTGATTCTTTATAAGCGCCATGACTAAGCATTGCCCTTTTGATGTTGAACGCATCCATTTGATCAAAGGTTTTTTGAAACAGATCAGAACTGTCTGCAGCCATTTCTCCATAGGTTTCGATACGATGAATTCCGTAGTCTACCCCTTCCATAGCCCGATGAAACCATGCTGGGTTTACCCCTTGCATAGCAATATCAAATACAGGCTGTTGATGAGATTCATTGGATTGCGGAGCACTGCATCCCGAGATCAGCAGCAAAGTCAGAACAAAGATCGAAGTGCGCATAAGGATTGATTTTTGGACAGTATAGAAGATTGGGTCAATACTTCCAAAACCGGCTTTTAGAGTGCCTCTGTACGGTATAGACCCTCACCACTAAAAAGCGAAGTTATCCCGATTTTTTAATTCTTAATTCACGCAAAGCAGTAATTGCGAGGGTTGAGGTGAGCAAAGCGAACCTAACCCGTGGCAATCTCATGGAATATAGCCGGAAACAGATCTCACCACTTTTGAGCGACCAAAAGTGGCGCAAAAGTCGCCGGAAGAAATGAAGATGGCGTTATAGCCATGCGTTGATATCCGTCCCTGCTTTGAACTACTAATTCCCCAAACCCATTAGTCCCGCATTTCTCCCGGATGCTATTTTGTAGCTCGTAAATTGAACTTCTTGTTTTTAATTATGTGATGGTCTGACAAGAACAGACCAACGATTGAGAACAGATGAACCACCACAGGTCTTCAATTTTTAATTCATAATTTTGAATTCTTAATTCCGCGCAGCGAATGCGAAGCTATTTCAACCTCACATCCAGATATACCGAATGATGACCATACGTCTCATAAAAGGGTTTAAACGTGATGCCATCAATCTCAAATACCAGTGTGTTTTTATCCCCACTAATTCCATCTCCGGGATCTTCTGCATTCAAAGTGATCCTGCGCCAATCTTTTCGGGCTTCGGTTTCCTGTGCGGCGAGTAATACCGGACCATAAAATAAACTCGCAATATTCTGCTGATCCATTACCGGCTCCAGATGAAAGGCAAACGGCATGGTGATGTCTACCTCATCCCCATCCAACCAGGACCGCGACAACGTTAAATAACTACCCGGAACAGCATCGACGGTTTCTTTTTTTCCGTTGATGCGAACCTCAATGCCATTGGTGGCCCATGTTGGTACACGGATCTTAAGGGCAAAAATTCCTTCCCCATTAATGATCAGCCGGGTGTGATCTTCATTCGGGAAGGAAGTAATCTGCCTGATCGTCACGTTGCGGTTGCTCCAATCCAGTGTGGATGGCACGAACAGATTCACATATACGGCCTCGTCATTCAGTTCCTTAAAGTAGATCGAGTTTTGCAGTTTGGTACTACTCTCAAGTGCCGTTCCATTACAACAGGTAAATCCACTCATATCCTCATTACTGAAATGCTTTATCGCGCCGGGTCGTAATGGTACATGGTAGGTGTTTGCCGGACTGTCTTTTGCAACCGAAGCCAGAATGTGGTTGTATAATCCGCGTTCGTAATAATCCATCAGTTGGGCATCCGGATTAAAGAGAAACAGATTACGGGTGAGCTTTAACATGTTATACGTTGCGCAGGTCTCATTCTGACCACCCGCCGAAAACCCATTCTCATACAATGTTGCTGGTTGAACGGTAAAACATTCGGCATTATTCGGAGTTCGTGCTCCGGCTACGCCCCCGATACTGTACATATAATCACCGGTGGCCTTATTCCAGAAATTGTCGGCAATGTTGTAATACTCAGGAGCTTCTGAATCGCGATAAATCTCCAGCGCACCCATGATCTGCGGGATATGTTGATTGGAATGTAAACCACGGATCATATCAACATTTTTTGCGAGTCCGTGAGAACGGTCTGCATCCCCATAGAACACGCGGATGTTATCGAAGAGTCGGGCTGTTTGCAGATATTTTGGTTCGCCGGTCATTCTGTATAATCGGGCCATGGCTTCATTCATCCCGCCAAATTCTCCCGCAATGTATCGGTTCCACATGCTCAGTAAGGTATCGGAAGGAAGATCTGTTAACCGGGTATGCACCCAATTTCCCATTCCTTTTACTGTTTCGAGTGCTTTTTTATTTCCACTTACTTCATACACATCCATCAATCCTGCAAGGATCTTGTGCAAAGTATAATAAGGCGCCCAGATCTTGCTCTCATCCGTTCCGTAAAAGGCCCCATGTTCGAGCATGATGAACTGATCAGGCGGATAGGCGCTGATGTACCCTTCCCCCCAGTTCCAGTAATCCGTGCGGATGCCTTCTTCGCTCAGATCGGAATTGTAATCTTCTTTGCCGGGACCCGGTGGAACTAATGCCGGATCTGCAACGTGATCACCGCCCGGATTTTTTGGCTTACCTGACAACTGAGACAGATCATACAGTATACTAACCATGTACTCCATCTTTTCTGAGAAGTTGGTTTGCAGGGTTTTATCGTAGCCCGTGCCTGCATAAGCCTGAGCTATGGCGGTTAAGTAATGGCCGGTGGCGTGACCCCGAAGCTTCGTTTCCTGACTGTCCCAGCCTCCCAACGGCTCAGCCTCCGCCGGTTGTGGTTGCCCAAAAGCATTCCGGAACATATACAGGAAATTATCAGGGTTGGTATTTGCAAGCCCCTCGATGAATTTGTCCCGGTTTTCGATGAATTTTGTCTTTTGGCCATGGGAATCTCTGTCTAATGTGACCTGATCAAGTGGAAAAGTTTCGAGAATACGCCCCGGTGTAGTTCCGGCTTTTTCAGCGTTGATGGTAACGATCGCTTTCGGTTCAATATTGGTGCCTGGTACTTTGCCGGTGATCGTATATGTGCCCGGGTCCTGAACCTGATCGTTATTTTCCGGGGCCGGCCATATAACCCGGACTGCAGGCCCGGAGATATCTTCTGCATAAATTCCCTTCACAAAACGGGGTAATCGGGGAAGTACACCAACGGTTGTTACCACCTCAATATCCGGAATGTGGGTGAGATACTGATTATACAGTTGAGGAGTGGATTCAGGAAATTCGGGTAACCTTTGTGCTTCTTCCTGCCGGCGCTGAGCTTCTGAATGGCCTTTTTCCAGTGCATTCAGATGAATCGTAGAAACCTGATCCGGGCTTAAGGGAATACGATAAAACCGTAGGTCATGCAGTTTTGCAGACAGCCCGGCAGCGTTGTGCGATAAAGATTGACCAATGATCACCCTGTTTGACTCAGCGTCTCCAAAAAGATCATCCGGTTCAAGATCTCCGGTTCCGGAAGATGCGGCTAAATTACCGTTCACATAAAGTCGGGTCATTTTTTCCGCCGCATCAAATGCCAATGCAAGATGCGTCCAGCGGTAAAGATCAAATTGCGGAGCTTGTACTGTTACGGGTTCTGGCTCCGTGTAAATCTTCGCTGTCCATCCATTATCATCAGAAAATATGGATAGGTGAGCCGTTGAAGAACGCCCTGCATCTACCAACACCTGATTATTATCTGTGGATGTGACCAATACCCAAACGGAAATGCTTAACGACTCATTTCCACGTAGAAATTCACCCGGAATTGTGAGATAGGAATCCGGTTCTCCGTTGAAATCGAGTACACGGTTAAAGAGGCGGTCATCGCTAAAACTCAGAGTACCATGAATTTTAGCATGTACATTATTACGGCTCCAATCTCTGGCGTCTTTCTCAAAGGTATAACGGGCAAGTAGCCCGGTTTCTCCAATCCCATCCAGGATCTGATCACCGGATTGTGCAAAAACTGAAAATGAGCCAAATAATAAGAAGAACAAAAACAGGCTGGAGAAATAGCGAAGCGTGTTCATAGGAAACGACCTTAAATTGAATAGCAATACGTGTATAAATGACGGTTAATATCCTCTTTGGGAGGGTACTAAAGAAATCGTTGAAGTGCCAGAGGAAGAAAGTAACGGACTGGATTCTAGGTCCAGTTTCTAAAAGCATTCCACCAAGTTGCGAGTTTCTTTCCGCCGATGAACATTAGAATCCCTGCAATCAATTGTATGAAGCCTCCAAAGATCATGGTGAATATCCTGTACCTCTGCATATCCGGATTATCCGGGTACATAATATTCATATTCACGATTGAGGCAATACTTTGAAAAAGATCCTGTATAGACCAATAGATGATGAGTAAGCCAACGGAGGAAAACAGAATCGCCGATAGCTTCTCATGATCATCCAACTTAAAGTCGGGTGCAACCGATTCAGGTGTGATAAATGAGGCGATATTTTCGGATGCATAGAATAATAACCCTGCCAGAAGTATATACAACCCAGGCAAAATTAATATATACCAGCTATCGGAAATTACAATGCTATCGTCCAGCACAATGGAAGGTACATACTCTAAAGAAAACAGCCCTCTAAGCAATACAAAAAGAGCGAAGAATCTAATTCCTAGAATGGTCAGGTTTTTCATGATATGAACTAACGAATAAAAGCGTCCTTAAAGTGAACATAAAGATTTCAATCGTGTGAGTTCACTGAGAGAACCACGTAATAAAGAAACTCAAAGCCGGATCCGGCGAAGCAAATCAATCGAACTGACACTATTCCTTCTAAAGGATCGCTAATCCGCCATCAGTGCTTCAATATCTTTGATCTCTTTTACCACACTGGTGAGGTTTTCGTGTCCATCTTCGGTTACTACAATGTTATCCTCTATGCGCACACCGCCAAAACCAATGAGAGACCGTACTTTATCCGGATTCAGGTACTTGTTCTGCTCAGCATTATCGAGTGCAGGCTCCAGAACAGCAGGTACGAAATAGATGCCGGGTTCGATAGTGATCACCATACCCGGTAATAATTCGCGGCGGGCTCGCAGGAATTTGATGCCCGGCCGGTCAATTCTATCCACGCCTTTCGGGTAACCACCCACATCATGCGTATCCAGTCCGAGAAAGTGTCCGAGGCCATGCGGAAAGAACAGGGCAAAGATGTCTTTTTCCATGATCTCGTCGATATCGCCACGAACCACATCCAACTTTTTAAGCCCTTCCATCATGGCTCTGGCAGCCATCATATGCAGATCTTCCATTTTAACACCGGGCTTAATGGCATCAATCACTTTATTCTGGGCATCAAGCACTGCCTGATAGATTCCGGCCTGTGTTTCTGTGAATGTTCCGTTTACCGGAAAGGTACGTGTGTAATCAGCTGCATAGCCGTTGCATTCAAAACCGGCATCCATCAAAAACAGATCGCCATCCTTACTTTGGCTGTTATTTTCTACATAATGAAGTACAGAGGCGTTATTTCCGGTTCCGAAGATCCCGTTATAGGCATCTTGAAGTAACCCGTTCTCCATTTGTACTTTAGTGAAGATGGCCTTTGCTTCATATTCATACATACCCGGTTTAAAGTTCTTCATCACGGCTTCGTAGGCCAGATCGTTTACCCGGCACGCCTCCCGCATCTGCTCCAGTTCCCAGTCTGTTTTAATCACCCGGCAGTAAGTTAGCGCATCAACCAGCGCTTCGGTTTCCACATTAAAGCCACGATTCAGATCTTCGATGTACTCAGCCTGCTCGTCGTTCAGGCAATACACGGTTTCCGGGCTCAGTTCATTCAAAATGTGGAGAATATCGTTCTGATAGTGCAAATGATCAGGTTGATACTCTTCCTGATACTGCTCCTTCGTTTTTACAAACCCATGCCAAACTGCGTATTGGGCGTCCCGTTCGGGTACAAAGAGGTGATACTCTTCCTTTTTGAGGTCCAGTACCAGTGCGCAATCGGCTTCGTTCACACCGGTCAGATACCAGAAATTAGATTCCTGTCGGAATGGAAATTCATAATCGGTTTTGTAGCGGTACATGGTTTCTGCACCCTGAATAAAAACGACCCCGTTCTGATCGTCGTCGAATAATGAAAAAAGCTTTTCGCGATGGAGATGATGCATGGCTGGTTGGTTTAAAATGGACAGTAACTCACTTAATTTCTATGCCTAAGGATAGGAAATGGCTACACCAATTACGAGAGGTAAGTTTTACTTAAATGGAATCAGATTGGGTAGTAATACCGAGAAAGTGATCAGTCTCTTTTGGTTTTATTGATCTTTTCTCCGGTGCCTACAAATACTCCGAGATATCCTTCATCAAACGTGATGAGCGCGTCTTCGTCGGTGATCTCGTTGGAGGATCCGTCCTGAATCCCCATAGCCAGCAGACTGTCGGTTAGTGGATACTTAACTCCTTTTGAGGTGAAACCGGAGATCGGTTTATTCATCTGGAAAAAGGAAATAATGGTTCCGACAGGCAGATCGGGTTTATAGGGCGAACGGGTTATGAAGGTGTCGCCGTAATCATCCCGGAAGATAAGGGATTCAAAATCATTCATGTATTGCATCAGCACCGAGATGTTCTTCATAGCATGATCGAAGCGTTTACCCAATGCCCCGAGAACGGTACAGGTGGTTGCCCCTTTTTCGATCGCGTAGGCCAGCGACTTTTCGAGATCGTTCGTTTCCTGATCAGGGTCATTCAGAATTTGTACCCCTTCATGATTGGTGTATTTAAAGCTATCCATGTCGCCAACCACAATGTCCGGGTAGAATCCATAGCCTAAAAAGGCGTATCCGCCGCTGTCTGCCCCTATTTTCAGATCAGCATTTCCAATCTCTTGTTCCAGTAATTTTTTAGATGGCGGGGTTCCGCCTGCTACGATCAATGCATGCATGCTGTGCCGTTTTTTTTGATCGGAAAGATAGGATTCTTTTGCCAGCATATCGAAACTGAATTCCCCGGTATACAAATGTTCGGGGCGATAAATCATTTTAAAAAACAGGTGTATTTGCTGATGAATTGACCTATTTTCGGGAAAATTATGGCCATGTTTAAAGAATTTATCACCGAAATCACAAAATACCGGAAGGTTGCGGTATTTTCCCATATCCGTCCCGACGGCGATTGCCTGGGCTCACAGATCGCACTGTGTCTGTGGCTCGAAAAAAATGGCATCGAAGCCTCGGCCTATAATGAGGATTCCATCCCCGATAACCTGATCTGGCTTACCGAATTCTTTCCGGTGGTTCATCCAACGGTGGAGCAGCTGAAGGAATACGAAGCGTTTGTGGTTGTTGATGGAAACGCGCTGCACCGGTTTGGCGCAGTGGCACAATCGTTGGATAAGCAGGGAAAACCGATCTTTATGATCGATCACCATCCCCAGCCGGATGATATTTATGAAGTAGGTATTTCCAGAGTGGATTATTCTTCAACCTGCGAGTTGATCTATGAGTTGTACACCGAACACGACAGCTTCCAGATCGATGAGGCTCCGGCAAAAGCCATGTACACCGGACTTGTTACCGATACTGGCTCCTTTCAGTTCGATAGTGTAGGACCCAATACCTTGCTGGCGGCTTCGGTTTTACTGGATAAAGGTGGGTTCAAACCCAATGAAGTGGTTGAGCGGATCTACAATAACCGAACCATCGATCAGTTACATTTGCTGAGCATGGCACTGGAAACCGTTTCTTTACATGCCGACCAACAAATTGCCATTATTTGCGTTACCCAGCAGATGTTTGAGCAAACCAATACCGGAAAAGAGGATACAGAAGGATTTGTGGCGTATCCGCTAAGCATTGCCGGCGTAAAAGCCTGTGTGTTATTCCGTGAAGAAGGCGACGGTCGCATCAAACTAAGTTTACGTTCCAGAAGTCATGTGGATGTAAACATGTGGGCACGGCAGTTACATGGTGGCGGACATAAAAAAGCCGCAGCGGGATTCTTTACCGGAACCATGGACGAAGCCATTGCTCACGTTATCAAGATCGGCGAAGAACAGTTATAAATTAAACGAAGGTGTATGAGTAAAACAGGTACTACGCTTATTTTCTCATTGTTAATCTTACTTACTATCAACTGCAAACAAAGCAGTGACTCTGATCCGGGGCCAGAAACCGTTTCTTATGAATCCACAGAACCGGCCCGGGTGGAAACTTTGGCCCGGGATAAGGAACCAACTACAGCGGACCTTAATGTTTCGGTGGATAACAGCCGCCGGAATGCCATTACAACAGCAGTGGAGAAAGCGAGTCCGGCCATTGTAAGTATCACCGTTACCGAGTTGCAGCAGGGATACACCCGCACCCGCGATCCTTTCTTTTCGTTTTTCTTCGACCGCCCGGTTCAGCGGGAAGTTCAAAGCATGGGATCTGGATTTATAATCAGTCCGGATGGTCTGGTGGTCACTAATCAGCATGTGGCGAGCGAAAGTGCCAAAACCATTATGGTTACGCTACCAGACGGAAGCAGTATGGAGGCAGAATTGCTTGGCTCAGACGAATTGGCCGATCTCGCTTTGCTGAAGATCAAATCTGATAAAAAAGACTTTCCTCATATCAAGTTTGCGGATTCAGACCGGGTGATGGTAGGAGAATGGGCCATTGCCATGGGGAATCCATTTGGGTTATTTGCTGATGGTCAGCCCACCGTAACCGTGGGAGTGGTCAGTGCCACGAAACGGGATTTTCGTCCCGACCCGCAGGAGCCACGGGTGTATGTGGATATGATTCAAACCGATGCCGCCATCAACCGGGGAAATTCCGGTGGACCATTAGTTAATAGCGAAGGCGAAGTGATCGGCGTAAACACGTTTATTTATACCGGAGGAACCAGTGGTGGTTTTGTTGGATTAGGATTTGCAATTCCCAGCGAGCGGGGGCAGAAGATCATTGGTCAGCTTAAGGAATCCGGTACCGTAACGCTCGATTTCGACCCCGGCCTCACCTTCACTCCGATGAATCAGAACATTGCCTATCAATACGGATTGCCAAATATTCTGGGGATTCTGGTGCTTAGCGTGAATAAAGACGGACCTGCTTTCGAGGGCGGAATTATGCCCGGCGATATCATTGTAAAGATCGGGGAAGAACGGGTGATCAGCGACATGCATGCGTGGGCTATTTTCAGGGAGCATGAAGAAGGTGATACGCTAAAGGTGCGCCTGATCCGTGAAGCCAAAGAATACGAAGCAGAGATCAAGTTGCGCCGGAAAGTAGCAGAAAACTAGTACATCGTTTTTTTGGCATCTATGCGAGTTTTGCACGCACACGTTCCAGTAAGGCTTTTGTTTTTTTGATGCCTTCAGCCGGTTCCAGAGAATCTCCCTCATATTCGATGCCAACGTAACCGTTATTCCAGCCGGATTTCTTGATGATGGTGAAAAGGCGCATGAAGTCGATATCCGGCTCATTTCCTTCTTCATCAAAATGGAAGGTTTTGGCACTCACACCTTTGGCGTAGGGCATCAGTTCTTCTACTCCCCGGTACAGGTCATATTTTTCAACACAAGGAGCTCCCCACATTTCACCGTTCTCTCTGGCTACACAGAAATTTCCGAAATCGGGCAGAGTGCCTACCCAAGAGCTGTTTACCTGCTTCATCACTTTAGCCAGCCGGGCCCCGTGTGATGAATGTCCGCCATGATTCTCCACGATAACATGGATCTTATGCTGAGCGCCGAATTCGGTGAGTTTGCCCAGCCCGTCAACCGATGCCGAAATCCAATCATCTACATGCTCGGCTCCAAACAGATTGATCCGTATAGCATGGCACCCCAGGAATTTAGCTGCTTCCACCCATTTATAATGGTTTTCAACGGCCTGATCCCGGACCTTCATATCGGTGGAAGAAATCGCTCCTTCATTATCTATCATGATGAGTACGTTCTGTACTCCGTTATCATCGGCTCGTTTCTTTAACTCTTTCAGGTACTTTTTATCGGTGGCTTTAACCGCGAAGAACTGATTCACATACTCAACGGCTGAAATATCATATCGCTGTTTCGCGATCACAGGAAAATCCAGATTCGTGAACTCACCCCCGAATATCTCTTTATGGTGACTCCACTCGGCCAGCGAGATCCTGAAGTCGAAGGTGTTAAGTTGAGGAACCATGTGTACTCCGGTGAAGCAGGCTCCGGTAAATAATCCGGATGTTTTTAAAAAATCTCTTCTATTCATAGTGAGGATTTAGCTACCTAAGATTCATTGTTATTCAGAAATAAATAAATACCCATTCAACCACAAGTCGATAATTTTTAAACTCATCTAAAATCTGAAGGTGATTAGCGCAAAAAACACCCCTAAGAATTTGTTGCGTTATAAGGATTTAGAACTGAATTTGATTATATTCGGTGCAAAATTTGCTCAACTTTATGGTACCTTGGGAATGAAAGTAACTTTAAAAGACATTTCGGATGCAACCGGTTTTTCCGTATCAACAATTTCAAGAGCGGTACGCGGAGAAGGAAGAATTTCTGACGAAAACAGAAGAAAGATTTTAGCCAGCGCACACAAGCTTGGTTATCCTCTGCCTACCAACGGCCGGTCGGTGCCGGAGAACCAGCCTCCCTATATAGCGTTGATTACCCGTTTCAGAGTGGGTGAATTCTACTCCTCCTTTTTGGTGGGATTTATGAATGCCTCAAAAAAGAAAGGGATCAATCTGAGTTTGTTCAGTCTCGAGAATGACAAGACTTCGGTTGAAACGCTGATCGATAATCTTCGCTCGCTGGGATACACCGCGGCAGTGATCTTTATACCTGAATTAAAAGAAGACGAATACCGGCATATTCTGCACTCAACGCCGGGCGATTTCCCGATTATTTCCTGCTCAAACATCGATAATTCGGTACTGGACACCGTCACCTTCGATGCTTACCAGGGAGCGACACTGGTGGCAAAACATTTTCATGAGCAAGGATATCGAAAACTGGGCATCATCGAGGGGCCGATGGAAATGCCGGAATCACGTTTCAGAACCAATGGTTTTAACGATTATGTAACGCATGTTTCGGATGAGGATATCATCTGGAGCTATCGCGGGAATTACAATCATGATTCCGGTGTGGCGGCATTCGAAGATTTTATGAAACAGGATGATAAGCCGGAAGCCGTGTTCGCTACTAACGATGCGATGGCGGTTGGGTTTATGGAGGCTGCCCGGAAAGCCGGGTACGAATTCCCGAAAGATATTGCACTGGCCGGGTACGATAATCTGCCTATTTGTGAGAATCATTATCCAAAGATCACCTCTGTAAATACTGATTACACCCGTTTAGCTTTAAATACAATCGAGAATCTGCTGGCCCGGGTAGATAATAAAAGCTCCCATCAGGGGATCGTAAGTATGGTTCCTGTAACGCTTGAGATCAGGGAATCCAGTCTGCGAAATCAATAGTTGAGAAAATTTGAGCAAATTTCCCCAAAAAAAGAGGAAAATTTGCTCATTGAAGGTTTCTTTTTTCTCCTCTTTTAAATATAATGTTCTTCACAAAGAATCAGTCTCAGACTATATTCGCCAAAAGGTAGTACTCAGTCAGTTATGCGGTATTCTTTGACTGGATCATGCGTAATGTTGGATTATTTTGCATGATTACGGTGGGAAATTTTCCCACCAATTGTATACAAATAGTAGAGCAAATTATGTTTTTAGGAGTCGATCTCGGAAGTTCGTCAATTAAATTATCGTTGTTCGATGCAGAGCAAGGTGCAGTAAAAGGTTCTGTTTCTTATCCCAAAGAAGAGTTAGCTATTGAAGCGAAACAACAGGGCTGGGCAGAACAGCATCCCGATCTTTGGTGGGAGAATTTTCTCACAGCGTATGATCTGCTGTTAAAAAAGACGGGGGCAGATCCCAAAACGATCAAAGCGATAGGTATCTCCTATCAGATGCACGGACTGGTGCTGGTAGACGAAGATCAACAGGTTTTAAGATCTTCCATTATCTGGTGCGATAGCCGGGCAGTTAACATTGGCAGTGAAGCTTTTGAAGCGCTTGGTAGCGACTACTGTTTGCCCAATTTATTGAACTCTCCCGGAAATTTTACGGCCTCTAAACTGGCCTGGGTGAAAGAATTTGAACCGGAAGTATTCAGCAGAGCGCACAAATTTATGTTGCCGGGAGATTTTCTGGCGATGAAGCTCTCAAAAAGGATCACCACTACCCAAACGGGATTGTCGGAGGGTGTTTTCTGGGATTTTAATGAACGCTCGGTTAGTAAAAAACTACTGGATGAGTTCGGCTTTGGCGAGGAATTGATCCCTGAGATTGTGCCGGCCATTGGCGCCGATATCACCATTGATAAAGAGGTTGCTCAGGAACTTGGTTTGCCGGAAGATGTAAAAATTACCTATCGAGGTGGAGATCAACCCAATAACGCTTTTTCGCTCAATGTATTAAAACCCGGGGAAATTGCCGCTACAGCGGGAACCAGTGGCGTGATCTATGCGGTAACAGAGAAGAATGCTTACGACAAGAAATCACGTATCAACACCTTCCTGCATGTAAATGACGAGGAAGCGGCCCCTAAAAACGGGATACTGATCTGTATAAATGGAACCGGAATTCTTTACAGCTGGCTGAAGAAGATCCTGAATACGGGACGGGGAAGTATTGATTATGAACAAATGAATGAGATGGTGGATTCAGTTCAGCCGGGATCGGAAGGATTACTCTGTCTGCCTTTTGGAAACGGTGCCGAACGGATCTTTGAGAATCAGCTGATCGGTTCTCACCTACTCAATATGGATTTTAACCGACACGAGAACCGGCATTTATTACGAGCCTCACTGGAGGGAATCGTGTATGCACTGAACCTGGGTTTCGAGATGTTATCGGATCTGGATGTGCCGCAGAATACGATCAGAGCGGGTAAGGCGAATCTGTTTTTAAGTAAATCCTTCCGCGAGATCTTTGTCAACGTGACCGGAACCAGGTTGGAATTATATGATACAGATGGTTCGGTGGGCGCAGCCCGTGGAGCGGCATTAGGTGTTGGGTTTTTCAGCACCGAGGAAGAAGCTTTTGCTTCACTCACCAAACTGGAAGAAATGGAACCAAATGCCGAGCTGACGGCGAAATATCAGGCATTGTATCAGGACTGGAAGCAGTCTATAGACAAACACGAGTTTTATAAATTTTGAACAGGGTAACTACCCGGAAAACACTAAACAACACGAATTATGAAACCATTAGTTGGAGATAAGGAATATTTCGAAGGAATTGGAAGTATTGCCTATGAAGGAAAAGAATCTGACAATCCACTGGCATTTAAATATTACGATGCGAATAAAGTAGTGGCCGGTAAGACCATGGCCGAACACTTTAAATTTGCGATCGCCTACTGGCATACGTTAACCGGAACCGGCGCTGATCCTTTTGGTGTGGGCCCCCGACCAATGCCATGGCTTTCTTCTGATGATCCGTATCAACAGGCTAAAGAAAAAATGGATGCGGCGTTTGAGTTTATTACAAAGATCGGTGCTCCCTATTTCTGTTTCCACGATTTCGACCTTATTGCAGAAGGCGATACCATTGCCGAGTCTGAAAAAAGACTGGCTTTCATCACCGATTACGCGAAAGAGAAAATGGAAGCAACCGGTGTAAAGTTGTTATGGGGAACAGCTAATGCCTTTAGTCACCCACGGTTTATGAATGGTGCAGCTACCAATCCTGATTTTAAAGTAGTGGCACGTGCCGGCGCTCAGGTTAAAAATGCACTGGATGCCACCATCAAACTAGACGGTGAAAATTATGTATTCTGGGGCGGTCGCGAAGGTTACATGTCGCTGCTGAATACCGACATGAAACGTGAGCAGGAGCATCTTGCAAAATTCCTGCATATGGCCAAAGATTATGCACGTGCTCAGGGGTTCAAAGGAAATTTCTTTATCGAACCAAAGCCGATGGAGCCAACCAAACATCAGTATGATTTCGATTCCGCTACCGTGATCGGGTTCCTTCGTGCATACGATCTGATGGATGATTTTAAACTGAATATCGAGGTGAACCACGCTACACTGGCCCAGCATACTTTCGAGCACGAATTACAGGTTGCTGCGGATGCCGGATTATTGGGATCTATCGATGCTAACCGTGGTGATTATCAGAATGGCTGGGATACCGATCAGTTCCCGGTAGATGTGTTCGAAGTTACACAGGCCATGCTTGTGATCCTGAGATCCGGTGGTTTACAAGGAGGCGGTATCAACTTTGATGCAAAAATACGCCGTAATTCTACCGATCTGGTGGATGTTTTCCACGCACATATTGGTGGTATGGATGTATTTGCACGGGCTCTTCTTGCGGCAGATAACATCATACAGAAATCAGACTTCAACAAATTAAGAACCGAACGCTACAGTTCTTTTGATTCAGGAACCGGTAAAGATTTCGAAGACGGTAAACTGAGCTTCGAAGATCTGTACAGCTATGCCGTAGAAAATCAGGATCTGGAACTGCAAAGCGGTAAACAGGAACTGTTCGAAAATATCGTAAACAAATACGTATAAGGTTCTAACCACGAATTATGTCTGATTCTCCATTTAATCTTTCCGGCAAACTGGCACTGATAACCGGAGGCGGTACAGGCTTAGGCTTTGGGATTTCCAAAGCCTACCTGAAGGCCGGCGCCAAAGTAGTTATCACCGGCCGGCGGGAGTCGGTATTAAAAGAAGCGGTTGAAAAACTTGGTCCGAATGCCAGCTATATGGTCAATGATGTAAGCAAATTGAGTTCATTGCCCGGCTTTGTGGATCAATTCGAAAAGATGTTTGGCCCGGTCGATATTCTGGTGAATAACGCCGGAATAAATTTGAAAAAACATCTTACGGAAGTTTCTGATGAGGAATTCCTCAACATAATTCAAACCAATGTAAACGGCTTATTCGCCCTCACTCGCGAAGTAGCAAAGAAGATGATCCCGAGAAAACAAGGCGTTGTTATCAATATTACTTCGATGGCCGCCTTGTACGGGATCCCTAATGTAACAGCCTATACATCATCAAAAACGGCTGTATTAGGCATGACCAAATCACTGGCTGTAGATCTTGCAAAAGACGGGATCCGTGTAAATGCGATCGCACCGGGATTCATCGACTCACCGATGCTTCGCAAAGCCTTTGATTCTGATCCGGCCCGTGAACGCCGGGTACTGGAGCGAACACCTATGAATGCACTTGGTGAAGCCGCTGATATTGGACTTGCTGCCGTATATCTGGCTTCCGAAGCAGCAAAATTTGTAACAGGTGTAAATCTGCCGGTTGATGGCGGAAATTCAATCGGTTTTTAAAAGGAGAACCTTTGAGACATTCATTATTCATTTTATCGGTATTTCTACTCCTCTTTTCATCCTGCTGTAAAAACTCTAAGGTGGAGGTAGAGCGTGTTGAAGATGGATACGATGCATGGTTGCGCTATGTACCGGTTACTGATCAGAAAGTGTTAAATGCCTATCAGAATGAGATCGACGCCGTAGCCATTTATGGTGATTCTCCCACGATGAATGCAATTTTTGACGAATTCTCGGAAGCGCTACCCAAACTATTGTCCAAGCGTGTGAGCGTACAAAAGGGTGCGATCGCCAAGGGAGAAGTAGTGGTGAGTACTCCTGCTAATTCTGAATGGGTAAGTGATAGTATAACCAAAGATGAGATGGATGCTATTGGCGATGAAGGTTATATCATCAAAAAAGTATCCGACAAGATCCTGATCACTGCAAACACAGATATTGGATTGCTGTATGGCTCGTTCGCCTTTTTAAGAGAAATTCAGACCGGACAGCCGATTGATAATATTGCGATTACTTCTGCTCCTAAAGTAAAACTGCGCATGTTAAATCACTGGGATAATCTGAATCGTGTTGTTGAACGGGGGTATGCAGGCCTATCTATCTGGGATTGGGGTCGGTTACCCGAATATAATGATCCCCGTTACACCGATTACGCACGACTCACGTCTTCTTTAGGGTTGAACGGGACCGTAGTTAATAACGTGAATGCAGATCCCAGAATGCTTTCTGATCAGTTTCTGAATAAACTGGTTACTATAGCCGGAGCGTTACGACCATACGGAATTAAAGTCTTCATATCGATCAATTATCAGGCACCGATCAGAATTGGAGGATTAAAAACAGCTGATCCCCTGAATGAAGAAGTGAAAGAATGGTGGGCCAAAAAGGCGGACGAGATCTATGCATTGATCCCGGATTTTGGGGGATTTTTGGTAAAAGCGGATTCTGAAGGTCAACCCGGCCCCTTTAAATATGGGCGCGATCATGCACAGGGTGCAAATGTATTAGCTGATGCACTGGCTCCACATGGTAGCATGGTGATCTGGAGAGCTTTTGTTTACAGCCCGGAACAGTACGACCGGTTTCGGGAAGCCTTCGATGAATTCACACCACTCGATGGTAAATTTCGTGATAATGTGTTGCTTCAGGTCAAAAATGGCCCGATCGATTTTCAGCCTAGAGAGCCATTTTCGCCCTTATTTGGCGCGATGAAACAGACCAACACGATGCTGGAATTACAGATCACACAGGAGTATTTCGGGTTTGCTAATCATTTGGCCTACATGGGTCCTTTATATGAAGAAGTGTTGGATACTGATACATACGCCGAAGGAGAAGGATCTACTGTGGGAAAAGTGATCTCCGGAGAAATTTTTGGTTACGATTACACCGGTATGGCCGGGGTGGTTAATCTGGGAACAGATAGAAACTGGACCGGCCATCCATTTGTACAATCTAGTTGGTATGCATTCGGGCGCCTGGCCTGGGATTATACCCTGCCCGCAGATGAGATCGCGGAAGAATGGATAAGAATGACCTTTTCCAACGATCAGGAATTTATTAGCACTGTAAAGGATATGATGATGAACTCCCGGGAGGCCGGAGTGAACTACAGGATGCCTCTGGGTCTGACTCATTTATATGCACAGGGACATCATTACGGGCCGGCGCCATGGACGGTAAATTTACCCCGGCCAGACTGGACCGCCGTTTACTATCACAAAGCAGATAAGGAAGGGATCGGCTTTGATCGAACAAAGACAGGTTCTAACGCTATCGAGCAGTACAACGAGCCCCTGAAAACTCAATTCAGTTCACCTGAGACTACACCTGAAGAACTGTTGCTCTGGTTCCATCACTTAAGCTGGGATCATGAGATGAACTCGGGAAATACATTGTGGGAAGAATTGGTACACAAATATTACGCCGGTGTGGATGAGATAAGAACCATGCAGAAACAGTGGGATTCTGTGAAGGATCATATGGATGAACGACGGTATCATTTCGTTAAGGCGTTGCTTGAAATTCAGGAAAGAGATGCGGTGAGATGGAGAAATTCGAGTGTATTGTATTTCCAGAGTTTCTCGAACCGTCCAATTCCTGATGGGTTGGAAAAACCCGAACACGATCTGAATTACTACATCGGATTAGAAAAAACAGAATATATCCCAGACCCATGGTACAATTAATGAATCAGACTAAACTCATACGATCGTTATTGGTAGTCGGTTTACTTACCATCGCTTCGGCATGTACCGGAAGTGATCAGAACGGGAATAAAAAAATAACTCTCAAAGATGCTTTTGAAGGAAAGTTCAGTATCGGTGTGGCATTAAGTACCGATCAGTATAAAGGGTTGGATGAACGAGCCACTCCCATCATAAAAAAGCAGTTCAATTCCATCACCCCCGAAAACGACATGAAATGGATGCACATTCATCCTGAATCGGACGTCTACTTTTTTGACGATGCGGACGACTTTGTAGAATTTGGTGAAGAGCATGATATGTTCATTATCGGGCACACACTCGTTTGGCACAGCCAAACTCCCCGTTGGGTTTTTGAAGATGAACATGGCGACCCGTTAACCCGTGATGCGTTACTCGCCCGAATGGAAGACCACATCAAAACAGTGATGGGCCGATACAAAGGCCGGGTTGATGGATGGGATGTGGTAAATGAAGCCCTGAATGATGACGGTACCATGAGGGAATCTCCCTGGTATACCATTATCGGAGAAGACTATCTGGCCAAAGCTTTTCAGTTTGCCAAAGAAGCCGATCCCGAGGCCGAATTGTATTACAACGATTATAACCTTCATCTCCCAGCCAAAGCCGATGCGGCAGTTGCACTGGTTCGTTCAATTCAGGAGCAAGGAATTGAGGTAACCGGTATCGGGATGCAGGGTCATTATGGAATGGATTATCCAACCGCAGAAGATTTTGATTCAAGCATCACCAAATTCAAAAAACTTGGCGTGGTTGCGATCACCGAACTTGATATTGATGTGTTACCCTCGCCTTGGGAACACATGGGAGCGGACGTAAATATGACCGCAGAATTACGGGATGAATTAAATCCCTTTACCAAAGGACTGCCAGACTCAGTGCTGGATGTACAGACCCGACAGTTTGAAATGTTGTTCAAAGTAATGCTTGAACATGCTGATGCCATCAACCGGGTAACACTTTGGGGGGTTACTGATGGCGATTCCTGGAAAAATGGTTGGCCGATGCCGGGTAGAACTAACTATCCGCTTCTATTCGATAGAAACGGAAAGCCAAAACCGGCGGTGCCAAAGATCGTGGAGTTAGCGAAGTAAACAGAGATAATTGATTATTAGAGTATGGAAAAAGTTAGTGTAGAAGTTGCCGAACAAGAAAGCGTGGAAAACGCCCTGTATAAAGACCCGACCGTTTCTGTAAAAGACCGGGTCGCAGATCTCATATCCCGGATGACCCTGGAAGAGAAAGCTGCGCAGATGATGTGTGTGTGGAACGATAAAAAAGAAACACTGATCGACGAAAGTGGAAATTTCGATCCCGAAAAGGCGAAAAGAAGCTATGCTCATGGTAACGGGATCGGGCAGGTTGGGCGACCAAGCGACGCCGGTAAAGATGAAGAGGCCAGCCACGAGGCAGGATTCAATGCCCGGCAGACCGTAAAACTCACTAACGATATTCAGAAGTTCTTTATCGAGAACTCACGCCTTGGAATACCGGTGATCTTTCACGAGGAATGCCTGCATGGACTCGCATCCAAACATGCTACGAGTTTTCCTCAGCCGATCGCTTTAGGAGGTACTTTTAATCCCGATCTTGTTGAAAAATTGTATGCCATGACAGCCGAAGAAACCCGTAAACGCGGGGGACATCAGGCGCTTACTCCTGTAGTGGATGTGGCTCGCGATCCGCGTTGGGGACGAGTGGAAGAAACATTCGGAGAAGATCCGTATCTGGTTTCACAACTGGGGGTAGCTGCGATCAAAGGATTTCAGGGTGATGCCTCCTTCGACAATAAAAAGCATGTGATCGCTACCCTTAAACACTTTGCCGCACACGGCGAACCCGAATCGGGCATGAACTGTGCTCCGGTGAATATGTCGGAACGTATGCTGCGTGATACGTTCCTGATGCCATTTAAAGAGGCCATCGACGAAGGTGGTGCGATCAGCGTGATGGCATCCTACAACGAAATTGACGGAGTTCCGTCTCACGCCAATCCATGGTTACTCAGAGATGTACTTCGTGATGAATGGGGATTTGAAGGTTTTGTGGTTTCTGATTATTACGCGATCTGGGAGTTATTCGACCGTCCGGATACGCACGGGCATCACCTGGCCGAAGATCGTAAAAAAGCGGCTGAACTGGCGATCAAAGCCGGTGTGAACATCGAATTTCCGGAGCCTGATTGCTACCTCAATATTAAAGAGCTTGTAGAAGAAGGCCGGCTGGAAGAAAGCATGCTCGACGATCTTATCGCACCGATGCTTTACTGGAAATTCAAAATGGGATTGTTCGAAGATCCTTACATGGATCCTGATGAGGCCGAAGCTGTATCTGGTTGTGATGCCAATAAAGCTCTGGCACTTAAAGCGGCAGAAGAGACCATCACGCTGTTGAAAAATGAAGCAGCTGTTCTTCCGCTTAAAAAAGAATCACTGAAAAAAGTAGCAGTAATTGGTCCGAATGCAAATTGCAGTCTTTTGGGCGGATATTCCGGTGCACCAAAAGAAACTGTTTCAGTTTTACAGGGAGTACAAAATTACCTGGGTGATTCTGTTGAGATCGTATACCACGAAGGTTGTAAGATCACCGTGGGCGGACGCTGGGAAGAAGATAAAGTGGTGATCCCGGATCCCGAAACAGAAAGAAGATCCATCAAAGAAGCAGTTGAAGCCGTTCAGGGTGCCGATGTGATTATTTTAGCCGTTGGTGGCAACGATCAGACTTCCCGCGAGGCGTGGTCAACCCACCATATGGGCGACCGTACCGACCTGAGTCTTTTTGGATTACAAGATGAATTAATTGATGCATTGGCCGAAACAGGGATACCTGTTGTTGCGGCATTGTATAACGGTCGTCCATTGAGTATCAAAAATTTGAGTGAAAAAGCAGATGCATTGCTCGAATGCTGGTACGGTGGACAGGAAGCCGGAAATGCATTGGCTAAAGTGTTGTTTGGTGAAGTAAACCCGGGAGGTAAATTACCGATCTCCTTCCCGAGATCAGTAGGACACCTTCCGGTTTACTACAACCATAAACCTTCCGATCGTCGTGGTTATTTATTGGATGATGTGAGTCCGTTATTCCATTTCGGATATGGCCTGAGTTATACTTCGTTCGAATTATCGAATGTGCGCTTAGAACAGAAAACTATAGAAGTGAATGGCAGCACAGTGGTATCGGTGGATGTGACCAATACCGGAGACGTTGAAGGAGCCGAAGTGGTACAAATGTACATCCGCGATCTGGTAAGTTCGGTAACCCGTCCGGTAAAAGAACTGAAAGGGTTTAAAAAGATCTGGCTGAAACCCGGCGAAACTAAAACAGTGAGTATCGACATCACCCCGAAATCGCTGGCCTTCCACAATATTGAAAAGAAATATGTAGTAGAGCCCGGTGAGTTTGAGATCATGGTGGGAAATTCATCCCGCGATCAGGATCTGACCAAAGTGGTGCTCGAAGTAACCAAGTAAAAGAACCTGACCAACCTTAACCTAATTATATCAAATAAGGCCCGAACATGAGTACAGAACACATTCGGCTGAGTATTAAAGAGAAGATCGGTTACGGTCTCGGCGACATGGCCGGGAACCTGTATTTCCAGATGTTTGTGGTCTTCCTACCCATATTTTACACCGATGTTTTCGGGATCCCGGCAGCGGCAATGGGAACCATGATGTTGGTTTCCCGGCTTTGGGATGCAGTAAACGACCCTATGATGGGGATGATCGCTGACCGCACCCAAACACGCTGGGGTAAATATCGACCGTATATTATTTCATTGGCTATTCCGATCGGTATTGCCGGTGTTTTCACATTCACCACGCCTGATCTGGGAGATACCGGTAAGCTGGTATATGCCTATATCACCTACATCATACTCATGATGTTATATACCGCCGTGAATGTGCCGTATGCTGCTTTGATGGGAGTATTAACTCCAAATTCTGCTGAGCGGGCATCTGCTTCTCAATTCCGTTTTGTGGAAGCGTTTATTGGTCAGCTTTTTGTCGGTGCAGCAACGTTGACCATGGTTAGTTATTTCGGCCAGGGGAATGATGCTCATGGTTGGCGTATGACCATGATCGTAATTGGCGGAATGGCTGCTATTTTGCTTGCAGGAACCTTCTTCTTAACAAAAGAAAGAATTTCTCCGGTTAAGGAAAAAACCAATAAGATCACGGATGATCTCTCCGACCTTGTGAAGAACAAGCCCTGGGTGTTGGTGGGAATTGCGACTTTCTTCCAGTTATCCTACATCGTTATGAGAGGATCGGCTACTCCGTATTACGTGAAGTATTTTACCGGAGATCCGGGTCTTACCTTTTTAGGGTTTAATATGGAATTTACCTCCCTGTTGGTTTCCGCAGGATCGGTGGCTACCCTGCTTGGGGCATTAACCACTGGAATCTTTAACAAGTATATTTCAAAGAAAAATGTGTATTCCTGGTTTTTGATCATCAGTTCTTTGTTCTCGGTAACCTTTTTCTTCCTGAATGCAGAAAATGTAATGATGATGATCGTAATTAATGCACTGGTCTCCTTTTTCTTTGGTTCAGTGTCGGTTGCGCAATGGGCCATTTATACCGATACGGCAGATTACGGCGAATGGAAATTCGGACGTCGAGCAACAGCCCTTATTATGGCGGCATCTCTGTTCCTTTTAAAACTGGGCCTCACGATCGGTGGCGCGTCTGTAGGTTGGATCCTTGAACTATACGATTTTGTTCCACTTGCCGACCAAAGTGAGTTTACCATGACAGGTATTCGTCTGTTGATGAGTGTATTCCCGGCTCTATTTGGCCTGATCGGCGGCTTTATCATGATCTTTTATCCGTTATCAGATGCTAAAATGATCGAGATCGAAAATGACCTGAATGCGAGAAAAGAAGCAAAAGAATCCGCTGAGTAAACATCATGAAGATCACAGAAGCCAGAGTTATTGTAACTTCCCCGGGACGTAATTTCGTAACCCTGAAACTCATCACCGATGAAGGGGTGTACGGGATCGGGGATGCCACCCTGAATGGAAGAGAAAAAGCCGTGGTGGCTTATCTTGAAGATCATGTGTGTCCTTGCCTGATCGGAAAAGATCCGGCCAATATTGAAGACATCTGGCAGTATCTGTACAAGGGAGCTTACTGGCGACGAGGACCGGTAACGATGTCGGCCATAGCCGCCGTTGATATGGCACTGTGGGATATCAAAGGAAAAGTGCTGAATACCCCGGTGTACAATCTTCTGGGAGGAAAATCCCGGGAGAAAATCATGGTGTATGCCCATGCCAACGGCAAAGATCTGGAACATACGGTAGACGAAGTGGGGCGGCATCTTGAAATGGGCTATAAAGCCGTGAGGGCGCAGAGCGGGATCCCCGGCATAGCAGCAACTTACGGAGTGGCAAAGGGAAAAGAAGAATATGAGCCTGCCGAAAAAGGACTTCCCAAAGAGACGTTCTGGTCTACCGAAAAATATCTGAACTTTTTACCGTCGCTTTTTAAACGTTTACGGGATGAATACGGCGATGATCCGAATTTACTGCACGATTGTCATCACAGGCTGACCCCGATCGAAGCGGCACGACTGGGAAAAGATCTGGAACCCTATCATTTGTTTTGGATCGAAGATGCAGTTACCGCCGAGCTTCAGGAAGGATTTCGGGTGGTGCGCCAACATACCACCACTCCATTAGCGGTGGGAGAAGTGTTCAACACTATATGGGATGCGCAGACCCTGATCTCGGAGCAACTCATCGATTACATCCGCACTTCACTGGCTCGTGGAGGTGGAATTTCACACATGAAGAAAGTCGCCAATTTTGCAGAATTGTATCATGTGCGAACAGGATTTCATGGCGCTACGGATCTTTCGCCGGTAACGATGGCGGCTGCACTTCATTTCGATCTGTCGGTCAATAACTTTGGCATTCAGGAGCATATGCCCCATCAGGAGATCCTGAACGAAGTGTTCAGCTATAATTACACGTTTGAAGACGGTTTCATGTATCCCGGCGATGCTCCCGGTTTAGGTGTGGATATTGACGAAGAAGCTGCTTCTAAATTCCCATACGACCCGGCCTATCTTCCGGTAAACCGCAAAGAAGACGGAACACTGTTTAACTGGTAGATAAGCTTCGCAGTTTTTAGTAAGATGGCCGCTGTATGAATTGAAGCCACTCCTTTTGTAGCTGGAGTCGCTCAATATATCGGGGGCGGAGATCAAATTTTTCCAGTGCCGATAACCATGAATGGGCGGCATCAAATTCTTTAAGGAAGATGAGTCGGTCGATGAGCGCCACATATACGTCAAACCAATCGGGATCGATGGGATTTTGAACTAGAATGGCAGAATATGCTGGCAGATCCTGAATAGTATGGAGTTCGATTGCCTTCTGTATCACCTGCATTTGATTTGCCAGATGATACATAGTGAACTCATCTGGTTTCGGGAGAGTAGAAGCATATCGTGTATTTAAAAAGTAATGCCACTGGGTGGAATCCTGACGGAAAGCCATCGACTGTTTGTACCGGCCGTTAAGCTCCGTACGGGATGGCAAAGCGGACCGGGCAGAATCCATTCTTCCCATCAAAGCAAACGCATCCCCTTTTAAAAAGGAAAACGCAGGCATTGAATCCACTAAAGCCAGATCTTGTATAACGGCCTCGGTTTCTCCGGCTTGCAATTTATACCCAGCCCAGCGTTGTTTGATGAGTAAATTCTGAGGGGCTCTTTCATGCAATTTTTCCAGATAAGAGAGCGCTTTGGAGGTGTCACCAACCGTTTCAAAATACCGGTATCTGTCCCAAAGTTCCATTTCCTCACTCACAGAGTGCGGACAGGTTTTCTGAAAAATAGACCGTTGACTGAACATGAGCTGAGATACTTCACGATCCACCGAATCGATCTTTTCTTCGGGAAGTGTTCTTCGCCACCCGACCACAAGTGAGTCAAAAGGTAACTGATAGGCTTCTTCAAAACGATTGGTTCGGTAAGCTTCTTTAAATTGCTGAACCGGATATTCGTCCAATAAATAGCTTACAAATGATCCTGCTGTTGTGTAACTCACGCCTGATGCACCCCCGTAAAACCCGGATAATGAAAGAGCATTCTGCATTTGCTCGCTGGTGGGATACGGTGGATTCGCTGCCAGGATCTGATCCAGCGTAGAACGGTTTGAGGCATCGCGGGCGATCCCCTCTGCCAACCCTTCAATTAACCCTATACTCCAACTAGCATGAAAGAGATCGTTGCCGAATTGTTTGGAGATCACATGTACCATTTCGTGCATCAACACACCATGAAGGTGTTCTTTGGCGATATGGAGCTGATCCTGTGTTAACCAAACCGGCACGTAACTGGTGAATTTTGCACCGACCAGCGCTTTTTTCTGCCAGGCGTTTCCGTAGAAATATGATTCGATCCTGTGACCTTCCGGCCAGTCAATTTCGAGCGCTTTTGTGATGTGGTCGAAATAAAACTCCTGTTTGGCAGCCCAGTATTCTAACTCTTGTTCATTGAATTGTTCGGGCGCGGCGTATATATCGAAATGTGCGGTATGGACTTCAGTATGGAGTTTTTTTTTCAGATAGGATCGGGGAGTAATGATCCCGGAACCGGCCAGATTCAAATACCCCATCAACATCCCGGCAATAAGAATTAATACGATGAACTTGACGTCGTGTGCTTTACGGAAGTCCGGAAGGAACCACAGGATCGCGATCCAGCCAATAGTGAGCATTCTGAAGACCAGATACGAAGTGGAGATGGTCACCGATTCATCATAGATCGGGCCGGGCCAGGCTCCCCATACGTGATTGAAATAGTAAACCTGAGGCAGGGTAAAGAATTCGATGCCTAACACTCCAACAGATACCCAGGACAAAAAAAGCAGGCCGAATAAGCGGGGTTTGGGGAATCCCGTTTTACGGAAAAACCGCCCGGCTGCCAGACCAAAGAACACAGAGGGAATGGGGGTGAGTATCCAAAAGCCAAAGGCATCGTTCGTAAAACACCCTGAGAACAGGGAGAATAAAAATAAAGGCAGGCTAAACACATACAGGTGCTGAACGATACCTGCAGCTGCCAGCAGTTCTTCTCCATCATGTTGTTGATCTGCGGCTTTCCATGCGGCCAGAAATGCGCCTGCAGTCCCGGCCAGGAGCGCAGATTCGAAGTGGAAATCACCAAGAACCGGAACGAATGAAACCAATAACCCTGCCGCCAGCGCTAAAAAATATGTGCCTTTATCTCGTATCATGTAAGTGTATGAGGTAGATACGGAAAGAGGGGGTTGGTAATCAAGCTGTTACAAAAAAGAATTACAGATTTTGATGAGTGATTACCGCTCCGTAATTGAGCAGATCATAACCCTGCGGAGACATATACCCAATAGATCAGCCAGAACTGAACGGGGAGTCTCCAGAAAGTGATCTGTGTTCTGAGCGAAAGAAAAGGTGCTCTTTTAACGGACTTCACAAACATGTCGATGTTGGCAGGAAATACCGCGATGAGCAGGGCGATCAGTCCCCAGGCAGAAAAAATTCTGCTGAACGGGATCATAATTCCTATTCCTCCCAACACTTCAAATACACCACTCCAGAATACCATGGCTTTGTGGTGAGGGATATAATCCGGCATGATCCGTTCAAATACCCGGGGTTTTACAAAGTGCATTACTCCGGTGAACATGAAGAGACCACCGATCAGATATAGATTGATACTGTTTTCGCTGAAGGTTTCCATGATCACACAAAGGATTTACGGTGAAAGGTAGTTCCGTTCAGAGATTTAAGATGGATCAATGTTAGGTAAATGATGATCGTTATTTTTTGAACATGGCAGTGAGCACAAAGAAGATATTCTCTTTGCGTTCCATCAGGCGGCGACTGAAATAAGGGAACCAATCGGTGCCAAAAGGCACATAAACACGCGTGCAGTAGCCAAGTTGGGTCAGGTTGACCATCGTTTCTTCGCGCAATCCATAGAGCATCTGGAACTCGAAGGCGTCTTTAGCCAAATTTTCGTTGGCAGCATAATCCCTTATCCAATTCACCAGTTCGTCATCATGGGTGCCGAAACGGGGAAAGGAAGTGTTTGCGAGCAACACCTTTGCGTATTCCTTAAATGCGGTACGGATCTCCGCCATGTTTTGTAAAGCTTTTTCAGCGGGCTCTTTGTAAGCCCCTTTTACTAAGCGAACATCTGCATTTAATTCAGCGAGTTCTGCAATGTCATCTTTGGTACGGTGCAGCATGGCCTGGATCACGATGCCGACGGTCTTATTTCCAAATTCTTTTAAAGCCTCTTTAAAAAGATCCAGTGTTACCTGCGTATAATCACTGCCTTCCATATCAATACGCACAAACTGACCATGATTCTTGGCCACTTCCAGTAATTTGAACAGATTGTCTTTGCAGTATTGCCGGTCGATATCGAGTCCCATCATGGTAAGCTTGATGGAGATACTGCTTATCAACCCTTGTTCTTTTATACCATCCAGTAATTTGATGTAATTCTCGACCGTCTCATCAGCTTTAGCCCGGTCAGAAACATTTTCACCCAACAAGTCGAGGGTGAGTTTCAGCTCTTTAGCGTTCAGATATTGTGCTTTTGGGATGGATTCAGTGAAGCTCTCGCCCGCCACAAAACGCTTTGCAAGTATAAAGGGTAATTTCATACAGTGTGATCTAAATTTTGGTAATGATACGCAAACCTTCAAATATCTTCACTACCTCCGGCCGGTAACCTTACAAATTTTGGTTCGTCTTATCATCATGTGCAACTAATTGCTGCCAAAGGCGTAATCAGCGTCAGTTGTATAATAAAAAATTATGGGTTCAATGATGACACACTTAAGAACAAAACTTGTAACCTTAGCCTCGTTTTTGGCTGTATTTGCTGTACTTGCAGTAAATATTCAGGCTCAGAAAGCCTATGTGACCGAAGAATTTGACGTATCAGATGATGTTCGGGTAGATGTACGTACTTCCGGCGGCTTTATTGAAGTATATGGAAAGAATACCGATGAGGTGAAAGTTGAAATGATCGTTCGCAAACGTGGCCGGCTGATGGATCGCGGGGATGTGGACCTGGATGACTGGGATATCGATATCAGCAGAACCGGAAATACAGTTACCGCATCAGCAAAACGCCGCGGACGTAGTTGGGGAAATAACAATGTGAGTATTTCTTTTAAAGTATACACACCGATTAGAGCCATCACAGACCTTAATACGTCGGGAGGCTCCATCACTTTGGAAAACTTGATGGGCGATCAGAAAGCCCGAACCAGCGGTGGTAGTTTAAGTGCTGCTTCCATCGATGGCGATCTTGACCTTAAAACCTCCGGTGGCTCCATCACCATAGAAGATGTGCAGGGGTTTGCAGATGTGAATACCAGCGGCGGACGGATCCGGGCGGAGAATGTAACCGGTGGGATCAAAGCCCGCACAAGTGGCGGAAGTATCACATTGGAAGAGGTGAACGGGAATGTTGAGGCAAGCACTTCCGGCGGGTCGATCAATGCAGAAATTCCGGAACCGGACGATTTTATAGAACTGAAAACCTCTGGCGGAAGCATCACCATCACGGTCCCAAAAGATCAGGGCTATGAAGTGGATCTTGACGGTAATCGTGTACGTGCCGACCTGAAGAATTTCAGCGGAAAGTACGAGAAGGATGAGATCAAAGGCACGTTGAACGGAGGCGGAACCCGTATTTTCGCCCGAACCAGTGGCGGTTCTGTGACTTTACGATATTTATAACTCAGTATTAGTTAGTTACAAGCGAGGGCGACGGGAGGATATCCCGCCGCCTTTTTTTGTGTATGATATTATCCTCAGCTTGAAACTCTATGTTAGCACGTACCGGCTATTTCAAATAGTAAATTCCTCAGAGACAGAACTAACGCCCAACGATCTCGAAGCGTTGTTCGAGGCGTTCACCGAATTCATCTACCAGAACCAGTGTGTGTTTACCGGGTTCAGGAGATAGGGAAAGCTGATGAATGCGGTTGGTCTCTCCCAGATATTGTTCATCCAGATGCCAGAAAACCCGGGTTGATGGCGTTCGGTGAGCCACTTCAAATACGGTCTTGCCGGTTTCTCCATTCAATTCTACAGGCACATAAATGCTGGAACGGGAAAAGGGATAGATCATTTTCATGGCTGTGAGTTCTTCCCTGCGGCAATCCGGATCGAAGGGGGGAAGTGATGCATATGCGGGATTTTTTTTCCGGTAATACCATTCCTGATCAGGTGGTAGTACAAACCATGATCGCGTGGTGATGTCTTTCAGATCAGCGCAGGAACTATTCAACTGCAGGGTTTCATCTGCATTAAGATGTACGGATCGGTGGTAAGGACAAACAGAGGTTTTTAGTCCGGGTTTGGGTACCCAGGTCGTATCCCGATCCTCGCAAAATTCACCTGCCCGGTGACCACTGACTGCGCACACCTCGATCTTATCCAGATCATAAACCGGTTCATAGAACCAGCTGGTTTCTGGCAATGTGTTAAAAACATCAAAAAGGATAGGGCCGGCTGTTTTCACGCCGGTCAACCCGGGGCGCCCCTCTCCGTCAGCATTTCCTGCCCAAACCCCGACCACATATTCCGGAGTAACTCCGATCGCCCAGCCATCCCGGTGACCAAAACTGGTTCCTGTTTTCCAGGCTACTTTTCGGGCACCATCAAACCGGCGCCAAAATACCTCGCCTTCAGGGCGGTTTACATTCACCATAGCTTCTAACGTGCTCCATAAAGCTCCTGCGCTTAAGTTAAATCCGGAAAGGTCATCAAGGTCGGCTTCCCCCGAAAAATCCACCCGTTTAAACAGCCTGCTTTTCTCCTCCCGGACGTCATAACGATTCATGAAATCAGCCAGCGATGCATACGCAGAGGAGATCTCCCATAACGTACATTCAGCACCGCCAAGAATAAGGGTAAGCCCGTAATGTTCAGGTGGGTTATTGATGGTGGTTAGCCCCAGCTGATGAAGATAATGCTGGAACTTAGGGACTCCGAACTCCTGCAATTCGTGTACAGCAGGGACATTCAGGGAGCGGGACAAAGCCTCAGAGGCCGGGACAGCTCCGGTATAAGTACGGGTGAAATTTCGAGGGGTATAATCAGAAAAGCGAGAGGGAACATCCGGGATCAACGTATTGGGCAGGATCTGCCCTTCATGTAATGTCAGCATATACAGAAAAGGTTTCAGGATGCTTCCGGTGCTGCGTGGAGCCTGAAGCACATCAACCTGTTCGTCATTTTCCGATCCTGAACGGGTATTTCCCACATAGGCCGCGATCTCATGATTTCTTACATCCAATACCACAACCGCGGCGTTATGAATGCCATTTGATGAGAGCTGCTCATGGTGATATCCTACAATATCAGTCACTTTCTGCTGAAGGTTCTGCCGGATCGATGAACTGATCCGTTCTCCGGAATTGGCCCCCAAATATTGGTTGGCAAGATAATGAGGGGCAAGTGACGGAAGTGGGCGTGGTTTATCCGGCAAGGGTTCTAACAAAGCCAGTTCGTAGGAAAGTGAATCAATGATGCCCTGTTCGAAAAGCCGGCCCAATAACCGGTCGCGTTTTGCTTCCAGCTCTGCCCTGTTTCTACCGGGATGGATCAACGCAGGGCTGTTTGGTAATACTGCCAGCATGGCGGATTCCGCCCAGGACAACTGCTCCGGTTTTCGACCAAAATATCGCCACGAAGCAGCCTCCAACCCCACTACATTCCCTCCAAAAGGGGCATGAGCCGCATACAGGGCGAGAATCTCCTTTTTAGAATGAGTGAGTTCCAGCCGGGTGGCCTGTACCATCTCTGTTAATTTTTCGGTGATGGTGCGCTCCGGGTTTTGCTTTGCGAGCCGGATGACCTGCATGGTGAGGGTACTTGCCCCGCTAACTACTTCACCGGCCCGGTAGTTTTGGATGATGGCCCGGCCTATGGCTACCGGATCCACCCCGGGATGTTTTTTGAAATTCCGATCCTCAAATTCGATGATGGCTTTTTCAAATTTTTCAGGCACATTCCCGGAGACCGGGAATCGCCATTGACCATCATCCGCGATCTTAGCCCCCAGCAATGCTCCGGATCTGCTTTCCAGTACGGTAGAATATGAAGCATCAAAAAGAGGTGCCGGCAAGGAGTCCCAGTAGAGAAAGGCAGCGATAAGCAGACTACTGATTATCCCAGCTTTTTTAACGGTGCGATATGTGTTCTTTTCTTTGATCGTTAGGTTGATGGAGGCTGTAGTTTTCTATTCTCCCGGTTCTGTCACCTTAACCCATTTACCCGGAGTCCGGGCACTTATGGTTTCGTCGTACATGGCTTCGGTTGAGACGGCCGGCAAGTAGAACTCACCCAGATAACTGGCATTCAGTTGCATCCGGAAAGTTTTGGAAGAATTAGGTCGCAGATCAAAATACGTGTATACCCGATCATCCCGGATGTCCTGATAATCGTAGTTAGAAACCGGCTCTTTGAACTCATCACTCTCCATGCGGGTGTTACGGATCTCCCAACCGGAGGGAAATATCTGAGTTAAAGCCAGTTCTTTGTAAGTTCCCCGCATTCCGGGATTAGAAACGGTGACTTCAACCACCAGATCGGAGCCTTGTGTGATCTCGGAAGGGTCGATCTCATCACCATTCAGAGTCATATATTTTACTTTCTGCCGAAGGCTGTTCGAAGCAGAAACATTATCACCGATCAATGGAGTGCCTTCCAAAATAAGCCGGGCAAAAAGGGTGCCCTCGCCGGTATTGTCCACCACCAACTCATTGCTGTTGAATTCATCCATGTTGATGGGAATCTGAACCACAAATGCCCCGGAATTCACGGAACCATTTCGGGATTGATTGAGGGTATAGTCAGCGCTCATTATTGCCGCCGCCTGATATTTCTCCAGAAATTTAGTGATGGCGATCAAACCATAGGCTGTGGTTTGAGTGCTGTGCCACGTTTGGGAACTCAGCGCTTTGGCGATGTCACGTGCCTGAATACTAGCCACCTCTTCCCAATCAAGCAGGGACAGTGTTTCGAGGATCATAGCCCGGTCGCGCAACGAAGAGCCGAAACTACCCGATAGTTCGCGGTAATCGGGTACAATGGTACTTGCACCCTGAACGATATCTTCAGCCGCTTCGGGCTGTCCGATCATCACATAGGCCGCAGCCAGTCGCCATCGGGCCTGAATGGAAAGATCCTCCCGCTCTCTGAAGCGATTCATAGCTCCCAGTTCAGGAGTTTTAGCCAGCGCCAGCGTATAAAGGCGGTAAGCCTGCATAAGATCGGAGCGGGTATACTCTGTTTCGCGCCAGTTTCGGGCTGAGTTGGTTTGGAAGCGATTGATCTTATTCAACAGATCGGAGGGAACATAATAGCCTTGTTTCTGGGCTTCGAGCAGGAAGTGATAGGCATAATTAGTCCCCCAGGAATTGGCGTCTTCATAACCGGGCCAGTAGCCGAGACCACCCGAAGGAGTCATAAATCGTGCGATTCTTCGGATACCTTCTTCAACATTTTTTTGAATGGTGGCTTTTCTTTCATCATTGATCTCCATCACTTTGTCCACATAGAGCTGGGCAAAAACGGAAGAAGTGGTCTGTTCGATGCAGCCATGTGGATAACGGATCAGATATCGGAGTCTTCGGCCAAAATCTACCGGTGGAATGCGGGACAATTCCAGTATAGCGGTATTGGTTCCGGCCATTCCCTGTGGTTCGAAAGGAATCGTCCACCGTTCTCCGGCCTCCATTACTTCTTCTTTAATGTCGGTGAATGGAGTATTTGGGTTTCGAACAGCGATCTCAATTTCATGATAGGCGGTCTCTGATCCACTTCTCGCTTCCACTTTTATCTTACCAACTCCCACTTTGGTCTTGGTCTTCAGTTTAAAAGTAACGAGCTCATCTCCGGCTTCATCAAACCGAACGGTCGAGGAGTGGTCGCCGATCACTTCAAAAATATCACTCGCTTCCATTTCTACCTGAATGCTTCTGATATCATCTTTCATCGCAAATACACTTACGGGAAGATCAACGGTTTCGGCCGGACCCAGAACCCGTGGCAGTGTTGCAAGTACCATCACCGGCTTACGAACAGGCGTGGTCTTTTCAGTTTCTCCATACGCTCCGTTCTGTCCTGCAATGACCATAGTTCGTACGGAGCCTACATAATTTGGCACTGAGATGGTATGTTGATTGGCCTCTCCTTCCTTCAGATAAAAAGGACCTGCAAACCGAACCATTGGCTCAAAACGATTGGCCTCATTCAGGGCATCAGCCGATAAGGCAGAACCGTCTCCTCCTACTGCCAGAATTCTGGATATATTTCCGGAAAAACCACTGGTTACGAATTCAAACATATCCCAGGTTTTAATTCCCAGTGCTTCGCGGGCATAGAAAACCGGATGCGGTTGAGGCGTATTAAAATTGGTGAGATCCAGCAGTCCTTCGTCCACCATCGCCAGGGTATAGGTTATTGCCTTTCCATTCTGTTCACGTACTCTGATGGTAGTATTGGTTTCGGGGCGAAGTTCATCTGCCATGGTGATCTCGGGAGCGAGTCGTGTTTCCGGGTCTTCCACCGAAATGGGAATTACTCCGTACATTCGGATCGGCAGATCGTTGTCGGTTTGGGCATGAGGCTGTATATGCATCACATGAGCATATACGTTTGGACTCATACGTCCATCAGCTCTAAATGTGTAGATCGTTTCATCTTTTTTCCCGTCCAGCCAAACTGTTTCCAGAATTTTTGATCCGGTTTCCAGACTCAGCAGGATCTTACTACCTTCGCTGCTTGGAATGGTGAGTTCTACATCATCTCCGGTTTGATAAGAATCCTTGTCGGAAGAAAAAGTGAGTTGAGCAGGACTTACCGAACTATTTCTGCCGCCATACCAGCTAACATAGACAACCGTACTGGTTGAATGATGACCTTTCGGGTCGCTGACTCTGACCAGGTAACGCCCCCCTTCTGCTCCATCAGGAACTCTGAGTTTTAACTCATTTGTACCATCTGACCTGGTTGTGAGTTTCCCTGAACTAATTTTGCGGACATTCTGTCGCTGGAAGTAACTGCTGAGGTTTTCTCTGCCCCGTTCCCACCACCATCTCCAACGAATGTGATATACTTCGTAGCGAAGTTCTTTAAAGCCAACCGGAACACCCTCGTTATTTAGGGTAACCACTTCGAAGCGGTGTTCTTCGTTCCGGCTTAGCCAGTTACCATAACGATCATCATCGGCCACAGGCGGTTTCACCCCAACGATGGTGCGGAATGGATAATAGGTTGTGGAGGTTCGCCCTACACTAAAATTGCCGGAAGGTTCAAAAACCCGGAGATTCAGATTAACACTCACCTTAGCCGGCCCTTCCGCTAATGGAGCGAAGGTATGGGTGAAATCCACGTTACCGGTTTCATCCAGCGTACCATCGAAGATCTGTTCCGGAGTGGAAGAAAAAGAAATGGTTTCGTCCGTGAAGCTGAAATCATCGTATCCATCAAAAGAAGGTTCGGCCGGGGAAAGGCTCATCTCAGCATCTGCCTTCAGGTTCCGGGCAGTTGCTCCGTGAAGCCATTGCGAATGGAGGGTCGCCTTCATTTTCCGATCCCGGGAAGTGATAAAGTCTTCCTCAAAATCTACCTCGACTTTCAGCCGGTTTGGTTTTACCGTTTCAATTTTAAGCACTTTGGTATACGATTGTCCCCCGGCTTTGGCAGTAAGACGCCAGTTCCCGGTTGGGGCCTGTTTTTCCGTTTTTCCCTCATACACGAAAAAGCCATTCAGCGATGCCCGGAAGGTTTGCCGGTCGGTGAGCTGACCGGAAGGATCTCGCAATTCAAACGTGACCGGGTGACCTTCAGGCAGTACCTGATTTTTGTCTTCGAGGATGAGAGTAACGAACAATGAATCTCCCGGGCGCCACACACCGCGTTCACCATATAGAAATCCTTTCAGGCCTTTTTGAACACGGGCTCCGGAAACATCAAAATCACTGAGCGATAAAGAAGACGCATCATCCACCCGCAAATAACCCTTTTGATCATCAATGGAAGCAATGATGTAGTGCGGTTCATGATCGGCCGGCAGAACAAGTTTACCATCGGCACCGCTTACTCCCGATGATAATTCCTGCTGTTGAAAATCAAATAATTGAACGGTTACACCGGCCTTTAGAGTAGCGTTGCGGATGTCGGTGATAAAAATGGTGACCTCTTTATCGGCCCCTCTTTTGGCAATGATACCAAGGTCTGAGGCGAGCACATTTCGTTTTATCCTGCGATTGTCGTTGTAATACGAAACGGTGCAGGGATTGTCCCGGTCACGCCAGGTATAGCCATCGGGATAATAATAATCCGAGTAATTATCCCAGTATTCGGCTTCTAATTCGGGGCTTAGTGTCCAGCTTTGATTCTCGGAAATGGTCGAACTCACCGGACTGTTCGCATCACAGGGATATATTGCCTGATGGGCACGGAACCCGATCTCAACCTGATAGATCGCTCCGGGTTCGGGTTCAATGAATTCTGAAAGATCCAATGCATAATTATTCCAATCGCCCACATCCACACTGCCGAGCGAAGAAAGCGGAATGACTCCGGAAAAAACGGGACGCCCCACTCTGCGCAGATTCCATGAACTCATTCCATCGAGTTCGTAATCCTGCAGCATCTGCCCGATATTATTCTCAAAGATGCGGGAAATTTGTACATCAACCGCTCCCAGACTAACGGCCTTGAACGGTACATACAGATTTTCTGAGCGCGGAATGATAACCCCCTTTCCCAGCAGTACCACCTGAGGTTTTGGTTGATAGAAACGAATGGTTCGGCGATAGCTGGTTCCCAGTTCTTTCCCCGAGGCACTCTTAATGTTTTCGTCTATGATCAGTACTTCATCTCCATTTCTTCGGTTTCTGGGATTTACCACCACCTTGTTTTCTGAAATGATGTAATTGAGTGGGATATCTTTCTCCAGGCGGATGAGGCCTTCCAGGTTTTGTTGGGCATCTAGTGGATCGGAGAAGGTGAGTTCAATACGTGGATTTTCATCCCGGAATACCCTGGTCTCCAGCAGCTCGAAATCTCCGATCGCAGAAACTTCCACTTCGCTGCTTCCTTTTGCATCGGCCCCGATGGGAGAACCATTCCAGCTGATCTTTACTTTTGAAAGTTCTTCTAAACGCTGAATACCACTTATCTGAAATCGAAAAGACTTAGTACCCGCATCCTTTTGCCAGTTAATTTCCAACGCTTCACCAATCTGAGTTGCTTTGATCACTTTTTTTATCCGGGTGGGATCGGCCACATCAGCCGTATAGATCGTGCCTTCAATACTCAGGGTGTTCTTATTTGCCGGGTCCGGTTCAATTCCGGCTAGTTCCACTTCCATATCCTGCTTAATAGTTGCGAACCTGAACACAAAAGGACTTTTACCCTTTGCTACATCCATCACCTTATCCAGATTGAATTGCACGGTATACTGTACATCGTTTTGTAAAGAAGATGCCGGTTTAAATACCACAGTACGATCATTTACCCATTTTGCTGAGCCTTTAACCGCCGGATCGATCACAAAAAGACCGCTTTCTAAACGCTTATTCTCCGGGATCTGATCAGCAAGAGTAACACCGATCTCCCCAAAGGCACTGATCTCTCCGGACGTAAATCCGGAAATATAGGCATCAAATTCTGAGGGTACGGTTATCTGAAGTTGTTCTTGTTTTGAGCATGAAAGTATGGAGACTAAAAGCAGGGCAATGATACCGGAAATACGTATTCTTGTCATTATGCAGGCAGGTTAAGGGTGTTCATTTAAGGGTCTTAAAATCGTAACCTCAGTTTTGCAAAAAAGTTCTGTGATGGCAAGAATTAAATATGAAGTTTATGAAAAATAAGTTCATACCATTACCTGAACTCTCTTAGCAGAATTTGTGGCATTGCAGATTAATAAAAGGAACTTCATTTTCCCTTTATCGCTTTACCTAATTACTTAAGCAATTTAACCGGGAGTACAACCCACTAGTTTATGAATATGATCTCAATATTGATGCAGGCCTCGAATGTGATGCAACCTGCTATGGCAGATTCCCTCACACCGGATTCTTCTATAATCGAAACAGACTCGACCTTTCAGATACCCAATCCCACCGATTACAGCATTTCCGAGATCTTTGTTTATGTGAAGGATTTTCTGAACGTGACATTATTTGAGATTCAGGACACCCCGGTAACCTTTATGTCATTGCTGGTTTTTTTGCTGTTCATTGTTGGGTTTTCGTTGCTGGCGTCTTTTCTAAAACGATTTCTGAACAAAAAGATACTTCCGCGGTTTATCCACGATAGTGGTCTTAGATACACCCTTTCCCGCATGTCGCAATATGTAGTGGTGATCATCGGGGTGTTTGTTTCTTTTCAGTTTTTAGGGATTGACCTCACCGGACTTGCCGTTATTTTCGGTTTTCTGTCTGTTGGTATTGGTTTTGGCCTGCAGAATATCACTTCTAATTTTATCTCAGGTTTGATCGTATTATTCGAACGCCCGATCAGCGTGGGCGACCGGGTGATGGTAAACGGAATTGAGGGAGATGTTCAGGAGATCAACATTCGCAGTACCATGGTAAAAACCCTGGATAACATATCCATCATTGTACCGAATTCGGAGTTTGTGAGTAAAGATGTTGTAAATTATTCGCACGGTGACCCAACCTATCGACTCTCCATTGATGTGGGTGTAGCTTACGGTTCGGATGTGGATACCGTAGTTAAAGCACTCGACGAAGTGGCAAAAGAAAGCGAAAGTGTGCTCGATCACCCCGAACATGACATTCACCTTCGGTCGTTTGGCGATTCTTCCTGGGATATGAAATTGCTGGCCTGGATCCCGGATGTAAAGAAAAAATATGTGATTCAGAATGAGCTGAATCAGGCGATCGTGCGCAAATTCCGCGAATATGATATCGAAATTCCATTTCCACAACGCGATATCAACTTCAGAAATGCGATACCGGGTGATTCAAAAAAAGAAAAAGAGAATAAAGAGGGGTCCGGCGAAGACTAACACACGGTTTCCCGCTTTCTTTTCTCGAAAAATCACTACCTTCGACATGCTGAATATCCAACAACAATCTGCATGCTTAAGAAAACACCATTTCACGCTATTCATCAGCGTATCGGAGGTAAACTCGTAGAATTCGCCGGCTTCGAAATGCCGGTTCAGTACAAAGGGATCAAAACAGAACATGCTGCCGTTCGTGAAGCGGTGGGCGTATTTGATGTCTCGCATATGGGAGAATTTTTTGTTTCCGGTCCCTATGCCCTGGATCTGGTACAGAAAGTTACAGTGAACGACGCCTCAAAATTGGTGCCCGGTAAGGCTCAATATTCTTGTATGTGCTATGAAGATGGCGGAATTGTTGACGATCTGATCGTATATAAACTCGCCGATGAACATTACATGCTGGTGGTAAATGGAGCTAATGTGGATAAGGATTTTGAATGGATCTCCTCTCAAAATTCTATGAATGCTGAGTTGGTGAATCGCTCCGATGATTACGCATTACTCGCAGTTCAGGGGCCAAAATCGGCCAACGCTCTTCAAAAACTTACCGATGTAGACCTGTCCGGAATTCCATTTTACGGATTCACTACGGGAACATTCGCCGGCGCCGATATGATCATCTCAGCTACCGGTTATACCGGCGAAAAAGGATTCGAGCTTTATTTTGACGTGAATACTACGGATGCAGAAGCTATCTGGAATGCGATCTTTGAAGCCGGAGATACGTTTGGAATGGAACCCTGCGGGCTTGGTGCACGAGATACGCTTCGTCTTGAAATGGGATATGCCTTGTATGGAAACGATATTACTGCGCAGACCAATCCACTGGAAGCACGGTTGGGCTGGATCACCAAATTTGATAAAGGTGAATTTGTCGGTAAAAATTCGCTTCTTAAAGTGAAAGAAGAAGGAAAAACCCGGCAGATGATCGGGTTTATAGTGGAAGATCAGCGATCAATTCCAAGAAACGGGTATGATATATTGAATGATAATGGTGATAAGATCGGGGTGGTAACCAGCGGAACAATGTCCATTACCTTAGGTAAAGGAATAGGTATGGGTTATGTTGAATTACCATATGCTGCTGATGGAACTACTATTCAGATCGCCATCCGCAAAAAGACTGCGGCGGCTACCGTTACCAAACCACCATTTATCAAGTAATTATTTTTAAAGAGAGGATACTATGCCGGATTTGAGTTATATAGACGTATTTTTTTCGGTTCAGGCGTTTAACGAAGAAGACCTTCGCGGCAAGACGGCTGTGATCATTGATGTGTTACGTGCCTCATCATCTATTGTAACGGCGATCAATAACGGAGCAAAAAAGATCATCCCGGTTGAAGATATGAGCGATGCCGTAAAAATTGCCCGCACTATGGATCAAAACGATTATATGTTATGTGGTGAAAAGAACGGCACCAAGATCGAGGGCTACCATTTGGGGAACTCTCCACAGGAATACACTCCCGATACGATCAAAGATGCCACCCTTATCTTTAATACCACCAATGGCACCAAGGCTATTAAAAAAGCTGCACTTGCAAACCGGATATATATTGGTACCTTCCTCAATCAGCAAAGTGTGCTGAATGCTTTGGCTCAGCATGATGATGAAATTGTATTGATCTGCTCCGGCTGGAGAGGACGTCTCTCTCTGGAAGATACCTTGTTTGCCGGATCACTGATTCATAAAATGTGCGACGGAAACTTGCCGGATGCAACTAAAGACGGCGCCAAAGTAGCTTTTGGACTGTACGAAAAATTTGGACATAATCTCGAAGAAACCATCAGTAAGAGTGATCACGCTTACCGGTTGCGTAATTTAGTGCCCGAAGGTGATATCGCTTTCTGTTGCCAGGTAGATCATTTTGATGTACTGCCTGGAATGAAAGATGGTCTTATAACCAATCTGAATGGCTAAGAAAAAACTGAATACAGCAAAAACAGGCCCGGTCGATTCGGCTCGTAAAGTCGAGATCACAGGGATTATACTCATTGCGATCGCTGTATTACTGGGGCTGAGTATTCTCTCTTATACTTCTGATGATTACCAGTACGCCCGTAGTCTAACCTTTACCGATCTGTTCAATCCGGATGCTTCATCCAGGTTGATCCAGAACTGGCTGGGACCGGTCGGGGCATACATCTCTCACTTTTTAGTATATGCATTATTTGGCTATACCAGTATAGTTCTGGCATTAATACTGGGATACAACGGATGGCATGTATTCCGGCATCGGCCGATCAAAGAAAATGGCTGGCTTACCATTCTTTCCATTTGGGGAATGATCCTTGCTTCGGCATTTATCGGGTGGTTAAATACAAATGCTGATTTTCCGGGAGATTCGGTCTGGAGTGGAGGTGCAGGTATTGCCATCTCTCAGATCCTGCAAAATATCACGGGAATTGGTTCCATTTTTATCCTTTCAGTATTAGTACTGGTCACCATACTACTCTTTATCGATCGTGATCTTCAGAAAACCATCGACAGCATAAAGATCTGGATGGATTCCATGAAAGAAAAACTGGAAGAATCGAGACAGGCCCGGGAAGAACGGAAAGCGGAGAAGCAGGCAGAACGCGAAGCCCGGATTGCCGCTAAAAAAGATGAGATCCGGCAAAAGAAAGAGGAGAAAGAAGAGGCGAAGAAAGAAAAAGAACGCCAGAAAAAAATTGAACAGCGTCAGAAAGCGGAAGCGAAGGCAAAAGAAGAAGCCAATGCTCCCTCAGAACCGACCCCGGCTCCGAAAAGTATTGATGAGATTGTAGAAAAATCGGAAGAGGAAGACCGGAAGCGGATTGAAGAAGAAAAAGCGGCGGTTCAGAATTTAGATACCCGTCCCCGGGCCATTCTCGAAAAGCCGGATAAGGATTCGGGGGATGACGACGATGATGTGGAAGTAGCCATTTACAAAGGTGAAGGTGATGAGGCGGCCGGCGAAAAAGATCTGGATAAGATCAATCAGGAACGGGCCAAAGAAGTACCGGTCATCAAGTACAAATTCCCGACCATCGATCTGTTAAATTCTCCACCGAATGAAGGGAATGAGGTGGATCTGGAAGAGATCAAGGAAAATAAACGTATCATTCTTGATAAGCTGAAGCGACATAAGATCGAAATTGTGGGTATCAACGCCATTGTTGGACCAACGGTTACCCTGTATGAACTGGAACCTGCTCCGGATGTAAAGATCAGTAAGATCGAAAGCTATGCAAACGACCTAAAGATGGCTACGGCATCGAAAGGATTAAGGATGCTGGCCCCTATTCCTGGTAAATCGGCGGTAGGGATCGAAGTGCCGAACACCACCCGCGAAACGGTGTACATCAAGCAGGTGATCAATACCAAAAAATTTGTAGAGACCAACATGACCCTTCCGGTGGCCTTTGGTAAGACCATCGAAAACGAAGTGTTTATGCAGGATCTCACCAAAATGCCCCATCTTTTGGTAGCAGGGGCAACCGGTTCCGGTAAATCGGTGGGGATCAATACCATCATTACCTGTTTGTTGTACAAATGCCATCCCGATGACCTGAAATTTGTAATGATCGATCCCAAGAAGATTGAACTTTCTCTCTACCGTAATATTCAGAATCACTTTTTGGCGATGTTACCTGATGCGGATGAACCGATCATCACGGATACATCAAAAGCGCTGGATACACTCAATAGCGTGACCAAAGAAATGGATGAGCGCTACGATCTGCTCAAAATGGCAATGGTTCGTGATATTAAAGCGTACAACCAGAAATTTAAAGACGGCGAACTGGAAGATGAATTGGGTCACCGCCACCTGCCCTATATCGTTGTGGTGATCGATGAGCTCGCCGATCTAATGATGACGGCCGGTAAACAAATTGAAGAACCGATCGCACGAATTGCTCAGCTCGCACGGGCTGTCGGTATCCATATGGTGGTGGCAACGCAGCGGCCTTCTGTAAATGTGATAACCGGTACTATTAAAGCAAACTTCCCGGCAAGGGTTGCCTATCAGGTGGCATCGAAAGTGGATTCCCGGACCATTCTGGATCAGGGCGGCGCCGATCAGCTGATCGGGATGGGAGATATGTTATTCCACAACGGCGCTTCCATGACCCGTATTCAGAATGCCTTTGTTTCAACCGAAGAAGTAGAGCGCATCAATTCTTTTGTGGGTTCTCAGGCGGGGTACAAACAGCCTTTCCATCTGCCAATTATTCAGGATGAAAATACCGGCATCCCCGATCCGTTAGAAGACATAGACGAAATGTTCGAGGCCGCGGCAAAAGTGGTGATTTTACACCAACAGGGCTCGGTTTCGTTATTACAACGGAAACTAAAAATTGGCTATAACCGCGCAGGACGCATCATCGATCAATTATTTAATGCCGGGATCGTTGGTCCGTATCAGGGTAGTACAGCCAGAGATGTATTGGTTCAGGATGAAGATGAACTTCAGGAAATTTTGGATGGGCTCGACAATTTATAAAAGATCGCTGCTATTGGCGTTTATCATGGCATATTTCTGTACACCGGTTTTTGCCCAGAACAGTATATTCGATCAATTGAGATCCACATTTGAAGCCGGTAAGGTTTTTAAGGCAGATTTTACCCACACCTATATTGATTCTTATACCGAAGAAGAAACAAAAACCAACGGTACGATCTGGATCAATAAAGACGGATACAGACTGGAAGCCGATGATCAGATCATTGTAGTGGATGGTGCGCTATCCACCGTTTATGATGCCGCGCGAAATCGGGTGATCATCAGTGAATATGATGCAGAAGAAGATGATTTTGCCCCTTCCCGCTTACTCAGCGGATTGGATGAGACCTATGTGCTGGCCGGAGAAGAAAGTTCAGGGGGGATCACTACGATCAACCTGGAAAGCAACGATGATTTTGCGGTATTTGTTGGTATCAGCATCGAAGTGGGAAGCGATCTGCATCCACAAAAGATCACGGCAACTGATTTTGCCGAAAATGTAATTATAACCGGTTTTTCGAACGGTGAGTTTTTATCTGATGCGGAGGGTATTTTTGAACTTTCGCCACCCGAGGATGCCGAAATTGTTGATATGAGGTATTAGTACCTGTGAAGAATACAATAAAGATTCTGGTAAGTGTGGCGATCGCCGCACTTTTTTTATGGCTTTCGTTCAGGAATGTAGCGTTTGATGAGATCCTGGAAGCCTCAAAAAATATGTCCTGGGGATGGGTGTTCCCCTTTGCGATAACACTTATTTTTGCTCACTTCATACGAGCAGAACGCTGGCGTATGCTTTTTCATGATGAGGATAAGATCCCTCATCGTTCCACCTTATTCTCGGGGGTGATGTTCGGATATCTCACGAACATCGCGCTGCCACGAGTAGGGGAAGTTGCGCGGCCGGTGTATGTGGCCAAGATCATTGGGGAAAGTAATTCAAAACTTATAGGTACCATCGTTCTCGAGCGTATCATCGATGTGGTAAGTATGCTTACTATCATGGTATTTGTGGGTGTTTTCCTGATCTCGGACCCTGAAATACTCCACAACTTATTTGGAATCGACTTTTCTGATCCGGCCGTATACAAGACCTTTTTGATCTGGGGAGCTGCTGCAACGATCGGATTTATACTGGGCAGCTGGATCCTGTATCGGATGGTGAAGACACTGAGCTCCGGGGAAGGTCGTGTAGCTGGATTCATTGAAAAGATCAGGATTACCGCTAAGAGCTTTTTTGAAGGAGTGATGTCCATCAGAAAGCTGAAGAACTGGCCTCTGTTTGTGCTTTATACTGCGTTGATTTGGGCAGCCTACGTGCTGATGATGTATTTCCCGTTATGGATGTTTGATCTCCATACCATCTACGATCTGTCTATTGCGGATGCTGTGGTACTTACCATGGTTTCGGCGGTAGGGATCTCAATTCCTACTCCCGGCGGTACCGGAAGTTATCACCTGTTCATCACTTACAGCTTGTTTGTATTGTACGCCATTCCTGAAGTTACCGGACTGGCATTTGCAACGATCACGCATGCCGCAACCATTTTGATGGTGCTTATTATTTCACCGATCATGCTGGCTGTCGAGAAGTATCTTTCCCTGAAACGTGAAGCGCAAGGCAAGTAACTGATCAAAGATCGGGAGTATTCCGGGCAGATTTTCAATCATACACCATTCCGCGGAACATGGCGTTGGTTTTACAGTACATCAATTTACACAGGCTTTGGCTTAAACCTTCCTTTAAAAATTAGTACATTCAGCAAATTCTATTCGCCGATGAAATCATTCTCTACCCTATTATTTACCGCTTTTTTATGCTTCAGTGGAAATGCCTTCGCACAGGACGGTAGCCCGGCACCCCAGAATTCACTGTTGCCGGAGATCAATCCGCAGGATATTGAGATCAGAAGTGAGTTCAGGGCACGTTTTCCGGGATTAAGAAGACAACCAATTTTAGGGTTTAACCCAAAGCCACGGGTCTTTCAGATCGATCCAAACAGAATGCCTTTCATGGAAAGCCGTGATCAGGCCGTAGCGAATATTTCGATCACCCAATTAGACCGCCCGGAACCACCCAAAAAATCAGTATTAGAGATCCCGTATCGCCATAGCGCTTTTGTAAAAGCAGGCTTCGGTAATTATATCAGTCCGGAATTTGACGGGTATTTTTTTAGTGATCTGAATGATCAAAGTTCAATAACCGGCTCGGTGAATTTTCAGAGTTCAGGTTCACATCTTGATGTCCCATCCGGGTTTCGTTATCTGAATGGCGATGTTCGATACAGAAATGAGCTAAAAGAAGATCTCACGCTAACTACTGACATCAATTTTACGAGCGATTTCAACCGGATGTTCGATCTCACAACACCTGTATCGCCCGGTATAACAGCTGCAATTCCCGAAAAGAACTATATGGGCTCGGGTGCCGAGCTCACATTGGTACAGACGAATAATTCGCTGGAAGGCTGGACCGCAACCGCCGGGGGTAATTTTTACAATACCGAACTTTCCGCCGAAACAGCAACATTGAACGGTGAAACCAAAGAAGTTACTTTCAATGCCGGTTTTTCAAATAAATGGGCCGGACAACGACTGTATGAGACCTTCTCAGTGAATGCTGACGTAGATGTCGGTTCTTATGATAACAGTGCCTCAGGAGCAGAGACCTGGATAATGGGAACCGGGGGATTCCAATACCGCAAAATGATCAATTTTAGTCTGCATCTGAATGCTGATGCCGGCGCGGCCTATGTAAAAGATGCATTCTCCAGCAGAATCTACTTCACTCCCGAAATAACATTGCGTTGGAATTTGCGTGATGCCATAACCATTACAGGTCGGGTAAGCGGAAAACCGGGAATGCTCACAGTTCAGGAACATCAGCAGGCTAATCGGTTTTTGTTCGGAGACATCGGATTGCGACATAACTATACGTCCGGCGCTTACGGTGAGATCGAGCTTCAGATCATAGAAGGAAACCGGATCTTCGGGGGCGTCAGCTACGAGATCATTAAAGATTACTCTTACTATACCCGCACGGCAGAAACCGGAGCCGGACAGACCTACTATACCTATTACGATCTGAATTTCGGCAAAGCGAATGTGTTCGAATTGTTTGGCGGAATAACCCAACAACTTGTTCCGGAAAAATTCTGGTTCGACGGACGGTTTTATGCCCGAAGTCCGAAACTCGATAATGGAAACACGATCCCCTATCACGAAAAACTCGGAGTAAACGGATCATTCTCATTTAAACCCGTCAAAGAACTTACACTTAATAGCTGGGCTCAATATGTTGGAAAGCGGGCTTCGGTATCAAACGGAGAAGATTTGAGTGCCTTTTTACTATTTAATGCCGGGGCTGAATACCGTATTAACAAGAAATTTGGTGTTTATGTGAAAGTATTGAATATTTTGGGGCAGAACTATGAATTGTGGGATGGATATCAGGAGCGCCCACTCCAGGTATTTGGAGGCATAACTTTAAACTTATAATCAGCTATGACCAAAGATTTCTTAAAAACGTTCGGGATTGTGATCAGAGATCAGATCATCATGAAGAATTCAGTTGAGATTGAAAAACTGGGAACTTTTAAATCGGTGCATCACAATCAAAAACAAGAAAAACGAGCTGATGGAACCACCGTTATGTTACCCCCGCGCGATGCCATCGAATTCACATCAGAAATAAAGGAGTGATCCCATGCATTTAAATCATTCTAAATTGGTGGAATTGCTTGCCGATGCGGCGGGGATGGATGTTGAAAAAGTTGAGAGTCAACTGGAGGAATTGACCACAGAGATCGCTCAGGCGATCAGTGAAGATGAAGCATACGAAATTGAAGGGTTCGGAATATTCAGTAGTATCGGTAACAGGGTGATGTTCATCCCTTCCAAAGAACTGGAAACGGAGATCAACTTTAAGTATGCCGGAATGGAACCCATCGAGATCGACGTGGATGAAGTAGAGCCGGAAGATGAGGTAATTGAAGAACCGGATGCAAGTTTCGACGATCCTTTTGAAGGAATAGGTATTAAAGAAGATGATGTTCCCGGAAAACGTGACCCATATTCGGGATTAGTGGTAGATCTTGATGAGGATGAGATACCGGCCAAACCAACCGCTGAAGAGGAAACTGAAAGTGAAGACCCGGATGATGTTTTGTTTGGCGGGGATGATACCACAGGTAAAGAAATTGATCTGGATGAACATGAAGACATTGACTTCGACTCACTAAGCGAAGGGACTTTAGAAGACGAGCTGGGATCGGCATTAGGTGAAATTGATGATGCTGAGGAAGAAGAACCCTTACCTACATCTGATGACTGGGGAATTGATGCACACCGTGAGGAGGATGAAAGTGCAAACCGGCTGCTTAGCAGCCTGATGGGTGATGAATTATCCGGCGATGAAGAGGATCTCGCGGAGGATGATCCGATAAACGATTTTTTCAGTATCGAAGAACAGGATCTTAACGAAGAGGATACGGATGATGTTACCGATGCTGAAGAAGAGCCGACTAAAGTACCTGAAAATGAATTGGAAGCAGGATTTACCGACGAACTGGGAGATCCGTTTGCTGAAGTTGGGGATGAGCCGGAAGAGGAACCTGAAGAAGAGGATCTGGAAAAAGATCTGGCTGCAAAGTTAAACCTGGATGCAGGTTTAGAAGATGAATTTGATGATCCGTTCAGCGAATTTGAAGAGGAAGAGAGCTTAGGAATAGAAGATGAGAACCGGGAAGAGATCATGCCGGTGATCACCAATATTTCTTCTGATCTGCCCGAAAAGAAACCGGAAGAAGAACCAAAGAAAAAGCCCAAAAAGGAGAAAAAGCCTAAAAAAGAAAAGAAAGAAGCTGAGCCGGCAAGTCCGCTTCTTTGGGTAGTTCTCATTCTTATTTTACTGTTAAGTGCAGTTTCTGCGCTGGCTTATTATAAAGTGGTTGAGATCCCGTTTGTATCAGAGTTGTTCCACGGTAAATCACAGCCAGCCGTTCAACCCATTCAGCAACCGGTACAAACTCCGCCGCCTGCACAGGAACAGGCTCAGGAAGCAGGAACCGATGAGCAGGCAACGGAAGAAATGGCCACCACTGAAACGCCGGAACCTGAGGAGACGGAATCCGCTCCTTCAACTATAGAAGAAACTGTTTCGGAACCTGAGCAGGAAACTGTTGTTCAACAATCTGCAACAATTTCAATGGGTGCCGGAGCCGAAGTCCCCGCCGATCAGCCCGAATACGGACTATACGGTACGGCTGATCCAACAGCGAATGACGGTTTTACGATCGTGATTTTTAGTCTGAGCAGTAAAGAGAATGCCGAGGCTGAACAACAGAAGCTAACGAGACAAGGATACCGGGCGCTGGTCGTGCCGATTCCAAGTACACAATATGGAACCTTATACCGTGTTAGTTTAGGGCAGTTTGCCACATTGAGAGATGCAGCTATTGCCTCAGACGAGCTCAAAGCCCCCTACAGCGAAAACTTTTTCATCAAAAAAATTACAAACTAGTCATCTACATGAACTTAACCTTACTATTTCTGCTCTTGCAGGATACAGCTGTTTCACCGGATTCTCTGGCCATGGCGCTGGAAGGAGAGACCATCACCTTCTTTGACCTTATGGTTGAAGGGGGAATTTTGATGATTCCGATCATCCTGTTATTTCTGATCTCGATTTATGTGATCGCTGAGCGATGGAGTGCACTTTCCCGGTCACATACCGACACCGCTCGGTTTCTAACAACCATTGAAGGAATGCTAAAATCCGGCAGACAGGGAGAAGCTGTTGCTTTCTGTGATGATGTGGATAAGCCGCTGGCCCGGATCATCAAATCCGGTATCAAACGTCTTGGTCGGCCACTTCGTGATATTGAGGATGCGATCGACAATGCCGGAAAAAAAGAGATCTTTTTTCTGGAGAAAAGAATGAACTGGCTGGCAACTATCGCCGGTGTTGCTCCGCTGATCGGATTTACCGGAACTGTAACCGGTATGATCACTGCGTTTATGGATATACAGTCGCTTCAGGGTAATGTAAATCCAAGTGATCTGGCTGGCGGTATCTGGGAAGCACTTATTACCACAGCCGCCGGGTTGATCGTAGGGTTGATCGCTTTTGGTTTCTACAACTTTTTATTGGGCAAGATCAATCGTTCGATCTTTGAACTGGAAAATGCCTCAGCCGATTTCATTGATCTTTTACAGTCTCCGGCACCTAAAAAACAAGGTTGATCATGGCATTAGACTTCAGACGTGGTGATAAACGCTTAGCTCCCCTGTCGTTATTTTCGCAGTCATCGCTGACGGATATCGTACTTCTTCTGCTCATTTTCTTTCTGCTTACCTCCTCTTTTGTAACCAACTTTGGAATTCAGGTAAATATCCCGAAAGCCGAAAGCGGAGCGGTAACCAATGATCAGTATATATCGGTGGCGGTCACAAAAGAAGGACAGTTTTATGTGGATGGAAATTTAACTGCAAGAGGGTCGCTGGCATCTGCGATACGAGAGGTTAGAAATACTAAACCACAAAGCACGATCGTACTAAGAGCAGATAAAGACGCAAAAGTGGATGATGCTGTCCGGGTAATGAATATTGGCAAATCTCTGAATCTTAAACTGGTAATGGCCACCGAGCAAGGCTCACTCTAGAATACATGGAACCACAATTCACCAAAGATGATGGCCGTGCGCTGGCGGTAACTTTGGGGCTTGCAGTAATAATGCTGGCCTTCTCGCTCTGGTACACCATCGACATGGGGCGAAGTTTGCGACCATCATTTATTGAGGTGGAATTTGGTGAATTCCAGACCGGTCGGCTTTCAGAATTCTCCGAAGTTCAGAACGAAGAAGTAGCCACGCGGCAAAATCCATCAGAAACGGAAACAGAACAACCCGTTGAAGAAGCTCCCGAACCTGAAGAAACTCCGCAGGACCCATCCGACGAAAACACGAAACCGGTGGATCTGCCTGATGAAGTGGAGGAGGTAGCAGAAGATCCGGTTCAAACCCCGGAAACGGAAGTAGTGGACCCAACGCAACAAAGCGAGCAGCAACAGGAAGAAGAGATCGAGGTGCCGCCACAAGCACAGAAAGATGAGCAAACCTCGGAAGGAGCCGATGAAAGCGGCGATCCGGACGGTGCCATCGGTGATAAGAATGCTGATCAGGGAGTGGAAACCGATGAAGAGAAGTCGGCCCCTTATGAGCTTAAATGGGAAGGAGATATTGAACGGGCACCCATGGTACAGCCACTGCCAACCAATATCGCAAATACAGAAGCGGTAATAACGGTGCGCTTCGAAGTGCGGCCTAACGGAACCGTTGGACGCATAATTCCGTTACGAAAAATGAATCCCGAATTAGAAACTGAGGTAATGAAAACCTTACGCACCTGGCGATTTTCCCGATTACCGGGCGGCGTTCCTCAACAAGCTCAATGGGGAACCATTACCTTCAGGTTCGTTTTTGATTAGTCCATAGGAGTATGAGAATCCAATTTCGACCCACCCTGCTATTATTACTTTTATCTGTTGTTACACTAAGTAATTGTGAAAAGGATCCGGCTTCCGGAGCTCAACAAAACGATGAATTTCTGGATGAAAATACCTGGATCAATGATCTGATGAGTTCCTACTATTACTGGAACAATAATGTGCCGGATGAGATCCCCGGCGATACCGATCCCGAGATCTATTTTGAAGGTATGCTCGAGTCTTCAGATATCTTTTCTTATATCCGCGATGATGCGGCCACCTATCTCGAGGAATTGAATGGTGTTTCGTATACAGCAGGCTATTCTCCTGCATTTGGGCGTTTTTCCGGTTCCGACGACGTATTTATTATCGTTGAATTTGTGTATCCGGGATCACCGGCCGATTCCGCCGGATTAGAACGGGGCGATATCATTCTGGAGATCAATAATTCGCCTCTCACCATATATAATTATCTGGATCTGTACTACGCATCCGGAACTTCAGTTCTAACACTGGGTCAGGCTAATTATAATACCGAAACCGGAGGTTATTCTATCGGCTTAACCGGTACACAGGTTAGTGTAGTTAAAGATGAGCTCACACTCGATCCGGTGGTTCATACGGCTACGGTAGATACGGCAGGACATAAGATCGGCTATTTATTCTATGCAAGATTTTTAGTCGGGGAAACCTCTGAGTTCATTACAAGCCTGAATAACGCCTTGGAATCGCTAAAAACGGAAGGAGTCACTGATCTGGTGGTTGATCTGAGATATAATCCCGGCGGAAGAGTAGATGCCGCCACAAGTTTTGCAAACATACTGGCTCCGGAAGAACAAACTCAGAACGAAGATGTATTTGTAAGCTATAAATATAATACGCTGTATCAGAATTATCTGATCGACCAATATGGATTGGATTCCGATTATTTGTACACCCGGTTTAGTACGCCTGAAGTAAGCATGGGACTGGATGCAGTATATTTTCTTACGACCAATAGTTCCGCTTCAGCAAGTGAGTTGCTTATCAACGGGTTAACTCCGTATATGGATGTGTATCAGATCGGTACCAATACCTACGGTAAGTTTTACGGTGCCTATGTCTTTAGTGGAACAGATGCTTCTCCCTCTCACAATTACCTGATCGCTCCTGTTTCGTTGAAATATGCCAACTCTATCGGAACTACTGATTTTGTGGATGGACTGGATCCGGATTTTGAGGTTGATGAAGATATTCTGTCTCCCGAACCCATCGGTGATGCTGCTGATCCACTATTTGCAACAGCGATCGAGCATATTCTAACTGGAAATGTGACCGCGAAAATGGCTAAAATCCGCAAGGCTGATAATCTGGAATTATTGCCCGATCATTATTCCTTACAGCGAGGGAATATTTTCGAAATAAAAAGGCATTGATCTAATTCACATCTTTTTACCGCTCTGTTGATTCTTACTGGCTACTTTCGGTAATTCAAAGCGCTCTTCAGCGAATTACTAACTAACAGGAGTACCATGAAAGGATCAGCCATCGCGTTGTTCATCGTCGTTCTTTGCACCCTTATCACCGTAGAGGCACCCGCACAGACTTTCGGGCATGGAAGTGATACAAACAATCCAACCTTTGAAGCTTCTCTTTTTAAAGATCTTTCGTTTCGGAATATTGGTCCGTACAGAGGTGGGCGATCGGTAGCCGTTGCCGGCCATGATGCCCAACCTTACACATTCTACGCCGGTTTTACCGGAGGAGGAGTGTTTAAGACCACGGATGGTGGCAATACATGGAAGAACATCACTGATGGATATTTCAAGACCGGATCGGTCGGAGCTATCGATATTGCAGATTCTGATCCTAATGTGATCTATGTTGGAATGGGTGAAACCGATATTCGCGGTAATATGAGCGCCGGGGATGGAATGTATCGTACAACCGACGCCGGAAAAACCTGGACCTGGCTGGGGATGGGTGAAAGTCAGTTTATCGGAGATATCGAAGTTCACCCGACGGATCCGGATGTGGTCTGGATCGCGGCCATGGGTAAACTGTTCGGAACGGATGGGAATGAAGAACGTGGTGTATTTAAAACTACGGATGGTGGAAAGACCTGGAAGAAAGTACTTTACAGAAATAAAATGACCGGTGCCGTGGATATAGCGGTAGATCCGAATAACCCCAGGATCTTATTTGCTGCGTTATGGGAGGCCTACAGAAATCCATGGGAAATGAGCAGTGGAGGAGAAGGCAGCGGGTTATTTAAAAGTACCGATGGTGGGGAAAGCTGGACCGAGATCACAAAAAACCCGGGAATGCCCAAAGGATTGATCGGTAAGATCGGGGTTTCTGTATCGCCGGTGAATTCTGACCGGGTATTCGCTATTGTAGAAAATGCGCGGGGTGGTGGACTATTCCGATCAGACGATGCGGGAGATACCTGGCAACGGGTTAGTGCAGATAGAAATTTGCGTCAGCGGGCCTGGTACTATTCTAAAGTGATCACAGATCCTGAAAATGCGGATGTCGTATATGTGTTGAATGTGGGGTTCTGGAAATCAAATGACGGAGGTAAGACCTTCGGCCGGATCCGGACTCCGCACGGCGATCATCACGATCTTTGGATCGCGTCGGATAATCCAAAGCGAATGATCATCGGGGATGACGGAGGCGGACAGGTAACTTATAACGGCGGGGAAGGCTGGTCTTCGATGGACGTATATCCCACTGCTCAGATCTATCAGGTAATTACCGACAATCAGTTTCCGTATCGTATTTATGGGGCGCAACAGGATAATTCAACCTTTGCAATAAAAAGCAGAACGGGTAGTGGCGGCATAACCGAAGAAGACTGGTGGCCCGTGGCAGGGGGCGAAAGCGGATATATCGCTCCGGATCCTGAAAATCCGAATGTAACTTTTGGAGGTAGTTATGGCGGGTATCTGAATCGTTATGATTCTGAACTGGACCTGAGTGACCGCATTGATGTTTGGCCCGATAACCCAATGGGAGCCGGCGCTAAGGACACGAAATACCGTTTTCAGTGGACCTTCCCGATCTATATTTCGCCGCATGATCCCGATGTACTGTATGCTACTTCTCAGCATGTACACCGTTCTACCGATGAAGGAATGAGCTGGGAAACGATCAGCCCGGATCTCACCAGAAACGATACCACCAAACAGGATGAATCCGGTGGACCGATCACCAAAGATGACACCTCGGTGGAGTATTATAACACTATCTTTAGTCTGATTGAGTCACCAGTACAGCAAGGAGTACTTTGGGCCGGAGCCGATGACGGGTTGATTCACGTAAGCCGTGATAATGGAAAATCCTGGAAAAATGTGACACCTAAAGGAATGCCGGAAGCAATGATCAGTATTATTGATGCTTCTCATCACAACGCAGGAACAGCCTATGTAGCTGCAACGCGCTACAAATTCGGTGACTTTCAACCCATGCTGTATAAAACAACCGATTTTGGTAAATCGTGGAAAAAGATCACGAATGGAATCCCGAATATGGATTTCACCCGTGCCATCAGAGAAGACCCGAATAAACAAGGGCTGCTGTATGCGGGAACAGAAACCGGTTTATACGTTTCCTTTAATGACGGGGAAAAATGGCAGCCATTACAGTTAAATCTTCCCGCGGTGCCGATCACTGATCTGGCTGTCCATAAACGGGATAAAGATCTGATCGTGGCCACTCAGGGCCGATCATTCTGGATCCTGGATGATCTGCCGGTACTTCATCAGTTGAGTGATGAGATCGCTTCATCCGATCATTATTTACTCGATCCGGAGGATCCGTACCTGTTTGGGGGCGGATGGGGTGGAAATAGTCCAACCGCCGGTAAAAACCCCGATCGTGGTGCCGTAGTGTATTACTATCTCGGAGATGATGTGGACGAGGAATTGAAAATGGAATTCATCGATATGCGCGGACAAACCATCCGAACGTATTCGAGTAAAGAGGATATCAGGGGAAGGGCCGTTAAAGAATCGACTACCTTTTACGAGGATCCCGAGCGGAAACGTCCATCTGTACTTTCTGATAAAGCCGGACTCAATAAATTTGTTTGGGATCTGGAATATCCGGGAGTAACCAACCTCGATGGCCGGCAGATCCTTTGGGCTGGAAATACTTCCGGACCTGATGCCATTCCGGGCATGTATACGGTTCGTTTATATCTTGGTGATGAATTGGTTGGTGAGCAGGAATTTGAACTCAAAAAAGATCCTCGACTTACAAAGATCACACAAGAAGACTTCGTGGCCCAATTTGAATTGGTTCAAACGATCAATGCCAAACTTGATACCACTCATATTTCTATTAACAGGATTCGGGAAACCCGAAAAGAACTCAACGACATGATGTCTGAAATGGAAGGTGATGCTGAATGGAAAGAGCGGGCAAAGGCCATGCTTAAAGCGATGGCTGAGATCGAAGGAGAACTGGTGCAAACCAAGGCAGAAGCGGGTCAGGATCTGCTCAACTTTCCTATAAAGCTGAATAACAAGCTTGCAGCATTGAAAGGAACGGTTGCTACCGGTTATGGCCGTCCAACAGCGCAGCAATATGCTGTGTACGAAGATCTTGCTGCAAAAGTAGATGTTCAGCTTAATAAGCTAAATGAGATTTGGAATGGGGAATATGAGAACATCATGGAAGAGACCGAAAACCCCTCCATCCCCATAGAAAATTAGGAGACGAAGTACGCTTCGTTAATCATATCGGCCCGGTACCATTTAGTTGGCCGGGCTTTTTTTTGTGAATTACAGGAATGGTTTGGGGATCATTTTGGTATGTGAATAGCGCATATAAAGGCCAAATTATGATACTTACCCGCTCCGATATCGACGCTCTTCCCTCCCGCAAACGTGCTCACTTTGTAAACAGCTGTGTGGGATACAAATCCGCCAATCTGATTGGGACCAAAGACGAGCACGGGGTGAGTAATCTGGCGGTATTCAGCTCTGTAATCCATCTCGGAAGCAATCCACCGCTACTCGGTTTTATTCTGCGTCCGAGAACGGTTATCCGGAATACGTACGATAATTTAAGATCATCAGGAGTATTTACAGTAAACCACATCAGTGAAGAAAATTACAAACAAGCGCATCAGACTTCGGCCAAATATGCACCGGAAGTTTCTGAATTTGAATCTGCCGGTCTTACCGAGGAATACCTAAACGATTTCGATGCTCCTTTTGCGAAAGAAAGTCCCATAAAAATCGGATGTCGGTACATCAACGAATATTATCTGGAAGAAAACGAGTGTACGCTGATCATTGGCGGAATTGAATTCGTTCAATTTGATGAAAGCATCCTGAATGATGATGGCTGGCTGAATCTGGAAAAATCCGGTACGGCTGTCGTAAGTGGTTTGGATGCCTACAGCATTCCTGCGTTACTTGACCGGTTGAGTTATGCCGAACCGGGTTCCGAACCGAAATCTATTCTTTGATTGATCCGTGTTTCAGTACCATTTTTTTTTATGATCGTGAATAACGGAATGGAATTTCGCTCATTATAACAATGTTTATCCTAGCCAATATCTGTGTATCTTTGACCACTTTTTAATTTCAGAATTTTCGAACATGTCGATCAATAAAGAACAAGTTAAAACGGCACTGTCTCATGTGCTTCATCCGGTAGAAAAAAATGATCTGGTAGCACTGGGAATGATCCAGGATCTTATCGTTCAGGAAAAGTACATCACCTTTACACTGGAAATGCCCGAACAGAATGATGAACTAGCAAACGATCTGAAAAAGAAGTGCGAGGGAGCTGTTCATAAATTCATCGATCGTGAAGCGATTGTGGATATTCAGGTAGGGTTAAATATTTCGAAGAACAACGGTCAGCAGAAAAAAACACCGGTACAACCGGTAGACGGTGGCCTGCTATCGGGCGTTAAGCATATTATTGCGGTAGCCTCGGGTAAAGGTGGGGTAGGGAAATCCACCGTTGCCGTAAATCTGGCTGCGGCGCTGGCCCGTACGGGTGCCAAGGTTGGTTTGATGGATACCGATATCTATGGACCAAGCATACCAACGATGTTCGATCTTTTTGAGGCACCGAACATTACTACCCAGAAAAAGCTGATTCCGCTGGAGAAGCATGGCATCAAAATGGTAAGCATGGGTTTTCTGGTTGATGCGAATCAGGCCATGGTTTGGCGCGGAGCAATGGTTACGAGTGCTGTGCAGCAATTTATGAAAGATGTGGAATGGGGAGAATTAGACTATATGGTGATGGATCTGCCTCCGGGAACCGGCGATATTCAGCTAACTATCGTACAGACCGTTCCGTTAAGTGGCGCAGTAATTGTTTCTACTCCTCAGAATGTAGCTCTTGACGATGTTCGACGTGGCGTGGCTATGTTTAACAAAGTAAATGTACCGGTTTTAGGTGTGGTGGAAAATATGGCGTATTTCACACCACCGGACATGCCGGATAAGAAGTATCATATCTTTGGAGAAGGCGGAGCGGTTAAGCTGGCCGAAGAGATGAATATTCCGGTATTAGGAGAGATCCCATTGGAAATGCCGATCCGTGAATCGGGAGATAAAGGAACTCCGATCGTAATAGCGGATGAGCATTCGAATGCTGCCAAAGCCTTCATCGCCACTAAGGATAAAGTGGTAACCGAACTTGGCAAACTGAGTGGTAAAGCCCCTAAAGTAGAGATCAAGTTTAAGTGATCCTGGTTCCCGGTCTTTCCTAATTGGTCATCACGAGCGGAGCGAAGGGATCTCCTTTTTGTACCTCGGTTCAGCAGATTGCTTCGTCGTATTCACTACTTGCAATGACTTGAAAGGGTATGGGGCTTAGAAATTTCGCGGTCTGACGGCTTAAGTCCGTCTGACTGATTTATATCATATCAGCCCCAAAAATAAAAAAGGCGCCAATCACAGCGCCTTTTCTTCATGTATTAACTAACACTTTTATGGGAATATTCCCATTTGTTCGTACATAATTCCGATTTTGTTGATCGCACTGATGAATGCGGCAGTTCGCAGATCATCCAGATCATGCTCATCACGGATCTCACGGATCTGCTGATACGCATTGATCATGGTTTCTTCCAATCCTGAATCAACAAGATCATATTCTTCAGCTCCATGCGTGAGGTTTTTGAGCTCCTCGTCGGTAAACTTTTTACCGGAAATAGATTCGATCTCCCGGGCAATCTTCATGAAACTGGATTCATCGAATCGCTTATTCATCCGTCCGTAACGAACATGCTGAATATCTTTCAGCCATTCGAAATAGGAAACGATCACACCACCGGCATTCAGATAACTATCCGGAATGATAAGCGCCCCACGATCTTTTAACACATCGTGCGCATGCGAAGTAGTAGGTCCGTTCGCTGCCTCCGCAATGATCTTAGCTTTAATGTCGTTGGCGTTTTCGTCGGTGATCTGACTTTCCAGCGCTGCCGGTATCAGGATATCACACTCCACCGTAAAAATATCTGAACTGTCGTTCAAGTCGGTTGAAGTGCCAAATCCGAGAATGGACCCGGTATCCTGTCGGTACTCCATCAATTTGTTAAGATCGATGCCGTTCGGATCGTAGATAGCCCCTTCAATTTCAGCTACCCCAACCAGTTTGGCTCCGGCTTCGGTCATGTATTTTGAGGCATGAAAACCCACATTACCAAGCCCCTGCACTACAAAGGTCTTGCCTTCCACGCCGGTGCTTAGTCCAAGTTTTTCCATGTCTTCCTTTACGTTGCACGCTTCACGGATGCCAAAGTATACACCGCGACCGGTAGCTTCTTTACGCCCCTGAATACCGCCCTGCTGAATAGGTTTACCGGTTACACAGGCTTCAGCATTAATATCGTTATTGATCTGACGGTAGGTATCCAGTATCCAGCCCATTTCGCGAGCGCCGGTGCCGTAATCGGGTGCCGGAACATCCACTGCAGGACCAATAAATCCTTTTTTAATGAGTTCGAAGGTATATCGGCGGGTGATCTTTTCAAGTTCACGATCGGAATAATCGCGGGTACTGATCTTAATACCACCTTTTGCACCACCAAATGGCACATCAACAATGGCACATTTGTAGGTCATGAGAGCGGCAAGGGCCATGGTCTCATCTTCATCCACTTTATGGCTGTACCGGATACCGCCTTTGGTGGGCATTTTATGATGGCTGTGTTCCACTCTCCATCCTTCAATTACCTCTATTCGGCCGTCGTCTTTCTCGATGGGAAAAGTAACATGGTAGACCGTATTACAAACTTTGATCTGATTCAGCAGGCCCTTGTCAAAGCGGGTGTATTTTGCCGCTTTATCGAAGTTCTTGTTTACCTGCTCGTAAAATTTATAGGTAGACATGTATGTAGTTAAGTTGTCGTTATTTTGCGCTTTCAATGGTCGGAATATTATTATTCAGAAACAACAAAAAAGCGCTTTTCTTAACCTAATTTAATGGCAGCGCCACATGCAGGTGATCTGCTGTTCCTACATGTCTTATTGTCTGAAATCCCATGGTTTTCAATGAGATCTCCAGCAGTTTGTTCCTGAATTCCGAATGACCAATAGTACGCAAATCAATGGCGTGTACAAATCCTGTTTTCTGAGGATAATGAAGAGATGTTTGCCGGGGATTTAAGCCCATGGCACGGTAGTCTTCGGGAGAGCGTTTTATGTCGGTAATGATGAGATCTTTATCGGCCAGAGTGGTTGTGGCCACTGCAACCCGAAGTACCGGATGAAGTGAGCGATACACCTGCCGTACGTTTTCGGTTTTAGCATTCACTCCGGAGAGATACATTAATCCGTACATACAGAATCCGAACACCATCATACTCAACGATCCTATCCCGATCTTATACACGATTTTTTTGTGTTTAGCCCGCCGGAAGATGATCACAAATAAGAACCAAAGAAAGAGAATAGTAACCACACTGCCCGCCACTAAGGCTACCCAACCGTTCCATTGTTCCGTCCTGATCAGATAGACAGAAGTGCGAATAAGTAGAAAGAAAGGAAAGATCAGACCGAGCACCCCTGATAAAAGTAAAAGAAAGATCTTGGTCGGGCTTCTTTTTGGAGATGCAGACCGGCGTTGAACCTCAGGGCCGGATTCAATTCCCATTCGGAAGGAATCATTTGGCTGAAGCAGCCAGTCCAGTTCTTTTTGCGAAAGTTTTTCCATGTTCGCTTACACGAACACTCAGAGCCGGTGTTACAGAGTTTTTATGAGGCTAGTGCTGGCGGGATGCCTTTCTGATCAAAAACGGCATGCTTTGCAGTACAACGATCACCAGAAGAACCAGCGGAATACTGTGATAGGGATTTCGGTTCAGAATTCCGCCAAGTTCAGTTAGGGCGTAGCTCATAACAAGACCTGAAGTAAATAATGAGAGGCCATGTGCCCAAGAAACCCGGGTCCATAAAAAAAGCGAAGTGATCAATGAAAGAATCCCTCCGATAAATCCGGCAGCCAGTGTAAATATCGGGATGGAACCATTATACGATTCAAAGATACCTTCAGGCCAAAGTTCGGCATTCAGTTTCCAGATATTTAATCCGGCCAGATAAAGTCCGGCTATCAGATAGAATAACTGTAGAAAGATCTGGATTTGTCGGTCGCGTTTATTCATTCATTCAGGAGGTGATTGGTGACAGGCTTTACCCTTGCTTATACCAATCAACCGGATTTTGTTCCCTCATTTAAATGCTTTCTCCGATCCTGGTATTTTTTCCGGATAATCTTCGGTTTTTACACCAAAAAACCCGTTCTTTAAGGCAGCTTTAGGGAGGGATATCGATAACGTTGAACTCGATTAACCCTCAATACTCCATGAAATTTACGTCTGTACTACTCATTCTTTTAGCGATCACTGCCTGTGATCCATCTCCTTCAAAAAACCAAACCAACGTACCGGATAAATCAGATTTCAGTACCTACTGTAATCCGGTTGATATCGACTACTCGTACATGTCGCACTATGCTTTCCGAAAGGTGGCCTATCGTTCAGGAGCGGATCCTGCAGTAATAAATTTTAAAGGAAAGTACTACATGTTCGTTACCCGTTCGCATGGGTATTGGGTGTCTGATGATATGAGTGACTGGCAATTTATCCGTCCTCAGAACTGGTACTTTAATGGGAGTAATGCTCCGGCTGCTGCTGTGTTGAATGAGGAAGTGATCGTTCTCGGAGATCCGTCCGGTCACGGTGCTGTTATTAAAACGGATGACCCGGATCTTGGGGATTGGGAGACTACATTCAGTGTCATCCCGATTGCCATTCAGGATCCCGACCTTTTTGTAGATGACGACGGCAGGGTGTATCTGTATGAAGAATCTTCAAATTTGTTTCCCATTCGTGGGATCGAGCTTGATGCCGATCAGTACTTCATCCCGATAGGAGAAGAAAAGGATCTGTTTAAATTACACCCGGACGATCATGGCTGGGAACGTTTCGGGCAGGATCACAGATCAGATATTGACCCTTTTATTGAAGGACCATGGATGAGTAAACACAACGGAACGTATTATCTGGAATACAGCGCACCGGGAACACAATGGAATGTGTATGGTGACGGAGTTTACACGAGCGAGCATCCGCTGGGGCCCTTCGAATATGCCCCCTACAACCCGATATCATATAAGCCGGGCGGATTTCTGAATGGCGCAGGCCATGGTAGCACCGTTGAAGATAATAACGGAAATTTCTGGCACTATGCGACCATGGCTATTTCAGTAAATTATAAATTTGAACGCCGGATCGGGATGTATCCGGCCGGATTTGAAGATGACGGGCAAATGTATGTAAACACCGCATACGGTGATTATCCGCATTATTTACCGGAGGCAGAGGTTGACGAGCATAAAGAGCGTTTTACCGGATGGATGCTCCTCTCCTACCAAAAACCGGTAACTACTAATTCCACATTAAATAATGTGGAAATAAATGTGGTGGATGAAAGTGACAGCGGCTATATGCTGGAGCAGGAAGATAAGGTCGCTGAAATCAGCCTGATCAACGATGAGAATATTCGCACCTATTGGGTAGCTGAGAATAACAGCGATTCCATTTTTGTGGAAGTAGATCTTACAGAGGCTATGAATGTGAAAGCCATACAGATCAACTTTCAGGATTATAATGCCGAGATCTTTGGTCGTCCCGACACCCTGAAGCAGCAATTTGTGATCGAAGGTTCGCTGGATGGAGAGCAATGGGAAATGATCGCAGATTATTCAGAAAATGAACGCGACCAGCCTCATGCATATCTTGAGCTCATCAAGCCAGTAAAGGCACGGTATGTGCGGTATCGAAATGTGTATTTCCCCAACAAATATCTGGCTATTTCAGAATTCAGAGTATTCGGTAATGGAGAAGGTCCTGTGCCTGCACAACCCGCTGATTTTGAGGTTGAAAGACAAAAAGACCGCAGAAATGCCGATCTGAGTTGGAATGAGGTTGCGGACGCCACCGGATATGTGATCTATTGGGGCATCCGAAAAGACCGGTTGAATAACTCGGCACTCATGTATGGTCAAAACTCTTACGAGTTAAGAGCATTAAATGTCGATCAACCTTATTTCTATCAGGTTGAAGCCTTCAACGAGAATGGGATCTCGGAACGAAGTGAGATACTGAGTACGGAATAATAAGCTTTGCTTACTGGTAGGATCAAAGCTCTGATTCTACCAGATCCCCTTCTACCCGTTCACTGTATACATCAAAAATAAATAAGGTCATTACAGCACTGAAAACACTGATCAGGCCGGACATCTCAAAACCACTTACTTCAGCAATTAACCCACCAATAAAGGCACTTAAACTACCGATCATAACACCGGGGGCTAATTTTACGCCCTCATCTTTCATCACAAGATAATTAAGCGTTCCGAGTACTGCTCCAATTGTTAAAACTCCTAAAACAAATAGTAAAGTCATGTTATTATATGATTATGAATTTGTATTCATTGTTAATAAACAATTTAAAGGAGTATTTGTTCCGTGTTTTAAGAAGAGTTCCGTTTGAAATGTCTTCGTTCTTACTATTTTTGCCGCTTAACAATTAAATAATCGGATTTATGAAACGTCTTGCTCTTTTTGCCCTCACCCTTATGCTCATGAATTGTTCTCAGCCCACTCAGCAAGAGAAAGCCCGGGAAATTCACGATAAAGTGATCACTCTTGACACCCACATCGATATCAACACTTCAAATTTCACTGAAGAAAAGAATTACACACAGGCCCTGCCTGTACAGGTCACCCTGCCAAAAATGGAAGCCGGCGGGTTGGATGTTGCCTGGTTTGTAGTGTATACCGGACAGGATACGCTTTCTGAAGAAGGTTATGACAAAGCATACGCAAATGCCGTTGATAAATTTGAAGCGATCCACCGACTTACCGAAGAATATGCCCCTGACAGAATTGAACTTGCCCTGACCTCAGATGATGTTCGCAGAATTATTGCTTCAGGAAAAAAAGTGGCGATGATCGGAGTGGAGAATGGCTATCCGGTGGGGACGGATATCAGCCGGGTAAAAGAGTTTTATGATCGTGGCGCACGGTATATGTCGCTGGCGCATAACGGGCATTCTCAACTAAGTGATTCGAACACCGGCGAGCGGGATGATGTATGGTTACATAATGGTGTGAGCGAACTCGGAAAACAGGTGATCGAAGAAATGAACAAATGGGGGATCATGATCGACTTGTCTCACCCATCCAAAGAGGCCAATATGCAGATGATGGAATTGTCGCGGGCCCCGGTAATCGCGTCACACTCTTCGGCCCGTGCGGTGAATGATGTAAGCCGGAACTTAAGTGATGAAGAATTACTGGCGCTCAAAGAAAATGGCGGAGTGGTACAAACCGTGGCTTTCAGAAGCTATGTAGATTCTGACAAACAAGAAGCCTATCAGAAGGCGGCGGGAGAAGTATTTAACATTGTTGCTGAAGAAGAAGGATTTGAACGCAAAGAATGGGGTGAAGTACGCGCGATGAATCAGGCAGAGCAGGAAGCGTACATTGCGAAATACCGGGAAGTTCAGGCGAAAGCAAAACCCAGAATTGAAGCAGAAGTAACAGTCCCCCCGGTGGATGTATCCGATTTTATTGATCATCTGGATTATATGGTTGAGCTGATCGGTATCGATCACGTAGGGATCAGTTCTGATTTTGATGGCGGTGGCGGGGTATCCGGCTGGGACGATGCCTCAGAAACATTCAATATCACATTGGAACTGGTTAAACGCGGCTATACCGAAGAGGAGATCGAAAAACTTTGGAGTGGAAATTTACTGAGAGTATTGGATGAAGTGCAGGCTGTAGCCCAACAGATTCAATCTGAAGAATCCTGATCACCTAACATTTTGTCCATCAACCTGTGGATGGTTTTCGTCCACAGGTTGACAATCTTGTCTGTTTGTTCCTTTCTTAGTGATCAATCACCTTATTCAATACCATTATGAGAAAGCTTTTTCTTTTACTCACCGGGATTCTGATCACTACAGCCGTAAAGGCTCAGGATTCTACCACGACGGCACAGCCCGAAACCTTTGACTATGTATGGGAGGGCACGCCGGTTACCATGCAGAAATATTTTATTGTGTTCCTGAAATCAGGTCCGAACAGAAGCCAAAGTGAGGAGGAAGCCGCGGAATTGCAACGTCAACACCTTGCATATCTTGGAGGGTTATTTAAAGAAGGGATCATCAACATGAATGGTCCAACCGATGGTGGAAACAGTGAAATTCGGGGATTCTCGCTTTACAATGTTGCGACCAAAGAACAGGCTCTGGAATATGCCTCCAACGACCCGATGGTGAAAGCAGGAAGGCTGGTTGTGGAAGTTCATCCATGGTGGCTGGCCAAAGGATCGGGAGTGAAATAAAGCATGGGAAAAAGTGAGGGATTCATCCCATTGAATTTTACTGAGTACTCGCCGGATGAAATGCAGCAAAAAGCGCATGAATTCTATCAAACCATAAAAAGGAGAAGAACTGTCCGTGAATTTTCTGATCGTCCAATTCCGGAAGGGGTGATCGAGAATTGTATCAAAGCGGCCGGGACAGCTCCTAACGGGGCAAATAAACAACCCTGGCATTTTGTGGTTGTTAAAGATCCGGAGATCAAACACAAGATCAGAATAGCCGCAGAAGAAGAAGAGCAGGAGTTTTATAATCGTCGCGCACCGGATGACTGGCTCGAAGATCTGGAGCCATTTGGAACGGATGAACACAAACCCTTTCTGGAAAAAGCACCATGTCTGATCGGAATATTTGCGCAACCATACCATTTGGATGAACACGGCAAGAAAGAGAAACATTATTATGTTAAAGAATCGGTAGGTATCGCCACTGGAATGCTGATCACAGCGTTACATCAGTCTGGCCTGGCAACCTTAACACACACGCCTTCTCCGATGGGGTTTTTAAATAAGATCATGAAGCGCCCTTCTCATGAAAAAGCATTTCTGTTATTAGTGGTCGGATATCCGAAGCAAGGAACCGAAGTGCCGGATATTGCCAAAAAAAGCCTGTCTGAGATTACAACCTTCTTATAATTAAAATACTCTAACCATTTTAACCCTTATTTATTAAGGCTTGCTAACTATTAATAAATTATAAGTTAGCGCAAAATAACGGTAATTAATGTTAGGTCTCCTGATTATTGCACTGCCCAAAAAGAGGGCTTCACATGCAACCTAACATTACTTATTACATGGTATATAGAATAAAGGCTGCGTTGCTTATGGTTATGGTATTATTTTCTACAGCAGCGTTGGCACAAACAAAAGATAATCCGACCTGGTTGTCGGTTTCAGTGGGTCATCATGAATACAATGGTGACTACAGCAACGAAATGTTTCATTTCGACATCCCAAAAGATATGACTGCCGGTATCGGCCTTCATCATTACATTAACTCAAATTTTGATTTCCTGTACACACTTAATCTGGGAAGTCTGGATACCGATTACGGAACCCGGTTCAAGAAATTTTTCTGGAATAATAACTTCCAGTTCAAATATAAGTTGGCAAATGGTTCCCTACTGTCCGAAGAGAGTAAAGTAAAGCCATTCCTTACTCTTGGTGCAGGATTAACTGCTTTCACCGGCAAAGATGAAGCTATTGATAACAACGTAAGTGTTATAGTTCCACTCGGAATCGGATTCGATATCCCACTTTCTAAAGATCTGGATTTCGTGATCAGCAGCACCTATAACCGTTCTTTTAACGATTACATTGATGGTAAGGCCGGAATGAATGATTGGAAACATGATGATTTTATGGTGCATACCGTAGGTCTGAAATTCAATCTCTTCAAAAATCGTGATGCTGATGCAGATGGCGTAAGCGACAGTAAAGACCTGTGCCCGACAGAGGCCGGAAGTGAGCTGACTAATGGTTGCCCGGATACCGATATGGATGGTGTGGCTGATAAAGATGACCGATGTCCGGAATTAGCCGGACTCACCGAGTTCAACGGATGTCCGGATTCGGATGGTGATGGAATTGAAGATGCAGAAGATGCATGCCCTAAGATCGCAGGTCCAGAATCATTAAATGGATGTGCTGATACTGATAATGATGGTATTGCAGATCCGGAAGATGCTTGCCCGAACGTAGCCGGTAAAATGGAAACAGAAGGCTGCCCTGATTCAGACGGTGATATGATCATTGATAGTAAGGATGCTTGCCCGCAAGCTGCAGGAACTGCCGAAAACGGAGGTTGTCCGGATACTGATAATGACGGTGTTATAGACAAAGATGACGAGTGCCCGACCGAAGCTGGTGCAGCAGGTAATAATGGATGCCCAGGGGTGAGTGAAGAAGTTCAGGCACAGCTGGATGTAATTTTCCAGAATCTCTTATTCGGAAATAACAGTTCAGTGATCGATGCCTCTTCATTAGATGATCTTGATACGCTGGCCGGCATCATGCAGAAAGATGATACGCTGAAACTCAGCATCGAAGGTCATACCGACAGCCGTGGTAATGCCGAGTATAATATGTCACTTTCTCAAAGCAGAGCAGATGCAGTAAAAAAATATCTGATCGAGAAAGGAATCTCAGACAGCCGTATTACAGCGATCGGCTATGGGGAAACCCAACCGGTAGCTACAAACGATACGGCAGAAGGAAGAAATAAAAACAGAAGAGTAGAACTAGAACTTTTCTATGACTAAGTAACAAACCCTAATAACCTATCTAAAAGCCACGTTCTGATCAGCGTGGCTTTTTTTGTTAGAATACTTCTGCTTGTTATATACAGTGTATGATAGCGCTGTAAAATCACTATTTTCTCTACATGTCAGAAGCAGAAAGCACCCCTAAAAAACAAAAAAGCAGAAAACGAGACCTCATTGAGTGGGGGCTGATCATCGTTATTGCAATTACCCTGTATACCACCGGGTACCACACCGAAGTGATCGGAACCATTCAGCGCGGATTACTGCTTACCGGGATCATCCGTCCCGATACCACTCCAGAAGCTGAAGATATTCGGGAGGCATCATTCAACTTTCCGTTGATCACTATTGATGGAGAACAAACTTCTCTGAAAGAATTTGAAGGAAAAACGATCTTTTTAAATTTTTGGGCAACCTGGTGCCCTCCGTGCATTGCAGAAATGCCCAATATTCAGGATCTGTATGATGACCTGAAAGATAACGACGATGTAGTTTTTGTGATGCTTAGTCTGGATGAGGATCCGGATGTAGCCAAAGCCTTTCTCGAGAGAAAAGAATTCACCTTACCGGTTTACTTTCGGGCGGGCCGACAACCCGGAGTGTATAACAGTACCGTGGTGCCCACAACCTATATTATTTCGCCGGAGGGTAACATCGTTTCGGAAAAAAGAGGAATGGCAAAATATAACACCTCTTCATTTAAGGAATTCCTGACCGGTCTGTAAGATTACCCTCAAAAACTGAGAAATCCTTTATATCTTAAGCCGGAATTTAATTAAAAGGCATCGATGGAAAAGGTAATCTCAGGCATACAGCAAATTGGAATCGGCAACCCGAATGTGGTGGAAGCCACCGAATGGTATCGTAAATATTTTGGGATGGACATCAAGGTATTTGATGATGAAGCCACCGCCAATCTGATGTTGCCCTATACCGGAGGAAAACCGCACGACCGAAGAGCTGTTCTTACACTTAGCATGCGTGGAGGAGGCGGATTCGAGATCTGGCAATATACCAGCCGGACTCCTGTCGCACCTGACTTTGAGATCAAACTCGGAGATCTTGGTATCAATGCAGCAAAGATCAAATCCATTGATGTGAAAGAGACTTACGAACAGTTCAATATGGCCGGATTGAATGTGTTAACTTCACTAAGTGAAAATCCGGCGGGTGACCTGCACTTTTTTGTGGAAGATCTGAACGGAAATATTTTTGAGGTGGTGAAAGGGCTCGATTTCTTCAAAAAGAAAGAACCTAAAACTACGGGTGGCGTTTCCGGCGCGTTGATCGGGTCAACCGATATCGAGAAATCCCGAACGCTCTATTCAGATATTCTGGGATATGATGAAGTAGTGTACGATGAGTCTGGAAATTTCGACGACCTGATTGGTTTACCGGGTGGAGAAGTAAAATATCGTAGGGTATTATTACGCCATAGTACGGTTCGGGAAGGGGCTTTTGCCAAACTATTTGGCCCTACCGAGATCGAACTGATTCAGGTGTTAGACAAACGCAGAAATCCTAAGAACATCTTCGAAAACCGGTATTGGGGAGATCTGGGTTTTATCCATTTATGTTTTGATGTACAGGGAATGGATGCATTAAAAGAAGAATGCGAAGCAGCTGGTTTTCCATTTACGGTAGATAGTGCCGACAGCTTTGACATGGGCGAAGCAGCGGGCAGGTTCACCTACATTGAAGATCCTGACGGAACCTGGATCGAATTTGTGGAGACCCATAAAGTGCCCATCGCTAAAAAGTTTGGTCTTTTCATTGATATGAAAAAAAGGGACCCTAAAAAATCATTGCCAACGTGGATGCTACGTACTTTTGCAGTGAATCGAATGAAAGGGGAATTCAAAGGATAAAAAAAGCCGGAGAGCTTCATTCCCCCCGGCCTTAAGGACTAACATAAGTTTCTTATTTGATCAGGGTCATTTTTTTGGTCATGATCTGATTACCACTGCTAAGTCTATACAGGTAAACCCCGCTGGAGAGCTGACTTGCATCGAAGTTTATAGTGTGGCTGCCTGCTGTTAGCTTTTCGGAGACCAATGTGGCTACTTTCTGCCCCAGGAGGTTATACACCGTCAAATTTACCTCTGCACTCGAAGGAATTGAGAACTGAATACTGGTGGTCGGGTTAAACGGGTTTGGATAGTTCTGATGTAGCCCGAAGTAAGCAGAAACCTCGCTATCCATTTCGGAATTTGCTGTTCCCACATCTCCGGTTGAATACACATACAGCGTTCGACGGTACGGATCGTTCAATTCCCTGTATCCAAATGCGGCAGTTGAGTTGGCTTTCAATTGATGCATCCGGTTCTCATCTTCAACTCCATCAAAATGAGTGGTGGTATTTACATACCCCTGATCAGATAATTCTCTGTCTACGGCAACTACCCGGTTCCCTCCGGTTTGTACTCCGTCGGTAACCACGATCATTAGCTTCTCGCCAACTAACGCTAATTCTTTATAGTCGCCGGATTCCTCAGGATCTCCCAGCTCTGCCTTTGTTTTGTATGTCCAGGTATCACCAAAATCGTCGGAGTATGCGATCTTGATCAGATCATCATCGGTACCTGATACAAACGGGTTGTCCCAAAGAGCGATGATCCGGTTGTTATTTTCATCAAAAACCACATCTTCATCCAAAATGTATCCGTTATCATCCAGCACATTGGTGGAATCTCCTAAAAAGGTCCAGTTAGTATCATCTGAATGCATCCGATAAAGCCCTTTAGCTGCGGTATTTTCAGAGTTAACGCCCTGAGCAAAGAAGTAATCCCCAAAGGCGTACAAATTTCTGATATTTTCGAGCGATTCCGTTTCACTGATCGATATAGCCGGATTCCATGTTAACCCGCCATCTTTTGAAATAATGGGGTCGGAACTTCTCCCTGCCATCATTAGCACTCCATTGGTGTGAACAAAGAATTCAAAAATTCCGGCTACGCCACTTTCGATGGTGATGGTTTCCCAGGATTCTCCCAGATCTACACTTTTGGCGATACCCAGAGTGAAATTGGTATTGAATCCATAAACAAAGAGTGTGTCGTTCTGCTGTTTTGAGAACAGTGCCGGAAAGAAAACGCTGGTATTTAAGCCGGAATCGTTCCATGTAGCCCCCTGATCATCTGTATATAGCATCTTAGAAAAATTCCCGCCTTGCGTTACTGTCATGAAGAGACGTTCGTCTACTACGAAGATCTGATTAAGAAAGGTTGCCGTTCCGGTATATCCAAGGTCTTCATAACCCTGACTGGCGATCCAGGTATTTTCCTGTGCAATGAGTGTGTTCGATAGGGGTGCAAAAAGATAGATGATGAATAGTATTAGGTATGTTTTGCGCATTTTGATTCTGTAAGGTTTAAAAAAATCCCCAACCAATACTGGTTGAGGATCCTGAAGTTGTTATATGAAAATGGAAGGAGGCTACTTGATCAGCGTCATCTTTTTGGTCATAACCTGATTACCGCTATTTAGTCTGTACAGGTAGATCCCGCTGGAGAGCTGACTCGCATCGAAGTTGACGGTGTGGCTGCCAGCTGAAAGTTTTTCAGAGATCAGCGTGGCAACCTTTTGTCCCAGCAGATTATACACTGTAAGATTTACCTCCCCACTCGACGGGATGGAAAACTGAATATTTGTTGCCGGGTTAAATGGGTTTGGATAATTCTGAGACAAGTCGAAAGCAACCGGAGCGTCTTCCACTTCAGTATCTACTGCAAATTGTTCAGAAACGAATTCAACTTCAGTAGTCACGAATTTATCACCTCGAATTGCTTTATAAGTCATAGGTGATGGTGAGGCTTCATCAACGATCCAGTAGAATTCATTCGTTTCGGGATCGAAGGTAGCCGAAGTTGGCATATCGGTAACTTCAATGTCGGGGATACTCATGTCCGGATTTCGTGCACTTACCGTTAAACGGACGGTATCTCCCAAAGCTGCAAATACAGGACCGTCGTTAAAGATACCGGGATAGCTGCTATAGCTATTCATGCTGCGGTTAACCCCGATCTGATCTCCATCAATATTGTAACTCAGCGTCATACTTTGATTGAACCGGTTTCCATTATCTCCGGTAGTCTGGCGGCCGTAAATACGTACACTTCTGAGATATAAATTTTTGTTGTTGTAATCCCACTCCATGCGTAATTCACCGGTGCTGCCATCTAACAGCGTTCTGCGTTCGATTATATAAGCATTGGTTGTATCGCCGGATGGATTAAACCAAACCTGCTTATATCCCAGAAATTCACCTTCGGGTCCGTAGTTCGTTACATAATCATTGTAGAAATACAGGTCTCCGGTGAGGTAATCCCGGGTATAGGTTTTGGTAGCAACAATGGTGCTGTATCCGTTGATCTTTTTGTATTCCCGGATGGTTTTACTGGCAAGTTCCAGTGAATCGTCGTAATTCACAAAATTGCGAACCTCGATCTGATTGCCATCCTCATCGTAATCCATTTCCGTGCGTTGATACACATTACCCAGTGTACGCTCCATCGACTCAGGATCGGTATCTATATCATAGATCATGATGGAATCAACGAGGTAGGAATCATTAAATGGTTGTTGGAAACTAACGCGGTACTGATCCCAGATATATAGCGAGTCATCCCAAAAATAATAATCCTGTTCGATCTTGCTGTTATCAGGCGCATAAGTGAAATGGGTGCTGTCCTCATTCTGCAGCATCATTGTCATGGTTCCCCAGGTTTTGGTGGTTTGGTACAAGTAGGCTCCACCATCCCCCAGCTTGGTATAACTGCGATTCCAGGCTGAGATCTCACCGTTATACCACGATTTGTTTTCCTGCAGCATATATTCGGAAGTATTCTCGGTTAAGCTGGAACTGCTTGGTTCCCCTTTAATAAAATAATCGTACCTGTAATACGAGTAATTGTCCTCATAAGAATATCGGCTCCGGTTCTCATAGCTAAGGTAGAACTGCATATCCTCGCCGTCGTAGGAATACTGCCGGGTAAGTGTATCGCTACCCTGTTCATTTCTAAAATACAGGTACCGGTACTGTGGCATCCATCCTGTTTCAGGACCCCAGTTATCCAGCGAATATTCGTAATCTGCGCCCTCAGATGGTTCCTCCGGATATAGATTTCTGGCACCGTAATACGGATCAGATTCTCCGTATCTGAAATAATAGGATACGGTGCTGTCGCTACTCTTATCGGTATAATAAGTGGTTTGTAACTGGTTTGGAGTCCATTTAGAGCTATCGGCATACCAGTTATAGGAATTGTAGTAAACATTATAATCGGAAGTATCTCCGATCACGAAATAATGGGTGTAAGAACCGGGCACAAAAACACTGTCCCATTCCGATTTATTTTCTGAATATCCCCACGAAGTGTCCGGGTTAAAGGTGGTGATCTTTGCCGGTTTTTTTGCAAGTTCTTTGTAGAAGTCGGAATAGGTTTGAAGGGTAAAATCATCAGCGGCTTTAAGCTGAGGAGAAACGGCATACATGAAATCCTGAATGGACTTACTTACATACTGCTTATCGATCTTTTCCTGTATCGCTTTTGTATCCTGAGCGAACACCGATCCACTCACCCCGAAAATTAAACACACTAGTAGTAACGCTTTCTTTTTCATACTGCTCAATTAAAGTGAAAATTTAGGTGAGCGGGCTGTGATTGATACCTGTACCTAACTCACCATACAAAAATTGAGCATTTTCAAGTCGCTAATAAATCACCCGAACGGGGTATTATTGATCGTGATCGAAGACGGAAGTGGTTCGCGCCTTAAACGATATTTCGTTTCAGTGCCAGCCGTACAGCTGCGGCCCGGGAATTCACATGCATTTTTTTGTAGATATTTTTGATGTGGGTCTTAACCGTCCACGGGCTTAGAAACACATCCTCAGCGATCTCCTTATTCGATTTTCCATCGATCACATGTTCAAGGATGTTGAGTTCTGCCGGGGATAGATCGAAAGGAACTTCTTTTCGTTCGGCCGCAGGTTTATCCGGTGTGTTTCCGCTCTTTACCATGGTAAGTAGTTTTCGCGCTATGGCCGGTGAAATAGGTGAGCCCCCTTCCCTGATCTCTTTGATGGAATTCACCACATCGTCGATGGGAGTGTCTTTTAACAGGTAACCGGCGGCACCAACCTGAATAGATTCAAAGATGCGTTCATCATCTTCGAAAACGGTAAACATGATGATATCCACCTCAGGATGTTTTTCTTTCAATTGAAAGGTGGCTTCAATACCGGAGGCTCCGGGTAATTCAATATCCATCAGTATAACCTGCGGGAAATTGTCTTCAGCTGTTCGTCCCAGTTTTTCAAAAAATTGTTCCGCTGAATTGGCAACCAACACCACTTTAAGGTGTTTGTAAAAGTGTAGTAGTTCTGTTAGTCGCTTTCTGAAGATGTCATGATCCTCAACTATGCTAACCCTGATAATTTCATTTTCCTCTGTATTCATACTCCGAAATATGTTTTCGGCAACTTGCCATTAAATTCTCAAAAGCCCAATACCCCGAATTTGGTAATTTTGCTTTTAATTATTGGCAGAAACTTCTAAAGAGAGCGTGATGGTTGTGCCATTATCGGTGAATACCCGGAGATCTGCACCTATTTCTTCCGCTCTTTTTTTCATGTTTAACATTCCATAGCCGCTGTTGAACGTTTTGGCATCTCCCTTAAAGGTTCCATCGTCTGAAATGGAAAGCCGTAATTCGCCGTTTTGGCGTTTAAAATGAATATCAAGATGTTCCGCCCCGGCATATTTCAGGGTATTCTGGCTGGCCTCCTGAATGATCCTGAACAGGTTCAGCGCCTGTGTGGATGAGAGCACAGTGTTCTCGTTATCAGAGATAGTGCATTGAATCTTTATGAGCTCGCTAAGGGCACTCTGCGATTTAAAATAATTACCCAGATGATCCGCAAATTGCTGTACGGTCAACTCATTTTGATTTAGTGCCCAAATGGTATCCCGAAGTTGTTTTATCGTAACCTCAGCATCTCCTTTCAGGGATTTCATCAATTCGGTCGACTTCTCGATCTGGTTGAATTCCGTGTATTTATCGACCAGGCTTAATCCTGATATGATATTTGCCAGTTGGGCCCCAACATGATCATGGAGGTCGCGCGAAATACGTTCGCGTTCATTTCTCAGTCGGTTCTCGATCTCCATACGGCGCACCTGTTTCCGCAAATTCCGCTGGGAGAAATATCGGATCGAACCGGCAAAGGCGATTAATAAGAGTGAACCGGCCATTGCCCGGAACCAGATGGTTTGCCACCAGGGCGGTGAAATAGTGATGGATAATTGAGCTTCGGGAGAATCCCATTCACCATAACTGTTAGCAGCTTTTACTGCGAAAGTATAGTTGCCGGGCGCTAAATTTGGATAACTCGCAAAAGCCCGGTTACCGGCGCGCACCCATGACTCATCTACGCCATCCATTCTATAACTGTAACTAATTTCAGAAGGAGCGCTAAGCTCAAGTGCGGCAAATTCAAAGGAGAGGAAATTCTGGGTGTAGTTCAGCTTCAGATGTTTTTTGAATATAGCGGTTGAATCTGATTCTATGGGGGTGTCGAAAAGTCGGATCTCAGTTAAGTATACTGCCGGTGCATCATGTGGTACCGCAAGTTTCTCCGGATCAATGATATTGAACCCGTTTACACCTCCAAATACTAAAGAGCTGTCTTGTGTTTTGTAATACGCACCGGTATTGAATTCATTATTTTGTAATCCATCCGAGATCGTAAAATTAGTGAACTGCAGAGTTTTGGTGTTCAGGCGGGATAACCCATTATTAGTACTTACCCACATCAACTTCGGATCGCTATCCGGCAGAATTCCATACGTACTGTTATTTGCAAGCCCCTGAACGGTGGTAAAATTTGTAATAGAATCGGAGGTTGAGATCCAGCGATGAATTCCTCCACCATAGGTGCCAAGCCAGAAGGTGCTGTCGTTTTGCTGATATATGGACCGGGCGTCGTTATGAGAAAGCTGTCGGCCGGATTTACCCTGAGTGTTAAAGGCGGACAATAAGCGGAACCCTTGATCATCAGCCCGTAAACGGTAAAATCCCAGGTCGTTGGTTGCGACCCACATAGCACCGGAGGCATCTTCTGTGATCTTACGGATATTATTACTCCCTAATCCACTCTCTTCAGTTTCTGTAGTTAAAGAAGTAATATTTGCAGGCTCACCGTTTAAAAGATCAGAGGGGTTTTTGACGACTTGAATTCCTGCACCCTCATACCCAAGCCAAAGCCAGCCTCGGCTATCCAGAAAAACCTGATGCACGTTATTCCTGCTTAAGAAACTGTTTGATGTAGTGTATTGCTGATATGCAGGAGCTGATTTTCCCAATTCAGAGTCTTGAATAAAGATCAATCCATGGTTTCTGGTGGCCAGCCATAATCCTTCTTGGTCTCGGAATTGCGACCAGATGCTGATCTCTTTTTGATGAAAGTAGACCGTTTGGATCTTACCCGATGCTTTATCCATCATAGCCAGTCCCTGCGCCGTTCCGATCCAGAGTCGGTCGGAGTCGTCAGCAAAGGAAAGCATGAAGTTTGATGGTAATGCAAAATCAGTGTTAATGCGGTTAAAGAGTGAGATTCCCTCCTTTTTCTTCAGCAAATATAATCCCCCTCCCCAGCTTCCATACCAGATCTGACCGGCTGTATCTCTGAACACTTTTGCTCCGCTTGCTTCATTCTCCAGTGAGGCAATTCGCTGTTCAACCGATTCTCCCGTTATCTTGTTGATCATCTTGAGCGTCCCTTTTTCATGCCCATGCAGAATGAATCCATCCTCTTCAATGATCATTTCATCTTGCCGGGGTACCGTTCCACTCTGCATACTTTCCTTCATGGCGGTTGGAATATTGACCGGATCTAATCGTGTAACACCACCCGGTAGTACATATACCCACATGTTTCCGTTCGAATCTAAAAATGAATAAATACTATTGGGTGATGGCTGCGAAACCGTATAAATCACAGGCCGTACTTGTATGGTCGAACCAGGTTCAGGAGAGTCCCGAAAAGCACGGACCTCGGTGGCGGGGATGTAATAAAGCCCGTTATAGGATGAGATGAAAAAGCTGCCATCTCCGAACTCCAGGATGGAATTTACCGATTCCACATGTTCCCCGGTGATGGAATTTTGCAGAATTACCGGGGTAAAATATCCGGTTTTCCGATCCAGGTGACCTAACTGACTATAAAAAAATGCAGCCCATAAAAAGCCGGATGCATCTTTATAGAGTAGGTTTACCGGGGTTTCGGGTATGGGGAGAGTATCGTTGGTGGAATGAGTAAGGTGTCGGATCTGATCAGTTACGGGATCCATGATACTAAACCCGCCATTTCTCGTCGCTATCCATAAAGAACCATCATCAAACTCAGTAACAGCATGGATAAAACTGTCTGACAGGGTAGTACTATCACCCGGAACATGGCGCCAGATCTTATTACGTTTTCCATCATAACGATTCAGACCATCCATGGTGCTGATCCACAGAAATCCGCGGGAGTCCCGCATGACATTGGTGACGGTTTGGTGGGATAGCCCGATATTTTCAGATACATGAGTTACCTGAAACTGAGGTGCTTGAGCTAACGCATCAGGGGTTGACAGATATACTGCCAGCACAAAGTAAAACAAACCAACGATCTTAAATCTGTCCATACCAACCTAAAGCACATTAATTGGGCAGTATATAGTAAAAAAGTAAAGGTTATGCGAGCTTCTGAACCGGGATTTGATAAAATACCGGAAAGTTGGTCTTAATTTGAAGAAACAAGATCCAGCAGTTCTTCGGGAACATCAATGTCGAGGCGAAGAAGTTGAGATGCGTGAGTCTTTCCCTGAGCATCCAGCTTTAATGAAACAGTTCCTCCACCGCCCAGACTTTCGTGCAGTAAAAAATTTAATGCGCCAAGATTAGGCAATTCAAAACGCTCTACCTCCCCTTTACAAACATGTTTCATATGTTCTTTCACCACAGCGGGAGTAAGTTTTTCCTTTAAAAAAGGGTAGATCTCCGGGTGTCGGGCTATAATGCCGACATTACTTCCGTTTCCTTTATCCCCGCTGCGACCATGGGCAATTTCTAATAATTTTACTACAGGCATTCCGTCTCCTTTTTCACTAAGATAGTTTATTATTAGCTTTCATCGCAATTAACACTAAAGGGATGTACGATTCCAGCTTTCTTATTCATTTAGTTCAGGCTAAAATGCCGTTTGGTAAATACGAGGGACATTACATTACAGAGCTCCCGGTGCATTATCTGGAGTGGTTCAGCCGGGAGGGATTTCCGGACGGTCAGCTTGGACAGTATCTCTCCACCATGTACGAAGTAAAGATAAACGGACTGGAGGACATCCTGAAACCGATTAAGAAAGAGTTCCGAAGACATTACTGCCCCTGAGCCTAGCCAAATAAATAGCCCAGCGATTCGGGTTGATGCAATAGCCAGCCGGTAAGGCTGTATCTTGGAACCTGAGTTGTTAATACCTCATGCTCGATCACATCACTTTTAAAAACGAGTAATCGTTTAGCGATCGGTTCAACGATGATATCACCGGAATCTGTATAGATCACCAGTTCGCCACCATCACCTTTTTTCCAATGCTTGTTCAGGTATAGTAGAATAGTGATCTGCCGGTTACTTCGAGCTCCGAATTGATCAAGGTGGCGATCATAATGACTCCCTTCCGGGTATTTTGCCAAATGAAATTCAGAGCCGGATAAACTGAGAAAGCAAAATCTTCTGAGCAGATACATAAACTCATCCCGAAATTCGAAGAAAGGAGCAAGTTCTGTGTCCCGGGCCTCATCCAGCCAGTAAATGAAATCGCCCCGAACAGAGGCTTTTACCTGAAGCTCACCACCGGCGCCGATACCTGCTTTTTTAAGCTCATTATCCTGCTCCAGTTTATGGAAATAGTTCATGATCTGATCGTAAAACTCATCGGTGATAAAATCATCAGCTATGAAATAATCATTCTCCGAGAGCTCATCCAGATAGGAAAGCCAGAGATCCTCGGTTGTAGTATGCATGTGTTTGAGAAAAATTGAAGTATGACCAACGGAAGGTGAATGGCCACATCCTTTTTAGGGGAGCACGATAAAATTACGAGTTCGTACCATTCAAAAGAATAGATCGGTTCAGTTTTTTGATAGATAATTCTATTGCGCGTGATAGATTTCATTCTATTATGAAACACTACTTGTCATATCAGTAATAGTGTATTATTCTTCAAAGGCACTTCGTAACCCATTCTACTATACATGGATGATCCTAAGAAACTTCTATCGAAACTTGGTTATGACTCCTCGCTGGATGATATTCTTGCCGAAAATGGCTGGCAGGATTTTGTGGTTGCTCGTGTGATCACTGAACATAAAGAACGGTATGTTGTTCAGTCTGCAGGGGGGATCTACGATGCAGAAATAACCGGAAATTTACGTTTTACCGCAGCATCGAGAGAAGATTTTCCCGCAGTTGGCGATTGGGTGACTATTCAGATTTATGACGAGAATATGGCGATCATCCATAAAATTCTGCCCAGAAGATCCGTCATTAAACGTCAGGCAGTGGGTGCATCAGGAACTGTTCAGATCATTGCGACAAATATTGACGTAGCTTTTCTGGTTCAGGCCGTTGACCGTGATTTTAATATGAACCGGCTCGAGCGTTACCTCACAATTTCATATTCCTCCAGAGTGAAGCCGGTGATCATATTGACCAAGACTGACCTTGCCGAGCCCAAGTATGTAGATGAGTTGAGAACTCTCCTGGAAAAACGAATTTCTGAGGTACCGGTATATACCGTCAGTAATGAGACCGGAACAGGATTAGAGGAAGTTCGGACACTGCTTAAAGAAGGGAAAACATATTGTTTGCTTGGATCATCCGGTGTGGGAAAATCCAGTCTGTTAAATAATTTAGCCGGGAAAAGCCGGATGAGAACGGATGCAGTGAGTTCGAGTAATAACAAAGGCAGGCATGTTACCACCCATCGTGAATTGATCCTTTTAGATGATGGGGGCGTGCTCATAGATAATCCGGGAATGAGAGAAGTAGGTATTGCTGATACCGAAAGCGGAATTGAAGCAACTTTCGATCAGATAATGTCCCTCTCCGGTAAGTGTAAATACAAGGATTGCACTCATACCGTAGAACACGATTGCGCTGTTCTGAAGGCGCTGGAAACGGGAGAACTTGATGAAGCGGTGTATCAGAATTATCTTAAAATGCAGAAAGAAAGAGCGCATTTCGAGACCTCCGCTCAGGAAAAAAAGCGACATGATAAATCACTGGGTAAGCTCATAAAGAATTATTACAAGCAGGATTTTAAAGGACGACGCTGATGGAAGAACAAACAAATACGTGTCTGAATTGCGGATCAGCAGAGGTGCAGAACTACTGCCCCGTATGTGGCCAAAAAGCGCAGCCTACCCGACTCCCATTGAAGTTGTTTTTCCATGATGCCATCGAGTCGTTGTTCAATATTGACAATCGCTGGCTAAAAACTCTACGGGATCTGTTCATTAAGCCCGGTAAAGTTACCCGGGAATATATTGAAGGGAAAAGGGCCCGGTATTTACCTCCCCTTCGTATTTATATTTCGATCAGTATCATTTATTTCCTTGCTGTTCAGTTTTACGATTCCTCACAGGTATTTTTTATCAGCTTTAATGCTGCGGATCAAAAAATTGAAGGGGTCGGAACTGTTGTTCAGTATTCACTTTTTTTTCTGGTGCCCCTGTTTGGACTCATCCTCAAGCTGTTTTACCTCAAGCGAAAAGCCTACTATGTAGAATATCTTATCATGGCATTACATATACATACCATCTGGTTTGTACTGCTGCTGTTCGATATTTTTGCTGAATGGATGGGGGGATTATCCGATCATCTGGTGATAAAAATAATAGCTACCATAATCACCATCCCGACAACACTCGGAGTATTTGTATATCCGGCGATTTATCAAAAAAGAACGTTTAATGATAGCTGGCTTAAGGTTATATTTAAATCCTTTGGCCAGATTCTGTTGTATGTTACAGCGTTAATTTCAATTGTCGGCCTCTACTATTACGTAATTTTTGATTTAATAAAATGATAAGAGAATTTTTGGGGAAAACACCCCACATCCATGAGACAGCGTTTGTCGTGGATAGTGCAGAGATCATCGGAGATGTAACCATGGCAGAAGAAAGCAGTGCCTGGTTTAATGTTACCATTCGTGGTGATGTGAATAAGATCACCATTGGTAAACGGAGTAACGTTCAGGACAATGTGTGTATTCATGTGATGCACCAAACAGGTCCAACTTTTATCGGGGATGAAGTCACTATTGGCCATGGAGCAGTGGTACATGGGTGTACCATTAAAGACAGAGTATTGGTAGGTATGAATGCGGTTATTCTGGATAAAGTGATCGTTGAGCCGGATGTGATCATTGCCGCAGGTTCATTAGTTGCTCCAAATAAAACACTGGAAAGCGGATACATGTATATGGGGTCTCCGGCTAAGCCTGTTCGAAAATTGACGGAAGACGAAATTGCTTCAATCCCTAAATATTCACAGAACTACGTGAAATATTCCAGGGCCTACACCGGCAAAGATCAGTACGACGAAAACCCATTCTACCCACAGGAAGATTAATTCAACATCCACCATTCAATAGTGAATATTCAATTTTCAATGATGCTTGCAGATTGAATGTTGATTATTGAATTTTGAGTTATGTCCGGCCTCTATCTACATATCCCGTTTTGTAAACAGGCATGCTCGTATTGTGATTTCTATTTCGTAACGAGACATAAGAGAAAAGATGAGTTTGTCGAACAACTAATCAACGAGATAGAAAGCCACAGGAACAGTCGCTTCACTCAGGAACCTGTTCAAACCATTTATTTCGGTGGTGGAACGCCAAGTCTGCTTTCTCCGGCACAGGTCGGCCGCATTTTAGAAACCATTGCAGATGTTTTTTCTCTCGATCTGAAAGAAGTGACGCTGGAAATGAACCCGGACGATGTAAATGCTGAGTATCTGAGAGGATTGAGGTCGGCAGGAATAACGCGTGCAAGCATGGGTGTACAAAGTTTTGACGAAGAACTGTTGAAATTCATGCACAGAGCCCATAACAGTACAGAAGCCAGATCGTGTATGGAAGCACTCGCTGAAACAGGATTTGATAGCTATACGGTGGATCTTATTTATGGAAATCCCGGGCAGACTTCCGAAATGCTTCAGAAAGATCTGGATATTTTAAGCTCGTACGATCCACCACATGTATCCGCCTATACCCTTACGATCGAACCAAAAACGCGGTTAGGTAAACAATTAGAATTAGGAAGATTATTACCTGCCGAAGATGAAGTCGTCGCCGCTCAGTTCTCGCAAGTGGAAGAAGCTCTGCTACGAACAGGGATCAATAGATACGAGGTAAGCAATTTTGCTAAACCCGGTGCAGAAGCGGTTCATAATTCGGCCTATTGGTCACATGAGAATTATCTGGGCTTAGGTCCGGGCGCGCATTCTTTTTGGTGGGAGGAGGATGGCACCTCCGCCAGACGATGGTCGAATAAACCGGATCTTTCTGATTATTTAAATAATAAAACGGAATTCAAAAAATATGATGAGGATCTGCTGGATCTGAGAACTCTTGCCGAAGAACGGATCATGTTGGGTTTACGCACAGTGGCAGGAATTGACTTTAAGACCTTACTGGAAAAATATAGCTGGAAGCCTAACGAAAAGACCGAAACATATCTCCACAATCTTCAAAAAAACGGTAAAGCACGGGTGGAAGATGGTGGAATCAGGCTGACCGGGGAGGGACTCAAGATTTCAGATGCGATCATTTTAGATCTGATTACCCTGAACGAGTGAGTGGCTAAAATGGAAGGAGATCAAGCAAAGATTCTGCTAATCCCGGGAAAAGACTGATTATAAATCCACTTAGCACGATCAGAAAGAAAAATCCCACAACGATGATCCAGAACCGGGTCTTTTTTCGCTCTTTTTCAACATAGCCGAATAAGGGCTCAACTTGTACAGGGATGTATTCTTCTTCCGGTTCCGGCTCATGCTGCAAACCGGAATCGTACCATTCATCTGTTTCATCAGGTTCTTTAAGATCTTCCGGCTTGGTTGACTCCGTGCCAGCGAGAGTTTCTGCAAGCATGGCAAATTCTTTGTTTACACGCTCCTCAACGCCCTTGGTAGGCTGAAAGGTGAGACGTCGCTGTGGCGGTCTTGTAATTCTCTGGCCGGTCCGGGGATCAATGGTTTGGCGTTCCGGAGTCTCAATTACTTTAAAGTCGCCAAAATTTGGCAGACTGGTCTCATTATTCTGTTCGGCATCTACTGAAAGCTGATCGAACAGAGAAGCCAGAAAAGTATGCACCGTATGTTCAGGTTGTCCTGATTTTTCGATCAGTTTATCAACGATCTCACTAAATGGAATCTTATTTTCAGGAGCCATAAGGTGTTATTCTCCTGATGGTTTAAGAAGAATGGAATTGAACTGAACCACTTTTTTCTTAGGCATGATCACCATGCGCTTTTGTTGCGGATTATATGAACGGTACGATTCCCGCACTTTAGTATGAAAGCGCCCCAAGCCAGGTAAATTAAATTCTACATCATGTTCGAGGTTTGAAATAAGGATCTCCAAAAAATCATCGTACAGATTTAGAGTATCTGCCTTCGATAAATCAAGCTCCTTACTAAGCCCTTCAATCAAATCAACTAAATTCATCCCAGAGAAATTATTTAATGCATAATAATAAATAAAACCTTTTAATAGTCAACTCTAAGCTTTTTTGAGAAATACCCGATAACATTTCGTAAATTCAGACCTGTCATTTTACAGGGATATACAAGAGATTAATGAACGACTCGCTTCGATTATTACTTACCGATTCCATGGATTACACGGGGATTCTGTCTCCGGAAGAGCCCTCTTTAAGGGAGGCTTTGAGAGCGTACGTTGATTTTTTAAACTCAGATAAAGGCTGGATGATGTCGAGGTTTGTGATCCCTCATAATATGATGCATCAGCTTGGTCAGTTCTCAGACCGTAAACACTTGATCGACGGACCGCTGAATTTATGTATTGCCGGCCCGAAAGTGGAGACACTGCATCAATTCAAAAATGCAGTAAATAGTATAGAGAAAGAGATCATCTCCGCACATTCGGGATATCCCGGGGAAGCTCGCACCAGTATTTTGGAATTACAGCTTCCGGTTGAAAGTGTGGTTAATTTAAAACCGGAAGAATTGGTTCGCGCGCTGGAAGCGGTGGTTAGCAGTGCAGCAGAATCAAGAATACTACCTCACCGTGTATATTTTGAACTACCGGTTGAAGCCCGAAATGAAGAGACAACCAAAAAGATCATAAAAGTGATCTCGGTTCATAACCGGTCTATCCTAAAACGAAAGATCAAGAACTATCTGTTCTCTGGCATTAAGATCAATTGCGGAAGCCTGGATGTGAAACGCCCGCCGACGGCACACTATTTATCAGAGGTGATGTTATTTGCCCGGGATGCCAACGTTGCCGTAAAGATATCCGGTGATATTAACTCTGCCTTTCCAACGTATAATTACGAACATCAAAAGAATGTCCACGGGTTTATCAATGTGGTATTGGGGGGATTGCTTGGTTACACGCAGGATCTTTTGGTAGATGAGTTAAAAGAAGTGATCCAGGAGAAATTACCCGAACGTTTTTCCTTTAAAAATGAATACCTGGCCTGGCAGGATCTGGCCGCTCCGCAAGCAGAGGTAAAGATGCTGCGCATGCTTTCACTAACCAGTTTTAATACGCTCGATCCTAAGTTTATCCTCGACCAGCTGGAAGAACTTCACTTATTATAACGGTTAAGACCACCTATTTGATCAGCATCATTTTCTTGGTGAACACACCTTCTTCACTGATCAAACGATAGAAATAAGTACCGGAAGCTAATCGCGAACCATCCACAAAGAAGTTGTGATAACCACGATTTAACGTTCCATTGAACAGGCTCATTACTTTTCGGCCCATATAATCGTACACAGCCAGTGAAACCTGCTGCGGACTTATCATTTCAATGCCGATAGTGGTTGTAGGATTGAATGGATTCGGATAATTCTGGGATAGTTTAATTCGCTTGCCGATCTCAATGGTGTCGTTACTGTTGATAAAATAATCGGTGTAAGTAAAAGCGAATTTTTCGGAACTGTTGGCGTTGGTGTTAACAATAACGAGCCCAACTACATCCGTATCAGAAAATTTCCATTCAAAGTCATAATCTGCCCAGTTATTGGGGACCGGCGCTGTGATGTAATACGGCGAGATCAGGTGGGTTACTTTATCGTATACCAATAAACCTGCTTCAACATCCGGGGAAGAGGCGGAAAAGCCGAACTTAAAATAACCGTCTGATTCTATGCCGGGGTTAAGTAAGTAATACTGAGCAGAGGTAGCTCTGATCACGGTAGTATCTTCTGCCACAGGCAGGAAATCAGTAAAAGTATCTTTAATTACCGGGCTGGGATAGTAGGCGCTTTCATCGAAGCCAAAGGTTGCGTCTGAGAAAGTTTCGCCGGAAGCAAAGTGCCACATATACGCCTCGAGCATGGCTGAGTGAAAGTTACTGCCATAATCGGGAAGGGTCTGAGCAACAGCATCAAGGAATTTAAGGGAACCATTACTCTCAACTTTTTCCCAAACATCAGTCCAGAAACTTTGTCCGAATCGTTCGTGAAAGTACAGGGCAAAGGTGATGTCTTCATAAGATCCGGCAGAGAGTGTCAGATCAGCACTGGAAAACAGGTCAGAAGAGAAATCGACGATATAGTTGTAATAATCATTCACATTATCGTATACCACTTCTTCCATTAAGGTAGCGTCCATTTCAGCCCACCGGTCAGAGTCTCCGAACCAGTTGTTTTGCACATATTGGATGGCGTGTTTAAACTCGTGAGCCACAGTTACTTTCAATGCTCCACGCTGGTCACCTTCGGGATCCGTATTGGGCGGAAAGCCAACAAAATCATTTTCTACGTAAATGGTTGTGGTTGGAGACGGGGTATCATCGGTATATCCATAGGCTCCGATACTATCCAGGTCTTCTAAATAAATATGATAAGTCTGGCCGTTTGGGATGGGGTCAGGAAAGCCGAGGGTAATAATTTCATGATTATACGACGAATCTGCTGCTTCTGCGGTCCATTCTACATAATCAGGTACGCCGTTGCTGTTGGCATCAGCCAAAGGTACAGCATCGGTACCTGTAGTATCGAAATGAATTGTGAATTTGCCCGATGCGGATAAATAAGTTTGTTGTGTGGTTTTAGCTTTTGTGCCAAATGTTTTGGCAACCAGTGCCTTTGTTTTTACGGATAATTCTTGGTCATGAGACCGGATCATTGATATAACCGGTGTGACACATTTTGAAAACTGATGGGCATCATCTATAGTGCCGGGACGCTCTCTTTCGGAAGTCAGTAAACCGATCTGTTCTGAGATCGCAGTATTGATATCTATCTTCCCTTCGTAAAACTGGGTTCGGATGTCACTCAATTCAGCATAACGTTGCGCAACGGCCTTATTACCGCCAGCAAAAATCACCAGAAGAGCTAAAAATAATATATGGGCGAAATACTTCACTATTCGGGGCTTTATGAATGTTTTCGTATCTTTGTGACCGCTTACCGAACGTCTGGAGAAAGAATATAGTCTGAATAAAATCAATCACGAAGAATGTACGAAGTTATACTTTATTACAATTTCAGTCCAATAGAAGATGCTGATCATTTTTGTAAGCAACACAAAAAGAAGTGTAAAGAGATCGGGTTAAAAGGACGAATTTATATTTCGGAAGAAGGCATTAACGGCACCGCCGGTGGCACCAAAGAACAAGTGGAAGAATATAAAGAGTATCTGCGGTCGCTGGAGGGATTTGAAAACACAGAATTTAAGCAGGATTCCAGTGAGTATGTGCCTTTCGCCAAGTTGATCTGTAAGGTTCGCAGGGAGATCGTTTCGCTGCATATGGATGGAGTGGACCCGAATAACGGAGGCACCCACTTGCAGCCCGATCAATGGCGGAATGTGATGGAATCAGGCGAGGATTATGTAATGATCGATGTGCGTAATAATTATGAATCGAAAGTGGGTCACTTCGAAGGTGCGCTGAAACCTGACCTGGAGAATTTCTATGATTTCCCCCAATGGCTGGAAGAAGCCAACATCCCGAAAGACAAAAAGGTGTTGATGTATTGCCCCGGCGGTATCCGATGCGAAAAGTTTTCAGTATTGATGAAAGACGCCGGCTGGGAAGATGTGAACCAATTGCACGGCGGGATCCTGAATTACGCTAAAAAAGAAGGTGGAAAACACTTTAAAGGAAAGTGCTTTGTATTTGATGATCGCCTTGTGGTGCCGGTGAATGCCGAAGACCTGGAACCGATCGCTCTGTGTGAGATCAGTGGTCAACCGGCCGATACGTACATCAATTGTGCGAATATGGAGTGTAATAAGCTATTTGTTTGCTGTGAACAGGCAGCGATAAAAATGGAAGGGTGTTGCAGTAAAGAATGTATGGAAAGTGAATACCGCCGGCCTTTTGATCCGGAGAACGCCTTTAAACCATTCAGGAAGTGGTACAATTATTTTGATGACGATTTCAAAGACCGGGCTATTCAACAGCCTTCCGGTTGCGCATAGAAAAGTACGGATCACGAAGCCTTATCCCATCACCTATCGGTTTAAGGCCGAGACTGAGTTTGTTGGAAAAGATATTCTGACTCTGCTCAAAACTAAATTCCCGTTTAATACAGAACAGGTTTGGAAAGAGCGGATCGCTTCGGGTCGTATTCTGATAAATGACGTGGTTCCGGATGAACACCGAATGTTAAAAAGTGGGGATCAGATCCTGCACTTTAATCCGCATGTTGTAGAACCATCCGTTCCGGATGAAGTGGAAATACTTGAGATCACAGATGATTATGCTGCGGTTTTTAAACCGGCTCCTCTTCCCATGCATCCCGGCGGGAGATACAACAGAAATACATTGGTGGAAATGCTGAAAGATGATGGGTTCCGGGACCTGCTTATTGTACACCGGCTGGATGCTGTAACTTCGGGGCTGGTGCTGTTTGCCCGGAATAAAGAGTTCGCCCGCAAGGCCATGGATTGTTTTGCTGCTGGCGGAGTTAAAAAAACGTACTTCGCTCATGTTGCCGGAGTACCGGCCGACCTTGAGGTCAGGATAAGTGCACCAATTCGGAGAAAAGGTGGGTTTGTTTTTGAGAGCGGGGAAGCTCTTTCTAATGCAAAAGATGCCGTTACTCATTTCGAGGTTGTGGAAACCCGGGATAACAGTTCCATCATCAAATGTACACCCGTAACCGGGCGAACCCATCAGATCCGTTTACATCTGAAACACTGGGGCTTTCCTATCATCGATGATCCGATCTATGGCCCGAATGGCGACCTGAGCAGCAAAAGCCCGCAAAAAGTTGGTATAAGTCTGATCAGTTCCGGACTCGAGATCCCCGATCTTGGAATAAAGCTTTCGTTGGTCAGCTCAGAAGAAGTATAAAAATTCGGGGGTAACTTACTCAGCCTTTATAGAAGGCTTCGGCGATCGAGGCGAATTGCTTGGGTTTATCGAGGAAAGCATAATGTCCGGCATCTTCGATCACTACCAATGCACTATTCGAGAGACCCGCATCAATACGTTCGCCCTGATAAACAGGAGTAGCATCGTCATTTCTACCCCAAAGAAGAAGTGTTTCATGCGGAATAAGTGGGAGGCGGTCCTCCAGATATTCACTCACCGATTTTACGAATGTCTCACGCATTACACCACTCAGTTTAGAATAATCACTGGATCCCAGACTTTTCCACAGATCGGTACTTCGGAGCCAGTTCAATGCTTTTGAACGAAGTGGTTCCGGTAAGATCACAAAGGGAGCTTTGAGGGTTTTGGCGGTATATTTTTTAAAATAATATTTCCAGGAGCGTCGGGGTTTCATTCCAGCCCCACCGGTTATGAGAACTTTTTCGATGATCTTTTTGCCTTTTTCCCGGGCGAGTAATTTCAAGGCAATACGTCCACCAAAGGAATGCACCAACAGATCGACGCGGTCATCCGGTAGCTTTTCAATAAAAGCGAGAACGGCATCGGCATAATCATCAATAGTCCATGCAGTAACAGGTTCATTGGAATCTCCAAAACCGGGAAGATCCAGTACATAGGAGGATCTGAGGTGAGCGAGTTGCCTGGCTATCGGCATCATCACACGGCGGCTACTGCCCCAGCCATGAAGTATCACCAGAGCTTTCCCCTTACCTGTTACTTCGTACGCGATCTGCTGTTCGTTATATGTAAAATGGAATACGTTGCTCATAATTTGATTCAGCAAACATCACACTTCGACAAAATGAAAACAAGTTGATTTGGTATAAAAATTTCAGCTAATTACTTACTGCAAATTCATTAGTTATGGATAACATCAAGTTAAAACGTTTTTTCTTTTTCTGGATCGATAAGCTGGAGATCACCCGAAGAGAGCGAATCACCTTAGCGGTAACCTGCATTGCGATCGTACTTGTAGTCGGCGCCAGGATAATAGTTTCCGGAAAAAGTGTGAAAGCTCCTTCGAATCATGAGGCAATCGAAGAGCTTTTTAAACAGCGAAGTGCACAGATTGCAAAAGAAAGAGCGGAAGAGCTGAAAAAATATGATCCACCGATGATATCGGAGTCTTCCGGTACCACATCTGAAATAGTCGAGACCGAAATGGGAGCGGATGAACCGGTTATGGGTGAGACGGAACAAACCAAAGAACGAGAACCACAAAAAGAGTCAGCAGATCAACATATTGTACATTTAAATACAGCAACTCTTACAGAGCTGATGGAATTACCCGGAATTGGTCAAACTTATGGGTTAAGGATCATAGAGTTCCGGGAGAATAATGGAGCATTTACTTCCGTTGAGCAACTCATGCAAGTGAAAGGTATAGGCCCAAAGACTCTGGAGAAACTTAAACCTTATCTGGAATTATAAAGAACCGATCATTTTGACAGATTTTGTTTCGGTTAATTACGATCTTGAAAGTGAAGATAGGATCAATATCAGTGTTTTCAGGGGTACTGATCGTGACTGTACCAATAATAATTTTTGTTCTATGGCTGAATGCTACCATCTGTAAAGCGTAAACATTAATACATATTCAAACGATGCCAAACATATTATGGGCTGACGACGAGATCGATCAGCTTCAGTCACACATCATATTTCTGGAGAAAAAGGGATTTACTATTGAACCGGTCTCAAATGGCGAAGATGCCGTAGCCATGATCAGGGAAAAGCCCTTTGATATCGTTTTTCTGGATGAGCAGATGCCCGGAATGGGCGGACTGGATACATTGGAAAAGATCAAATCCATGAACCCGTTGCTACCGGTGGTAATGATCACCAAAAGTGAGGAAGAGTCGATCATGGAAGATGCTATCGGGTCCAAGATCTCGGATTATCTGATAAAACCGGTGAACCCGAATCAGATCCTGCTTACCACTAAGCGGATCCTGGAGCGTTCGCGTTTACAGAACGAAAAATCAGCTCAGACATATTTACGCGGATTTGGAGCTATTTCTTCAAAGATCCATCCGGGTACTGGCTGGCAGGAATGGATCGATATCTACCGCGAGCTTACTAAGTGGCATATAGATCTGGGTGAAGGAGATGAAGCGCTGAAACAGGTATTGGACGACCAATTTGAGGAAGCCAATCGTGAGTTTGGCAAATTCATTGAGCGTGAATATGTGGAATGGATGCAGAACGAAGACAGTGCTCCTCTGCTTTCTCCCGATATCTTTAAGCAATATGTAGTGCCTCATCTGGAAGGCGATAAAAAGGTGATGTTTTTCCTAATCGATTGCATGCGGTACGATCAATGGCTGGTGTTTGAGCCCTACCTCGCCCGTATGTACGATATTAAAACGGATTTTTACTACTCCATTCTTCCAACGGCCACTCCCTATTCCCGCAATGCGATATTTGCAGGATTGAGCCCGATGGAGATCGAAAAAATGTACCCTGAATTATGGGCGCAGGGTCAGGACGAGACATCGCTGAATCGCCACGAAGAGGAATTGCTTCATAAACAGCTGGATCGTTTTGGAGTAGATATCAACTTTAAATACGAAAAGATCCTTTCTGCGGAAGATGGGAAGCAGGTTTCGGGCAAAATGAGAAATTACTCTCAATCGAAGCTGGCGGCATTCGTATATAATTTCGTGGATACGCTGGTACATTCACGCAGTGATTCGGATGTGATCAAAGAATTAGCACCCGATGTACCGGCTTTCCGCTCCATTACAGAAGCATGGTTCCAGCACTCCAGCTTATTACAAATGTTCAAAGAGCTTGCTGATGAGGATGTAACCATTGTGGTTACTACCGATCACGGTTCGGTTCGGTCGTTGAAAGACACCAAGGTATTTGGAGATAAGGATACTGCAACGAGTTTGAGATATAAATACGGACGCAATCTGAATGCCGAGAATGCTAATTCTGTGATCCACATCAGAGATGCGAAAAAATTCAAACTTCCGGAGCTGGGTAAAGCCAGTGATTATCTGATCGCCCGCGAAGATTACTATTTTGTGTATCCAACCAATTATCATAAATATCAGAACCGGTACAGAGATACCTTTCAGCATGGAGGAGCTTCAATGGAAGAAATGATCCTCCCTGTAGCAACACTCACTCCTAAGAAATAACTATTCATCAACCAATGGGAACAGAAACGTTTACAAGTTCATCAGTTTCAGAGACCATCGAGCGGGGAAGGATCTTTGCTTCTTCGCTGGAGGCCGGTGATATTGTGTGTTTACAAGGTGACCTTGGTGCCGGAAAAACACATTTTGTTAAGGGTATCGCGTCCCGGTTTGGTGTAGAAGAAAATACGGTGAGTTCGCCAACATTTACATTGATCAATGAATATCCCGGAGCTACACCGATCTTTCATTTTGATTGTTACAGATTGGAAACGGAGCAGGAAGCACTTGAAATCGGTGCAGAAGAGTATTTATTTGGAGAAGGTATTTCGGTTGTGGAATGGCCTGAAAAAATAGGAAATTTATTGCCTGTTGATTCTGTTTGGGTAACCATCACCCACAAGGGAGAAACTGAAAGAGAAATCATTATAAAACGTCCTGACTAAACATGTCCCTGAAAGGGAAACGAAGACTGTCATATCGATTGGATCTGCTACCCGTGATCTTACCCTACCACCGAAGGGCAAATAACGACCTGAAACCGGGCGATCTGGTATACTATGGTCCCAGTCCGGAATATTATGGTATTGGCGAAGTGGTACAAAAAGAGGAAAAAGTATGTGTGGTGGATTTCCGGGGAACCGGATTACTGGGTATCCATAAAGATGAAATGCTGTCGAGCTATTTAATTCCCATCCATAAAATGAATCTCACCGGGGTACTGAAGGGACGGTGAAAGGTCTTAGATTAGTCTCTTTAGTACTGGTAATCTTTTTTATTACATTTTTGATTCTATTTATTGCCAATCAAAATTTCAATCCTTTACCTCAGGGTGTTAAAGCAACTCATCTGGTTGTGGAGAAAGCGGACAGAAAGCTCAATCTGATACAGGACGGGCAGGTGGTTAAATCCTATCCTGTCTCATTCGGTGCTCAACCAAAAGGTGATAAAATCCGGGAAGGTGATGAAAGAACTCCTGAAGGCACATACATCATTGACTGGAGAAATGAGAACAGCAGTTTCTATTTGTCGATGCACATTTCCTATCCCGACTCAAATGATAGAAAGCAGGCGCAGTTAACAGGAAATGATCCGGGCGGAATGATCATGATACACGGCATGAGAAATGGTCTGGGTTGGTTGGGGAAAATTCATCGCATGGTAAACTGGACGGATGGTTGCATTGCATTGACCAATTACGAAATGGATGAATTGTGGAGAGCTGTTGATGACGGTACCAAAATTGAAATACGACCTTGATCTACTATTATATTACAATCGCTGCGTGGAGTTCTGGAAATCTGTTCAAACGAAGAGCTAACCTCTCTGATAATCTCAGTATAACAAAGAGTCGTATTTAAAGAGATTGACACAGGGTAAGAAGGTTCAAGTTTGCTATCTTCCGCCCACATTTAATTCATCACAGATATGCAGCCAATTTTTGAAGCATTTGTTGAAGGTGTCAGATTAACTTCAACATTGGAATGGATCGCGGTTATCACCGGAATTTTGAGTGTCTGGTATTCCATGAAAGAGAATATTCTCGTGTATCCTACGGGAATCGTAAGTGTGTTGATCTATGTGTACATCGCCTTTAATTATCGCTTATATGCCGATATGGGAGTTAATTTCTATTACTTTGTGATGAGTGTGTATGGTTGGTATCACTGGACAAATACCAACGATGAAGCCAAAGATCAGATCCCTGTAACCAGAAATTCCGCAAAAGAATGGATGTGGACACTTGCACTGATGGTCGCATCGTTCGGGATCCTGGTGTTTGTACTCTTCAATTTTACGGATAGTGATGTGCCCGTTTGGGATGCCACAACCACCAGCTTTGCGATAACGGGAATGTGGCTGATGGCCCGCAAGAAGATCGAGAACTGGTATGCGTGGATACTAACCGATCTGATCTCAATCCCACTGTATTTCTACAAAGGATTGGTATTGACGAGTGTGCAATTTACGGTATTTACCGTTTTAGCTACCGCCGGATATTTTGCGTGGAAAAAATCACTCGATCAGTCCCGAAGCATAACATCCGTAAATGCCTGAATAAAATGTGTGAGAGGACGTTCGCAATTAAAATCGATCTCCTTTCGGATATTTAGAAATTGCGTTCCGGCCTGAGATTGAAGCGTCGTATTTTCAGGATTCAGATCCATGAGCTTATCCAGATCTACAGAAAGCAGCGCTACATTTTCGTTGGTTCGGTTAAGGATCAGATTCAATAGTGTTGATCCTTTGGGGGATGCAGATAAAGCCACGGCGAGTCGATGCGCACTGTCAACATCAAAAATACGATAGTAATTAGACAGTACCATTTCGGGTGGAGTCCCGTCAAAATTGATGTAGATCGGCGGGGAATGCTTTGGATTGTGATATAATTTCTGAGCGGTTTGCGTGATCCAGTCCACTGCTTTCTGGTTAGTATCCTGAGAAGCAAATCCCCGGCTCACCCAATACATAAAATCTCTGTAAACATCATCTCTGGAACTGAATTCCTCCGGGGTCTCATCCAGTGTGATGAGTGATTCTGCCCGGTGACGAAACCAGTAATCGACCCGGCCATTGGTTACCATGAGATAATGGGCTTTTACTTCCTGATTATAACGACCTATCTGAAGAGCAACTTTTTCATCCAGCTTCACATCCTGCCGTTTCACCTCTGCAAGAAGTAGTGGGCGGAAATCCTTGTCGTAGCAAATAAGATCTGTTCTTGAGCTGGATTTATCACGCGGAAGGGAGACGGGGGACTCGAAGGTGATCCTGTTTCTGGAAAAACCCGCCTCTAAAATGAGATACTCAACCATACGCAGACGAATCCTCTCTTCGGGCAAATTTTTATACGCCTTCTTTAATACCGGATTCCAAAGGTATTTCTCGCCCGTAACAAAAGTCGTTCGGGGGTAATGAAATAAGGATTTACTCAGCACTTCTGCACCATAAATTATAGACCGAATATAACTATTTCGATCATTTGGCCAACATTATCACAGAGAGGGATTATCGTGAAGAAGATTGAAAACTTTAGGGGTGACTCAGACTCGGATCACCCCTTTTAGACTCGCCTACTTTGTGGTTTCCAGAGCTGCTTTATGCGTATTTCTGTTGATGTACATCTGCTGCGCGATCGACAGAATATTGAATACCAGATAATACAAACTCAATCCTGATGCGAAATTGTTAAAAATGAACAACATCATTATTGGCAGGAAGTACTGCATGATCTTCATCTGTTGAGCCATGGCATTATTCGCACCACCACTGCTGGCTCCTCCGGTTAGTTTACTTTGCAACGCCATGGATGCAGCCATAAAGATCACAAAACCGGCAATATCAGAACCGATGATCGGGATAGAGAATGGCAGGTGAATAATGAAATCAGGAGCAGAAAGGTCATTCGCCCATAAAAACGATTCCTGTCTTAATAGAATCGAATTCTGGAAGAATCGCCATAATGTTACCAGGATCGGGAACTGGAGTAACATTGGCAAACAGCCGCCTAACGGATTTACTTTGTTCTTACGATACAGATCCATTGTTGCCTGCTGCTGTTTCTGTGGATTGTCAGCATACTTTTCCTGGATCTCTTTCATCTGAGGCGAGAGTTCCCGCATGGCCGCCATACTTTTGTAACTCTTAAATGTTAGCGGAGAAAGGATCAGCTTCACAGTAGCTGCAAAGATGATGATCAAAATTCCGTAATTCGAAATAAAACCACTGAAGAAGGTGAAGAACGGGATTACAATAAATCGTATAAAGGGATTTGAGAACCAACGCAGCCATGCATATCCAACTTCGACCATGTCAAAGGCATGCTCATCATATTGTTTGATGTCGCTGTATTTCATCGGTCCGATGTACAGCTCGTAGTTCAACTCGTTATTGTCGGGAATGTCGCTGGTAATGAGCGATGAGTATAAATGGCGGGGTTGTTGTTCTTTAACGTCGCCGGTGATCCGACCGGATAAGCCGGCACCTTCAGTTGGTTCTACCGGCTTAATAAGCTGAGAGAAGAACTTGGTTTTGGTGGCAACCCAGCGTACCTGCCCGTTTACATTGAAGTCGGCAGAGCCATTATTTTCCTCAAAATCGGTCACTTTAAGTTGTTCCAGTTCTCCACCGGAAAATAAGTAAGCCGAAGTAGCCTGAGCTTCCTGAACGTGATCTTTTTCTGTGAATTTAAGCGGAGAGGTCCAGCCGAAATCAACGTTACGATTCACGATCATGTTAGAGATTCCGATGAACCGAACCTGAAGATCTATCTCGTATTTATCTCCGTAGAAAGTGTAGGTATATTGAATTTTCTGACCGTTGCTCAATGGTAATTCATAGACCAACTGTTCATTAGCGCCTTCACCAACCCGCATGATATTACCCAGAGAAACCTGCTTAAAGAGTAAATTCTGCGTTTCAACATTGTAATTCTCTGAGGTAAGGAACCCAAGATTGTAGGCAGACTCTGTAGTATCAGCGATCATTTGCACCGGTTGGCCGGCCCAGGTATCGTGAGTCTTTAGAATAAATTTGGACGGGCCTGCACCTTTATTGGTAAATACAGCCGTATAAAGTGGCGTTTCAACGGTAAATTCCGTTTTAACAGAATCCTGATTTTCTCCGAATACTCCACTAAACGATGGTCGCTCGGTATCCCGATCGGTAAGAGAATGTCCTATGGCTTCGGTTTCTTCTACCATTTCTTCAGCCGGTGCTGCTTCTTCCCGGTAGGTCTGCTCTATTTGCGCCAGACTATCCTGTATGGCCTGATCGCGTCGTTGTTGTGCTAACTCTTCTTCACTAGGCATGGTGAAATAAAACCAGCCGATCATTAAGAAGAAGATGAGTGTGAATCCGATTACCGTATTTTTATCCAATGGTCAGGGTTGTTTTAAATGTGTTCAGAAGGTGAAAGGAGGCGGGTACGTAGTTTACCCAGCAGGGTTACCACCTCATTTTCCACCGAATCAAAATTGTTGAGTGCTTTGCGGGCTATAAAGGCAAAATGCACGTCATTTTCGAGTTGACTCATAGTATCAGTCAATTCAAATTGATGCAAACGATATGCCTCACGCATCAACCGCTTGGTTCGGTTGCGTTGTACAGCGGTGCCCGTACGTTTGGGAGCTATAAAACTAACTTGAATTCCTTCGCCCTTATCAGGACAGGCATAGCGAAGGTTCACAGAATGTGATTTTAAAAGATCTGAGCTGGTAAAAAGCCTCTGGTAATTTCGCCTGCCCCTAAGAATATGAGATTTAGGAAGAGTAAATCTTCGCGAGGAAGGAGCAACTAAATTACTTTGCTCCTTTTTTCTCATCACTTACAGTAAGCTTATGACGTCCCTTAGCGCGACGACCGGCAATTACTTTTTGTCCGTTTTTTGATGACATACGCGAGCGGAAACCATGCTTGTTCTTGCGCTTGCGGTTACTTGGTTGAAATGTGCGTTTCATGAATCAGGATATTTTGCGTTCAATTTCGAAATCCAAAAAGGCCCTAAATATAAGGAGAAATTAGTACAAAACTAATATTAAAAACTGCTTTTCTATTCATAATTCCTGAATTAAGGCAATTAATCCAAAAAAAGGCAATCTGGTGTGGCGTAAGGTTCGTAGAAACAGACAAACAAGAATAAAAATTAAACATCAAGATAATGAAAACGCTAAATAAACTACTTGTAATTATGCTGGCTACGGTGTTTACCGTTACTGCATGTGATGATAATGCCGCTAATCAGGACGAGATGACCATGCCTGAGATCATAGTGAGCGATCAGGGAACGATGAATGGTAATATGGTCACTATTTCTAATGTAACTGCAACACAGGACGGCTGGATCGTAATTCACAGATCAGCCAACTCAGGAAGTGGTCCGATGGTACCCGACATCATTGGTAAAGCCATGGTAAACGAAGGGGAAAATCAAAACGTAACCATCCAGTTAACCGAGGGAGTTTCGAACGACGAGACGTTATGGGCCATGCTACATATTGATGACGGAACCATCGGTGAATATGAATTTAATGGTGAAAATGGATTAGATACCCCCGAAACATTTGGTCAGGATATTGTTATGGAGTCATTCATGATCATGCAAACCGACCCAATGGTTATGGCCAATGATCAGATCAATAAAGGCGGGATATTTACGGTTGATGTAAACGCTGCCGAGGATGGATGGATCGTGATTCATGCTTCCAACGCCACGAACGATGGTCCGCAGGTTCCTGAGATCATAGGTAAGGCACCTGTTATGGCCGGAATGAATGAAGATGTACAGGTGATGCTGAATGAAGGTGAAACTACACAAGCCGGCGACATTCTATATCCAATGCTGCATTTCGATACGGGAACGATCGGAGAATATGAATTTGACGGTAACAATGGATTTGACGGACCTGCACTCAGTGGATCCGATATTGTACTAGCCTCATTTACTGTGCAGGAGAATACATCTACACTAACAGCAAATAATCAGGATGTTGATAACAACTCTATTACTGTTGATGTTGAATCAGATACAGACGGCTGGGTGGTTGTACATAAATCGAACGCCACGAACGACGGACCAATGGTTCCGGAGATCATAGGTAAAGCAGCGATCTCAACCGGTATGAACAATGACGTTACCATCATGTTCGAGGATAGTGTAGCACTTGAAGATGGAGAAACTATCTGGCCAATGGTGCATTACGACACCGGCATTATGGGAGAATATGAATTCGACGGTGTATCCGGTTATGATAACCCGGTAATTGTGGATGGAAATATTCTCATGACCTCCATCGTAGTTGGTGGATCAATTCAGCCTTCAGTTACCGCAGCCGATCAGACAGTAGAGAACAATATGGTAACCATCGAAGATGTAAATACTCAGCAAACCGGTTTCGTTGTGCTGCATATGGATAATGGCGAAGATGCTCCGGTAGTACCGGCCAGTATCGGTCATGCTTCGGTTCAGTTAGGTACAACGGATGGATTGCAGATCATGCTGGATGATGGTGTATCTCTTTCAAGCGGAGACAAGGTTTGGGCCATGCTACATACCGATACCGGAACCATTGGAAGTTATGAGTTTGATGGTTCTGCCGATTCTAACGATCCACCCGTATTCGATGTATTTGATAACATCGTAATGGTACAATTTACGATCCAGTAACTGAGAATTTGAGTTATCTGAAAACCCTGCAGGTGTAAACTTGTGGGGTTTTTTATTGATTGACAGTTTTTTCTAAGGTTGAGGACTTCAACAGAGTAAATATCTGTTCTCCGAATTAAGCATTTAACACAGAATGTTCGATTCCAGCTATCTGGTTAGGGTGATTACTACCTGATTTTCCTGTAAAACCTACCACTGAAAACTTCTGGCTTTATTTACTTTAGACATTTGATACCACAAAAAATGTGGTCAGTCACCTTCTTTCTTTTTATCCCGGTTGATGAATGGAGTGCGGAACATCCCTTTCACCGATTGGTCTTCGTCGGTATCGAATTCATCCAGTCCCAATTGGATAGATGATAATGGATTGTGCAGACGAAAGGTGCCTAGAAACCGATCCCACCAGGAAAAAATGGTACTATAGTTAGAATCAGTTTCGGGTTGCCAGCGGGAGTGGTGAACTTTATGCATATGCGGAGTAACAATGACAAGTCTTAAATAATGATCGAGTTTTCCGGGCAGATCGATATTAGCATGGTGAAGTTGAACCACAATTACTACCAGGATCTCGTAGATAAAGAGTTCCCATAATTCCATGCCGAGTATTAGTATAACGCCAATGCGAAGAACAGAGGACAACAGGATCTCTCCGGTATGAAAACGGGTAGCCGTGGAAACGTCCATATGAGGATCGGAATGATGTACCCGATGAAATCGCCATAACAGCGGGATCTCATGATTCATGCGGTGCCAGATATACATCCATAAATCAAAGAGTACCAAGGCAAGAACTACACGTACCCATTCAGGAATGGAAGGCGCGAACACCATGAGCCAGTTTAGCAGGCCGAACGAGTGATCGTTAGCCCAGGTAGCTGCCCACAGCCATAATCCCACAAACAAGAACGCATTCATAAACGCATTCAACAGACCCAGGCTCATATTTCGTAAAAAATGGGAGCCCCGATCTTTCAGCGAACCTTCAAAAAAATCAAAAAAAGGATGAACAGACTCATACAAGGTAAGGGCGATCAATCCGATAAAAGCGATGATGACCTGAGTTTGTTCAAGTGCGTTTAATAGTTCCTGCATAGTGTTCATAAATTAAAAGGACGCTCTGAAAACATACAAAATTGATACCGGGTTCCGGTACCTGTCATGAGAAGTGGCGATCTGTGCAAGTTCTGAATCTTATACTATACCATTGAAGGATGACGGAGATGAACGATAAAATTAGATTAGTGGAACAAACCGGGTCGATATCCGTTCTTTTGTCAGCATTTTAGCCTTGGCGTAATATTTGTTTAAACACCGTTGTTAAAAGTTGAACGACCTTTGTTGAAAGGTTAACTTCAACCCGCTAAAAATTAAATTGACTCCCCGCGAGATTATGATTGATAAAGTAGGAAAGCTCATTACCAAGATATTCGGTTCAAAAAGCGAAAAGGATATCAAAAAAATTCAGCCAATTGTAGATAAAATCAACAGCATATACCCCACTTTGGAAAAGCTGAGTGATGATGAGCTGAAAGCAAAAACGGATGGTTTCAGAAAGCAGATTCAGGATGCAACCGCCGAAACCAGAGCCGGAATTGCCGATTTAAAGAAGAAACTGGATAGTCTGGATGATGTGACCGCCGGGGAACATCGCAGAATGGCAGAAGAGCTGGAGAAGCTGGAGAAAGAAGAATTAGAGATCATAGAGTCGGTACTGAATGACATTTTGCCCGAAGCTTATGCGGTGCTTAAAGATACCTGCCGTCGTTTTGTCGGTAAATCGTGGAAAGTAGCGGGAGATGAAACTACCTGGAATATGATTCCTTATGATGTTCAGTTGATTGGCGGGATCGCGCTGCATCAGGGGATGGTTACAGAAATGAAGACGGGTGAAGGTAAAACACTGGTGGCGATCTTCCCGGCTTTCCTGAATGCTCTTGCCGGAAAAGGCGTACACGTTATCACAGTGAACGATTATCTCTCGAAACGGGATGCTGAATGGAATGAACCGATCTTCAACTTTCACGGTATTGAAGTAGATTGTATCGATCGTTACCAGCCCAACTCCGATCAACGCCGGAAAGCGTATCGGGCCGATATTACCTATGGTACCAATAATGAATTCGGTTTCGATTATCTGCGTGATAATATGGTGATCGATAAGCAACAATTGGTACAGCGCGAACATCACTACACCATTATTGATGAGGTGGATTCTATCTTAATTGACGAAGCGCGTACTCCACTCATTATTTCAGGTCCCGTACCGCACGATAATAAATCGGATAAATACATTGAGATGAAGCCCCGCGTTGAATCGCTGGTGGAAGCACAGAAAAAACTGGTGGCTCATCTGGTGCAGGAAGCACAGCAATTACTGGACGAGGGCAAGACGGATGAAGCCGGGTTGGCTTTGTTTCGTGTACAGAGAGGATTCCCGAAAAATACCCGTTTCCGAAAAATGCTGCAGGAACCAAGCATTCAGAAATTGATTCAGAAAACGGAGTCAGTCTATCTGCAGGATAATGCCAAGAATATGCCTTTCGTAGATGAGTATCTCTACTATGCGGTGGATATGAAACTGAATTCCATTGAGATGACCGAGAAAGGCCGGGAATTCATCACCAAAAAAGGAGAAGACGAAGACTTTTTTGTGATCCCTGATCTGGGTACCGAAACTTCCATCATTGAAAAGAAGATCGAAGAGCTTGAAAAAGAGAAGATCGATGAGATCAGAAACAACGATGATTTTAGTGAGGAGTACAAAGAGAAGAAGATCAAAGAGGTAAAGGCGGATATCCAGCACGAGCGTGAATTACAGTTTGCGGATCTGCACCGCTTATTTGCCGAACGTGGGGATCGTATTCACACCGTTAATCAATTATTGAAAGCGTATACCAATTTTGCCCGTGAAGAGGAATACATCGTGCAGGATGGTAAAGTGAATATCGTGGATGAGCATACCGGCCGTGTGCTATCCGGTCGTCGTTATTCGGATGGTTTACATCAGGCGATCGAAGCTAAAGAAAATGTGAAAGTGGAGGCGTCTACTCAGACCTATGCCACCATCACCCTGCAAAATTATTTCCGAATGTACCACAAACTCGCCGGTATGACCGGTACTGCGGAAACTGAAGAAGGTGAATTCAACGAGATCTATGATCTGGATGTGATGGTGATCCCGACCAACCGCCCGATCCAGCGAATCGACCGTGAAGACCTGGTCTTTAAGACCAAACGCGAAAAATTTAAAGCAGCGATCAATAAGATCGAAGAATACCATAAAAAAGGTCAGCCGGTACTGGTGGGTACCACCAGTGTGGATGTTTCGGAAACAATGAGCCGGATGCTGCAGCGAGCCGGAATACCACATAATGTATTGAATGCGAAGCAACATGCCCGTGAAAGTGAGATCGTGAAGCAGGCAGGCCAACCCGGAGCGGTTACCGTGGCTACCAACATGGCGGGTCGTGGTACTGATATTAAACTGGCACCCGGTGTTAAAGAAAAAGGCGGCTTGGCCATTTTAGGAACCGAGCGCCATGAATCCCGACGCATCGATCTGCAGTTGAGAGGTCGTTCCGGTCGTCAGGGTGATCCGGGTGAATCGCAGTTCTTTGTATCGCTGGAAGATAAATTGATGGCGTTATTTATGAGCGACCGGGTAGCCGGGATCATGGATAAACTGAGTTTTGAGGAAGGGGAAGTGATCACCCACCCGTGGATCACCAAATCTCTGGAGCGTGCTCAGGGCAAAGTGGAGCAGAATAACTTCAGTATTAGAAAGCGACAGCTGGAATATGATGATGTGCTCAACAATCAGCGAAATGTAGTATATGCCAGAAGAAAGCATGCGCTACTCGGTGATCAGCTGCGTACCGACATCATGGGTATGCTCGAAGAATTGGTAGAAGATATGGTTGCTGATCATGTGGCAGCCGGCGACTACGAAGGGTTACACCGTGAGATCCTGAGAACTCTGGCTGTAGATGTGGAATTCGACGAACAGGGCTGGCGCGATATGGGTGAGGATGATCTGATCGATAAGATCCTGGACCGCGCCCTTGAAGTGTACAAGCGAAAAGAAGACATGATCGCAAAGCCACTGTACGAAGTGATGAAACGCATCTCTGAGTCGGAAGCAGAACGTCGTCCTGATAAAGTTCAGGTGGTGTTTACCGATGGTATGCGTCGTATGCGTGTGGTTGTAGATGTAGATGCCGCTCTGGAGAATGAAGGTCGCGAAGTGGCTCGGGCCATGGAGCGCAGTGCGGTACTTTCTGTGATCGACGACAAATGGATGCAGCATTTACGTGAACTCGATTCCGTGAAAGAAGGTATCGGACTTCGATCCTTCGCGCAGAAAGATCCACTGTTGGAATACAAGCGCGAAGCATTCGACATGTTCAAGCAATTGATCGATATGATCAACAGAGAGGCAATTTCGCTGATCTGGAAATCTATTCCGGAAGCTCAGGCCGCCGGTAGTGAAGTACAACAGGCGCAACAGCAGAAATCCCGCTATGACACAAGTCGTATGCAAACTCAACACGCCGATTCTACCGGTATGGGATTACAAGCCGGAGCTGAAGGTGGTGGAAACCAACAGCGACCACAGGGACCGAATGTAAAACAAAAACCGGTTGAGGTTGAAGCTGAGCCGGGTAGAAACGATACGGTTTCCATTCAGAATATGAATACCGGAGAAACACAGTCCATAAAATGGAAGCACGCCAAGAAATTGGTGGAAGAACAAGGCTGGGTGCTGGTAGAGAAATAAGTTCACCGGTACGGTGAAATACTTTGATTTGAAAAGGCAGCTTCGGCTGCCTTTTTTAGTTCGTTGATCGGTGGGACATGATGAGTAAAATTACCATCTCGTAAAGCATTATTCTCATAGATCGGGTTTTGAAAAAATGTTCAATGCCGGAAGATTTAACATTGCATTACGGGTTCAGTTTCTTATGTTTGGAACCCATGTTAAGAAATCATTAACGATTGGAAGTTTTAGGCATTGATATTGGCAGTTACGGGATTAAAGGCGCCATCGTGGATACGGAGAAGGGGGAAATTATATCCGATAAGAAGTCCACGGATAAAATAAAAGACACCCGACCTCATAAACTTATCTCCCAACTGCATAAAGTAGTAAAGAAATTTGACTGGAAAGGCCCGATCGGTTGTGCTTTTCCGGCAGCTACCACGCGGGGAAGAATATTAGCCACCGATCGTATTCATGAAGCCTGGATCGATGCCGATGCCGAGCAGCTATTTTCAGAGATCACCGGGTGCAAAGTGTCGGTGATCAATGACACGGATGCGACCGGACTGGCTGAAATGAGCTTTGGAGTGGGTAAAGGACATACCGGCACGGTGATCGTACTGGCGGTTGGTACCGGGATCGGATCTTCTCTATTTGTGAATAAAACGCTGGTTCCGAATACCGAATTAGGTCAGTTGGAGATCAAAGGAATTACGGTAGAAGAGCGAGCATCGAACAGGGCCAGAAAAGAGGAAGGAATACAAAAGAAGACCTGGGCAAAACGCCTGCAATTTGTTCTGGAACACTACGAGCGGGTTTTTCATCCCGATCTGTTCATATTAGGCGGTCAGCTCAGCAAAAAGGCCAACAAGACCTTCCCCTATATTAAGATCAATACCAAATTTAAAGCGGCTGAATTTCAGAATGAGGCTAGTATTGTAGGCGCAGCGTTATATGCAGCCAGCAAACACAAAGCATAAATTCTATTTTAGTCTCTCCAGTGCACGTTGCAGATTTTCCTGAGCAATGCTCAAGGTGTCATTTACAGAAAGTTGCTTTCTGGAAATATCCGCGGCATTTTGAAACTGTTCACTTCCGAAATAATAGTTATAAAGCTCAAAGTAAGGAGCCATAAGTTCGGGGTGTTCTTTAATGGCAGTGGCATAATTCTGAAACCAATTTTCGAATTCTTTTTCATAAGAATAGATCCTGCCCCAGGCCAGATAGCCCTCCTCAATATCCCGGTTCATGATTTCGGTCGCCTCTTTTTCGGCATTATCGCGGCCCCCGCCTAAAAATCCCGGAGCCTGTAAATAGTAATCGATCAGATATTTGCGGGCTGTAAGATTATTTGGATCGAGTTCAATGGCTTTTTGATAGCTGTTTCGACATTTACGCGCATAACCGGCTTGTCGTAGTACCGAGGCGTTTTGTGCAAGTCGTCCATTCGCATGTCCCATCCACATGTGATAGAGCGAGCTCCCGGGTTCCTTATCCAGCACTTCTTCAAACCAATCGGCTGCATCCCCGTACTCTTTTCGCTCAAACTCGATCCGACCCATATAAAACATAGCCTGCGTATTCTTTTTATCCTGTTTAAGGATATTTCTGAAGGTGGATTCAGCCTGAGATAACTGATCATTTTCGAATTGAACAACACCCTGTTCAATGGTTTGGGCATGGACTGAAGCTACTGTGAACACAATGAATAGCAGGAAAATATTAGCGGATCTTAGAGTCATTGGTAGTGAATTTTTTAAATAAAAAAGCGAAATATCCGATCTGGAATCAAAAGTTAAAATTACTATGCGTCTGAATGTAACGCCACCCGGTTTCCTTCTGTGTCGACGAATACAGCCATGAATCCCCGGCCGGGACCAATACCTCTTTTCGGGATCGTTACCGATCCTCCGGCTTCCTCAATGCGGTTTTGGACGATCTCCAGATCGGGATTAGCATTCAGGTGAAGGAGGGGACCGTGAGTATGGCTGCTTTTATAAAAAGCTTCGTTGTAGACCAATGCACCACCAACCACCGATTGTCCGCCCGGAAATACAGCCATTTTGAATTGCTCACCCAGATCGAGTAACTCCATTTCCATGTCAAAGATGGTTTCATAAAATCTTTTTGCCCGTTGGATATCGTTCACGGGTAATTCAAACCAACTTATCACAGGTTGTTCATGTTTCATCATACCTCCATTTTTAAAATATAGTAGATGAAGTGACGGAGACTAGCAAATCTGAAAGTTGATCAGGAGTTTTTAAGTAGTTCTTCAACGCGATGTAACAGCGGATTCCGGCTTTCTTCCTTCCATACTGCTGATAGTGTGGTTCGTTGCGGGATCATGTCCAGTTCTATGAATTTGATCTTCAGATCATACCCGTGTTTTAAAGAACTGGGTACGATCCCGATCCCGAGTCCGTTTTCCACCAGCCTGAAGATGGTATTTGAATGGACCGACTCGTGAGCTACTTTCGGGCTGAACCCCTGATCCTCAAAAATACTCATGATCTTTTCGAAATAGCCATGACTGTACTGACTCGAAAACAAAATGAAGGGTTCATTTTCCAGATCTTTCACAGAGTTAAAGCTATTCGGATTCAGCGGATGACTCTCCGGTAGCACCAGACAGAAAGACTCTTCAAATACATCCGCTTTTTTAAGTCCGGACGGTAAGCGCATGGTGCGTATAAATCCGATGTCGAGTTCATCATTGCGAATTCGATCGATCTGATCCTGATTGGGTAGCTCGGTTAACACTGTATGAATACCCGGTGAACGTTCATTGATCTGTTTAAGTAATCCGGGAATCACAGAATGCATGGCAGACCCCACAAAACCGATCCTTAATTCTCCTTCCTCCCCATCACTGACCCTTCTGATGTTTTGCTTTACAAATGCCAGATGATTGAACAGAAAAGTAGCTTCTTCAAGAAAATATTCACCGGTCTTGGTTAGAGAAACGTTTCTTTTATCACGCTTAAATAGTTGAGCGCCCAAATATTCCTCAAGCTGACGTATCTGTCTGCTTAACGCAGGTTGGGTGATAAATAATTTTTCTGCGGCCCGACTAAAATGTAATTCTTCCGCAACAGTTAGAAAATACCGGATATGACGGTGTTCGATTTCATTACTCATAAACATGAATATATACTTATTAAGTATTACAAAACATAAGTCAGAGAAGGTATTTTCATTTATTAGTCATCCACAGCGAGGCGAAGATGGGTAAAATTATCCCGGAATCGCCTCGCTTTCCGGTGAGTACTGTGTAAGGCGAACTTCTATTGAAATCCTGATTATGACTCCATTCCTATTTGGCATTGATACCCTTTCAGTTCAGGACCTGATCGATATTTGTACAGGTAACAGAACCGTTCAATTTGGGGATGAGGCCCGATCTAAAGTGCGAAAAAGTGCCGGATATGTTGAGGCGATCGTTGAAGAAGGAGAGGTAGTATACGGGATAAATACCGGTTTCGGGCCACTTTGCAACACGGTTATCTCCAAAGATAAAACCGCTCAGCTTCAGGATAATATTCTACGAAGTCATAGTGTGGGCGTGGGAAAACCGATCGCACCGGAAATTGCCAAAGCTATGATGGTACTGAAAGTGCACAACCTGAGTATGGGGTTTTCCGGTATTCAGGAATCGACCTTAGATCGTATCATATTTTTTATTGAGAATGATATCATACCGGTGGTACCCGAGCAGGGATCGGTGGGCGCATCAGGCGACCTGGCTCCTTTGGCACATCTGTTTTTGCCATTAATTGGGTTAGGTGAGGTATTTTTTGAAGGTAAACGAAAGGAAACGGCGGAGGTTTATCAACGATTTGGATTAGAGCCGATTCAGCTGAAAGCAAAAGAAGGATTGGCTCTGATCAATGGAACTCAATTTATCGCAGCACATCTGGCCTGGGGAGTGTATCGGGCTCATCACTTATTGAATACGGCAGATATTATTGGTGCGATGAGTCTGGAAGGTGTGTTGGGTAGTGTGAGTCCTTTTGAGGAAGAGCTCCATAAAATTCGCCCATATGATGGCACCCGGTTCGTCGCCCGCAGGATGAGAGAACTCCTCAAAGATTCTGAAATGGTGCAGTCGCATGCCAACTGTGGGCGGGTTCAGGACCCGTATTCCATTCGTTGTATGCCTCAGGTGCACGGGAGTTCACGGAATGCCTGGCTGCATGTAAAACAGATGGTGGATGTGGAGATCAATTCGGTGACAGACAATCCGATCATTCTCTCTGAAAATGAAGCCATCAGCGGGGGGAATTTTCACGGTCAGCCCCTGGCACTTCCTGCGGATTATCTGACACTGGCTGCACACGAAGTTGGAAATATTTCCGACCGAAGAATTTATTTATTACTGGAAGGCGGCCATCCCGGACTACCGAAATTATTAATGGATGATATTGGGCTGAATTCAGGATTCATGATCCCTCAGTACACGTCTGCCGCATTGGTTAGTGAAAATAAAGCGCTGTGTTTCCCTGCTTCGGCCGACAGCATTCCAACTTCGCTCGGGCAGGAAGATCACGTGAGTATGGGTTCCATCAGCTCAAGGAAATTGAATCAGGTGATCTCGAATCTGGAACAAATTCTGGCCATCGAATTGGTGTCGGCAGCTCAGGCGTTTGATTTCCGTCGCCCAATGAGATCCGGGCCGGTTCTTGAAGCTTGCCATGAGCTCATCCGCAGTCATATTGACCATGCAGATGCCGACCGGGTTTTTGCAGAAGATATTGGTAAGGCTCATGAACTGATCAAATCGTATCAACTAACACAACTGGCCGACAAAACCGCAATTAAATTCAACATAGACCTGAACGGAGAATTCGATGAACTATTCCGACTTTCTTAAAACCTACGCATCTCATCCGCATTATAAAGCTCCGACCGGTTCGGAATTGAATACGAAAAGCTGGCAGACTGAAGCTCCGTTGCGTATGTTGCTCAACAATCTGAATGAAGATGTGGCCGAAAATCCGGATGAATTCATCGTGTATGGTGGAAATGGTCAGGCTGTGAGAAACCGGGAAGCGCTTGAGAAAATCATCAAAAATCTGATGGAGCTGGATGAATACCACAGTTTGTTGGTTCAGTCTGGAAAGCCGGTCGGGATTGTTCGAACGCATCCTGAAGCGCCACGAGTGTTGATTGCGAATTCCAATCTGGTACCGGAATGGGCGAATTGGGATCACTTCAACGACCTGAAAGAAAAGGGTTTGATGATGTACGGACAGATGACCGCCGGTTCGTGGATCTATATCGGGACACAGGGCATTTTGCAAGGGACGTATGAGACCTTTGTGGCGTGCGGGCAGAAGCATTTTGGTGGAGATTTACGCGGAAAACTTTTGGTGACCGGTGGAATAGGTGGAATGGGAGGTGCTCAGCCGTTGGCGGCAACTATGGCCGGCGCTACGTTTCTTGGGGTTGATATCGATCCCGAGCGCATCAAAAAACGTATCAAAACCCGCTACATTGATAAAATGACGGATTCGTACGAGGAAGCCATTCAATGGGTGATGGAAGCCAAAGAAGGAAAAGAGAATCTGTCGGTCGGATTGGTGGGCGATATCGGCGATGTGCTGGAGCGATTAATTGAAGATGGAATCACACCCGACGTTTTGACCGACCAAACTTCGGCGCACGATCCGTTGAATGGCTATGTGCCTCACGGAATTTCATTGGAAGAAGCACTCAAACTCCGAAAGTCTGATCCCAAAGAATACGAGCGTCGATCTATTGAAAGTATGGCGCGTCACGTTCGCCACATGCTTACGCTGAAGGATCGTGGTGCCATCACTTTTGATTATGGAAACAACCTCCGTGCTTACGCTCAACAAGGAGGTGTGGAAAACGCTTTCGATTTTCCGGGATTTGTACCGGCATATATCCGTCCGTTATTTTGTGAAGGAAAAGGCCCTTTCCGCTGGGCAGCTTTGTCAGGTGATCCTGAAGATATTTATGTAACCAATCAGGCGTTGATTGAAGCCTTCCCAGAAAACAAACACATGATCAATTGGCTGCAGGAAGCGCAGAAGAAGGTGGCGTTTCAGGGATTACCGACCCGTATTTGCTGGCTGGGCTTGGGCGAGCGCGAAAAAGCCGGACTCATTTTCAACGATCTGGTGAAATCGGGCAAAGTGAAAGCACCGATTGTGATCGGGCGGGATCATCTGGATTGTGGATCGGTGGCTTCACCAAACCGCGAGACCGAAGGCATGAAAGACGGATCCGATGCCGTAAGCGACTGGCCGCTGCTCAACCTGATGAGCAACACGGCAGGTGGAGCAACCTGGGTGAGTTTTCATCATGGTGGCGGTGTTGGAATGGGATTCAGTCAACATGCCGGAATGGTAGTGTTGGCGGATGGAACCGAGCGAGCCGAGCGTTGCCTGAAACGGGTGCTGCACAACGATCCCGCAATGGGAATTTACCGCCACCACGATGCGGGCTATGAAATTGCAACGGATGTCGGAAACGAATTCGAGATAATAATATAAAATATTGACCCTACCCCGTCCCTTCCCTTTGATAAGGAGAGGGGGCTTATTTATTGAAATAGATATTAATCAAAGAGCATCCCCTCTTGAGAGGGTATTGAGGGGTGTGTCAGAATTAAATAAAACCACGAAGAATATTCCGACCTCCTCTGTCTCCTCCTTCTCAAGGAGGAGGACTTTTTAAATAGTTTTGGATATATATCAACGAGTCCTTCCCCTTACTAAGGGGAAGACAGATGGGGTCAAAACAGTATGAGTTTTAAAAATCCTAGAAATACAAAAACACTTCGCCAGCAATATCGAAGAGAAATGACATCTGCAGAAGAATTGCTTTGGGATCGAGTTCGAGGAAAAAAGCTTCAAGGATTGCGATTCAAAAGGCAATATGGTTTAGGGCCATATATTTTGGATTTTTATGTTCCTCAGGTCAAGCTTTGTATTGAAGTGGATGGAGGAATTCACAATTTGAAAGAAGTGAAGGAAAAGGATAAGAACCGAGATGCTTTTATGAAGGAAAACGGGATAAAAGTAGTAAGATTCAGAAATGACTAAATTGAAAATGATATAGAAGGAGTGATTAACTTTATAGAACATGAGATTTAAAAAAATGCAAAATAATACCGACCTCCTCTGTCTCCTCCTTCTCAAGGAGGAGGACTTTAGAAAAGAGCTTGAGTCATTTTAAAAAGTCTCCCTCTCCTTGCGAAGGAGAAGGAAAAAGGGTGAGGTCAAAACCAGATCAAACAAAATTATGTCTTCAATAACCCTCTACGGACCATTCACACAACTGCTAACCATGGAAGGGTTACCCCTTCATGGACCGATTTCAGATGCGCAACTTCCGGTTTCAGAACATCAGGGAGTGTTGGTGGAGGATGGGATCGTTGCTGAGACCGGAGACTTTGAATCACTGGCGAAATCCTATCCGGAGGCAAAGCAGCCTTTGGATGGAAACGAAAATTTAGTGGCTCTTCCGGGATTTGTGGATTGTCACACACACATTTGTTGGGGTGGGACTCGTGTGAATGATTATGCCATGCGTGTTGCCGGAAAAAGCTACCTCGAAATAGCAGCAGCCGGAGGTGGAATTTCAGATTCTGTTAATGGAACCCGGGAAGCTTCCGAAGTAGAATTGATCGAGGGAATTCTGGAACGGGCGGATCAGCATTTAAGACGAGGAATCACCACAATTGAAGTAAAATCGGGCTACGGACTTTCTTTGGATGCTGAGTTGAAAATGCTGCGTTGCATCAAAAAAGCGAATGAGCAAACACCGGCGAATCTGATCCCAACCTTTCTTGGAGCACACATCAAACCAAAGGATTTCAAAGGTTCGCACAGAGAATATTTGGACTTCCTGATCCGAGAAGTGGTGCCAGTCGTTCAGCAAGAAGGCTTAGCAAAGCGGGCAGATATTTTTGTGGAAGAAGGAGCGTTTGGTCTGGAAGAATCCAGAGAATATGTCCTCAAAATGAGGGCGTTGGGATTTGAAATGACTATGCATGTGGATCAATTTCATCCCGGGGGTTCAAAAATGGCTGTAGAAGTGGGAAGTGTTTCTGCCGATCACCTCGAGTTTTGTGATGAAGAAGGAATCAACGCTTTTTCAAATTCCGAAACGGTTGCGGTCGCCTTGCCCGGCGCTTCGCTGGGACTGGGAATGAAATTCACACCGGCAAGACAGATTCTGGATCAGAATGGATGTCTGGCTATAGCCACGGATTGGAATCCCGGTTCGGCACCGATGGGTGATCTGATCACACAGGCTTCCATTTTGGGAGCTTCCGAGAAACTGAGTATTGCGGAAACGTTAGCGGGAATTACTACCCGGGCAGCTCGGGCAATTCGTATTGAGGCGGGTACCATCACAAAGGGAAAAAAAGCCACATTAACCATTTTTGAAACCGATGATTTTCGGAATATCTTCTATCATCAAGGGCAACTTCGTCCTACTCACACCATCATAGAAGACGTTCTCATCAAGCATGAATAAACCACTATACACTCCCGGTAATACGGAACTCTGGGAAGGAAGAATAGATTCAGAAACAGATCCCGATCAATTCAGATACCATCAGGTAGTACATTGTGTGGATCTTAATTCCATTGATTCCAAACGGGAATTTGCCTTATTGGGATTTGCAAGTGATGTTGGGGTGAAACGTAATCATGGGCGTACCGGTGCTGCTCAGGGACCTGATTATTTCCGTAAAGCCGTTGGTTCACTATGCTGGCATCGGGGGCCTTCAGGGTTTCTTGATGCGGGTAACATCACTCCGGATGGTGATGATCTGGAATCGGCTCAGGAGCAGTTGGGGGAATCCGTTTATCACCTCCTTTCAAACAATAAGAAACCGTTTATCATTGGTGGCGGACACGAAACAGCATTCGGTCATTATCTTGGAGTTGCCAAATATCTGAAGGAAGTGGAGCCGGAGGCCAAACTTGGAATTCTCAATATTGATGCTCATTTCGATCTCAGGTCTTACGATAAAGCACATTCGGGATCCCCTTTTCTGCAAGCTCATGAACATGCGGAAGCCAACGATCTGGACTTGAAGTATTTTGTGTATGGCATCAACCCTATGAATAATACCACGCACCTGTTTAATAAAGCCGGGGATCTCGGAGCGGGTTATTGTACCAATCAGGAGATCTTTACCCATGAGCTCGATGCCCTTCAAAAGCTGCGTTATTTCTTAGCCAGCCGCACTCATATTTACCTCACTGTATGCCTGGATGTTTTCCATTCGGCGATGGCTCCGGGGGTGAGTGCTCCGGCATGGAATGGCATACGGTTAAGTCATGCCCAAAAAGTATTTGAGTTTATTCGCCGATCAGGAATGCTGGTTTCGATGGATGTCTGTGAACTGAACCCACTTTATGACGAACACGAAAAAACAGCCAAAGTAGCAGGAACCTTATTCAGTGAGCTGGTCGGGTAGATTTTTTTCCAGTGTTTGTACCGGAACTTCCATTTCCTGAACACGCGGAAAGGAAGTCTTTGGTTTGGGCCGGGACAATGCAATGATATTTCCTGCAAGTATCAACACAGATCCGGCCAGACTGTAGAAACTCCAGGTATAATCTTCGAAGATGGTGGACAGGAGCAGTGCAATAACCGGGGCAATTACACTAACGTAAGCAGCTTTACCGGCTCCAATATTTCCGATCAATGTTAAATACGCGCCAAAAGCGACCACCGAGCCCAGAATAGCCAGATAAAACAGGGAACCGATATAGGATGGATTCATTTCGAAGGTGATAGGTTTTCCACTCACAACAGCGATCAGGAACATAGCCAGCGCTCCGTAACTCATGCCATAAGCATTTGAAGGAATCACAGGGATACCTCGCTGTTGATTTGCAGCCGAGGTAATATTCCCCAAAGATGCTACAAAAGTGCCTGAAACGGCAAACATCACTCCAATAACCCGGTCGTCGGAAAATGAAAACTGAGAAAGATCCTTGTGAAAGATCAGACCGGTACCGATCAAACCAAACAGAGCTCCCAGTACGACCCGGTATTCAAAGGCTGTTTTCAGGAATATCCTTCCATTCAGGATGTTCAAAAAAACGAGCAAGGAAAAGAGAAGGCCGACCAGACCACTGGTTAAGTATAATTCTGAGATATAGATCAGCCAGTAGTTGAATCCAAACAGAAAAAGACCCTGAAGTAAGATGTACCCGTGTTCTTTCAGGGTAAAATTCATCTTCAGTTTCCATAATCGTGAAACGGCCAGCATCAGAACACCGGCGATACCGAAGCGGTAGGCTACCGAATACATAGCGTCTACATTTCCGACCTGAAATTTGATCACAAACCAGGTGGAGCCCCATATCAGAGTAGGAGTAAGAAAGAGAAGTATATTTTTCATAATGGAAAATTCACAGCAAAAGTAATGCAACGAACGATGGGAGTAAATGCCATGTCCAAACTCTGTAACATTGATCTTATGGGGGAAAGGTTTAAACAAAATCTAATACAAATATTAGATTTTCAGGCAGGCGTATTAAGTAATTGAATTCATAGTCCGATAAAGGCAAAGCGTAATCTTAACTAATAGAGTATAATACAATGGGTCTACGAAATAAATTCATGGTGCCAACCCTTGTCCTGACGGTTATTGGCTTTGGGTTGACCATCTTTATAGCAAATAATAAAGCTAGAGAGGCGGTAGAAACACAGATCAAAGAAGAGTTGAATCAGGTTGTAAAAATGACGGAAATACAGCTTGTGAACTGGGTAGAAAATGTGGAAGGCGAATTACAGTATTGGGGAAACCTGCCCGAGCTTACCAGACTTTTGGAAACGAATGAGCCATCATCGTATGTAAACGACATGCTCGCCCGGTATGCATCTAAATTCGATTATCTGGAAACGATCGCTCTGATCGATGACGGTGGAAAAGTGCTTGCTTCAGCCCAATTTGATCAGGATAAGGATATGGATATGAATGTATTCCCGTCTTATAAGCAGGCACTGGAGCAAGGCAGTTCTTATTCTGAAATAATGCTGAGTCCGGTAAGTGGGAATTCAATTTTTACGCTAAACAAGAAAATAACCGTGAATGGTAAGGTTGGAATAATTATGGCAGTGCTGGATCTTTCCAGTTTTACGTCAACCTATATAGAACCGATTAAAGTGGGTGAAAACGGGTATGCCTATGTGTTGGATGATGACGGAACCTTCATTGCCCATCCGGATAATTCACTGATCCTGAAAAGTAATGTGGTTAGAGATTATGAATTCGGTAAAAAGCTTTATGAAAACGAAAAAGGGGTATTTACATATACTTTTGAGGGAGAAGAAAAAGTATGTGCTTACATCCAATCTCCCAAGACCCATTGGGTGATCGCAGCCGGAGCCTATATGGACGAAATGTTTGCACCGGTTAAAAGTTTATTCACCACGATCCTGTTGGTTGGCCTGTTAAGTATGGTCGTGATCGGGGCGATTATATATTACATCTCTGAGTCGGTGGCTAAGCCGATAAAAGGGATCATCAATAACATGGGAAAAGGATTTGAGGAGATAAACAGCGCCTCTTCCGGAGTTTCTGAGTCGAGTCAGAGTCTGGCAAATGGAGCCGCTAAACAGGCAGCTTCCATGGAAGAAACAACCTCCAGTCTGGAAGAGATCTCTATCATGGTGAAGCAAAATGCACAACACACCAAAGAAGTAGATAATCTCATTAAAACGGACCTGAAAGGGAGTTTCACATCAATGAATGAGCAGATCGTGAATTCCAGAAAGGTATTGAGTGCCGCGGTAGATGCAAGTAACGAAACTGCTAAAGTGATCAAAGATATAGATGACATTGCGTTCCAAACCAACTTACTGGCCTTGAATGCAGCAGTGGAAGCTGCCCGGGCTGGGGATGCCGGAAAAGGATTCGCTGTGGTAGCGAATGAAGTGAGAAATTTAGCGCAAAGAGCGGCTGATGCCGCTCAGCAAACCGCAGAACTGATCGAGAATTCAAATCACCAGATCCTTGAATCCACTTCGTATAGTGAACAGATCTCTGACGCGATGACTCTGAACATGGATATTGTAGAAAAAGCATCACAATTGGTGGCCGAAATATCACAGGCATCATCAGAACAGACCGATGGAATTGAGCAGATCAATAATGCGATAAATCAGATCGATCAGGTTACGCAATCAGTGGCCTCTGGTGCAGAAGAATCTGCTGCAGCAGCCGAAGAGATGGACGCTCAGGTTCAAACCATGACCCGGGCACTAAGATCACTATTCGAAGTGATAGAAGGGCAAAATGAGGTTAAGAAATCAGGTATCTCAATTGGTGATAATCCCGTTGAAGGTAAGGTGAATAAGAAAATGAAAAACAAAGAGTTTGAACACGAACTTGTAGGTTTCTGACTTTGTAAACCCCTATTTATATAAGGTTGTATAAAGTATTTTACAAGAATCTGTCTCACAGCTATTAAGAGATTAGCTCCAATTCCCGATAAAAAAAGTATTCTTTTAAAAAGGAGGGACAGTGAGATTTAATCTAAGAAACAGATTTATGGTACCCACTCTGGTACTTACGGTACTTGGGTTTGGTATAACTATATTTATCGCACAAAGACAAGCATCTTCAGCTGTTGAGAAACAAATCTATTCAGAGTTGGAGCAGGTTATCAGCTTAACCGAGGTTCAGCTTGAGACCTGGCTGGAGCGTGTGGAGAAAGATCTGCGGTATTGGGAGAAACAACCGGCAGTAACAGATCTGATGGTCAATAATTCTGATCCCGAAATGGTCAATGCGATGATCAAAGAATATGTTGGCCTGTTCCATTTCTTTGAGACCATTGTTCTCGGTTTAGATGACGGACTGGTGCTCGCATCTGCGCAGTTTGAAACCGATCATGGGATCAATATGCTTCAGTATCCTTTTTATGAGGAAGCCATAAAGAACGGGCGTTCTGTTTCTCCGGTACTACGAAGTCCGGTAACCAATAATCCGATCGTGGCCATTAATATCAGGATCAGTCACGGGGAAAAGATCGGGGTAATATCAGCCATTGTAGATCTAAAACACTTTGCAGATATCTATATCGACCCGATCAAAATCGGGGAAAGTGGATATGCGTATGTGATCGACGGACAAGGGGTGGTTATCGCGCACCCTGATAAAAGCATTATTCTGGAAACCAATCTGGTTACCGATTACGATTTTGGAAAAAATCTTATTGCCTCAGAACACGGTGCATTTGAGTATAACTGGCAGGGTGAAGATAAGATCGTTGCCTATTCTCAGATCCCGTATACCGGCTGGGGGGTTGCTGCCGGCGCCCTGAAAGATGAGTTAATGGGAGAGGTGAATTCAATGTTGTTCATTATTTCACTGGTAGGTTTCATTACGATGGTGATTGTTGGTATTACTGTGTTCTACATATCAAACTCAGTATCAAGGCCGATACAATCGATTATTACTGAGATGAGTAAAGGTTTTGATGAGATCAGTAGTGCAACTCATGAGGTTACGGCATCCAGTCAGGAGCTGGCAGAAGGTTCTACCCGTCAGGCGGCATCTATGGAAGAGACAAGTTCGAGTCTGGAAGAGATCTCCATTATGGTTCGGCAGAATGCCTCGAATACCAAAGAGGTAAACCGATTGATGGATACCGAGCTGGAAGCGAATTTCAAAGATATGAACGAGCGTATCCGAAATACGAAGAACAAGCTTCAGTTGGCAGTTAATGCCAGTAACGAGACGGCAAAGGTGATCCAGAATATTGATGATATTGCTTTTCAAACGAACCTGCTGGCGTTAAATGCTGCGGTTGAAGCGGCCAGGGCGGGAGAAGCCGGTAAGGGTTTTGCGGTGGTAGCCAACGAAGTTCGGAATCTGGCTCAACGAGCGGCTGAAGCTGCGCAGCAAACCGCAGAGTTGATAGAACACTCAAATCATGAGATCCTCGAATCTACGATGTATAGCGAGCAGCTTACAGAGGCGATGGAAATAAATATCAATATTGTAGATAAAGCTTCTTTATTGATCGCTGATATATCATCGGCATCGGGTGAACAGACCGAAGGGATCGAGCAGATCAATATGGCGGTGACCAGCATTGATCAGGTGACCCAGACAGTGGCCTCAAGCGCGGAAGAATCAGCTGCTGCGGCCGAAGAACTAGACGCTCAGGTTGAGACCATGCTCCGTTCGCTCCGTAACCTCAGAGCAATTGTGGAAGGTGCGGATAGATCAACGCCCGCTAAGAGTACAATCACAATGAGTAGCGCAGGCAGTCGGACCAATAAGAACGGAACTAATAAGTCGACGTACGGAAGTGTTAATGATCGATTCTCCTATTCCAATGAATTCGAGATCGACGAAGACCTTCCGGTACTAAGTTAAGATCGGTTAACCAGCCCTTTATCCTGAAGGGCTGGTACTGGTTTTATCTGTTTTCTTTGGCAGCCAGAGCGGCACCGATAATTCCGGCATGATTGCGGTTCTCGGCAGGTACGATCGGAGTCTTTAGCTTCAGAAATTCCCGGTACTCCGGAAAATATTTACTGACCCCGCCTCCAAAAATGATCAGGTCCGGCCAGAACAGGAATTCGATCAGCTGTAGATATTTACTTACTCTCTTCCCCCATTTTTTCCAGCTTAACTCCTCCTTTTTTCGCACGGAATTAGCAGCATACTTTTCAGCAACGGTGCCTTTAAATGGGATATGTCCTAATTCTGTATTCGGTAATAACTGTTGCTTGTGAAAAATGGCGGTACCGATCCCGGTTCCGAAAGCAGCAATGATCACGGTTCCGTTCTTTCCTTTTCCGGCTCCGAATTTCATTTCGGCAAATCCCGCAGCATCCACATCGTTCACCAGATGTGTCGGGCAGCCGGTATGTTTTTCGATCTGGGCAGAAGCATTCACCCCGATCCAGCTTTTATCAATGTTGGAAGCCGTCATCACAATTTCATTCACTACGGCAGCCGGGAATCCACACCCCACCGGACCTTTCCAGTCAAAATTCTTGATGATCGCTTCTATGGTTTCGATCACAGCCTCAGGAGTGGCCGGTTGAGGAGTCGGTATTCGGTATCGTTCGGTTAGTAATTCACCTTTTTCAGTGTCAACAATGGCTCCTTTAATTCCGGAACCTCCAACGTCTATCCCTAAAATATTCATGCGATCACCTGTGTATAAAAATAGATTATGCCGCTAAAGTAGTGAAAAAGTGTTAGAAGCGTTAGCTGTAAATCAGCGCCCGGAGCATTGTACACAGCGGGTTGTGTAAGGCATGAATTCAAGCCGGCCGAAGGGAATGGCTGCTCCGCATCTCTGGCAGACACCAAACTCTTTGGTCTGGCTGCGTTCCAGTGCTGTTTCCAGACGTTGAAGTACTTTTTTCTTCTCTCTCAACGAAGCTTCGTTAATGGATTTATTGTTGATGGCATCCATGCGTGAAACCCTGCCGATGGCACAATCAGGAGCGATCGGTTTTGTTAATTCTATAAGTTCGGTGATCTCCTCCCGGTGAGCAGCGATCTGTTGTTCAATGATCTCAACCAGGCTTTTCTTTTCACTGTCAGTCATATTCTTTACTGATTTAGTCAGGAATGGAATATCAGTAATTCATTTGAAATACTCATGAATCCGGTTTAAATGTCCACCGGAATAAAATTCACAATAACTAACCCTTAAACAAGCCTGCCCGGGAATGAACATTAATCGGGTAGCTTGTGAAAAATGGGTCCGGGAATAAGGAAATTTTCCGAAAAAATGATACGTTCAGGTAACCGTACAAATTAAATGTTAACCTAACCTTAAAGTTTCATGAAACATAATTATTGGAAGAACGGATGGTTGAGTGTGTTGATGGTAATGGCGCTAAGTATGTCAGCCTTTGCACAAGCCGGACTCACCCCCATCCAGTTGTCTAAAATTGAAAGTGTTGGATCAGTCTATATGTCGGAAGATGGGATGACTGCTGCTTATACCGTAACCAAACCGGCCGATCCCTTTAAAGAAAACGCCCTTCCAACTTCACATCTCTATCTGTATGATGTGAAAACCGGAGACACCAAGCCCTTTATTACCGGTATGAGTGTGAGTGGAATTGCTTTCCGTCCAAAACACAACAGCATCACCTTTTTAGCCAAAAAGGACGGAGATGCCACCCGCAGTATTTACGAGATACAACTGAATGGCGGAGAAGCACAAAAACTGTATGCTTTTAAAACGAATATCTCAGGATATTCGTGGGGTAGCGATGGCGACCATCTGGTATTCCGTGCAACAGAACCCATGCAAAAAGAAGAATCTCCTCTTCCCTATCAGCCGGAAGTGTATGAAGAAAACCTGTCCGGAACAGTTGCCTACATGCAGAATGTGGCTGTTAAAGGGCATATGCCACATAGAATTCCCGTAGATGGCGTTGTGTATTCGGCGCACTGGAGCCCGGATATGGAAAAAGTGGCATTGGGAGTAGCACCATCTCCATTTGTAGACGATTACTACATGAGCCAAAAGCTGGTGGTAATCAGCCATGAAAAGCGGGAAGTGATCGCTGAAATCGATCATGAAGGAAAACTCGGGGAATACCATTGGAGCCCGGACAGCAAACATATTGCTATGATCGCGGCTGCAACCCTGAATGACCCGATCGATGGCCGATTAAAGATCGCAGATGCATCCACCGGAAAAACCACCATGCTGCAGGAAGAGTTTAAAGGCAAGTTCGATCAGATAGAATGGAAGGATAATAAAACGTTGTACTACCTCGCGAGTAAAGGCGTGTGGTCGGAATTTGGCACCATTAAAACCGATGGAAAAATGAGTCCTGTCGTAAAAACCGGTGGACCTATCCTGAACGCTTTTGCGGGAGGAAACGGGAATTTTGTATTTGATGCCGAAACCCCTGAACATCCCGACGAATTATATGTGATGAAGAAAGGAGATAAAGCTCCCAAACGGGTAACAAACAGTAACCCATGGCTGGATGAAGTTCCCAAAGGCAAGCAGGAAGTAGTTGTGTACACCACCAAAGACGGAATGATGATCGAAGGAATTCTGACCTATCCGGTTGGCTATGAAAAAGGCGAACGCTATCCGGTGATCACTGTAGTTCACGGCGGACCGGAAGCACATTACGATAATGGATGGCTTACCGCTTATTCTATGGCCGGGCAAGTAGGCGCAGGACAGGGTTTTGCCGTTTTCTACCCGAACTATCGTGGAAGCACCGGGCGAGGACTCGAATTCGCGATGAGCAGTCAGGCTGATATGGCCGGCGCTGAATTTGATGATGTGGTGGAAGGTGTCGATTACCTCATCGCCGAAGGAATTGCAGACAAAGACAAGATCGGTGTGACCGGTGGTTCGTACGGTGGATATGCCACAGCATGGATGAGCACGTACTACAGCGATCGTTTTGCTGCGGGAGTGATGTTTGTAGGAATCTCGAACAACATCTCTAAATGGGGAACCAGCGATATACCGGAAGAATTATTTCAGGTGCATTCCAGAGAGCGCATCTGGGATAACTATGAGGATTTCCTGAAACGCAGCCCGATCTATTATGTGGACAGAGCCGAGACTCCTTTATTGATCATGCATGGTAAAAATGATACCCGGGTAGATCCGGGTCAATCTTATGAGCTGTATCGGCACATAAAAACAAGAACCGATACTCCGGTGCGGCTGGTACTGTATCCGGGCGAAGGTCATGGTAACCGGCATGCTACCGCTCAGTTCGATTACAACCTGCGAATGCTTCGCTGGTTCAACGAATATCTGAAAGGGGATAAAGAACAACCCGGAACCGAACTGGAAATGGACGAAATGTCGATCGAGAAATAAGCAGAGATTCTGTTACGCTTAATATTGAAAGCCCCGGCGCAGTAGTGTCGGGGCTTTTTAGTTGGAGCACGGAGTTGAATAGCAGTCCTGCCGGTTTGCAACCTGCATAGTGGACAAAAAGCAGGGACAGGATGTGAATGCAGCCTGTTATGTAATATTGGTAGGTGATGGAAGTCCGGAGACTTCCGGAGTTGGTACTGTTTCCAAAGGAATCCATTTGGGACAAGATTTAAACCTGAAAGATCAGGAGGATGAGTACCGTATCACAAGGGTTTTGCCCTTTATTAACTATATAGCAAGTATATAGACTATATATAGTTGCTATATAGTTATACCGGATATATCCTGAACGAATGGCAGAGAGATATGGCACGCATAGCCGGTTTTT